>Ga0180007_10000094_pt1 | contig 157934 bp, 141 predicted proteins | sample MM_PC_MetaG_FD_121122 | JGI IMG/M metagenome (GOLD analysis project Ga0180007, IMG submission 121122) | Groundwater microbial communities from the Aspo Hard Rock Laboratory (HRL) deep subsurface site, Sweden - MM_PC_MetaG | ecosystem: Environmental > Aquatic > Deep subsurface > Groundwater...
GAAGGTCACACTACCCGGATCTTCAACAGTCCGTGCAGAAGGACCGCCGGTGCCGAAATTCCATGCATGGGTCAAGGGGGCATTCCCACTGGAAACGGATGCCTGGAAATTTACTGAGCCGCCCGCAGTGATGCTCACATTGGCAGAGGGGCTGGTGATGCTTGCCGTGGGGTTCACATCCACATAGGCTGCATTGACGGTAACAAGCACGGTGTCGCTGCTTGTATCGCCATCATTGTCCCTGACTGTATAGGTGACGGTGTAGGATCCCGCTGTGGGGAAGGTCACGCTGCCCGGATCTTCAACCGTCCGTGCAGAAGGACCGCCGGTGCCGAAATTCCATGCATGGGTCAAGGGGGCATTCCCGCTGGAAACGGATGCCTGGAAATTCACGGAGCCACCAGCAGTGATGCTTACATTAGCAGAGGGGCTGGCGATGCTTGCCGTGGGGTTGACATCCACATAGGCAGACGCCACATTAACTCTCACTGTGGCGCTGACAGAGTTGCCTGTGTTGTCGTCCACGGTGAAGGTGACGTCATACGTCCCAGCACTGGTGAAGGTGACCGATCCCGGATCTTCTACAGATCTTTCAGAAGCGCCGCTGTTGTCAAAGTACCAGTTATAGGCATAAGGCGTGGTTCCGCCGGTGACATAGCCTTGAAAATTCACGGAAGCCCCTTCTATGATAGATACATCCTGAGACGGAGATTCAATGGCGGCCGTAAGGGGGCTCGGGGCAGGAGTGCTTGTGGGTGAATAAACGACTTCATCTGAAAAATCGCTTGAATTCCCACATGAGTTGAAGGCCTTGACCGCAAAATACCATGTGGTGTCTGCCAGTCCGCTGAAGGCATACTGGATTTGTGGAGCTGGGATCTGTTCTGTTTCGGCGGTGTAATTTCCGGAGTCTGTTCCGTAATAAACAACATAATATTCTGCGTCATTGTTGGTGTCCCACTGAAGCCCAACATCCAAAGCGTTGGCACGAACGGCTAACATGTGAAGTATAAGTGCGCAAAGTATACTGGATGCAATAAAACGAATCATTTTTCGTATCTGCTTATTCGCGGTGTTCATCGGGTTTTGGTTTAAAACATATTTCATTTGTCTGTTCCTCCTGGAGCATTAATTTCGATGCTGTTCCCTGTTCATCCAATAAATATGCCACGGCAGTAAATTCCACTTATAACCAACTGGAATCATATTTTTTATTTTGTAAATTGATGGGTAAAATTGTATAAGGGGGGGGGTGAAATATCAACGGAAGGCAGATCATATGCCGTCAATGATGATATTTAGATAAACAAATGGCCGCTTTCAGGGCGGCCATAGGGATTAGGATGCTATGTACAAAAACGTTTATTTTCCTTTTGAAAACTCTTCAATGGTACGTCCCCGAAGGGCTTCAGCAATTTCAAAAACATAATCGTATATATGAAGGCCCTTGGAGGAAGCGATGATTTCACCGTTATCCACTCCGATGGCTTCGGCACAGTACTGTTTCATCATTTCTATTGCAGCAAGGTTTGCAGGAAAACCTCCGTAAAGGTCCCAGGACCTGAAATAGGGAAAGAAATGAAGTTTACCATCCTGAATCCGCGTATCAATGTGCCTCAAGCAAGGTGGGTCGATCAGGGTCATGTCCGTGGGTTGACCCACCTGGAGGATCATCTGGTTATTGCGGTGTCCTTTGTTTTTGTAGGTCCATATCATCAGCTCCATCTGGTTCAGGCAGAAGCCATCCTCGGTTTTGACGAGAATTTTACGGTCTTCCCAGATGTCTTTATCTTGAATCAGGATATCCTTCATGCGTTTATAATCATCGGGAAGAACATGAAGGGGGCAACTGCATATCCTCTGTCCGTAGGTATAGGACTCACCGTCTTTTTCCTCGCCGGTCATCAGATACGGCAGATAGTCGTCAAGATAATCATCCTCCACCGGATTGGGGAATCCTAATGCAGGATTCACCTGGGGAAGCAAAGGCAGGGCAGCCGGGTGCGTGATATGGATGGAAATATAATCAAATTCAAGCCTTTTTTGCCCCTCAAAGGAGCCGCGGTCAATAATAAAGGACTGCCCACGCTCGACACAGCGATAAAGTGTTTGAAACCACGCATCGGACAGGTTCGTTGCTCGGATATGGATGGGTTCTAACATGGCCTTACTCCTTCGACTTTTTACGAGTTCATCAAAATTATTGCCCCGGGATATCCAACGAATTCTATAAATTTACACTTCTTTTCATTGATCAGAGTTACCGTGCAAACCCGAAGGTTGATAGTGAATTGTATACAGCTCCGTGGGTGTAAAGGGTACTTCGGACCAGATCAACCCCGGTGACATGCATCGAAATGCTCTGAAAATCCCTCTTTGGCTCATATTTTCGTAAATCAAGATTTCTGCAACGCCCTAACGTGATGTGGGGCTTAAACGGTTTTTTTTCCGGTGCAAAACTACAGTTTATGGCGATCTGCTCAATATGCTTTGCAAGGTGTTCAAGCGCGTGATTTTGTTTGATGCCCACGCAGACCACCCGAGCTTTGGTAAGGCCCGGAAGAACGGTGAGAAATCCCAGATTAAGAGCAAAATTATCCATGGAACGACAGAGGTCCGAAAGTGCTGATTTAAGACGATCAGACTGCTCTTTTCGGGTTTTCCCTAAAAATCGTAAGGTCAGATGGATGCTGTCCCTGGCCTGCCAGCGAATATTTTTTGACCAGATGTCGCTTTTACAGGGTCCAAGGATTTCTTCAATACTATCCAATGTGCCCTGCCCGGGTATGATGGCGACAAACTGCCGAACATCCTCATTTTTAATGGCATTACCCACTATCCCTTTCTCCTTTTACGGGTGGACGCAGGCAGCGCCCTATGGCATGTTTGAGAGCTGCTGTATGGAGTTCAGCAGCGTAATAAACAGAGCTTTTTAGCATACATAACATCCCATCCGGCTGCTTGAGGTAGTCCGGAAAAAGATCAGCTTCAATGGATTTTTGTTTTTCTCACGAAGGAACGTTTGTAAAATATTAAAAAATAACTTTTTTTTAATCATGCCCTTATTGTATAATAAAATAAGTTATGATCATAATGAACTTTCATAAAATCCGATTTGTGTCAAACTCAAAATATCCCTTTGTCGAAAGCTTTCTCTCATGAATAGACGAACTTTTTTAAGCATGGTTTCCCTTGGATTCATGTATTATGTTATTCCATGTGATGCTTACGGCGCAATTAAGTATCATCCGAATGGTTCATCTCATCTTGTTTGCGATGCGCATATCAAAGACTATCTGTTCAAGATAGAGCACTTTGACGAGCCCCATGAAAACGATTTTTTTTTAGATGAAAAGACGCTTCCGTTATTGTATTCTTCTCTGAAACGCCTGATAAGAGTCGAAAATACAGTGGGTCACGGAAATTTTGCCCTGATCAGTATTGATCAGGCCATTAAAACCGCCCGTATATATTCATCCATAGAGCCATTCCCCCAAAGGGAGCTCGATTTTCTTGAAATGATTTTTTATAAAGACGGGACACTCTATGGTTTTCTGGGTGAAAAGCCACTCCCCGGGTTTACAGACTCACTCAATCAGAACAAAACGATCAAGATTACAGGAACGGGGAATCATCTCTACAAAGGGCTTTCCATTGAAACGTACCTGAAAATAAAACAGATAATCGGTGATGACATCATCCTGACATCAGGACTGAGAAGTGTCACCAAACAGTTCATGCTGTTTTTAAACAAAGCTGCACAGCGAAAGGGGAATCTGTCCCAGGCATCACGGTCCCTTGCCCCACCCGGATACTCATACCATGGCGTGGGGGATTTTGATGTGGGCCAGACCGGTTATGGATTAGATAATTTCACCTGGCGATTTACAGAATCAGAGGTTTATAAAAAACTCCTTGATTCAGGATATGCAACGTTAAGATACACACGGAAAAACAATTTGGGTGTCCGTTTTGAACCGTGGCATATCAAAGTCGGTTGATCCCTGGCTCAAGCCACTCATTTCTGTGAATTCAATTTCGCCATAATGCATTCCCCCAGGAGTTGTGTGTCAATTTTTGTGAACTGAACAGCGACCCCATTGTCCTCCTGTCTTAGGACAATGCCGGTGGCATGGATGAAATTGCTCTTTTTTTCACCGGGTTGGAAATCAATTTTGATGTCCACCTCTGTTTGGGAAGATATGCGTTCTTCGGTCAGGGCAAAAAGTCCACTGGCACTTAGATTATCCACCTTGGCTTTGATTTTTGTGATGCTGTTCGAATGCAACTCAGCTTTATCTCTGAACTTCAGTTGAACTTCAGTTTCCGGCCAGACTTTGTTTCGTGTGTTCTTCCTGTTTTTCTTTTCCATAAACCCCTGATTTGTTAGTTGTTTTTCATTTTAATGATTTAACGAACGTAAAACAAACGTGCTCACAAGTGCTATAGCCGACCTTTGTACGATGATAACACTTAAAACTGTACAACATGCTCATATATTGAAAATCAAGGTCTTACGGCATGGACAAAGCCACAATCTTTCTGGTCTTTGAATACATGCTCGAATTCATCTTTTTTATCAGGGAAAAAAACAGCTGCTTTTTGTTCACGGCCCCAAACCTGTTCACTGGCATTGAGTGTCCAGTACCATGTGGCACCACTTGAAGGGAAATAGGGCTGGCTGTTGTAAAGAATCGCCAGCTCACCGGAATCAGGCATCCTCCAATCTTTATATCCGCCAGTGTTCAAATTCTTGACATAATCCCTTGCACCATCATAATTCATACACTCGCCCTCGGCGATGTTTGAATCAATCAAACACCAGATTTTTCCGGTTCGGGTATCTGTAACCGTCCGGTCAGAATGCACTTTGAAGCGGCCACGTGATTCATCAAGGATTTTTGTAATTCGAACGGATTCTTCAGTAAGTCGTTTATCCCGTTCTTTTCGTTTGATTTCAGCCAGACGGGCCATCTCTTTTTCCCTGGCAATTCTGTCTTTTTCAGCCTGAATTTTCTCAAGACGTTCACGTTCCTGTCTCTCCTTCAGGAGTTGGGCCATGCGAACCCTTCCAATTTTTTCCTCTTTTTTCAGATCGTTCATCAAGGCATCGGATTGGGTTTTGAATAGACCGGAATAATCTCTTTCAATATAATCCTTGAGTTCCTTGATTCTGTTGTTCAGGCTGACCTGGGGATTGGTGCAGTATGAACGAGTTTCTTCCCATTTTGACTGGAAATCAATTTTTCGGTTTAGCAGGGTTATCTCTCCGCGAATTTCTTTTTTTAGGGACGTTTCGGGGTATTTCTGAAGATAGTCATAATACATTTTTTTTGCGTCATTGAACCCCATGGCAGACGACTTGAACTGCATGTCAGCATATTCAGCACGGTCCTGCATTTTTTTTCGGACATCCTTGATTTCCAAAATACGGGTATCCTCGGGAAATTCGGTGATGAAATCATCGGCAAGCCGGAGACATTTATCCCAGTTGCCCACTTTGTTGCAGGTCTTGATTTCTTGAGAAAGATCTGTAAAAAATTCGTCTCCTATGGCAGCTATCAAGTTCTGAACAGACTGTTTGTTTTTTGTATCGGGATAATTGGTTAAAAAAGCCCGGTAGACCTTCATACGTTCTTTGCGGTTCTTATCAGAAATCAGTGCCAGCTTTTTATAATCATAGGCTTCCAGGATCTTAGGGATCTCTGAAATTTTCACGGTAATATAGTTTTTAAGAAAGGATTCTTGATGCGTCTTGAGGTGGCTGCGGTACAATTCGGTCGCTTTTTCCTTGTAATCGTCGTCAAGTGAAAGAACTGCTATCTTTCGTTCAACATCCATCAGAAGATTCAGGTCGTTCATTTTGGATATGGCATCAAGAATATAGGTATTGTCATCATCCTGACTGTTTATATAAGTGGTGAGGACGCGCTTCATTGTCTCAAGTTTATCCTGGGCGGTGACTTGGGAAATCACCCGCTGATAATTTTCTTTAGACAGATAAAGTTTATAGATATAAAGCCCCCCGAAGGTAATGCTCGAGAGAATCAACAAAGCCATCAATGAGCGAAAGGCCAGTGATGAGGGTGGCCTGGATTGGACAATATCCTCCTCCCCTTCGAAATGAACGGGTTCCTGATCTTTTTCAACAAGGTCTTCGCTCTCAGTGGCCACAGGTTCCGGCCGCGGGCCTTGCGTTATGTCTGTCTCAACAGGCTTTAGTTCAGGGGGTTCGGGAGGGGGCTCGGGCGTATTCTTTGTTTCATCCACAAGCGGTTTGGTTTGGGTATCGACGACAAATTGAGAGGCAATCTGTTCATCGCGGCTCAGATATGTGTCGGGGTCAAATTCCACGTCCAGTTCTTTTTTTTGATCCACGTCCACTGGACTGATCTGAGCATTTTTTTCGTCTTTACGCCTCAATCCTTCCATGAGAATGCTCATCAGGGAGACGGTGATTCTCTGGTCAGGGATGGGGGCATTGTCAATGATGATAACCGCTTTATTCCAGCTGAGTATTTCATAGGCCGCTTCCACGTTTTCAAGCTGGCCTGTTTCAGCAGCCACAAGAGCTCCATCCTTCAGGTAAAGATAGCCGATATCATCGTTGGAATAGATTTTTAAGGTACAGGTCGTTTTGTCCATATGGACAATCTGCAGAAATGAGCCCAAGGATATTCCCTGAATCTGGCCGCCAACTTCAATTTCCATCGTGTCAGTATTCCTTTCAATCAAATGGACGGGTAAACTCTCGTGTCAATCCCCTTTGGGAATACCCTTAAAAAACCGAATTGGGTATGTGATATAAAACCATAAATCAATCATAATATCAGAAAGATAACAACGGCTCATCTTCTAATCACTGTAAGTAAAATCCATAAAAACATGATGATGCGCTATCAAAATAACCTATCAAACCGATGTGTTAGTGTCAATTGGAAGATTGCTTAAATCATATGCATTTTTTCCCATAGCCATCCGTCGATTTGTTACGAGTTCATCAAGATTCGGAGGGTGAGAAAAGGACGGGCTACAAAATTTTGTCAAGGAATGCTTTGGCCCTTTCATTCTTGGTATGTTCGAAAAAGTCACGGGGGGTCCCCTGTTCAACAATCATTCCGGAATCCATAAAAATTATTCTATCAGCAACTTCCCGAGCAAAACCCATTTCATGGGTCACAACGATCATGGTGATTCCTTCCCGGGCAAGTTTTTTCATGACAGTGAGAACTTCTCCAATCATCTCCGGGTCAAGAGCCGATGTGGGTTCGTCAAAGAGCATGATCTTGGGCTTCATGGCCAGGGCCCTTGCAATAGCAACTCGCTGCTGTTGACCACCTGAAAGCTTTCCGGGATAGTCATTTTCTTTTTCCAGTATGTCCACTTTTTTCAAGAGTTCTGTGGAAATTTTTGTGGCCTCTTCTTTGGAGCGTTTGCGGACAATCATCTGGGCAAGGTTCACATTTTCCATCACGGTCTTATGCGGAAACAGGTTAAAGGACTGAAACACCATACCCACTTCCTCCCGGATTTTATTGATATCTGCCGTGGGGTCCACAATATTGGTTCCATCGACGATGATTCTTCCTTCATCCACACACTCAAGAAGGTTGATGGCTCGAAGGAGGGTGCTTTTCCCTGAGCCGCTGGGGCCGATAATCACCAGTTTTTCACCGTCATAAACATCCAGGCTGACATCGGAAAGGGCCTTGAAGGATCCGAAATACTTACTCACATGCTCGATTTGGACAATGATCTGATCAGTCGACATTGATTTTATCCTCCATAATGCCCACAAGCTTGGAAAGAATAAGGGTGATGATCAGATAAAAAAGAGCCACCATGGTAAAGGCTTCAAAATAATCAAAGCTCTGGGCGGCAAACTCCCTGCCTCGTCTTAAAAGATCCGAAACAGCCAGGATGGATACCAGAGATGAATCTTTGAGAAGGGCCACAAACTCGTTGCCGACCGGTGGCAGGATTGTTTTTACTGCCTGGGGAAGGATCACGTAACGCATGGTCTGAAATGGTGTCATGCCCAGGGATCTGGCCGCTTCGGTCTGACCCTCGGGAATGGACTTAATTCCGGCCCTGAATATTTCGGCGATATAGGCACCATAGCATATGGACATGGAGACGACAGCACAGGTGATGGCTGACAGGTTGACCACCTGGCCCAGGGCATAGTAGATGTAAAAAAGCTGGACCAGAAGAGGAATTCCCCGGATGATTTCCACATAAAGTGAAGAGATGCCATTGAAAAGTCTGTTTTCTGATATCCGTCCAAGCCCGGCAATCAGTCCGAACACCAGGGACAAGGCAATGGACATCAGGGTCACTTTAAAGGTGACAAGGATACCGTCGGGAAGAAACTTCAGGATATCCAGATAGGGATCAGGCTTAAAAAAAACCAGGCAAACAACCATGAGGATGGCACCAAAAAAAGCGATCCGCCATGCAGAAAATAATCCCCAGTCATTCCTGGTGGGAATGGCCCCACCCTCAGACACCTCAATGTGCGATTGCTTTTTTTTCCATGGTTTCGGCATGGCAACCTTTGAATTTATCATTTGTTTTAAGGCCGCAGGAATTTTTTGACCGGAGGCGTAGCAGCGCTACGTTGAGGATCAAAAAATTCCGAGAACGCCGTATCAGGCCGAAAGATGCGGTTTCCCTTATATTATTTGAACCATTTGGTCTTTAGCTCCTGATCAATCCCTTTGGCTTTAACAGCACGGATGCCGGCATTGATAAGGTCAAGCAGTTTTTTGTTACCCTTTTTCACAACGATGCCATAATTTTCATCGGTAAAGGGCTCTCCCGCAATTTTGAATTTTCCCTTGTACTCAACTTTCTGAAGGGCATAATTGGCAGCGATGGGCGTGTCGCATACGATGGCGTCAATGCGGCCAGCCACCATGTCTTCAAAGGCAAGTCCCAGTTCATCATAGGCTTTAAGATTAACACCCGCTACTTTATTGATTTCAAAAGATCCGGTTGTTCCGATCTGGGCTCCAACCTGCTTTCCTTTAAGGTCAGAAAGAACCTTGGCAACCGATGCGTTGGGTACGACAAGAACCTGGCCGGCGTTGATGTACGGGTCAGAGAAATCGACTGATTTTTTTCTTTTTTCGTCAATGGTCACCGAGGAAATGATGGCATCGTATTTCCCCGAGGCAACACCTGCAAAGATTCCGTCCCAGGCGGTATTTTCAATGAGGACTTTAAAACCGGCCTCTCTGGCAACGGCATTCATGAAGTCGATATCATAACCGACCAGGTGCTTGTTGGCATCCAGCATTTCCATGGGAGGCCAGGTGGCATCGGAAGCCACTGTGACGATGAGTTCATCTTCCAAGGCATGTGCCGTCATGGGCACGAATAACAGGATTCCGATGAGCATTGACTTTGCAACTACCTGAAAAAATTTCATATTTTCCTCCTGAGCGTGATTTTTTTGACCGGTATCATGCCGATACGGTTCTAAAATGTCAAATAACACATGGTTTTTTATTTGTGTTCACTGTTCCCCCAGTGTATAGTCTCACCTCTTTTTGAGAGGTATGCGGGGAACTGGGGTAAGTAAAATTTATAACACATCGCTTTTATTTAAAAAATGATTTTATCAGCTTCACGTTTAAAAAATGTGGGTGCCAACGCCCTGCTTATCCTGACCACCTTTTTCTGGGGTGTCACGTTTGTAGTTGTCAAAGATGCCATCAATAGGGTGGACGTCTTTGTTTTTCTTGCCCAACGCTTTACCCTGGCCTTTATCATTCTCATTGTGGCCTGTCCCTTTGCCAAACGCCGCCTGACACGATATACCTTAAGCCGGGGGCTTCTGCTGGGCCTTATGCTGTTCGGGGGTTTTGCTCTGCAGACCCTGGCTCTTTTGCATACATCCGCATCAAACACGGCCTTTTTGACCGGTTTGAATGTGGTGTTCGTGCCTCTGTTGTCTTCCCTTGTTTTCAAGCAGAAGATTGTCTTCACCTTGAAGGCGGGTGTTGTCTTTGCCTTTACAGGGCTTTATCTTTTATGCGCCAAGCAGGGCTGGGCGCTTAACGGTGGAGACATTCTGGGCCTTCTTTGCGCCATGTTCATTGCCATTCATATCATCTATACAGGACGGTACGTAGGTGCCTGTGACATCTATTGGCTGACCACCCTCCAAATCGGAATGATCGCTTTTTTGAGTATCCTGTTTGCCCTGGGAACCGGACAGAAGGTGTTTGTTTTTCATCGGGAGATTCTAACTGCACTGATTATCTGTGTTATTTTCGCAACTGTTTTCGCCTATTTGGTTCAAACCACCATGCAGCAGTATATCTCCCCGTCCAATACAGCCCTGATTTTTTGTATGGAACCTGTGTTTGCAGCCCTTTGCGCCTTTGTGATCAGTGGAGAGCATCTGGGAATCCGGGGCTTGATCGGAGCAGCGTTTATTCTCTTCGGTATGGGTCTGTCCCAGGTCACCTTTCCTGAAAAATCCTGAAAAAAAATCTTGACCTGAATTTTGGATCGGCTTATATTAACTACTATGGTAGTCAATGATCTCATAAATCCGATTAAAAGCCTGGGTTTTTCCGAATACGAAGCCAAGGCATACCTATGTCTGCTCAAGATTCAACCGGCAACACCCTATGAAATCGCCCAGGCATCGGGCATTCCTTCGTCCAAGATTTATGAAATCATATCTCGCATGGTTGAAAAACAGGTGTTTATGCCCGATGGGGAAGGTACAAAGAAAAAATATATGGCTCTCCTTCCCAAAGAGTTCATCGAACGTCAGCGGAACCATTTCAATAAAACCTTGTCGGTCCTTGAGACCAAGCTGCCTGAGCTTCAGAACGAAAAGGCCGTATCTTTTATCTGGAATATCAGCGACTATCATGTGCTCATGGACAAAGCCAAGACAATGATTGAAGAGGCATCCGGGAGAATCCTCCTGTCAGCCTGGAAAACCGAGAGAGATTTATTGGAGACCTGTCTGATAGACGCTCAAAAACGGGAAGTGGACATTGCGGCCATCCATTTTGGAAAAGGAGACACCGTGGCCGGTACCGTGTTTCACCATCCCATAGAGGATACCATCTATCGGGAAAAGGGTGGGCGTGGGCTCTTGCTGATCACCGACTTCAATGCGGCCCTCATGGGAACCATTGATATGGACCTTCGGGTTCACGGTGCTGTCAGCGCTAACCAGGGCTTTATCACCCTGGCCGAGGACTATATCAAGCATGACATATACATTATGAAGATCGTAAATCGGTTTGATGATTTGCTGATCAGAAAATTCGGGGACAATTATGCCCATCTTAGAAATATTTTTGAAGATAAGGATATTCCATGAAAATCTATATTGACGGGGCCTTTTACGATAAAGACGAAGCCAAAATATCTGTCTATGATCACGGTCTCCTTTACGGAGACGGGGTTTTTGAAGGGATTCGAATATACAAGGGAGTTGTCTTCAAACTCAGGGAGCATTTGACCCGACTTTATGACAGTGCCAAGGCTATTCTTCTGACCATCCCCATGGACCCGGAAGACCTGGCCAGGGACGTCTTAAAAACCGTGCAAATGAATAAGAAACACGAGGGATATATCCGGCTGATCATCACCCGGGGCAAGGGAAATCTCGGCCTGAATCCCTTTACCTGTGAAAAAGCCACGGTGATCATCATTGTGGATGATATTCAGCTGTATCCCCAGGCGTGTTATCAGGAGGGCATCGCCATCATAACAGCATCGGTAAGGCGCATGCCCCCGGATTGTCTGGACCCAAAAATCAAGTCTCTGAATTACTTGAACAACATCATGGCAAAGATCGAGGCCATTCAGGCCGGATGCCTGGAAGCCCTTTTGCTCAACCGGGAGGGCTATGTCACCGAATGCACAGGAGATAATATTTTTTACTTAAAAAATAAGGTTCTTATCACGCCTGAAAGTTCCCAGGGAGCCCTAGAAGGCATCACCCGGAACACGGTCCTTGATGCTGCACGGGAAATCGGTATTGAGACAGGGGTGAAGGCTGTGACGGTCTATGATCTTTACACGGCCGACGAATGCTTTCTAACGGGTACCGCCGCCGAGTTGATTCCCGTGGTCCGTATTGACGGACGCATCATCGGGTCAGGCACTCCAGGCCCCCTTTCGCTGGATCTGAAAAAAGCTTTTCTTGCGATAGTTGCTGGAAATTCATTTTGAGTCAGAATCCTCTGACGGGTCTTCAGGTATAGGATCTATCTGATCAGGGTCTTTTAACTTCAAGATAATCTCATAATTGTCTACTTTTTGATACCCCCGGGGCAGCTTTTTCCCGCGTAGACCCCGTGAGCCAACGTAACTGGCCAGATTGCCCTCTTTCAAGGTGAAATGACGTTTTCCTGAATAAATGATCAGCTGGCTGTCCGGAGGAATAATAAAAAGGGTCTGGAGCAGTTCCTCCCGGGCTTTTGCCCTTCGGGATGAAATATTGATGATCTTGTTTCCCTTACCCCGCGCCAGTGTGGGCAGGTCTTTTAAGGGGAAGAGCAGCATCCGGCCCTCATTGCTGATGGCCGCAAGGAGGTTTGATGTCATCTCCTTGATTTTAATGGGCTTCAGGGGTTGGGCCTGATCCGGAAGGCTAAGCACAACTTTGCCGTTTCTATTTTTGGTGTAGAGATCCGACAGGCTGGCGATAAATCCGTATCCGGCGTCACTGGCCATGAGAACCAGATCCTCGGGTTCACCCATCAGGGCATCACAGACCGTGGCCTCAGGTGGAATGTTCATGCGGCCGGTGACTGGCTCTCCCTGCCCCCTGGCCGAAGGCAGGGCATGGGCCTGGATAGCGTAGGTCCGCCCTGTGGAATCCAGAATCACCACCATCTGGTCGCTTTTGCCGTAGGCCGTGGACAGAATCTGGTCGCCTGACTTGAATTTTACTTTGCTTTCATCATAATCATGCCCCTTGGCCGAGCGGATCCATCCGTTTTTAGAGAGGATCACGGTCACGGGTTCCGTAGGGATGATGTCCGAAGGCGTCATGGCCTGGGCTTCCATGCGCTCAACAATGGGAGAACGACGGTCGTCGCCATGCTCCTTGGCGTCTTCCTTGAGTTCTTTACGGATAAGGGTGTTCATCCGGGCCTTGGAGCCCAGAATTTTTTCCAGCATATCGCGTTCTTCTGCCAGATCCTGTTGGTCACCCCTGATTTTCATTTCTTCAAGTTTGGCCAGGTGACGGAGTTTAAGTTCCAATATGGCCTCAGCCTGGATATCTGTCAGGGCAAAACGCTCGATCAAAACGGGTTTTGGCTTGTCCTCGCTACGGATGATAAGGATCACTTCGTCGATATTTAAAAAGGCGATCAGAAGACCGTCCAGAATATGCAACCGGTCCTTGACCTTTTCCAGGCGGTAGGTCAGGCGTTTGGTCACCACATCCCGCCTGAATTCAAGCCATTCACTTAAAAGAACATCCAGGCGCTTGACCTGTGGTTTGCCATTGGTGCCGATCAGGTTCATATTGACCCGGTAGTTTCTCTCCAAGTCCGTGGTGGCAAAAAGGTGTGCCATCACGGCGTCTTTATCGATGCGATTGGACCGTGGAACAATGACAAGCCGGGTGGGGGATTCATGGTCGGATTCATCCCTAAGATCCTCCACCATGGGCAGCTTTTTGGCCTGCATCTGGGCGGCAATCTGTTCCAGAACCCTGGCACCGGAAACCTGGTGGGGCAGCGCAGTGATAACAATATCACCGTTTTCAAGGCTGTATACCGCCCGCATTTTCAGGCTGCCGTTTCCGCTTTCATACATTTTGATGATGCTGTCTGCAGGGGTGATGATCTCCGCTTCCGTTGGGTAATCCGGACCTTTGATAAAGTGGCAGAGGTCTGTCACCGAAGCCTGGGGATTGTCAAGCAGATGGATCAGGGCATTGGTCACTTCTCTGAGATTATGGGGGGGGATATCCGTGGCCATGCCCACGGCGATGCCTGTGCTGCCGTTTAAAAGAATATTGGGCAACCTTGCCGGAAGGACGTCGGGTTCATCCAGTGTTCCATCAAAATTGGGCACCCATTTGACCGTACCCAGGTCCAGTTCACGGAGCAGAACCTGGGCATAGGCCGAAAGTCGGGCCTCGGTGTAGCGCATGGCTGCAAAGGATTTGGGATCGTCCGGTGCCCCCCAGTTTCCCTGTCCGTCAACCAGGGGATATCTGTAGGAAAAGGGTTGGGCCATAAGCACCATGGCTTCGTAACAGGCCGAATCACCATGGGGATGGAATTTACCCAGGACATCACCCACGGTTCGGGCGGATTTCTTGTATTTGGCTGTGGACTTGAGGCCCAACTCGGACATGGCATAGACGATACGTCGTTGAACCGGTTTCAGCCCGTCACCGATGTGGGGCAGTGCCCGATCCAGAATCACGTACATGGAATATTCCAGGTAGGCGTTTTCCGTAAATATTTTCAAGGGGAGTTGTTCGACCCCTTCCAAACTGAAATCATTCATAGTTCTTCCTTCGGGATGGTGACCAGTTCCCCTTTGCTTTCAAGCCACGTCTTTCGATCCCCGGCCCGTTTTTTGGACAGAAGCATATCCAGAACACTGAATGCTCCCCCTTCCTCGGCTTCAATGGCCAGGCTGTCCACCGTTAATTGCACAAGTCGTCGAGTGTCGGAGGCCATGGTGGTTTCCCTGAGCTGGAGAGGGTTCATTTCACCCAGGCCCTTGAAACGCTGGACATTCACTTTTCCCGGTTTTTTTTCTGCCTTGATCCGATCGATAATGCCGTTTTTTTCTGAATCATCCAGGGCGTAGTAAACCTGTTTGCCCACATCAATCCTGTAAAGGGGGGGCATGGCCACGAACACATGGCCTGCGGAAACAAGGGCCGGGAAATGTTTCAGAAACAAGGCGCACAAGAGGGTGGCGATGTGGAGCCCATCGGAATCGGCATCGGCCAGGATACATACCTTTCCGTAGCGCAGACTGGTCAGGTCCGGCGATCCGGGATCCACGCCAATGGCCACGGAAATATCATGAATTTCCTTAGAATTTAAAATCATGTCCTGGTCCACTTCCCAGGTGTTCAAGATTTTTCCCCGTAATGGCATGATGGCTTGGTACTGGCGGTCCCTGGCCTGTTTGGCCGAACCTCCAGCCGAATCGCCTTCAACCAGAAAAAGTTCTGATTTAAAGGGATCCTGAACCGTGCAGTCTGCCAGTTTACCTGGCAGGGCAGGGCCTGCCATGATGCGCTTACGGGCTATTTTTTTCCCGGCTTTCAGACGCTTATGGGCATTATTGATGGCCATGTCAGCCAGGAGTTCACCCACATCCGTGTTTTTGTTCAACCACAGACTGAAGGAATCTTTGACCACACCGGAGACAAAGGCCGCGCTCTGACGGGAAGACAGACGTTCTTTGGTCTGACCGGAAAACTGGGGGTCTGCCATTTTGACAGAAAGAAGGTATGAACAACGCTCCCAAATATCTTCCGGGGCCAGTTTCACACCCCTTGGCAGCAGTTTTCTGAAATCACAGAATTCACGGATTGATGAAAGAAGCCCGGTTCGAAATCCGTTGACATGGGTGCCGCCCTGGGCAGTGGGGATGAGGTTTACATAGCTTTCCGTGATCAGATCACCCCCCTCGGGCAGCCAGAGAACAGCCCAGCTGGCCGTTTCATTGGACGATTCAAAATGACCCACAAAGGGTTCTTCGGGCAGGCATTCGGATTCTAAAAGGCTGTCTTTAAGATAATCTTTCAGGCCATCTTCATAATACCATTCATTTTTGTCTCCGGTTGCAGCATCAAGAAATAATACTCTGAGTCCGGGGCAGAGAACTGCTTTGGCCCTAAGAACATGACGGAGGTTTTTTAATGAAAATTTTGGGTTGTCAAAATACCCTGTGTCAGGCCAGAAATGCACGGTGGTTCCGGTGTTGCGGATGCCGACCGTTCCGATGAGTTCAAGTTCCTGGCTTTTATATCCGTTTTCAAAAGAAATCTGATACTTGTTTCCCCCCCGTCTGATTTCCACGGTAAGGCGTGTGGATAGAGCGTTGACCACAGATACGCCCACACCATGGAGGCCCCCTGAAAACTGGTAGTTCTTATTGGAGAATTTGGCTCCGGCGTGAAGTTTGGTGAGGATCAGTTCAACCCCGGTGATGCCTTCTTCCGGATGGATATCCACAGGCATTCCCCTACCGTTGTCACTGACTTCAAGGGAATTGTCCGGGTGAAGGATCACCTCTATTTTGTCGGCAAATCCGCCGATGGCCTCATCCACAGCATTGTCGATGACCTCCTGGCCCAGATGATTGGGTCTGTCCGTGTCCGTATACATGCCGGGACGTCGCCTTACCGGATCAAGCCCTTTTAATACTTCAATGGAATCTGCATCATACCTGCTTGCAGTCATGACTGTTTTTCCTGTTCAGTTGCTCATAATGTTATGTGATTCGTTGACCATCCCCGTCATGCCACGGGATCGAAACATAAGGGCTCTCATATCGTGGAAGGTATGGCCTTATAAAAAAATGCCGGATCTGATTCTGGCAATGGTATTGCGCTTTCCCTTGTAAATGGAGATGGTCGTATCCCCTTTTTTTGAGGTATCATAGCGCGTTTATAATTTTTATCAATACATAATTTTAAAGGGATTTGGCCTTATGTCCGGGCCGGGTCATAAGCCCAAAAATATCCTAATTACGCAACTCTGCCCCTGGGCATAGACCAAGATGACTTTCGCATATCCCTGGCCGGTGCCCAGGAAAAGACAGCCCTGCTAAGGATTGATGACCGATGGATTAGGCCCGTGGGGGTGACACCCACCTCCCATATTCTCAAACTTCCTATCGGAAGAACCCATCACGGGGATATGGATCTGACTGACAGCGTGGAAAATGAATGGTTATGCCTTAAGATCCTCAAGGCCTTTGGCATTCCTGTGGTCCATGCGTCCATGGCGGTTTTCGAAGATGTCAAGGCTCTGGTGGTCCAGCGGTTTGACCGACGATGGGCCGATGACAGGTCCTGGCTGATCCGGCTTCCCCAGGAGGATATGTGCCAGGCCCTATCAATCCCTCCGGCCTTGAAATATCAAAGTGATGGCGGACCCGGTATGGAAAAAATCATGACCCTCCTTTTAGGCTCGGCCCAGGCTTTTCCCGACAGGCATCTCTTTTTAAAAACCCAGTTTTTGTTCTGGCTCCTCGGAGCCATTGACGGTCATGCAAAAAATTTCAGCGTCTTTTTGATGCCGGGTGGGCGTTACAGCCTTACACCGGTCTATGATGTCATGTCAGCATGGCGTGTCACAATGATGCCTGTGTCCAGGTCCAGCTCGTTCATCGCTTGGGTGAGGGCCGTGATTTCACGCTTGCGGGTTTTGGGATCAACCAGGGTTTCACAGACCTGGACAAGCATATGTGATTTGTCCTGTTTCCTGACAATGAAATCGACTTCATGCTCTCTCTCTGTGAGAGAGACGAGGCTTTTTTGGTTGTGGCTTTGCAGCGCTGTGTTCTTCGTGTTCTTCAGCTACCAGCGGGAGCGGGTTGTGGAAAATGGCTGTGGGTGTTGTCGGTTATGGGGTGAGAATTTTGCGGGGTTTGTGGGGCTTTGAATGTATAATCGGGTATTTCATGGTTAAATTGCTTTTTGCACTTCTCCGTGATCTCTGTGCCTCTGTGAGAGACGAGGCTTTTTGGTTGTGGCTTTGCAGTACTGTGCTCTTCGTGTTCGCAAGCGACCAAAGGGAGCGGGTGGTAACGATCCGTGGGCACGGCAGCCGTGCCCACGGAGATTATTCATTTTTGTGTCACATGGTCTGGGTCGTAAACCGTACGGTTTTGTCCAGAATGTTTATACCGTCTATGATTTCGGAAAATACCTTGGGGTACATGTAGTACAGAAGATAGGGCCTCCAGTAAAAGCCCACATAGTTGTTCTGGCCGGCCTGGCCGTTCAGGTTCCCGTCAAAGATAGCGAAAATGTAGACATCTTCAATGGCAAAGGGGCTCTGGACCGGCACCCGGTAGTCAATGGGGGCCAGAACATCCATGACGTAGGTGTGGCCGTCATTCCCACCCGCAGGGATTGTAACCGAGGCAAAACCGACGATATAATCCATATCCATGGACATATCCCCTGTCAAATCAACGCCGTCCTCGTGTACAGCCACCACGGTGACATGTTCGCCCGGATCCAGGTAGACACTGGGATTCTCGGAATCGAGGTTTGCATCGTCCAGTTGAAAAAGGATGGAGGCCGAATGTTCATACAAAATTTTATTTAAGGTGAAGGTCTTGTCACCGTAGCCTTCAACATGGTTGACACCCTGGCTTAGGATGTAGCTTTCATCCATAAGGGCTTTATCCTGATAATATCCCATATAATCACCCGCGGTGATATCCGGGAAACCCGCCACAAACTGCCGGTCACAGACCGCAACAACCATGACTTTTTCACCGGGATACAGGTCTGTTTCTGACAGATCAAAGGAAAAATTACGGGTATTGGGAAGCATTTTGTAAAAATAAGCCACATCGTCCAGGTTGCCCTCCATCATGGCGGAAATATCAGGCTCATCCCCGGAACGGATCACAAGGATAAAGATGGGTTTGTTGGTCACATCAAGGCTTGAAGCCACCACCACACTCCCTTCCATACTCATGGTATAGCCTGAGGGCTCTGGGAGTTCCATGGAAAGAGTGACGGTCAGATTATCTTGGCTACCCGGGTTGATGGTCAGAAGTTTGGGCAAGCCCTGATCATTGGCATAAAACCCGATGCTGTCTCCGGCATCCGGCACACCGTTTGCGTTATCATCCAGAAATGCAAACAGATATACATTTTCAATGGGCACATTGTGGCCATAGGGAAGAATGGAAAAATTAAAGGCTTGGGTGGGGCTGATTTTGTCAATCCGGGTGTACCCAACGATTTCATTGGGATCAAACTGGGAGAAGTCTAACGATGTGATATCTCCGGCATAGGCAAAAACAGTCACTTCACCGGTTTGCATGCCCGAGACCTGCCCTGACAGGGAGGCCGCATAATCAAAAACTTCTTTGCCCAGGGTGATGTCCACATCCTCGTTCAAACCTTCCAGGAGAGTCAATTCAGGTCCCATGCCCGAGGCATTGATGAAGTAACCCAAATAGTCCCCCACGGTGGGATTCGGGAACCCGGCCTGATAGTCCATGTCGCACAGGACCACCACAAGCACCTGGTCTCCTGGCATAAGATCGGTGTTTGATAAATCAACGCTGAAGTCACGGCTATTGGAGGGTAGTTTTTTAAAATAAGCAACGCTTGACATATCCCCTGATGATAGGCTGCTTATATCCATATTGTCATCAGCCTTGAACACGAATAAGAAAAGTTCCTGGTTGTCGATGATGCCCGTCAGGGAGCTCGGCACATCAATGTGTCCGCTAAGGCGAATGTCTTCACCCGAAGGCGCAGACATTTCCATGCTCATGACCAGATCAAGGTCCGGCTGATCCCCGTCCGTGATGGAGATCAGTTGGGGCATCCCCGATTGATCCGAGTAAAATCCCAGGGAATCACCTGCATCCATCTGATTATTCCCATTGGCATCCAGGTAAATCATCAGGTAGACATTTTCAATGGGAAGGTTGCGGCCATAGGGAAAAATGGGAACGGTATAGTCCGTAGCCTCACCGGTAAGTACCAGGCGGCTGTAACCGATCATGTCGTTGGGGTCTATTTCGGAAAAATCCGAGCTGGTGATTTCTCCGGCATAGGCAAAGACCGTGGCGATTCCCGTAAGTCCTGAGGGGATTCTGCCTGACAGGGAGGATTCATAGTCGTAGACTTCTTTGTCCAGGGTGACCACAATGCCGTTATTGTCACCCGCATTGACTGTAAGTTCAGGCCCAAGGGTCTCATAGTTCAGGTAATATCCAACATAATCACCTTCCCCAATGTCCGGAAACCCTGAGGTGTACTGCATATCAACCATGGCCAGAACAATTATCTGATCTCCTGCGGCAAGGCCTGTATCGGAAAGGTCTATGTCAAAGGTTCGGGTGCCTATGGCTAATTTTGAAAAAAGGATCAGGTGGGAAACATCCCCCTCCATCAGGGCATTGAAATCGAGCTGGTTATCGGCCCTGACCATCATGAGAAAAATCGGTTTGTCAGAAAGGGTCTCGTTCAGTGCCCCAGGAATGTCAACGGAACCACTGATCCTGATCTGGTCACCCGAGGGGACGGGAACCTCCATGTTTAACTGGATATCATACCCCTGGGCCTCTTCTCCCAGAATTGTGATCAGCTGGGGCGTGCCCTGGCTAAGGGTATAAAAGCCGACGACATCACCCGCATCGGGAGTGTCATTTACGTTCGTATCCAGAAAGGCAAAGAGATAAATGTTTTCAAGGGGTAATTCATTGCCATAGGGAAGGATATCCAGGGTGTAGGATGCCTCAAGGCTTGTCTTTGACACCCGTGTATATGCGATGATTTTATCAGGGTCAATGGCTGAATAATCCAAGGAATTGATTTCCCCGGCATAGGCGAATACGGACACGAGGCCCACGGGTGTGCCGGAAATTACACCGGATACGGAAGCCTTGTAATCATAGACCTTTTTGTCCAGCCGAATATCAATTCCGCTGTTCACCCCTTCCTTGAGGCTGATCTCGGGGCCCAAGCTGGCCACATCCAGATAGTAACCCATGTAATCACCCGTGGCCAGGTTTGGAAAGCCTGACTGGTAATTCATGTCACAAAAAACAATGGCGATGACCTCATCCCCCGGAGCCAGTCCGGTACCGGACAGATCAAAATCGAAATCCCGTTCAGGTGAAGAAAGTTTTGAATAATAGGCAAGGCTTGCCAGGTCTCCCTGGGCAAGGGCACTCAGATCCGTGTTTTCATCGGCACTGACCAGGGCAACAAACAGATCCTTGTCTCTGATGATGGCCTGGATATCATCGGGAACATCGATATGACCCTGGATGCTCAGGTTATAACCCGAGGGCTCGGGCACATCCATGGACATGGAAAGCGTAAACCCGGGCGCGGTTCCCTCATAAATGATAAATGAATTAGGCATGTTGTTTTCATCGGCGTAAAACCCGAACAGGTCGCCTCCGTCAGGTTTGCCGTTTGCATTTCTATCCAGGAAGGCGAGAAGATAAACATCTGAAATGGGGACATTCCAGCCATAGGGAAGAATGTCCAGGGTAAAGTCCTGGGGTTCGGGGCCTTTTTCAAACTGGGTGTATCCCAGAATCTTGTATGGATCCATGTTTGAAAAATCCAGGCTGTTAATCTCTCCTGCATAGGCAAAGACCATCATGGTTCCGGTTTCGCTTCCAAGGACCTGTCCTGCCAGGGCTGCCTTAAAATCAAACACGCCCTTGGTGATTGAAATTTCGACACCTGTGTTTTCTCCAGCCTTAAGAATATAGGCTGGGCTCAGATTTTCCTTGTCCAGATAATAACCGATATAATCCCCAGGGCCTGGAAGGGGAATTCCGTTGGCAAAATCATTGTCCGCAAAAGCAATAATATAGACAGGATCCCCGGGGGCAATGGCTTTGTCGGTCAACTGAAACCGGAATTCGGCCTGATTTTTATCAATGGACTGAATATCTAGCAGGGAATCGGAGATGGAGCTATTGTTTTCAACCGGGCTCTGGCTGAGAACCGCCACAAAAACAGGGCCTAGATTTTTCTGGTCAAGGCTCCCGAAATCCACGTTGCCTGACAGAAAGACAGGCTGTTTTTCTGTCACGGATCCACAGGAAAGAAAGGTTAAACATACCAGAATCGAAATAGCCGTTTTCATAACATTTTTCGGAATCATGATCCTTCTACCTCCGTCATCACATGAACAATTATTCCTGATCAAAAACTGTACTCCATATCGCAGAAAATCCGGTCATTGTCGCCAATGGTTTCAATGGGAATGGCTGCTCCGGACTGATATATGATAAATCCTCCTGTCAGCATGATGTCGTCTGTCAGGTTATATTGTAGCTTGAACCGTTCAAAGGCGCCGTCGTCACCGCTCCATCCATAACCCGATACCAGAAGCTCTGCTGTCAGGGTTTCATTTTTGAATGTGCGAGAGAGTCTTGCCACCCATTGTTCTTCTTTTTCTCTGGGGTTCAAGGGAGAGGTTTCAAGCAGGAGATCAAAATCATCAATGGTTCTTACAACCGCGTCAAAACTGATCACGGTGTCATTGAAACCCATGTACTCAAATCCGATCAGACCGTCATAACGGGTGTACCCGGCGTTATCTCCACGTACAAGGTTTCCATCCTCAAGCAGGGCCGGGTTGATATATGCCATGTCGAGGAAAAGGGCCATTTCGGTTTTAAACATAAAATTACCCAGGGCTTTGTTGAAATCAAATCCCACCATGGTGATACGATCATGTTCAAGGTGTGGCAGATATTGGGGGGGATTCTCCCGGGACAAGCTTTCAAAATGGAATGCATCATTGAACAGATAGGCATAGTACAGTGAAACATCTCCACCGTTAAAGGTTTTTCCCAGTGAAACGGCATATTCCGTGTTTTCAAATCGGCTTTCGGGTTTGTATTCAGCGGGCAGAGGAGTTGGGGATGGATAATAATCACTGCCCCAGACCGGTAGGGCATCAAAACGGATTTCATGGATGGCAATGGCTTTCAATGTCCAGTCTCCCCAGAAAAAATCCAGCCTGGACATGGTTAAGGGGCGCCTCAGGTCTTCGATGTCTGTAAGGCCCGGTTCCCTCATATCCAGGGGATTAATCACATCCACCACTCGGATGGAATCCGATTTTCCCCAAACCACAATCTGACGGCCGAAGCTGACATCCATATAATCGGTGATGCGACCCCCGATATAGGCTTTGTCCAGTTCCGGAACCATCTCGCGGTCTTCGGTCAAATCCGAGGAAAAATTATCCGAGTGACGGATTCCATATACAAAATCATGGGACGCTTTGATTCCCACGAACCACCTGAATGACTGAAATATCTTATCCTGAAATTCAAGTTTCAATTCTGATCTCAAGGCGGATAGTCCTCGCCAGTCAATCTCTCCCGGCTCAGGAGCGTGATGGGACGTGTTAAAGGTTGCCATCAGGCTCAGGCTGCCACCGCAATCAAAAGGCAGGGACAAGGCCGATTTTTCTTGGTCAGCCGAAGACGTTGCAACCTCATCTACTGATCCTTGTTCCGGGGTGCTAAAGTCATTGAAATCATCTCCAAAACCGTCGAGTATGTCTTCCTGAGCATAACTTGTATCTATGCCTAAGGATATGTTAAAATGCAGAGGTGGGCACAGCAGCAGCACGAAGATACAAACCAGTAAAACGCGTATCATAGAGTCATTCCAATGTGAAACCAAACGATCATCATTTAACAAAAACACATCCGGCTGATTTGTGTGCTACCTCAAACGTAACGAGGACCTTAACATATCCATGAAGAATCTAATTAAGTTCATAGCATTGTTTTTCTCAAGATAAAAGATGTTTTTTACAAGTTTACCAGAGGCTTACCAAAAATAAGTTCATTTTTTGTCAAGGCATGTCAGGGCTGTTTCTATATCTCGGATGCTTTTGAGCAGCAGATATCTGCCCTGGTAGGTATTGGGATCAGACAAGGCGTGGGGGATCATCAGGCACTGAATACCTGCACGGTTAGCGGCCATCAATCCCCTTGCCGAATCTTCAACCACCACGCATTCATCGGGGTTCACTCCGGCACGCGTGAGGCCTTTAAGATAGGGCTCAGGGTGTGGTTTGGTCTGCGTGCATTCATCCGATGTGATCACAAAATGAAAATAATCCAGAATGCCGGTGGCTTGGTGGATAATGTCGAAATGTTCCCGCTGGGAACTTGTTACGACCCCCATGATGTAACGGCCATGGAGGGCACTGAGGGTCTGGCTGACACCCTCTATCAACGTGGATGTACCGGTCAGAAGCTCGGAATAGCGTTTGTTGCGTGCCATGCGAAGGGCTTCGCATCGGCCCGGATCAAGCCCACCCGCTTTCATGTAATCCATGAAACCAAAACCCTTGACCAGGGAATATTCCATGAAGAGTTCCTCGCTCAGATTCATACCCGCTGAAGCCAGGATGTCTTGGGTGGCCTTAAAAAAAAATTTTTCCGTGTCCACAAGGACCCCGTCATTATCCCACAAAATGGCTTTGATCATATGTATAAAAGCTCCTTAATAAAGGGTTTATCATATCATATTGGAGAAAGAGGGCAACAGATTCCGGGTAAAAATAATTTATTCCTTGCTTTTGCTGAAAATTCATGCTTGAGAGATGGTTCTGAAAATGGTAGGATGTCCACCAAAAAAAGAAACATTATTATAGGCAGGGTCATCTGATCGACCAAGGGACACGGCAGGTATGGAAAGACAAAAAGATCAGGACAACACTAAAGAACAGAGGCGTAAGCCCCGGATAGAAACATCCAACTTTGTGGGATACACCATATTCGACCTTGATCGTAAAACCATTGATCAGGGAACGGGGCGCACCATTAACCTCAGCCAGAACGGGCTTCTTTTGAAAACCCAGAAAGCCTTGAAGGGTGCATTTGTCATGTTGATGACCATTGATCTGGACGGCAACGATGTCCGCGTTGAAGGACGTCTGATATATTCTGCCGAGAATCCGACCACGGGTCATTATCTGTCCGGTGTCGAATTTACGGGATCCAAAGATAAGCAACTTCAGGCCATTGTAACCTTTGTCAAAGCTTACCAGCACCGCAAACACAAAAAAAAATAGCTGGCGGCACACGGTCAGGTTCAATTCCTAAAAGGATATGGCATCACTGCCTTTTTTCTTTAATAATTAATCCATCGAACAGTCGTTTGATTTTATTCGAGTTCTCCCAGTAGCTTTTCTGTATGTCATTTCTAAAATCACGATGAACGTGTTTGATTTTTTTACGGGCCTTTTTCATAAGCACACAGGTTTGTTCCCACAGCTCAGTAATCTGTTTTCTTGTCTCGGAGGAATTTTCACCCACGGTGGCTGTACAGGCTTTCAACTGGTCCCGGATGGAGATGTAGCTGTTTTCAAGCCAGGATTCCAGTTGGTGCATTTTCATCATTTCACGGGTGATCACATGGAAATGATGACCGGTGATGCAGCATCTAACCGCTTCACCAAACAGATTTCGGTGCTTGATGAAATTCCTCACCATAAATTTTATGTATTGGGTGCCATACCGGGTAAAGGGCTGAATGGCTAAGGATTTGGCAAGCATGATGATTTCTTTGACCCCAATGTTTCTCTGGAAATAGGTTGTGTGACCCAGGTTGTCCAGAAGGTCACTGCACCTTGAAAAATAATTTTTCAGATTTGATCCGTACAAAAAAGACAAGACATGGGCATAGCCTTTTTTGAGTTCAGGTGTGTCCATGGTGGTTATGAAATTGGTGGTCATACTGTGGGTATTGTTTCCGTAGGCAGAGGAAATAATTCTGTTTTCCTTTTCCAGACGATGGTAGAGGGTGGTTCCCGGAAGGGCGCTCAATAATCCCACCATGGCCTTGGGTATGGCCGTACGGGAGATAAAATTGATCTGATGCTGAAAGGTGTCTTTTGTATCACTGTCAAAACCAAGGATAAACCCCCCCATAACTTCCAACCCGCAGGACTGGATTTTCCGAACAGCCACGGCCATATCCGTGGCCAGGTTCTGTTTTTTGCCCACGCCCATGAGGGCTTCTTTTTCCGGGGTTTCAATGCCCACAAACACCTCGTTGAACCCTGCATTCCTCATGGCCGAAAGCAACTCTTCATCATCGGCCAGATTGATACTGGCTTCGGTGAAAAAACGAAAGGGGTAGCGGTGGTTTTTCTGCCACTCAGCAAGGGCTGGAAGAAGATGGGTTTTAACTTTTTGTTTATTCCCGATGAAATTGTCATCCACAACAAAAACAGCCCCACGCCAACCCAGACGGTATAAAGTATCGATTTCACGAATCAGGCTTGCGTGATTTTTTAGTCGGGGTTTGTTGCCGTATGTTTTCCAGATATCGCAAAATTCACAGGTGTAAGGACAGCCCCGGCTGTATTGAATAGCCATGGATCCATATGCCTTGAAATTTAAAAGATCAAACCGGGGAACGGGAATATCAGTGATATCAGGGTGTTTGCCCGGGAAATAAATAGGTTTGGCCTGGCCCTGTTCCATGTCGATAAGAAAGGGTTTAAGGGTTTCTTCCACTTCTCCCAGAATCATGTGATCTGCAAAATCAATGTCCTGGTAACTTCCTGTGGGATAAGGGCCGCCCAGAACAACGGTTCGACCAAGTTTTTTACATCGTAAGGCCAATTGTTTTGTTGAGTCCTTCTGGATGATCATAGCCGAAATAAAAACGGCATCCGCCTTAAGAATTGCTTGATCCGCAAGTTTCTCAATGTTCATATCCACCAGTTTGAGTGTGATATCATCGGGAAACAAAGCCGCCAGTGTCAGAAGGCCCAGGGGGGGCATGGAGCTTTTTTTGTCAATGAATTTCAGTGCATATTTAAAGCTCCAGTATGTGTTGCCGGGGATCTCGGGGTATACCAGAAGAATACGTTTCAAGGTTGCCATGGTATGTTTCCTCACATATCCGGTCTTAAAAGACCTGGTTGAAAGGGTTGACCCGATGATCGAAAGCCTGGATAGTTAGTGATGGGTAGAAAAAACCATCAATGGACAATCAATCATCATATCGCCAGGGACATATATTCATGGGCAAGGTGCTTTTCAAGGAGAGGGGAAGGGATTGTGCGCGGGATTTTATCCCCGTGAAAGTTCAGATAAAATAAGGTTTTTCACGCCTTTGAACGCACCGAAATGAGGGCTCACCTGGAACAGTACCTCCGGGTAATTTTCTTTGGCCTTGCGGACCAGTTCGGGAATGTCCGTTAAAACATGACTCCCGGCAGCGATAAAATAGGGTAAAACTATGATTTTCTTAACCCCTTTTTCAAAAAGGACCTGAATCTGATCTTCTGCAGATGGGCTGCTGAATTGGTTAAATGCACAGAGAACAAAGTCAAAACCACTGTCATCCAAATCATCAAGAGATTTAGCAAGTTGATACACTTCGTCATTGGATTCTTTTTTCCGGCTTCCATGGGCCAGAATCAGCAGAGCTTTCATGGGTTTGTCAAGGACCTTTTCTAAGGTGATCGATAGATTGTACGTGAAGATTCAATCGTTAATATTAAACCAAATCAAGTCCTGGGGCAATGTTTATTCGTATTTATTCAACTGGGCCCCCATCACTGGATGAAACTCCCAGGAAGAGCCTGAGCGTGATTAAAAACAGCTTAATCTGGAAGCATATGAAGGGCGGATAAAATGCCCCCGGACCTGGGATTTGACCGGGGGCATTGAGAGGATCTTAAAAAGATGTGGAAAGTTTTGATAAATCCATTTTTTCAGCAAATGATTTCAGAATTTTGTCTGATGCGACATTGTCTCCCTCGACCTGAACCGACGTTTTTTCTCCAACCTGAATGGTCAGGTTACCGCTTTTTGAATTTGTGTCGTACTGGAGGGTTCCTGTGAACCCTTGAATGCGAACGCTTTTCACGCCCCCATCCTGGGACATGCCGGCAAACATGGAACCAAAACTGGCAAGGCTGCCCAATTTTCCGGTGACGCCACCGGTGGCGATGGAGAGTTTAACCCGTGAGTCATCCTGGCCGATGTAATGACCTTCTGCCCCGGCATTACCCACCATGGAGGCACCCTGACCCATGCCCTGGGAATTTTTACTTTCCAGGGTAAAGCCTTCGGGGGCTTCCGGAATAAATGTCAACATTTTCGTTGCACTGACTTCATTGAGTTTGCTCAAGGCATAGTTGATTTCTTCCACAGCTTTGTTGATATTGCCCTGTTTGATCATGCTCTGGGCTGTGGAAAGGCTGTCCATGGCCTCTTGTTTGGGATCGTCGGCCATTGACAGGTTCACCATCACGCCCATGAAGACAAGGATCATTATCAATTTTTTCATCATACCCCCCATGTTATGAATTAAGTTAAAAAAAGATATAAGTTTTACCGCTTAAACGATTTTCCGGCTGATTTTTGCCTTATTCATATACGTTAATTTCACTGGCTGCATCAAGTCCATTTTAATGGAGACTGAAAAATAATTGTGGCCTTAGCCGTTATTTTCCTGCCTTATTTTTGCGCTTCTTTTTACGATTCTCATTGGCTTCAATCAGGGCCATGACATCATGGTTTCCTCCAGGAAGCTCAAGTGTTTCGGCATAGTCCCTTTTGGATACGGTCAGACGTTCGATGGGTGCGTTCAGAAACGTTTCAATGGCATCAAGGCTTTCTTTTTCTTCAGGGCTGCAAAAAGATATGGCGATGCCCTTGTTTACGCCCCGGCCGGTTCGCCCCACCCGGTGGACATAGTACTCGGGTTCTGTGGGCAGATCGTAGTTGATCACAACGGTGACATCAGGAATATCAATCCCACGGGCGCTGACATCCGTTGCAACAAGAATTCTGCAAGCCCCCTGTCTGAATGCGGCCATGCCTTGGGAACGCTCTAACTGGTCTTTGTCTCCATGGATGGTGACGGTGGCTATACCCACCCGTTCCATAGCCTTATACACTCTTTCGGCTCTGACCTTGGTCCTGACGAACACAATGATTTTGGCTTCCGGATTTTCATTGATGTATCTCTCCAGAAAGAAACGCTTGTCATCCATGTCCACAAACATCACCCCATGGGTCACATTTTTTGATACCCTGTCTTCGGGTGAAATTTGGATCCGGATGGCCGTACTTTTCACCTGGGAAAACGCGAGTTTTTTGATGGTGCTGTTGATGGTGGCAGAAAAGAACAGCGTCTGGTGTCTGCGGGTGATTTTTTTCTTAACCTGCGTGATGTCTTCAATAAATCCCAGGTCCAGCATGCGGTCCGCTTCATCAAGAACCAGAGTGTCTATGTTGCTCAGCCGGAGGTGGCCCTGGCTGATCAGATCAAACATGCGACCGGGCGTGGCCACCAGAATATCTATACCATCCTGGAGTTTTTTGATCTGGGCATCCTGTTCAATGCCTCCATAAAGGGCGAAAATCTTCACCCGGGTATGCTTGGCCAGCTGATTAAAAACCTCGCCGATCTGCATGGCAAGTTCACGGGTGGGTACCATGACCAGGCATTTGATTCCCATGGTCCGTTTACTGGTTTTGGCCTGGTGGATTTTTGCGATGACAGGAATGGCAAAGGCCGCTGTTTTTCCTGTACCAGTCTGGGCAATAGCCAGAACATCCTCTCCATTCAGGATAGAGGGAATGGACTTAAACTGGATATCCGTGGGCCGCTTGAACCCCATTAAGCTTAAGTTTTTTTTAATTTCTTCTGAAATTGGGTATGTTTCAAATTTCATGGTACTGATCCCTCCTTTGGATATCTGGCGTTATTTACCGTTGAATATCAATAAATGCAACGTAAAATTAAAGGGTCGGGGGCGGCAGAAGGATGAGGATTCATATCGCCGCTAATCAGCCGGATGGCTTTTTGTGTCGTCGGCATTATCCTGGTTAGATCCTGATTTACTTTAAAAAAGCTATTTTCATCATGTTTGGCAACGTTTCAGCCCATACTTTCAAAAACTTTTTTATATTCGTTCACGGGGTAAGCCCCACTCATTTCTAAACTCCGGCATGGGCCGCATACATTTTTTACTAACCACCCGTTCCCGTTGGTCGCTGAAGAGCACGCCGAAGAAGCACAATGGCAACGTCGGGAGCCGGGATCTTACCTCCGGAAGCAATTTCTCTGTGTGCTTTGTGGTAAATTTGTTTTTTCTTTTTCTTCATGCTCTGGTTAAACGTTTTTGGGCACACTCATAGGCGAACTCCCTGGGAGCATGGGGATCAGATGACGTCTGTACCCCCTTGAATAATCGCAATAAACGTACCATGTAATTCCTACGTTTGGCAAGTCTTAGGCCCCTCCAGGTGGAGGTGAGTTGGAGAAACACGGAGACACGAAGACTATTTCAGGACACTGTCCATCGGCCTTCATGGTTAAACTTTTTTTCTGCTATGTCAGAGAACGTATTCAGCGGTGAGCAAGAGTAAAAACCCCGTTCGATTTTGATCTGTTGCTTTCTTACGACAAAAAGGATAAATTAATATGATATTATAAAAACAACAATTTAAATTGAATAAGGTTTGTAAATAAAACGAATGGTCGAACAATCAAATGATATCAAAGGAAAGAAGACAGCGGTCTTGTTTTCAGTTCAAACCCAGGGTGTATCCGATGAAGAGAATGATTCGTCTCTCATTGAACTCAGGCGTCTGGTTAAAACCATGGGCCTTGAGGTCGTCGCAACGCTATCACAACGTCGCCCGAAACCTGATAAAGGAACCCTGTTAGGGGCTGGGAAATTAAAAGAACTTGCAGGCTATACCGGCGGCACCGGAATTGTTGAAGGATTTAGCCGGAAATCGGAAGATAATACCTGCGACGACACGGACGATGATTATCCGGTCGACGATTTCGATGAATCGGATGAAGAGGGTTCAGGCGATGAACCGGATGTGAAAGCCGATTTTGTCATCTATGATGGTGAAATTTCAACCAAGCAATTGCAAAACCTGGAACAAGCCACCGGCGTCGAAGTGTTGGACCGAACCGGTGTGATCCTCGAAATATTCAGCCGTCATGCCAAAAGCAGGGAGGCCCTTATTCAAGTGGAGATTGCCAAACTTGCTTACATGGCGCCAAGATTAAGGGCATCCCGTATTGGCGGTGATCGTCAAGGCGGCAGCCTTGGCGCCAAAGGAGCGGGTGAGACAGCCCACGAACTCGACAAACGTCGTATCAGAGACCGCATATCCGAGCTGAAGGCAAAGCTTGTTGACATTCACGACGAGCAAAACAGACGGCGCAGCCGCAGGAAAGAAAATTTCCAGGTGGCTCTTGTCGGTTATACCAATGCCGGAAAGTCATCCCTGATGCGCAAGCTGACCCATAGCGATGTCCTGGTGGAGGATAAACTATTTGCAACACTTGATACCCGTATAAAAGCCATGCAGCCTGAGGTTTTCCCTCCGATACTCGTCTCCGATACCGTGGGATTTATAAAAAAATTACCCCATGATTTAGTGGCATCTTTCCAATCAACCTTGGATGAGGCACTTGCCGCTTCCTTGCTTTTATTTACGGTCGATGTTTCTGATCCGGCATTTCGATCTCAATTGGCTGTGACAAAAAAAGTCCTGAAAGAAATTGGTGGAGAGACAATTCCAAGCCGACTGATCCTGAACAAAATTGACAAACTCTCACCCGATGAGCTTGAAAAACTGAAACCTGAATTTCCCGAAGGAATCTTCATCTCTGCCCATAACCCCGAGGATGTCGAAACCCTTAGAATAAAAATTCTTCACGTCTTCGAGTCAAACATGATCGAAACCACATTGACGATCCCCTACGACAAGGGTCACCTTCTCGGGCAGTTAAGGACCAAAGCCGGTATCATCCACGAATCCTACGACGAGAAAGGAACGGAAGTGACATTTAAAACGTTTCCTGAAACAGTGATCTGGTTACAAAAAATATTATAATGGACGCGCAACGTCGATGACTGCAACTTTCGTTTCAGAAAAATATACAATCCGAACCCCATAGGTCCTATGGGACCTATGAGACCCATGGGACCTATGGGGTTCCGGCGCAACGATTTAAGGGTCATATTTTTCCTGCCTGAGATATCCTGAACTGATCGACACGTGTAGGGGCAATCCCCCCGTGGTTGCCCTTGTCCGTTGATTGAAACTTGACTACAACAGAATTTTTCAATCACATTTTCAGGTGTTGAGGTATCCTGATAAGGGGGCTTAGTTGGGGCGATTTTTCATAAGTCCCATAGGTCTCATGGGTCCCATGGGATCTATGGGTTTCGGGTGGATTATTTTTAGCAGAGATTTAAGGTCACCAACCGGGACACATCATGGTGTGTCCCGGCTGATCATGGGTCTATCAGTAATCCGCTTGGCTGGATTTCTTTTTGACGCGTCCAGGCCTTTTTCGTTTTTCGGGACGTGAGAAATCTTTTTTATCCGAGGGTGCTTTGGGAGCAGCATAATCAACGGTCAGCTTTCGACCGTCAAGGGAAGCATCTTTCAGGGTTTCCTTGACCCTATCAGCCACGGTTGCGTCCACATCAAAAAAAGAGAACTCCCTCATAATTTCGATGGTACCGATTTTATCGGAGCGGATGCCCGAACGGTCGCAAATCAACCTGACCAGGGCTCCTTTGTTAAGATTATCCATATCACCCGCGCTGGCAAAAAAACGACGGGTTGAAACGCCACCTTTAATGCCCTTTTCTTTTTTGTCAAAATCACCCCTGTCGCGTTCTTTTTTAAACGAAACATCCCGGCCACGGGGGGTTTTACCCAAGCTGTCACGGCCACGGGATTTTTTTTCCGCACTGTCCCATTTATCTTTATACGATCTCTTGTCCCGTTTGTGGTCTTCAACGTTGATGTCTTCGGAATCCTGATAATAAGTCAAAAAACGGTTGAACTCGAGGGAGACAAACCGTTTGATCAACTCCTCACGGCTGAGTCCGGCAAGGGTGTCATACACAGGGGGAAGAAAACGACCTATTTCCGTTTCATTCACCTCCACACTGACCAGTTTCCCCACCATGGAAAAAAGCTGTTTTTCACAAACAGCTGTACCTCCGGGAACCTTTTTCTGGGTAAAGCGAATGCCGGCTTTGCGTTCCACATCCTGAAGCTTTCTGCTTTCACGGGTGTTCATCAGAACAATGGCCACACCGGATTTGCCCGCACGTGCCGTACGTCCGCTTCTGTGGGTGTAGCTTTCTATTTCATCGGGCAGTTTGTAATGGATGACATGGGTGATATCTTTAACATCAATACCCCTTGCCGCCACATCGGTGGCCACGAGGATCTGGAGATTTTTTTCTCTAAAGCGCCCCATGACCTTATCACGGATGGCCTGGCTCAAATCCCCATGAAGGGCTTCGGCATCGTAGCCGTCCTTAAGCAGTTTTTCTGCAATTTCCTGGGTTTCAATCCTAGTTCTGCAGAAGATCAGACCATAAATATCCGGATAAAAATCAATCACCCGTTTAAGGGCCTGATACCTGTCTTTTTCCTTGATCACGTAATTTACATGCTCAATATTGGCAGCACTGCTGTTCTTTTTCCCCACTGTAATTTCAACGGGATCATGCATATATTTGGAGGCAATCTTAGATACTTCCGCGGGCATGGTGGCTGAAAAAAGCCAGGTGCGTTTTTCTTTGGGTGTATTGTTTAAAATTGAATCCAGGTCTTCTTGAAAGCCCATATTCAACATTTCATCGGCTTCATCCAAAACCAGGTATTTGGTAAAGGATAAATTCACAACTTTCCGGTTCATTAGATCCAAGAGACGCCCGGGGGTTGCCACAATCACATGGGCACCCTTTTTAATTAAACGGATCTGATCGGAAATGCTTGCCCCGCCGTACACTGCAACAATTGAGGCCTCTTTGCTTGTGCTGCAAAAATCATTGAAATCTTTGGTGATCTGCAGGCATAATTCACGTGTTGGGCAGATGACCAGGCCCTGGGTATTCCGTGATCTAAAATCAATCAACTGGACCATGGGAAGTCCAAACGCGGCTGTTTTTCCCGTTCCGGTCTGTGCCAATCCCACCAGATCCTTAGTGCCTTCTATAATTTCAGGAATGGCTTTTTTCTGAATAGGGGTGGGTTGTTCAAAACCCATCCTTAAAACCGCATCAACCAGTTGACTGTTTAAACCTAATTTTTCAAAACCCATATCTGTCTTTCCATATCTGCTCCTGTTTCCCGGAACATTCTTAAAAATGTTAAACTTACAAAAACCGTGTACAATACCACACTGGTTATTATTATGCAATTAATAAAAAACACCTGAAATTAAATAGAATTATTATATCCGCCATTTAAATTCCAAGACAATTAAGCCTCATTCTTATATCGGTCTATACTCGGTTTTTAAGAAGGAAATCATTCAACAGGTGATGGATAAAAACACTATTTTTTAATCATCGCTGCCAAGGATTGGCTCGAAGCCTATGGGTAGAATCTGATTGCAGGCAAAAAAACGGGGCGGCTTAAAAAAAGCCGCCCCAACCAAATGAAAGGAGTACAACAAACAATGAAAAACGTCTTTAATTTTCCCTTACCGTCACTGCTATTCCGATAAGTCATGAATCCATGAATAATCAAATTGCAATTGTCGTACCATTGTTTATGTATATAATTATTTATCTGAATATATTGAATAATTGAAAATATCTCTTATCCGATTATGAATCTAATTACATAGCAAAATGTTTCAAAAAGGTTTTATGTGGAAATAAAAGTGAAGAAAGACCCCAACGTTTCATTCCCTGGCATTGCCTGGGAATGAAACGTTGGGGTCTTTTTTATCCACCACCCGTTCGCGTAGCTCACTGAAGGACACGAAGAGCACGAAGAAAGGCCAAAGAAAGGAATTACCCCTGTGAATAAGTACCTTTTTTTTATTTCCTAAACTGGGCTATTTGCCTGCAAATAGCAACAAGTTCTCCTTTTTCATCCCAGAGTTCTCCATCTTCTTCTACCAGGCCGCAGGTGATATAGCGGGACCTGAAACAGGCTTTTAACCACCTGGTTTCAGGGATAGACCGGATATTCACTGAAAACTCAATGGTAGGCACCCAGGCTACCATGCCTCGGCTTGCCATGACAGGGGGCGGGAATGAATCGGCCATCAACATCAGGGACAGGGCATCCATGGGCCGATCGTCTTTAAATTTAATCCAGCCTTTATGCTCGGATATGTCGGTCAGCTTTCCTTGAAACCAGCCTGCGCATGCCGGGTCTAATCTGACATCCATGTTTCTGTAGAGAGTATATCGTCCGAATTCCGGAATGGGGATGCATGAATCAAGGGCTTCCATGTCCGGCTCTTTTCTCTCATATCGTTTTTCACCCGGGCAGTCCCCATCATCTGAAAAGGTTGCCCAGGCTCTTATTTTTTCATTTCCATTCTGAATCAATTTTGCTTGTAATCGATTGAAGCTCTTGCTTTGTGAAATCTTTTCCACATCCAGTAGGAATTCTTTGCGTTCGGAACGTGAAAGAAAATTTGCCGTGATAATGGCAGGTCGTTTTTTTTCACTCTTTTTCATCATAGCTGATGCCATGACAGCCATCAGATATCCCCCGTTGGGATTTCCATTAATCGACCACTCGTCACTCAATGTTCCGCTGAATTCAGATTCTCCCCGGGTATCAAGACTCATATCCCTGTCAAACAGATGCATAACAACTCCAGAAATCAGTTGGTTTACTCAAATATCAATACCCGACAACATTATATAAAACCTTTTTTTATCAAGTGGATGGTATAAAAAATCTATTCTGTTTTTATAATTTCAATGCGTTGGCGTGCCCTGAGCTCATACAGATCGGGCCTGAGATCATGGAGGGGTCTGACTGTGGCCACGTGACGTTGCTGTGCCAAGGAGGATAGGGCCAGTTCCGAAACAACCACCGCTTCGACATTGGGATCGGCTTCCCCTTCAATGCCTTTTTCAGGAAAAGAAAAATCGCTGGGAGTCAGAATAGCTGCCTGACTGTAATTCATGAATGAACCCACTTCGGTTTTCATATTTCCCACATTTCCGGTGATGACAACATAGACGAAATTTTCAACGGCCCGGGCTTGGGAGCAATGCCTCACTCTGTAATAGGCCTTTTTTTCCTCGGTATAAAATGGAACGAAAATAACTTCTGCCCCGGCAAGGGTCAGTAGTCGTGATACTTCCGGAAATTCGATATCATAACAGACCTGAATAGCAATTCTCGCCAGAGGTGTTTCAAAAACCCGTATCCCAGCCCCTGGCTGTATATCTCCTTCGTTTCTCTCGGCCGGAGTGATGTGAAGCTTATCTTGTGTATAAACATTTCCGCTGGGAGTGAACAGATGGGCCGTGTTGTAAATAAGTCCGTCACGGAGCATGGGATGGGACCCGCCAATAATATAGAGGTTGTATTTTTGAGCAAACCGTTTAAACATATCAATATATCTGTCACGCTGGTTGGCCAGTTCCAGGATCATTTCCTTGATGGTCATGCCTTTCATAAAACTTAAGAGTTGATGGGTGAAGTTTTCAGGAAAAAGCAGAAAATGACAATGGTATGAATCGGCTGAACTCACAAAAAATTCAACACTGCTTTCCATATCCTCCCAGCACTTAATGGGTTTCATGTTGTACTGGGCTGCGCATACCCTTATCCGCCGTGTCTGTCTTTTGGGCATAATAGCTGAGGCAATTTTTCGTTTGGCTACATTAAAATCAGGGTTGGGCATTTCTATAAATGTGGAATAATTCAAACTGGACCGATCCACGGTTATATCCAGTTGGACTTTTTTTACCTGGTAACCGGCTTTTAGATGGGAGTTCAGGGCATAATCTTTAAGCTCACCATTTACGACCTTTTTTACATACTGTTCAGCGGACATTTTACCAGCATATTCTTTATATCCCGGAATTCTTCCGTAGGCGATCATTCGTTTAAGATTATGCCGGGTCAAAAGCGCTTTTCTTCGTTTATATAAAAGTCCGGATACACCCCTCCGCCTGAAATCAGGATGAACCGCAATATCTGCTCCATAAAGTGTATCCCCATCCGGGTTGTGGGTGCTGAATGTTCCTGCGCCTGTTATTTCATCCACCGAATACCAAAATTCGTCTTCAATATTTACAATGATCGCATTGGCATAACCGATGATTTTCCCCTGATAAACTGCCACAAACTGACCATCGGGAAAGGCTTTGAACTGCATTTCATACTGCCGTTGTGTCAGAAAATATTCATCTGTATAATCTTGATACGCCGCTTTACTGCATTCTATAACTCCGGGAATATCTTCTATGCGCCATCGTCGTGTCGTTATTTTTGAGCTGGTTTTAGCCATTGCACTTTTTCCTTATGTATTAAAATAATATCGTTTCTCTCATACGCCTTTATCAAATAAAAAAGGGGATTAAATAACTGGCGGATTTCAATGAAAAATAATACGATTCACAGCATAGTCAATGGAATTATAAGAATATTAATTCTTAAAGAGGATATTAAAACCCAGTGAACTGCGGCATTGGACGTTATATGCCTTTTAGGGACTCTACTTATATTTGTAATTATATTTTAAAACCTTATCCACGTAATGTCGGGTTTCTTTATAAGGTGGGATCGCATTATATTTTTCCACGACAGTTGGGCCTGCATTATATGCTGCAAGGGCTAATATAAGTTGCCCTTCAAAACGAATAAGCATTTTTTTTAAATAAAGCGTTCCGCCCATTATGTTTTCATATGGATTGTACGGGTCATTAATATGAAGTTCTTTCATGTTTTTAGGCATGATCTGCATCAAACCCTTGGCACCCATTCGGGAAATAGCATAGGTATTAAAATCCGATTCCACCTTAATAATTGCTTTAATTAACGAAAAAGATAATCCGTTTTCACGTGATGCTTTGAGTATAATATCATCATATTTATCCGGTGTATAGGGATATGCTTTGGCGTTTTCAGGGCCTGTTTTAATGTAAAGAACCATCTCATCTTTGGTGGGGGAATCTGTAAAATGAATGACCCCATCTTCATCCACATACTTGTAAATCTCTGCCGCCGTAACGTTAACAGATACACCAATCAGAAATAAAACAATATGAATGGCAACACATCTAATACCGTTTTTTTTCATTATATTTCTTTATGGAATATTTCACTGCAAAATCCGGATGCGATAAATATTTCAAATTCGTATTCAAAAAAGAATCCTTTATTTTATTATAAGTATCGTTCTTCTGTTCATCTTTTATAAAATTTCGTTCGTGTTTAACTTCATAGATAATCGTGTTTCCAAATTTATCTTTTATCTGTTCATCGGTTATATTTTTTAATTCATTGAATTTTTTTTGTTTTAAATCAATATTTATTATAAAAACCAGTGATATTTGCCAGATATTTTCAATAACCATTCGAGAACGGTCATGGATTTCAAGGGTTTCACCATTTGTAAGTTTTATTTTTTCCACGCCGTTTTTATTATCCATTCAAATTAAACCTCATGATATTCTCTGTTAAATAACATATAAAAAACACTATAATAATTAACGATCTCTTAAAAAGTCGACAGATGGATGGCTATGGAAAAAGGTCCATAGGCAAGGCATAGTGTTTGGCCGGGCGTGAAGACATACTTTTTAGTATATTTAACGTCCGGCCAAACACTATAACGCCGCATATGGGACTTTTTACGACGCCATCATAATTAACTTGTTTCCCTTTTTTAAAAAATATATATTCCAATTCAATTACGCTGTCTATCCGTAATTCAAATAATCATGATGGAATCTGATTAAGCCGTCATCGTTCGGGCAGCCGTTTTTTAAATCTCACAATTTTTTTTATTGGAGTTTATGTATGGGAATATTATCTTCAACCGTATCTCTGACCCGTTACAGAGTCAACGGTTCATTCAGTGATGCTCCGATTGAGCATGTCGAAGAGGGAATAAGAAAATTTAAAATTCAGGATATTGATAACGAACCCTCTGAATTATCCGTGGGATGGACCAGTCTTTTTGATCCGTTTAACCCTGATTTTGAAGGGTCTTCTTTTCTTGTGGCTTCTTTTTTTGTTTTTTCTCTGAGGATTGATAAAAAATCCGTGCCCGTTAAAGTGATTAACAAATACGTTGATATTGAAGAGAAAAAAAGACTTGCTGAAAGTGGCCGGGAGTTTCTTTCCAAAAACGAAAAAAAACAATTAAAGGACGATGTTAAAAATATTCTTTTAATGAAGGTTCCCTCTGTTCCCAATATTTTTGATATTATATGGGATTATGACACAAACAGACTATGGTTCTTCTCAACCCAGAAAGCTGCAAATGAAGAACTTGAAAGTCTTTTTTTAAAATCATTCAATATCAGTCTCATAAAACTTTTCCCTTATACCCTTGCTGATTTTGAACTGGGTCTTTCCGATGCGGAAAAAGACCTTTTGCTGAAACTTAAGCCAGAATCTTTTATGGAGTAATATATGCTTGATATTGCGGTCTCTTATAATAAATATAAATTTTTGGGTCATGAATTTTTAACCTGGCTCTGGTATGTTATTGCACGGGATCAAGGTGCATTTACCGATTCATCAGGATCCTCTTTTTCTCTGATTATCGGCAACAGGATTGTCTGTGAAAACATCGTGGAAGACAATACTGTGGAAACAGTCATTATAAAAGGGGATAACGCGGGTCTTGAAGAAGGTCTCCTGGCTCTTAGAAAAGGTTCTGTTGTCACAGAACTCAGTTTATCATTGAATTATCTTGAACAACATTGGGAATTCAATCTCAAAGGAGAAAACTTTCATTTCACCGGTTTCAAGCATCCTGAAACTGAAAAAATTACAAAAAAAGAAGACAGGGAAGGGGCTCTTCTTGAAAAAATTTATTTATATTCTAAGGCTGTTGAGCTTATAGATCAGGTCTTTTCAGACTTTCTTAAGCTACGTCTTTCTGAAAAATGGAAAACAGATATCCTTAATTCCATGAAGGTTTGGATAAAAGCCTGAATCTTTGTTCATGACATATCAAAATAATGTTAATAACTTTTGACTTATGAACAATGAATTGTGTTATGTTGATAACCCGGTATTTATAATACCCTACATGATTATTTTTTCATCATTATTTTTGATGCAATTTTTTAATAAAATAAAAGAGTTAAAGAATTATTACACTTATAAACAAAGCTTATTACCATTATTATTCTTTTATTAAATAAATAATTAAACAAAGAACAACGATGTTTAAAAAACATGTGTTTCTCGCCCTTTAAATAAAATAGACTTTTTTTATATTATTATAATATTGATATTTTAGTTATTTATGACTATGGATAGGGTGTGTTTTCACAAGGGGTGCCCCTGATATTATCTGAAAACAAATGATAACAACAACACCAATGATCTGGATGAACTTATGAAATTCACAATCAGAAAAAGCGATATTACAGATATTCTTTCGAAAGTCCAGGGTATTACCGGAAGAAAAAGTAACCTTGCCATTACGGCCAATATTCTGGTGAAAACCAATGAAACAGGTATTTCCTTTATTGCCACGGATCTTGAAACAGGATTTGAGGGAAATTATCCTGCCAATGTGGAATCAACCGGAGTTATCACGATAAATGCACGAAAATTCTTTGAAATTGTACAAAATTTTCCAAGTGATGATATTCTTATTGAAGAAGTAGAACGTCAGTGGATCAGAATCAGTTCTGATAAAGTGGAATATCATATCGTGGGAATGAGCCCGGATGATTTTCCGGATATTCCGGTTCTCGAAGATGTTCAGTATATGGAAATTGACGCCATAAAGCTTCGAAAAATGATTGAAAAAACAATTATGATATCCCCTTCTTCCGATGAAAAAAGAGCTCATATCACAGGTGTTTTTTTTGAATCTGTGAAAGAGGATCATGGGAAAATAATCCGGATGGTATCCACAGACGGACGGCGTCTTTCAAAAGCGGAATTTGTGAGTGGTGGAGATCTTGATTTTTATGATAGTCCGGGTGTAATCATTCCCAAAAAAGGTCTTTCTGAGGTGTCCAAACTTCTTGATTCAGACGGTATCATTGCCATTGGTGTAAAAGATAATTATTTTATCGTAAAAAAGGATCATGAAACAATCATTATAGGTCTTCTTGAAGGCGATTTTCCTGCCTATTCAGAAATCGTCGTCAAAGATGATCATAATTCCATTAAAATAGAAAAACGTAATTTTAATATGATGTTGAAGCGTATGTCCATTCTTTCAACGGAAAGCTACAATGGTGTTATTTTTAATTTTGAAAAAAACAGACTGATGGTTACGGCCACAAATCCGGATTTGGGGGAATCAAAAGAAAATTTTTCCATTACGTTTGATCGTGAACCCATTGAAGTTGCATTCAATCCAAAGTATTTTATGGAGACCATCAGTGTTATAGAAGAAGACAGTATTATGATCAACATTCGTGATAGTAAGAGCCCTTGTATTATTGAAGGGACAGAAGATAAACATTTCTTAAGTGTAATCATGCCGATGAAAATATGAATGATATAAATAAAAATAACTCAACGTATAATGAAGGAAGTATCAAGGTTCTCAAAGGCCTGGAAGCTGTCCGTTTAAGACCCTCCATGTACATCGGAAACGTCGATGTTGAAGGTCTTCACCATTTGGTCTATGAAGTGGTGGATAACAGTATAGATGAAGCCATGGCCGGTGTTTGTGACACCATTCATGTGGTGATTTACAAAGACAACAGCGTCAGCGTGGAAGATAATGGCCGTGGAATACCCACAGGTATGCATGAAACTGAAAAAATGACTGCAGCTGAAGTTGTTATGACCAAACTCCATGCCGGAGGGAAGTTTAATAACGATTCCTATAAGGTTTCGGGTGGACTTCACGGCGTGGGGATTTCCGTCGTGAATGCCCTGTCAATTTTTCTTAATCTTGAAATATATCAGAATGGAAAAATATACGCCCAGTCTTATTCCAGGGGAGATAAAACATCGGAATTGACGGTTATAGGCGAAACGGAAAAAAGGGGTACTCGGGTTCATTTTAAACCGGATACAGACATCATGAATAGCGATAATTTCAGCTTTGAGATTCTTACAAGGCGTATCAGAGAACTTGCTTTTCTGAACAGCGGAGTGAGAATCATTATCGAAGATGAACGGTCGGATGAAAAAAATGATTTTTGTTATGAAGGGGGACTGGTTTCATTTGTTGAATTTTTAAATCGTGTCCACACCCCCATCCATGAGCCTATTATTGTAAAAGGCGAGAAGGATGATGTTCAGGTGGAGGTGGCCATCCAGTATAATGACACCTACAATGAAAAAATTTATTCATTCGCAAATAATATTAATACAGCAGAAGGTGGGTTTCATCTTTCCGGTTTTAAAGGGGCATTGACCCGGACAATTAATTCATATGCAACATCGGACAATGTTCCCAAAAATATGCAGGGTAAAATTTCAGGCGACGATACCCGTGAAGGATTGACAGCTATTGTCAGTGTTAAGGTTAAGGAACCCCAGTTTGAGGGGCAGACCAAAACCAAACTTGGTAACAGTGAAGTTAAAGGAATCGTCGAATCCTTAGTCAATGAAAAATTAGGTGATTTTTTACAGGAAAATCCAGCGGTTGCTAAAAAATTAATAACCAAAGCCGTTGAAGCCGCACGAGCAAGGGATGCTGCAAAAAGAGCCCGTGACATGGCTCGAAGTACCGGGGCTTTAATGGATTCATCGCTTCCGGGTAAACTTGCTGAGTGCCAGTATACAGACCCTGAATTTAGAGAACTTTTTCTTGTAGAAGGGGATTCGGCTGGAGGTTCTGCAAAAATGGGTAGAGATAGAAAATCACAGGCTATCCTTCCCCTTCGCGGTAAAATATTAAATGTTGAAAAAGCCCGGTTTGACAAGGTTTTAAGAAGTGAAGAAATAAAAAATATCATTACTGTTCTTGGAACCGGGGTGGGTGCTGAAGAATACAATATAGGAAAAATAAAATATCACAAAGTGGTTATTATGACCGATGCGGATGTTGACGGATCCCATATACGAACCCTTCTATTGACGTTTTTCTATCGTCAGATGCCCAGCTTGATAGAAAGCGGGTATCTATATATAGCCCAGCCTCCTCTTTATAAAGTGGGAAAAGGAAAAAGCAGTGTTTATTTGAAAGATGATAATCAATTCAATGAATACATCATGAAAAGGGCCTGCGAACAGAAATTTTTGGATATTTCAAGTAAAGAGATGGTTTTTAAAGATAATGAACTTGTTCTTCTGCTTAAAGATCTTGCCGAATATTATTCATCATTGGAACGCCTTGAGCGTCGAGGATTTGATAATTATTTAATACATGCTCTTATCAATGAAGATGATATGGATAAGATGTATCTTGCCGATAAAGACAAGATGATAGAGTTGCAGAAAAAAATAATAGATATGGGCTACATCTCAGGTGATATTATTTATAATGAGATGCGTGGGCGTTATAGATTCTCCATTAAAAAAGATGATCGGGCATCAGATGATACATCCATCACTCTTAAAAAAAGAGAGATGGTCGAAATAGGAAGATCTTTGATTTATTCAAACGAGTATCAGGCTCTTGTAAAAAAGAAGGATTTATTAAAAATATTTGATAAACCACCTTTTAGAGTATGTAAAAATGAAACTCAGGAATTGATTTTAGAATTCTATACTCTGGAAGAATTATATGCCTATATGATGAAAGAAGGAAAAAAAGGAATAGGGGTTCAGCGGTACAAAGGTCTTGGGGAAATGAATCCGGATCAATTATGGGAAACAACCATGGATCCGGAAAAAAGAAATATGCTCAAGGTAACCATTGATGACGCGGAAAATGCAGATGCAATTTTTACACTCCTGATGGGTGAAGAAGTTGAGCCAAGGCGTAATTTTATTCAAAAAAATGCTTTGGAAGTGAGTTCACTGGATATTTGATAGAAAAAAAACATATATTTATTAAATTTAAAAACGGGTTTTATTAAAAACCCGTTTTTTTTTGACTGAATAATAAAAAATTCTTAATAGGATATGTAATAAAACCGATATTTAAAATATAAAAGAAAAATAATGGCGTGGATATTTTCATGGATAACAAACCCACATACGAAGAACTTGAAGAACTAATAAGGCAATTAAAAGAGAGCCAGGGGTATAATGAATCCTATGAAAAGCGCATGGAAAGAAATAGAATTATTGGAAGTATTGGTCATGAATTCAATAATTTATTAATGGGTATACAAGGTAATTTATCCCTTATTTTTTTAGATATGAATCAAACGGATAAACTTTTCACTAAACTGAAAGATATTGAAAAAAATGTGGAAGGTGGTGTGAAAATCACCGAAAAACTCTTTGATTTTTTAAATGAAGGGGTCTATGAACCCAATCTAAAATACAAAGAGATACCCCTTACAAATATAAACAGACTGAAAAGTGAAATAAAAAAAACAATCAACAGTCAGTTGATAAAAAATACGTATGGCCCTCCTGGAATCCAGGCATTGAAAGTCTATGAAAAAGTGTATTCGGGTTCAAATACTGTTCTTATGGTTGACGATGATAGTATGATTATTGATGTTGGTAAACAGATGTTGGAGAGAACCGGAATTGAAGTGATTGTGGCAAAAAGCGGTCAACGAGCTTTGGATATATATATAAAAGATTATAAAAAAATTGATATGGTTATTCTGGATTTAATTATGCCTGGTATGAACGGTATAGAAACCTATCATGAATTAAAAAAAATCAATCCGGAAATAAAAGTACTTTTTTCCAGCGGATACAGGAAAAATCTGGATGTTGACGCCATTATCAGGGAGGGCAGAAGTTCATTTATTCAGAAACCATTTAAAATGGAACAACTGACCCAGGAAATTGGACGTATCCTTGAGATGTAAAACACCATAACGCCGTATATGGACCTTTTTACGACGCCATCAAAATTCAATATGTCCAGGTGTTCTAGGGAACGGGATGACATCTCGGATATTTGTCACACCGGTTAAAAGCATCAACAACCGTTCAAAACCAAGTCCAAATCCGCTGTGGGGAACAGAACCATATTTTCGGGAATCTATATACCACCAGTAATCCTCTTGTTTTAAACCCATGTCTTTCATACGTTTAATTAGATAATCCAGCCGCTCTTCCCTCTGGCTGCCTCCAATTAATTCTCCAATATTGGGAACCAGAAGATCCATGGCAGCAACGGTTTGATCATCATCATTCATTCTCATATAAAAGGGTTTTATATTTTTAGGATAATTATAAATAAAAACAGGTTTTTTAAAATATTCCTCGGATAAGAAACGTTCATGTTCCGATTGAAGATCGGAATTGAATTCAACTTTGAATTCAAATGATTTACCTGAATTTATAAGAATATTTACAGCCTCAAGATAAGAGATACGTTCAAAATCAGAAGATAGAATGGTATTCATAACATGTGGAAGTTCAGTATCCACAAAGCGCGAAAATAGAGAAAAATCCTCCTGACACGTTTCAAGATAAGATTTCACCACATATTTTATAAATTCTTCAGCAATTGTCATTGTATCTGTCAGATCACAGAAGGCCATTTCCGGTTCGACCATCCAGAATTCGGCAGCATGACGGCTTGTGTTTGAATTTTCAGCCCTGAATGTCGGACCGAAGGTGTAAACATCTCCCAGTGACAAGGCAAACATTTCAGCAGAAAGTTGTCCTGATACAGTTAGATTGGTTTCTTTTCCAAAAAAATCAGATGAAAAATCAGGCTTTCCATTTTGCGTAATCATTTGGCCTGGTTTTATATTGGACACCCTGAACATTTCTCCGGCACCTTCACAATCAGATCCTGTGATGACGGGAGTATGAATGTAAAAGAAACCTTTATTTTGAAAATAATTGTGTATAAACATGGACACATGGGATCTGATTCGGAACATGGCTCCATATTTATTTGATCGCGGTCTCAGATGGGCAATAGATCGAAGAAATTCATCGCTATGCCTTTTCTTTTGGAGAGGATAGGAGTCAGGGGTTTTATTGATAATTGTGATGGTATCGGCATGAATTTCAACGGACTGGCCTTGTCCTGGAGAATTACGTAGTGTCCCGGATACAGCAAGCGCTGATCCAGTGGTCAGTGATTCAACATCCGTGTAATTTAAGAGCGTGTTATCCGCTATAATTTGAATATTTGTCAGGCATGAACCATCATTAAGTTCAATAAATGAAAAATGTTTTGAATTTCTCAAGGTCCTGATCCACCCTTTAACAAGAACGGGACCTGAAATTCTTTGATCTTTCCATATATCCGCAATTTTAATACGTTTCATGTGATATGGTCCATATTAGAGTGTTGGTTGATTGTGATAAAGAGGTCTATTTGTATTAGTAGAATAAACTCCATATAAAAAGAAATTTTTTATATTTTCAATGACGTCAACAGGAAATTAAAATAATAAAATTTGCAATTTTTAAATAAATTAATATAATGAATGGTTATTTTAATTTTTTTTATGCGTCTGAAACTATATAAAGTATAAATATATCATGGGTTTTAAAAGTATACAAGAAGTCATCAAATCTGTCGATCAGCCAAGCCGTTATGCAGGTGCTGAATTTAATGCAATTATAAAAAAGAATCAGACGTATGACCTTAAAATGGTTCTCGCTTTTCCTGATTTGTATGAAATCGGGACATCACATTTTGGTATACAGATTCTGTATCACATATTAAATAAGAATCCCCATATATTAGCGGAACGTGTTTATACACCGGCCCCTGATATGGAAAAAGAGTTGCGTGAAAACCAGATTCCCATATTTTCACGTGAAACAAAAACACCTCTGAATGATTTTGATATTATTGGTTTCAGCCTTCTTTATGAACTTAATTATACCAATATTTTGACAATATTGGATTTGGCCGGTATTCCTTTTTTGTCCTCACAGAGGGATGATCGGTATCCTGTTATTATAGCCGGGGGTCCTTGTACATTTAATCCTGAACCTGTTGCCGATCTATTCGATGCCATGATAATAGGCGATGGGGAAGAGGTTATTTTAAGCGTTTCCCAGTCATATATGGATTGGAAGAAAACAGGGGCTCCAAAACATGAACTTCTCCTTTCATGGTCCAGGATTCAAGGCGTTTACATCCCTTCATTTTTTAAACCTGATTATAAAAATATTAATGGGGTTTTTATCCAGGATCTGCGTCCTTTGTATGATCACTATCAGAGCGTAAAAAGAGCCATACTCCCTGACCTTGAAACGGCTGATTTTCCTGATTCTCCGGTTATTCCTTGTGGAAGACCTATACATGAAAGACTACGCCTTGAGATTTCAAGGGGGTGTAGTCGAGGATGCAGATTCTGTCAGGCAGGTATGATATACAGACCTGTTAGAGAAAGAAAAACAGACACCCTTCTTGAACTGACCGGAACAGCCGTACGCAATTCAGGTCATGAAGATCTTTCTCTTTTATCCTTGAGCACCGGTGATTATGTCAATCTTAACACCTTGATGCTAAAATTGATGGATGCATCCGACCAGCAAAAATACACCAGCGGACATTTGTCATTTTCTTTGCCATCCATCCGGGCCGGTAAATTGAATGAAGAAATGATGGAAACCATAAAAAGGGTTAGAAAAACAGGATTTACAATCACTCCTGAAGCCGGTTCACAGCGTTTAAGGGATGTTATTAACAAAGGTATTAATGAAGAAGATATCATCACAACGGTTCAAAGTGCATTTGATCTGGGCTGGTCTGTGATTAAACTTTATTTTATGATCGGGCTTCCCACAGAAAATCAAGATGACCTTGACCAGATGGTTGAACTGGTCAGAAAGCTTTCTAAAATCAGTTGTTCCAAAGGAAAAAAACGACAGATCAATGTCAGTGTGTCTACGTTTATACCCAAATCTCATAGTCCTTTTCAGTGGGAAAAACAACTGAATGAACAGGAAGCTTGGGAAAGAATAATGTGGCTTAAAGATAATTTGAACATGAGAAACGTTATTTTTAAATGGGGAAAAACTCAGATCAGTTTTTTAGAAGGCCTTATGTCACGGGGAGACCGAAGGATAACACCTGTTATAATAAGAGCCTACAACAAAGGGTGTCGTCTTGATGGATGGAGTGAATATTTCAAATATGATCTTTGGAAAGAAGCCATTTCAGAAGAAAATATAAACCCGGATGAATTTTCAACCCGATTGCGTTTATGTGATGAACCATTACCCTGGGATCATATTGATTCGGGAATAAAAAAAGAGTTTATGATTCGTGAATATGAACGGTCCCTTATAGGTGAATTAACCGAAGATTGCAGAAATGGGGAGTGTTCAGGTTGTGGTATCTGTAATTTTAAAGATATTTATCCTCGTATAGAAAAAAAAATAAATTATGAGTCGCCGGAAAAGATAGATACAGAAAAAAGTGTTAAATTTTTTAAAAAAATAAAATGCAGATTTGAAAAAATCGGAGATGCCAGGTTTTACGGTCATCTTGAAATGGTAAATACATTTTGTAAGGCCATAAGACGAGCTGGAATACCGGTTAAATACACAAGCGGCTACCATAAAATAATAAAAATTGTCTTCAGTAATCCCATACCTGTGGGTTATGAAAGTCTTGATGAATTTTTTATCATTGAAGTTCATGATGATTTTGATACTAATAGACTCGTGTCCGAATTAAATGATCAAATTCCCATGGGTTTGAAAATTATAGATTCAAGCACTGTAAAAAATAAATTTGACGCACTTGAAAAACCAAACAAGCTTTTTTCCGTTTTTATTAAGAATTTTGAATTTTCCCAGTCCTGTATTGATGAATTTAAAAAACAAGATCATGTGACGTTTGAAAAAATTAACAAAAAGGGAATTGTGAAAATAATTAATTTAAAAGAGTTCGTTCATTCCCTTAAAATTGAAGACACCGGAAAAATCAGCTTTGAAATACACTGCATCCATGGCATAAACATTCGACCGGAAGATGTGGTTAAACATATTTTTCACATTCCTGATGAGAAAATGAATCAGGCAGATATTTTAAAAATTAAGCATTTAAGCTGATTATTATGTATAAAGAGTTAATTGTAAACGTTACAGAAAATGAAACCCGTGTCGCCTTAATTGAAGATGGTAATATCACGGAATTATTCATTGAGCGTGGTGATGAAGAAAACATCACAGGGAATATTTATAAAGGGACGGTTCAGCGTGTTCTCCCAGGCATGCAGGCCGCCTTTGTGGATATAGGTTTAAAACAAGCCGCATTTTTATATGTGGATGATGTTATTAAAAAACAGAATCTTGATGCGGATGAACCCCCGGAAAACGGAATTGTTATTCAGGATAAAGAAGATTTCCTGCCTGATAATACATCACGAAATATACCCATTGAACAACTGCTCCGTGATGGTCAGCAGATCATGGTACAAATCGTTAAAGCTCCAATAGGCACAAAAGGAGCACGCGTTTCCATGTATATTTCTATTCCGGGACGATATCTGGTTCTTATGCCCAATGTGGATCATATTGGTATTTCAAAACGCATTAATAATGAAGAGGAAAGAACTCGTCTCAAAGAAATACTGTTTACAAACCGTAAGGTCAAATATGGTTATATATTTAGAACGGCCAGTGAAGGGATAGATGATGACCAGCTAAGCACTGAAATAGACTTACTTGTCAATTCATGGGAAAATATAAAAAGACGATACAGACAGTATAGTGCCCCGTACACACTCCACCGTGATTTAAAAGTAACATTCAGGGCCATCAGGGATTTGATCACCCATGAGGCCAATAAACTGATCATTGATTCAAGTATCGGTTATGAATCCATAAAAAGTTTTTTACGGAAAATAATGCCTGAACTCAAAGTAAAAGTTGAACTTTACGATGGTCAGGAGCCCATTTATGATTTTTACAATATCGAAGGTGACATATCTCGTGCTTTAAAAAAGAAAGTTTGGCTTAAATCAGGTGGTTATATCGTTATAGAGCATACCGAAGCCTTGACATCCATCGATGTCAATACGGGGAGATATGTGGGTAAGCAGAATTTTGAAGAAACCATATTTAAAACAAACCTGGAAGCCATCAAAGAGATTGCTTACCAGATCAGACTCCGAAATATTGGTGGTATTATCATTCTTGATGTCATAGATATGGAAAACGAAGAAAATAAACTTCGTATTTTTGAAGAACTCAAAGAGGTCTTTAAAAACGATAAAAGTAAAACCAATATTTTACCCATGTCTGAAATTGGTCTGATTCAAATGACACGAAAAAGGGTAAGAAAATCCCTGAACAAAATTTTATGTGAAAACTGTCCTAACTGTGGTGGAGATGGATTTATTTTATCCAAAAAAACCGTTGTGCAGAAAATATATAGGGAGATAAATCGGCACTGCAGGGATATGGCCGGGTCTGAATTTATCGTCCGTGTTAATCCTGAAATGGCTGATTATATTTTGAGAGAAGAGTCCAATATTGTATTGCGACTTGAAAAAGAGTTGGGACGCCATATCAGAATACAAAAAAACGCCAATTATCATATTGAAGAATTTGAAATAACTGAAAAAATTCAATATTGACAAAATTAAAAAAGTATGTTTATATCTTCAGGTTAACTGGTGGATAAAATATAACTATTACAATGAGATATTCTATAATATATAAGGGATAAAGGTCTTAAAAAATGAAAAGAACATATCAGCCCAGCAAAATCAAACGGTCAAGAAAACACGGTTTTTTAATCAGAATGGCATCTGCTGCTGGTAGAAGGGTCATTAACAGACGTCGTGCCAGAGGACGAAAGAAACTTTCCGCTTAATTTCGTATTACGGACATAGGTCATTGCGTGAATTTTCTTTAAATAAACAAGATAAATTATTAAAATCGAAGGAATATCAGGTACTTCGATTTAGCGGAAAGAAAATTGAAAACAAGGATTTTATTCTTGTTTATAAAATCAATGAATTAATTAATTCACGCTTGGGAATTACCGTATCAAAAAAAGTCGGCTGCGCTGTTGAAAGAAACAGAATAAAAAGAATAATACGTGAATTTTTTCGAATAAACAGGTCTATGCTTTTTAAACATGTGGATTTAAATTTTATTGCAAAAAAATCCGCATCATTTAAACAAAGTCATAACCTGTTTAAGTCTCTGAAGGAAGTTACTATAAAAATTGACAATTAAATCTGTATTAAACATACCGATACTGATGTTGATCAGAATATATCAAACATTTTTGTCGCCTTTAACAGGTCCTTCTTGTCGTTTTTATCCTACTTGTTCAGAATACGCTTATCAGGCTTTTGAACGACACGGTTTACTTAAAGGCGCCTACCTTTCTATCAGGCGAATATTCAAGTGTCATCCATTTCATCCTGGGGGCTTTGATCCTGTACCATAAAAATTCATTTCTTTTTAAAAAACCCGCCGATTTTTTTTGTTACTTCACCTGTATTAAAATCAGGAGTTAATATGGAACAGAAGAATTTGTTCACAGCCATAATACTTTCAGTTATTGTATTTGTGGTGTGGAATTATTTTTTTATGCCTGCTCAACCGGATGTGCAACCGGTTGAAAACACACAAAAGGAGGTGATAAATCCAACTAAAGATACAATCACGACTTTTGAAAAAAAAGATGAAACAATTGCGGTTCAGCCCACTGAAAAACTCAAGATTACAACGGTTATAACCCCCCTTTATGAAATTTCAATTTCAAATTATGGTGCCGTTGTAAAGCAGATCAGGCTGAAAAAGTTTAAAGAAAACAATTCTCCCGAGTCTGATTTAAAATCATTAATTGATCCCGGATTACCCGTTGGGACATATGGAATTGAATTTAAAAACCATGGTATGAAAGGTATGGAGAATGCCGTCTTTTCCGTATCAGAAACGGATGATGTGGTCGATATTCAGGAGGGCAGCCGCACACTGACCTACACATGGGTATCCGACAATGGATTCATCGTTCAAAAAACGTTTGAATTTAAGCCAGATACCTATCTTATTGATTACAAAGTAACATTAAATAATGCGTCAGATCAAAATTTTAATGATGACCTTGTTATTAATCTCACCAATCGCCTTATTGAAAAAAGCAATATTTCTTTTGAAGGTCCTTCTGTCTATCTAAATAATAAATTAGAAGAAATTAAACCAAGTAAAATTGAGGACAGCAATCATTTTAAAGGTGATATACGCTGGGTTGCTATCCAAGACCGTTATTTCTTGATGAGTTTGATTCCCGATGAACAGTCTGAATCAGATGTGTTTTTGTCTTATTCAAAAGATAGTGAGATTATTAACGCCCAGTTTTTAGAAAACACAGGAACCATGGTTCCGGGATCACAAAAAGTATTTCATTATTCGATTTATTCAGGGCCAAAAAGTTTATCGATCATGAAAAAGATCGGCTTTAAAATGGATAAAGTCGTCGATTTCGGCATGTTTGATATCATTGCAAAACCATGCCTGATGCTCATGGATTTCATTTATGAACGAATAATTGGAAACTATGGGGTTGCCATAATTATGTTGACCATTCTTTTCAAACTGGTTTTGTGGCCCTTGGGAAACAAGAGCTACAAATCAATGAATGACATGAAAAAACTTCAACCCCTGGTTGCTGAAATTCGTGAAAAACATAAGAGTGACAAGCAAAAAATGAACGAAGAAATGATGAATTTGTATAAAACATACAAAGTCAATCCATTAAGCGGGTGTCTACCTATGGTGGTTCAGATGCCCATATTCTTTGCGTTCTACAGAATGCTTTATTCGGCAATAGAACTTCGCCACGCTCCCTTCGTGGCCTGGATTACAGACCTGTCAGCTCCGGATCGTTTGTTGCAATTCAATTTCACCATTCCCTATTTTGAACCCCCAACCGGGATACCTGTTTTAACCCTGTTGATGGGCGCTTCAATGTTTTTACAGCAGAAAATGTCCCCTCCTGCAGGTGATCCGACACAGGCAAAAATGATGATGTTTATGCCTGTATTCATGACTTTTATTTTTATGAATTTTTCTTCAGGTCTTGTTTTGTACTGGCTGGTTAACAATATCGTTTCGATTTTACAGCAGTACTACATCATGAAAAAGTACGCTTAATACTGGAGGAATTAATGAATTCTTGTAGAGAATTTGAAGGCAAGAATGTTGAAAAAGCTGTTGAGCTGGCTTGCCAGACTCTCAATATTTCAAAAAATCAAATCAAATATGACGTTATTTCTAATGGTTCAAGTGGTATATTTTCGATTATAAGAAATAAAAAAGCTAAAATCAGAGTTAGCGTTGAAACAGCGAATAGAAACAGACAAAAAGTTTCAAACCTTGTGGATGAAGCTTTTGGTGTAAAAAAACAGAAGGTTGAAAAAACCGACGTACCACGAAAAGAAAAAAGCACTCGACCTGTGCAGCCAAAACCCAGAAAAGAATCTCAAAGCAATCAACATAATTTGAGCGATGAGAATCTTGATCAACCGGTTGTGGTAAAAGAACGTGTTGTATCTGACTTTTATAAAGGCAAATCCCCTGAGGATATTGGGAAAGAAGTCATTGTCCTGATGCTCAAGTATATTACTGATGTATTTGATGTTAACATTGAGTCTGACGGTGAAAGTTTAATTTACCACGTTTCAAGTGAAGATTCGGCCGTTATCATTGGAAAACGTGGTCAAAATCTCGAAGCGATTCAATATATCGTCGATAAAATTGTAAATAAACATTCGCTGGAAAGAAAGCGTGTTTTGATTGACGTCGAAGGATATCTTGAAAAACGTCGTGAAAACTTAGAAAAAATGGCCATTCGAATGTCTGAAAAGGTCCAGGAAACCGGTAAACCTTCTACAATCAGCCAAATGTCTTCCCAGGACAGACGAATCGTTCATCTTGCTTTGAAAGACAATAAAAATGTAAGGACCCAGAGCATGGGTGAAGGTTATTATCGAAGACTTGTTATTTTTCCTAAGAAGGGTCGCATTAGGAAGAAAAAGTCATAATTATTTGATAGTATTTATGAAACGTGAAACCTGCTCTGGTGAATATTATCATTGGAGCAGGTTCTTTATTTTATGGAATACTTTATGGATACGACCATAACAGCAATTGCCACACCTTCCGGACGCGGAGGGATTGGTATTATCCGGATCTCCGGTATTGATGCCCTTGGTATTGCTATAAAAATTTTTGTCTATCCCGATAAAACCCCTCCACGGTTTATTAAGCCTCGTCACATCCATTATGGGTATATAATTGATAAAAATAGCAAATACATCGATGAAGTCCTGTTGTTCTATATGAATGGACCTCAGTCATACACGGCTGAAGATGTTGTCGAAATTCAATCCCATTCAAGCCCCATCGTCTTAAGAAAAATTCTTGATTTAATTCTAAAATGCGGCGCTGAACTTGCTGAACCCGGTGAGTTTACAAAGCGAGCGTATTTAAATGGACGCATCGATCTTACCCAAGCTGAAGCCGTAATTGATATTATTAACGCCCGGACAAGCACATCCCTTGATATGGCAGTTTCCCAGGTCAGCGGGCAACTCAAAGATCAATTAAACGAAATTATAAATGTTCTTTCAGATGATCGTGCAAGGATCGAAGCCATCATTGATTTTCCGGATGATGTTGGAGATATTCTTGATCAGCGTCAGATGGTTGATCGCCTGCAAACGCTTGTTTATAATCCCCTCCGGAAATTAAAACAGAATTTTGATGACAGTAATATCTTCAGGGATGGTATAAAAATTGTCATTGCCGGTCCCCCTAATTCTGGAAAATCGAGTTTGTTGAATGCTCTTTTAAATAAAGAAAAATCCATCGTAACACCTGTTCCGGGGACCACACGCGATTTAATTGATGATTTAATTAATATTGAAGGCATTCCTTTTGAAATAACGGATACGGCAGGTATCCAGGATACCCAGGATCAGGTTGAACAACTCGGTATTCTCAGGACCTTTGATCGTATGAAGCTTTCCGATTTGATTATACTCATGTTTGATGGATCCCAGTCTCTGAATGAAAAAGAACAGAAATCATTGATAGACATTTACAATGAATACCGTCAAATAAAAAAAATAGTTGTTGTTGAAAATAAAATTGATTTACATTCATCCCATGGAGCCCTTTTTAATAAAATTAAACCTGATATTCGATTGTCGGTTTTGGAAAAAATAGGACTCGATGAATTAAAAAAGAAAATATGCGAGGCTGTCCTTGATGAATTGCCCGAAAACAGGAGCAGCATTGTTCCCAATGTTCGACACATTCAGTTGATTGAATCGGCCTTGCAGTTATATGAACAAATCATTGATGGCCTTAAAGGAGATCGGGGCTGTGAATTGATCGCAATAGATTTAAACGAGTGTATAAATTGTCTCGGAGAAATTATTGGTAGTTTTGTCCATGATGATATATTAGATCGAATATTTCATTCGTTTTGTATTGGTAAATGATGTTTCACGTGAAACGATAGAGAGGATGTATGGATTTTTCAAGTTATTTCAAGAAATATGAAACCTTGGTTAAAAATATCGATGATGTATGCGCCAAGGTTAAAAATGAATATGGGGATTGCGTTGTCTGTAAACCCGGTTGTGCCGATTGCTGTCATGCACTTTTTGATCTGACCCTCATTGAGGCCATGTATATTAAACAGAAATTTGATGAAAATTTTGCCGGAAAAATAAAACACGAGATTATCACCTATGCTGATAAAGCCGACAGAAAAATATTTAAACTAAAAAAAGATGCCAGTGAAGCCGATAAGATGGGTATAAATAGTCATAAAATCATCGAAAGGATTTCAAAGGAAAAAATTGCCTGCCCCTTACTGGATGATACCAATACCTGTATGATGTATGAATACAGACCCATTGCATGCAGGGTTTACGGCATTCCCACGTCAGCGGCTGGCATAGGGCACACCTGCGGCCTTTCAGGATTTGTAAAAGGTACACCGTATCCGACGTTAAATATGGATAGTGTCTACAAACAACTTTATAGTATTTCGAACAGCATGGTTTTTGACATAAAATCAAAATTCAAGAAAATGGGGGATGTTCTTGTTCCCGTGTCCATGTGTCTTCTGACGGATTATAACGAAGAATACCTGGGTTTGCCAAGTTTAAAGGTTGTGGATTAGTCATGGAAGCATTAAGCAAAGACGTTATTGAACAAAGAAAAAAAGCCATTTTTGATTCCATGGGAAAACGGGGTCAAAAGAGAATTGTAAGACAGGGATATGATCAGTGGGACCCCTTTCAAGAGCCCAAAGACCCCCTGGATATTCGCAAAGATATCACTAAGCGCACGATTCATGAGCTGGTTCATGAGTTTCTTCAGACACGCAGGGAAGAAACAAGTTCTGTCTCTTTTGGAGAGGGTGTTTTTGAAATGGCCCTTGCCTTGATGAACAATAATGATAAATACCGTGGAATGTTTGAATTCTCCCTTTGGTATGCTGATCTTCTTAAAAAAGAAGGCAGTGAGTTGGAGTGATGGATCACAGTGTGTCGGCAGACGTGATTCATGCCTGGGTTGTTGATTATATGAAAGAACGACAAAAGGTCATGACCCCATCCGAGCTTTGTATGGAGATAAGAAATACTTGGGGCTTTGATCGAAAACAGTCACGGGCTATCATTAATAAACTTGTGTCCCAGGGAGATATTGAATATCAGGATTTATATGGAAGAACCTGTCTGTCCATCTCATTTAGCCGCCCTGTTCGAATATCCGCCAACGTCATTCTTAAACCCCCGGATGTGGAATATTCATCCGATTTCGGTGAAAACGTTGTAAGTCTCCATAAGGGAATCGCCTTTGGTCGCGGAACCCACCCCACCACTCGACTATCAATTTTAGCCCTTAGCTTTCTTTTTGAAATGAACGAAAAAACAAATCATTCAATTACACATGCTTTGGATATTGGAACAGGAACCGGTGTTTTGGCTATTGTGGCATCAAAACTTGGTGCAAAACACGTTCTGGCCATTGATATTGATCCTGTGTCTGTCAGTGAAGCGGAAGAAAATGTAAAAATTAATCATCTGTCGGAAAATATCACGGTTAGCGATAAATTTATAGATTTTGAGATGTACAATCTGATTATTGCCAATTTACGTTTTCCGACACTTTTGGATTTTCAAGAGCCCATTGCCCGGATGATTTCCCCAAAGGGACTCATTGTTTTATCCGGAATAAAAAACGAAGAAAAAGAAAAAATAATGAATGCCTATAAATTCAATCACGGAAAATTAATCTGGGAAAAATCAGAGTCAGGGTGGTGTGCCCTTGTTTTTAGGTATTAAAAGAGTGTAAAAATATGACTGCCCTGAAATAGGGCCCAAATATAACTTTTTATACACCCGGGCCTGCTTTGTATGGTTTGGTATTCAGGCGCGGGAGATCGTCGGTTTTGATGGCTTTTTCGGGGCCATTTTTCGGATGCCTGGGATTTAAATTCCTCTGATTTATCATGATCACTTGTAATTTTCATACATGAAAACGTTTTCCCAGATGGGCTGGCGCTGAGTGAGAAAATCGATTTAGAAAAAATAGAATAACGTTTTTATCTTTAGACCACTCACGAATTTTATCATTTTGAGAAACATGAATGATCACCAGAGAAAAAATCATCAATGGAAAAGGGGCGACCTGGAAAACAGGTGAGGGAAAGGTCGGAAACCATTGCTGGAAGAAAATTCCCATGACCTGTAAAAAAGAGAAAAGATAACATCCTATGACAACCCTTGAAATATTCCAACCCCCGAAAATAACAAGGGCCAAGGCAATCCAGCCAATTCCTTCACATCCCTGGGGGCGTCCCCAACCTGCTTTCATAAACAGGGAATATGAAGCACCCGCAATGCCCACAAAAACACCACCCACAAAACCATATATAAGTTGAATTCGATGGGGATGTATGCCTCGAGAGTAGGCTGCGTGGGGATGTTCTCCAACGGCTTTAAGAATATGCCCCATGGGCGTTTTTTCAATATAGAACCAGCTAAAGAAAAAAAATATATAACAAACGTAAACAACAACATTATGTGAGAAAAAAGCAGTACCAATAAATGGCAGGTCGGACAAAAAAGGGATAGGAAGGGGTTGAACCTGTGGGCCAAGGAGACGCGAATAAGGGTTTCCGATAAAGTAAGCGAGATCTCTGCAGGTTAAGGTTAAAACAAAACCCACAGCCACCTGGGATACTCGAAGATAAATACTAAAAAAAACAACAATCAAGGCCACAAAACCACCCACCAAAGAGGCCATGAAAAATCCAAGAAAGACAGAACCGGTTGAATAGGATATGACAAAAGCCGTCATGGCCGATAAAAGAATGGTTCCATCCAAAGATAAATTGATGACGCCTGATTTTTCGGTAATGGTTTCACCGATGGCAGCAAATATAATGGGGCAGGCGGCGGCAATAATACTTGAAAGGATCATCATGGCACTAAAATCATTCATGATGGCTGTATCTCCTTGGGTGTTGATAGTCTTCTGTGTAGAGCATGGAGTGCAAGAAATGTCAAAACAAGAGACCCCTGAATAACACCGCTGAGAGAAGAGTCTATGTGTAAGACCATGGGAAGTTGTATACTTCCCACATTAAGGCAGGAGAAGAAAAATGAGACGATGGGAACGAGCCTAATATCATAATTTGACAACATGACGACAAGAAGAGCAAGGTAGCCATAGTTGCTTGATATGGATGGAATAAGCCTATGATAAACCCCGGTCACCTGTATGCATCCGGCAAAACCGGCAAGACCTCCTCCGAAAACCATAGCCAGGAGCATGTAGAGGGAAGGTTTTAATCCAAAAAGAAGTGACGCCTTTGGGTTTAATCCGATGGCTTTCAATCCAAGTCCGATTTTAGTGTATTTAAGAAGTAAATACGTAACAAAAAGTGCCAGAAAAGTGAGGATAAGGCCGGCTGGGGGGATTGCAGTTCTTTCAATTAAAGAAAGCCACAATCCCTTGGGAATAATTTCTGTTCCACTCATTGACGCGACACCTGGACGTTTCCATGGGCCGAAGATAAGCCAGAGAATCAATCCTTGGGCCACAAAATTTAAACCCAAACCCGCAAATATTTCATTGACGCCACCTTTTGTTTTTAAAAAACCAGCCAACAAGGCCCACAGGGCTCCTCCCATCATGGATGAAAAAAAAGCCAAAAAAAGAATCATGATAGGATAAGGGCTGTTTGGAAAGAGGCGAATAATAAAGGTGCAAAATACAGCGCCTATGATCATTTGACCTTCAACACCAATATTCCAAAGATTAATTCGGAAAGTGTACAGAAGTCCGATGGCGCATAACGTCAGAGGTATCCATGCTTTAATGACATGTCCAAATTTTGAACCGGTGGACAGGGACCCCAAAAAAATTTGCTTATAAACAGAAAAAGGGGGGGCACCGGTTAATATAAGAACCATGCTGGTCATAATGAAAACCAGCAGCAAGGATATTCCAATAAAAAAAACAGGGTTCATAAATAATAGCTGAACCATCTTTCCATAAGACTCCATACGACGTTTCATAGGTGCTCCGGTGTTTCACATGAAACAATGTGAAAAATAATAAATAAAATCATAGGTGTACGCTCTTTCCGGCAATGGCTGCACCGATTTCATGAATGGTTGTTTCGGCGGTTTTTTTATCAAGAACCACCTTGCCGTCGTAAAATACGAGGATACGGTTTGATACCATCATAATTTCATCAATTTCTGAAGAGGTGAACAGTATGGAGGTGTGATCGGTTTTGCAAAACGCCTGAAGATGGTTCCATACGAAATATGCAGACGAAAGGTCAAGTCCTCTGGTGGGGTTCTCAAGGAGGAGAAGCCGTGGTTTTAAGGGCAGCAAAGAGAGCAAAAGGCGCTGTTGGTTTCCCCCGGAAAGTGTTTCTACATAGGAGTCTGGTCGGGCTTTAATGTGAAAGGTGTCAATGGCATCCCGGGAAGAGATAAGCGCTTTTTTGTGGTTAACAATAAGGGGTTTGGGCCGAGCGCTCAGTGAAACATGCTGCGTAATACTTAAACCGGGTACCAATCCTTCTTCAAGACGAGAGGACGGGAGATAAGTAATGCCGGAATTTTGAAAATAGACGTGGCTTTTGCCAACAATGTTTTTATTGTCCAGACAAATGGTCCCGGATTGAACAGGCAATAAACCGGATGAAACCTTAAGGAAAACACTTTGTCCGCTTCCTTCCAGTCCAGCCAGACCGATAACGTCGTGTTGATGAATTTTGAGATTCAGGTTTTTAAGACCCACACGGCCACCCTTGGCTGAAACCTGATTAAGAGAGAAAAAAACAGGGCCTTGGCTTGTCACAAGTCGTCCGGGAGGAGAAGACCGTGTTTCAAACATTAAATCAAGCAGTTTATTTGTATCAAAGGGTTTCACCATATGACCGCTGACCCTGCCTTGTCTAAGGACAGTAATCGTGTCACAAAGCGTTTCAACGTCTTCGAGTTTGTGAGAAACAAGCACAATACTTTTACCATCACGGGTTAAACGGGTGAGGGCTGAAAAAAGAGTGTCCTTCTGGAGATCTGAGATTCCAGTGGTGGGTTCATCAAGAATAAGTACCTGGGTTCCAAGGGACAAGAGACGTAGGATTTCGAGTTGCTGTCGTTCACCTACGGTCAGGGTTTTAACCAGACAATCAGGCTCCAATGAAAAACCAAGAGATTGTGAAAGGTGATAAAATCGATTTAAAAACGTGCGTTTTTTGATGAAAATTCCTTTAGCCTGCCCGATCATAAAATTATCGATGACAGAAAGTTGGGGAAAATCCATTGGATCCTGGTAGAGCATACCTATGCCGAATGTTGCGGCGACTGAGGTGGAAGAGAAATCAACAATTTGGTCATTGATTTTGATCAATCCGGAATTTTGATGAATATAACCGGAAAGAATTTTCATCAAGGTGCTTTTCCCTGCACCATTTTCTCCAAGTATGGCATGAATGGAGCCGTCTTTGATGGTCATTGAAATACCATTATTGGCTTTAACATGACCATAATGTTTGTGGATGTCTATGATTTCAATCACACATTACACCTGTAGTCAGGTATTATTGAACCCGGCTTTGGCCTTTCATACCACTAAGAAGTTGTTCCATATACCAGATTTTTTTATCATTTGCCACTTCATCGGGTGCAAGAAAAACAGAGCCATCCTGGTAATTCAAGGGTCCCTTGAATAATTGAATTTTTCCAGTACCCATATCAGAGATAAATAGATCCAGGGCTTTGGATGCGATATCTGAAAGAGCGGGTCCTTTGATAAATCCAACATGGCTGGTATCCGGATTGTTGATATCCTGCCAATTGGGAGAGAGCCAGAGCCACTGCTGTTTCAAATTACCCTTCATGGTCTGACTGATTAAGTCCACATAACTGGGTCCCCAGTTGTAATAGGGGACACCCAAGCAGACAGCAGATGCCCCGTCACAGGCATTTTTATAATCGTAGGGAATGGCGTAGACATCTTTTTTGGCCATGCGTTTTTGGTTAGCGACAATGGATGCTTCGGATGTATCGATTCCTGAAATAACAACATCGTAACCCGAATTAAAGAATGAACCGGTGACCTGGGTCGGATCAGAGGTAACTCCGGGAATATTAAACCAGAATCCAATCCAGGAGACTTCGAATTGAAGCTCGGAGGGTTTTCTCTTGAGAACATGCTCCCAGGCATAACGAGCACCAAGATAACAGGATACGGTCAAGCGACGCGTTTCATCATTGATCAGGGGGCCAAGGTAGGCAATTTTTCCTGTCTTGGTGGTCATGGCAGCGGCAAAACCGGCCATCATTTTACCGTATTCCATGCGCCCCATAACATTACTCAGGTTTTTTGGTGCTTTTCCGGTCAGTGCCCCGTCACCCGACACATGGATGAAGTAAATATCAGGATGCATGGTGGCGGCTTCAATGATGCCGTCGCTCATATCATCGGAATTTGCAATGATAAGACGTGCACCTTTTTCAATCATATCATCGGCAAGTTGGGGGATTGTTATGCCGGGACGATCCGCTGGATTTACCTTGTCGATATATAACATCTTGCTTGATTTGAGATGCTCCTCAACATATTTTCCAGCCTCAAAATGGGCCTGGCTCCATCCATGGTCATTCATGGGGCCGACTAAAAGAAGACCGAAGGTAAAGGTCTGATCGGGTTGGGCTGAAAGAGCCGGGGATCCGGATATAAATAAAAAAAACAAGGTTATGACAAAAAAGATCTTCACAAAAGGTTTAGTGGCCATGGTGCATTCTCCTTGGTTACAAAAAGGTCTATGAAATTGCAAAGAATCATTGGGAAATAAGCATTTTGAAAAGAGAAATATAATGAGATTGAATCCCCAGGTCAACAGATAACACATGGGCCTGACGCATCAGACGAGAGAAAGCCTGGACAGGGTTTCATTCAGTTCCTGAATGCCTACAACACGAAATGCTTTTAACCCGGCCTTTGCGGCATTCTGGATATTATCAGGATTGTCATCAAAAAAATATATCTGGTCAGGGGGAGTTGCCAGTTGATCAATCACAAACGTAAACGTATCGAGTTCAGGTTTGACCTTGCCGATCATGTGGGATGGAAAATTGAAATGAAAATAGCGATCAATGTTAAATTTATCGCACATGTTTTTCCAATGGATGGCGTTGGTGTTGGATAAACATGCCAGTGTATAGTTTTCTTTTAGATGGGAAAGCAGCTTACGCGAACCGGGAAACAGGTGATTGGACCAGGATGAAAAATGAAAAAGAAACTCATGGGAATTGATGGCCAAATCAAATTCATCCACAATTCCACGTGCAAATGTTAGATCATCCATCTGGCCTGTTTCAAAGCCTTTGACATGGTCTGATGCAAACCAGATATCCCAGAGATCATCGACACTCAACCTGTTTTGGGTCCATTCGAGCATCTTTGTAACGCCGGTGAGCTCTATGAAAACTCCACCCAGATCGAACATTAAGGTTGGACTGTTCATGGATCTCACCTCCTTTAAAAACGTCAGTCCCCGGACGTGGGTGCGTTGTTTCCGGGTTTAGCCGGGTTTCTGGGCTTACCCGCTGTTCGGGGTCTTCTGGGCCGTCCTGTTCGTGAACCAGGGGGCCTTTCGTTTGGGCGTGAACCGGTTCTATTACGGGACTGGCTTTTCCTTTGCTGGGGTTTGTCATCAGAAACAACTTCCGCAACACTACGGGACGGAGGGGGAAGCGTTTTAAGAAGCTCGTCGTCCGGATGCTCACAAATCAGATCGTTTCCAAGAAAAGCCTCGATATCAGGAATGTGAAAGGAATCATCCTCACAGGCGAAACTGACGGAAATGCCTTTTGTACCGGCTCTCCCGGTTCTTCCGATTCGATGCACATAATTTTCAGCATCCTGGGGTAGATTGAAGTTTATGACATGGCTGATATCATCCACATGAAGCCCCCGGGCAGCAACATCTGTGGCCACGAGAACGCGGCATTTACCCTCACGGAAGTCTTCCAATGCTTTGATTCGCTTGTTTTGATGAATCTCCCCTGAAATCAGGGATGTTGTAATGGCATAGCGGCTGAGTTTCAACGCAAGATCTCTGGCCTGATCCCGTCTATTTGTAAAAACAAGAACCCGTTCAAGATTTTCTTTGGTGATGAGATTATATAAAAGGGGAAATTTTTCTTTGGACGTGGTGATATAAATGACCTGTTTTACCGAATCCGACGCCACCTGTTCCGGTTCGATTTCAATTTTTACCGGATCCGTGGTCCATTGCTCGGCCATGCGGGTCACTTCCGGTGAAACCGTTGCGCTGTAAAAAAACGTTTGGCGCTTATTCTTGTGGGGCGTACTGTAGACAATATTACGTACATCAGGCATAAAACCCATATCCAGCATACGGTCCGCTTCGTCAAGAACAAGAATTTCGATCTTGTCGAGTTTGATGAGATTTTTGTTTTTAAAATCAATCAACCGTCCTGGTGTGGCGACGATCACATCAAAAGACCGTTCTTTAAGAAAACGCATTTGCTTGTCATAACCGATACCCCCGAAAACCGATAAAATTTTGATGGGGGTGTATTTGCAGAGGCCTAAGGCATCCTTTTCTATTTGAAGAACCAACTCCCGGGTGGGGGCTAAAATAAGTGCGCGGGGTTGACCTTTGGGTGGGCCGCCCGTGATCGGATTTCGCAGAATATGGGTGAAAATGGTAACGAGAAACGCCGCACTTTTTCCAGTACCTGTCTGGGCTTTGCCAATGGCATCTTTTCCGTTAAGGGCATCGGGAAGAATTCCGGCTTGAACAGGAGTGCAATACTGAAAGTTTAAATCAGCGATGGCGTGGAGAATAGGGTCCGCAAGGTTAAGATCCTGGAACCTTAGTTTACCGTCCACTTCAGGAACCGGAAAGTCAGACATATTCCAGTTTGGTACAGGGGGAAGTTTTTCCTTAATGGGTCGTGGGGCTCTATTGGTAGCGGGTCTCGACGATTTATCCCCTTGGGGACGATCGGGTCTTGACGGTTTGCCTCCTTGGGGACGATCTGGTCTTGACGGTTTTGGGCCAGGCTTCCGGATTTCAAATTTACTTTTGCGTTCTTTGACGTCCCTGATTGAAAAAGGCACATCCTTGACGGCTTCCCGTGAGCGTTCAGCAAAGGGAATGGCGCCTGATTTACGTTTTTTGAATACGTTTTTTATTTTGCTAAAAAAATTTCTTATCACCTGATACCTATGTTTTTCAAATCCACATTCAAAAGGTTAACAAAAGAAATATTTCAATCCAGCCCAAGTTGCACTTAAATAATATTTAAAAATGCGGTAAAACGAGAAGGAATTTTGAAATAAATCCCGAAGAACTCACACTAAGCATTTCACAAATATAATCACCATTGAAGGACAATTACAAGAAAAAATAAAGCGGCAAAGAGCAAGGACTGTCGGATCACTTCGAAGTAAGGTATCCCATGGAGGATGTCTGTGCAGAATTCATTGTTGCATGAGCCTGTTTTATGGTAGTTAACGTAAAATAGAATCATAAGATGATAATTAAACACAGGATAGATTTCGGTGACAAAAAATAAGAAAAAAAAGTACGGGCGCAGACAGGTAAAGCCGTTTCCCGAGTATCTTAAAGCCTTGGTGGCCACAGAAAACGGAGAGGTTTTCGAGCTTGAAGGGTATGGGGCACTCGGGATGTCAGGAAACACCCTTGTTCCTCTTTTTGAAAACAATACGCTTTTAATGCCCCTCGGAAGTGAAATGATGCTCTTGCCGGATCGAAAGCCACGTGTTTTTAATATCTCAAAGCAATGCGTGGAAACTCTCACGGAGAACCCCTATCTACCGGGAGAGAAAATATTTCCGGTGGCCATGTTTAATTCTCCGGGTTATGTCAATGCGTATGCGTGTGCATACGAAGAGAGAAATAATGCAGGGTATCTTCCCCTTTTTTCTTACAGCGCTGCCGGTTGGGGATCAGGAGGGTTCAAATCTGCCGTGATTCATGTGGATAAAGAGCGGCGTCAGGATTTGCGGCTTATGCCCCTGGAAAAGGTCCAAAGTGGTGTCAATAAGCTGAGGAAAAAGTATCCGGAAAATAGACTGCGGCTTCATCTGGAGCACTGTGCCCTGGTCAGCGGCTGCCCGGCAGCTAAAAATTTTTTTATTGGTCGCTGTGAAGCACCGCTTCCCACGTCCCAGCAATGTAATGCCCGATGCCTGGGGTGTATTTCATTGCAGAAAACACCCGGGTTGTCCTGCTGCCAGGAGCGCATCGCCTTTACCCCTACTGCCCGTGAAATCGCCGAGGTGGCCTTGGAACATATCGGCAAGGTGGAACAAGGGGTGGTCAGCTTTGGCCAGTGATGCGAAGGCGACCCCCTTCTTTCTGGGGATGTCATAAGGGAAGCCATTATACTAATCCGGAAGTCAACACACAGCGGTACCATTAACATGAATACCAACGCCAGCCTTCCCGGACAAGTGGAACGTTTGTTTGATGCGGGCCTGGATAGCATGCGTGTGAGTATGAACAGTGTCAGGGAGCCGTGTTACACGAAATATTTCAGGCCCCAGGGATACAGCTTCGGCAACGTGGTTGAATCCATGGATATTGCAAGGGCAAAAGGGCGGTTTCTGGCCATCAACTATCTGAACTGCCCGGGAATTACCGATTCACCCCAGGAGGTGGCAGCACTGCTGGATTTTTTAACAAAACATCCAGTGAATTTGATTCAATGGCGAAATTTGAATTATGATCCCTTGCGTTACTACGAGGCCATGACAAAGGCAGATGACCAGGGAGAGCCCCTGGGCATGGATCGTCTGATGGCAACACTTAAAAAGCATTTTCCAACCATGAAGCACGGGTATTTTAACCCGCCCAAAGAGCGATTTTAATTACATTCAGGAAACAGACAATGAAGTGGATAGAAATAAAGGTTGTTTTTGAACCCAAGGAACATGTCCTGGTGGAGGAATTAATTGCATCGGTGTTTGAGGATGCGAATACCGGTGGTGTTGCTGTGGAGAGACCGGACATGGAACCCCTGGAAGGCTGGGACCCTGGTCCTGTGAGCAAACCGGACCTCTACTGTGTGAAGGGATATATCCCTGCGGATGATAAGGCAGAGGCAGCATGCCGTATCATCGAACAGGGCATTGCCGGGCTGAAGAGCCAGGGCCTTGACCTTGAGTTGATTTACGGCAGTCTGGCCGACGAAGACTGGTCCGAAACATGGAAAGAGTATTTCAGGCCCGAAAAAATAGGAAAGCACATTGTTGTCAAGCCGACCTGGAGGGATTATCAGCCATCTTCCGGAGAAATTGTTCTTGAAATCGATCCGGGCATGGCCTTTGGCACAGGCACCCACCCCACCACCTCTATGTGTGTCCAACTGATTGAGACGCATCTTAAACCAGGTGACAGCTTTTTGGATATTGGAACCGGCTCCGGTATTCTGATGATTGCGGCGGCTAAGTTGGGTGCCGGTCATTTGACAGGGACGGATTTTGATCCTGTGGCTGTTGAAACAGCAGAAAAAAATTTGGTTTTGAATAACATTCCAGGTGAACGATTCCAGCTGATCACAGGGCATTTGTCCGGGCAGGTGAAAAAACGATTTCCCCTTGTGGCAGCCAATATACTGGCAGATGTGATTCTTGAGCTGTTGGATGATCTGGGTAGTATCATGGAAGAAAATGGTATTTTTATATGTTCGGGTATCCTGGAAGAAAAAGCCGATCGTGTTGCCCTAAAAATGAAAGAAAAAGGTTTTAAGGTAGCAGTAATCATAAAAAAAGATGCCTGGGCTGCCATTGCCGGTCACTACATAGGATCAACACGCTGATCTTTATGTCCCATAGGGGGTGTTTTACAGGTCATGATTCTTCATCTTGACATGGATGCTTTTTTTGCATCGGTGGAACAACAGGATCATCCGGAACTTCGAGGAAAACCCGTGATTATATCCGGGCGGTCCATGCGGGCTGTTGTATCCACAGCGAGTTATGAGGCCCGGGTCTTTGGTGTCCGTTCGGCCATGCCCCTGTTTCAGGCTGTAAAGCTGTGCCCCCAGGCCACGGTGATCCAGGGACGAATGGGGCGTTACAAGGATGTCTCCCAGAGCATTTTCAACATTCTTCAGGATTTTTCGCCCCAGGTGGAGCCGGTATCCATTGATGAGGCCTACCTGGATATAAGGGGGTGCGAAAGAATTATGGGTTCCCCTCTTTTTATGGCACAGACCATCAAAGATACAATCCGACAAAAAGAAGGCCTGACCTGCAGTATTGGAATTTCTCCTTTGAAATTTCTGTCAAAAATTGCGTCAGATATGAACAAGCCCGATGGTATCACGATAATTGGTGTCGACGAGGTTCAGGGGGTGATCCATGACCTTCCCATCAGAAAGGTGCCGGGTGTGGGGGAGACCACATTCAAATACCTTGAGCAGCTGGGGGTCCGCACCCTGGGAGATATCAAACGCGTTTCCGCAGAAACACTGAAAAATCGTATCGGTGTTTTTGGACTACGTTTGAAAGACTTGAGTCAGGGTATTGACTCTACTTGCGTGATCCCTTTGGCCGAACGAAAATCAATCAGCACGGAACAGACCCTGGATAAGGACACGGGCAACAGGGAACAGCTTAAACGAATGCTTCTGATGCAAGCCGATGACGTGGCCCGTCAACTTCGGCAAAAAAAGGTAAAGGCCAGGACCGTGTCCTTGAAAATTACCTTTTCAAATTTTAAACAACATACCCGGAGGCATACGGTTCAAACACCCATCCAGAGTGCACGGGAGATATACAAAGAGGCCCTTGCTCTGTTTGAGAAGGAACACCTGCCTCTTTTTTTACGCTTGATAGGCCTTGGAACCTCAGGCCTGATCCCTGAAGATCAGCCTGTCCAGGCATTATTGTTTGCAGATAGCGATAAAAACGGCACTGAAAAATGGGAAAAGGCAGAACGTGCCATGGATTCCATTCTGGGTAAGTATGGTAAAAACACGGTGAAGCGTGCCGTTTCAAAAGATTTTAACGTTGATCCTGGTGACTGAGGAACTCCTTGAACTCCATGCTATAGATATAGAGCAGAACCATGGCCAGGCCAAAGATCAAGGGACCGTAAAGGAGCCCCATGAGCCCGAATCGGCTGATGCCCCCGAGGATCGACAAAAAGATCAAAAGGGTGCTCATGGACGCGCCGCCTTGCATAAACAGGGGCCTTAAGAAATTATCGATGCCTCCCACAATACCTCCACACCAGACCACCATGAAGATTGCCAGACCCCAGTGGCCTGACACCAAAAGATACAGACTGGCAGGAATCCAGATCAGCGCTGTTCCCACAACAGGGACAAGGGAGGTAAACATCATGACTGTTCCCCAGAACAAAGCGGGAAGTCCACAGATAGCAAAGGCTATTCCACCGGCTACGCCCTGGGCCAGAGACGTGGCTAAGGTTCCCAGAAGGGCTGATTTGGCCACGTCTTTTATTTTTGTTATAATCTGTTCTTCCTGGCTACTGCTCAAGGGAATCAGGTGGAGCAAACGGTCTAAAATTCGAGCTTCATCACGGATGATAAAGAAAAAGACAACAATCATAAGACCGAATTTCCCGATCAGGGATCCAATGTCACCTGCCAGCTGGCCCCCTTGATTGAGGAGATTTTTACCCAGGCTGGCGGTGGTGTCCATCACAATTTTGTCCAGTTTGATCTGGTTAAGGTCAAGGGTTGGGAAAAGTTTCTGGATGTCCGGAAGTGTAGCATCAATCCAGGTGGTCACCCCGGTGACAATGGGATGACTCATAAGAACATGGTATTTTCCCGAGGCGATCCATTCATATATGGCATTAACGGATAAAATACCCTGGTGGATCAGGGCAATAAAGGTAAGACCCAGGGGAATCACAACCACAATGGTGATCAGAAGGCAGGTAACGGCCGCGGCAAGATTTTTTCTGTTGCCCACCATGGTTTCAACACGGGCATGAACCGGACTGACCGTAAATGAAAGAATCACGGCGAGCAAGATGGTATGGATATAGGGTCTGAGCATGGAAAAACAACCCACAAAGACCACAACCATCAGGAAAAAAAGAAAATAATGGGTATTCAAGGTCTCACTCTTTTTTTCATAAGAAGGCTCTGGTGGGGTGACCAAATTAACAGGCGTCTGATGTGCAGGGCGTCCATTTATTAATGGCTGGTCTTTCGTTTTTTTTTGGCGTTTACGTGTCATGGCATTGTTATCCGGAGTTAAGTGTTCGTGGTATGGTAAGGAATCCTTGAAAAACATACCCTCTGGTTGAATCAGTGTCAAATAAATGTTTAAAAGGGGCGTATTCATCTAAAAATCATAAAGAAACGTTGTAAATGGGGCTATTATTCCCTATAAAGGGAGTGTGTTTTTTTTGTTCCTGATCAATGGTTGCTTTCATCATGATTTCCATCTGGCCGTGAAATAACGAAGATTGTACGATTTGAAAACGGACGAGACCGGCTGAGATATAAGGATTGAAGGTTTTAGCACGGTTTATTTTTTATAAAACGAAAGGATGGCTTATGAATTTTTATATCGGGAATCTGAATATGAATGTAACAGAAGATGATTTGAGAAATGCGTTTTCCCGGTTCGGAGAAGTGGCCAGTGTGAAAATTATCAAAGACCGTTTTTCAGGTATGTCCAAAGGGTTCGGGTTTCTTGAAATGCTGGACAATTCAGATGCGGACAAAGCCACCAAAGCTTTGAACGGGTCAGATATAAAGGGTCAGCATATCAAAATCACCCAGCAGGATATTCGAAGCATGAAGCGTCAGCAGAAAAAAAAGCGTTATTAATCAAGGCGCTTCCCAAAGACCTGCATGGGGCTGAAAAGACTGGGCAAGGAGACACGGTAAAATTCCCCCGCAATCCTCAATGTAAGTACAGGAAACAGTCATGACACCCTATCAAAAAGGCAGGCGTCGGATATCCCTTATCCGGCGCCCGTTTTTGTGGCCCTGAACAGAATCCGGCTTTATATAGGCTATACCCGGCTTAGATTCGGTTTTTTCCGCCAAGTCGCCACGATATTCAATGTGCGATTTATAGGGTCATCCGTTAATCCTTCTGGAGAGGCATTCATTAAAAGAAACAAGTAATTTTTAATTGTAATTGCCTTCACGGGATACATTTGATAAAATAATAACGAAAAAGAAATTGTCTTGCCCCGATCAATGCTGTTTCAAATCTTTATCATACCCAACGAATAATCACGTCATCAGGCAAATTATAATTTCTGACAATCTTTTTCATGGCGGTCTCAGTCGCATCTATTATGGATTATTTCAGTCAAACGGATAAACACCATGAAAAATCATGCAGGGCCATCCGATAAACGTACGGATAATTTTTGTGTTTCCGAGGAGATAAACAAAGAAATCCTTTCACACATCCCTGGAATCAGAGAAAATCTTAAACAGATCAGCGTTTGGACAGAGCAGGGTTTCGTAACCCTTGGGAATACCCTTCAGAAGGCCCACGAAGAGGGCGCGGTCGTTGCGCGGAAAGCCTCTGATATTGTTGCATTGAGTGAAGGTGACATGGGAAAGCGGGTCCTTGTAAAAACAAAAGATCTTATCCGTCACTCCCTTGAGCATCTCAAGAAACAGAGAGAAACCATTGTTACAAGTTCCTTTTCAGTTGAAAACGTCATGGGGCATCTCAGGGAGCTTAAAAAAAAAAATACCGACATCGAACGTTTGGCCAAATACTTGAGGGCCGTTGCCCTCAATATCTTCATTGAAACCTCACGGTCCCATGCTGTAAGTGATAATTTTTCAATCATTGCCGGGGAGATCAAACAGCTTTCAGAGACGATTCTCTCCCTTGCGAAAAGCATGCGCGAAAATGTTGATGAGTCAGGAAAACGTTTTGGGTTTATCCACCAGGAAATTCAAACAGGCATGGGCCAATTGGAACAATTGACCCATGATGCGGATAAATCCTTCACTGACGCTGTAAAAAAGACCGATAGCTGGGTGGCTCAGGCCGGGAAAACAGCAGTTCAGACAGCCAATATTCACAAAACCATCATGGTGCAGGTGGGGGAAATTGTCATGTCCCTTCAGTTCCACGATGCCATGAGGCAGAGGCTCGAACATATCGGAACAGGTCTTGGGGATATGTTAACCATGTACGAGGACCCCGATGATAACGATGAAGAAAAGGTCCGGGAAAATATGGCCATGGTCCATGCCCTTGCAGGTCTTCTATCTGACCAGTTGGAACAGATCATCAGGGAAATATATGAGAACCATGAAAGGTGTTCCAATGCCTTTGATTCCATGGGCCAGTTTATGAACCAGGTCGAACAGGATGCACGGAAACTGTCGGGACAAGGTGCGGATAAAGGTTTCGGGAAAAACAAAGCATTGGATACAAATGTCCAGCTTCAAGAATCTTTGTCGGGATTCATGGCACTCCAGGCCAAGGGGGGGGAGCTTGTCAAACGCATGGACGAGGCTTATACCATGGCGTCACAAACGTCAGAATCCCTGTCTAAGCAGGTAGATAAAATCCATCAGATCAGTATGGATGCCCATATCAAAGCCTTGAACGCCATCATTGCAGCCACACATCTGGGATATGAAGGAAAAACCCTGTCTGTTTTGGCCGAGGAAATGAAGGTTTTGTCCGATTTGACAGATGTTTTTGTCCGGGATGTGGGTGATATCATCACGCATATGGTTTCTGATTCAGACCTGGAGGGCTCTATGACCGGAAATGCCGATGAAAATGACCAGGCCTTGAACGACATGCTCAGAAAGGTTCCCGTGATGATTGATCAAATAAAAAAAGAAACAGGAGAGCTTCAAAAAACAATGGATCTTATCCATGAGACCCACGAAACAGCAATACAAAACCTTGGGTTTATGACGATTATGGCCGATGATTTGGAGGTGCAGAATCGTTTATTGATAAACATAAAAGAGCGTCTTTCTCCATTTGAGGTCAAAGGGAGAAAGATAGAAAAAATTCATGCCCTTCTGGAAGAACGTTTTACCATGGAAAAAGAACGAACGGTCCATAAGAGCAGTCTCGGTTTAACTGGTGAGCCTAAAAAGAGTATGGTGGATCAGGAAGACGATTTGGGCGACAATATCGAATTATTCTAGGGAGAAATGAGGATGGGAATTCGTATTGAAAAAAAGAATAAAACACGGGTGCTCCACATTGAGGGTGATGCGACCATCGCCATGGCTGAAGAATTAAAAAATCAAGTCGCCCAAGGGCTCTTGGAATCGGAAAGTCTGACAATAAGCCTTGAAAAAGTAGCAGACATAGATATTTCATGTATTCAGCTTGTCTGCTCGGCCAATCGGAGCTTTGAAAATCACAATAAAAAATTGCGTGTTAAAACCGGAAAAAATTCAGAACAGATAAAAAAGTTTTTAATTGAAGCGGGTTACGACACAAGCGGCGGTTGTCCTGAAGGTGCTTGCAAACAGTGTTTGTGGAAAGGAGATAGTCGATAATGGGGAAAAAAATACTGACGGCTGATGATTCGGCGAGCATGCGCCAGATGGTTACATTCACGCTCAAAGGAGCGGGATACGATGTGGTGGAGTCGGTTGATGGAAAAGATGCCTTGTCAAAATTGCGTGATACGGATATCGGCATGATCATTACAGATCTTAATATGCCGAATATGGACGGCATAGAATTGATTCGTTCTGTACGGGCCATGCCCGCATTTAAATTTATTCCCATCATTCTTCTGACCACCGAATCCCAGGACGAAAAAAAGAAGGATGGGAAAGAGGCCGGGGCCACAGGATGGATTGTCAAACCGTTCAAGCCGGAACAGTTGATCGGGGTTGTGAAGAAAGTGTTCAAATAAGAAACGCCTATTGCATGAATGGATCGCGAAATACCCATTATGGATGGTCGTTGAATAACCCACCGCCAAAATGACAGAGGACTAAACATGGATGACCAGAGAAAGGCCTTCAAAGAAGAGGCTTACGAGTTGTTAACTGAACTTGAAACATCTCTGTTGGAACTGGAGGAAAATCCAGAGGACAAAGACCAGATCGGGAGAGTTTTCAGGGCCATGCACACGATTAAGGGGTCCGGTGCCATGTTTGGTTTTGATGAAATCGCGGATTTCACTCATAATGTGGAAACGGTCTTTGACCGCGTTCGAAGCGGTCAGATATCTGTCACCCGGACATTGGTGAACCTTACTCTTTCAGCAAGGGATCATATTAAAGCTCTTCTGGATGCATCGGACACTGAAGACACCGTGGATGATTCCCAAGCCAAAATGATCATTGACGGTCTTCAAGAACTCCTTGCTTCGAGTGAGTCGGATAATGCCGATGATATAACGATAAACGAACAACATCCCTCTGTGGAGATCCTGACCACCTATCGAATCCGGTTCACCCCCTATCCGGAGATTTTTTCAACCGGCACCAACCCTCTACTTCTGCTTAACGAGCTTAAGGAACTGGGCGAATGTACCATCGTGGCCCATACGGAAAACATTCCTCCCCTTGAAGAATTGAGACCCGAATCCTGTTATATTTACTGGGATATTATTCTGACCACTGACAAAGATAAAAATGCCATCAAGGATGTGTTTATTTTTGTTGAGGATGATTCTGTGATCACCATTGAGGCGGTGGCCGAGGAAGACGGTTTTGGAATGACAGAGGGCGGCCATGACAAACTGGGTGAAATTCTTATGAAACGGGGCGAACTTTCAGGGGAGAACCTTGAAAAGGCCCTGAAAAGCCAGAAACGGATTGGCGAGATTCTGGTTAATGAAAAACTGGCCAGTAAGACAGCCGTCAAGGCGGCCCTTGCAGAGCAATCGCAGGTTAAGAAACGAATCGAACAGCGAACGGATCTTTCCTCGGCTTCGAGCATCAGGGTTCCAGCGGAAAAATTGGATCAACTGGTGGATCTGGTGGGGGAACTGGTGACAGTCCAGGCCCGTCTCAGCCAGAAGGCCGTGAACCAGTCAGACCCGGATCTTGTGTCCATTGCAGAAGAGGTGGAGACCCTGACCAGCGGCCTTCGTGACAATGCCATGGGCATCCGCATGCTGCAGATTGGAACCACCTTTGCAACATTCCGGCGTTTGGTTCGTGATCTGTCCAATGAGCTTGGAAAAAACATTGAGCTGACAACCCAGGGTGGTGAAACCGAACTGGACAAGACGGTGATTGAACGATTGAAGGACCCCTTGGTCCATATTATTCGTAATTCCATTGACCATGGGATCGAATTGCCAGAAACCCGGAGGCAATCCGGGAAACCGGAGACAGGCACCATCCATCTTTCCGCTGTGCACTCTGGAGCCCATGTGCTGATCAACATCCGAGACGACGGTAAAGGACTCGATCCTGATCTGATTTTGAAAAAGGCCATTGAAAAGGGCCTGGTTCAAGGCGATGAGGATTTGACGGAAAAAGAGATCCAGAGTCTTCTTTTTGCCCCGGGTTTTTCAACGGCGGAAAAAGTGACGGACCTATCCGGCCGGGGTGTGGGCATGGATGTGGTTAAAAAAAGTATCGAAAGCCTGAGGGGCAGCATCGAACTTGACAGCAAAAAAGGCCAGGGAACCTCCATAAATCTGAAACTGCCCCTGACCCTGGTGATTATTGACGGCCTTCTTGTTAAAATAGGAGCTGGTTTTTTTGTTCTGCCCCTGTCCTCTGTGGAGGAATGTGTGGAGCTGCCCAAAGAGACCGAGGTCATGAAAAATGGGCGGCATATTTTGAATGTCCGGGGGGAAATTGTCCCCTATATCCAGTTGCGCACTGAATATGGCATCCGAGAGACGAGACCTGCGATTGAACAGGTGGTCATTATGGATGTCAATGGAAAACGGGTGGGGTTTGTGGTGGATCATGTGATCGGAGGCCACCAGACCGTGATCAAGAACCTCAGTAAAGCATTTAAAGATGTTGAGGATATTTCCGGCGCCACCATACTGGGAGATGGAACTGTTGCGCTTATTATCGATGTTAATAAAATTGTCAAATCATGACGCATGCATGAAAAAGGGGGGCATCACATGCTTAGAAATTTTAAGTTGGGCACAAAGATTCTATCCGGTTTTGGAGTTGTTTTGATCTTGCTGTCTCTTGTTGCCTATGTGGGATACAGCAGTCTCGCAGGCGTTATAGAAGAGGTTGGAATAAGTGATGATGTGGGCTGGATGGATATGACATTCCTGGAGTTAAGACAAATCGAAAGTAACTTTCTCCTCCATGGGGATGTATCATATATCCATGAATTCGACGAAAAATTCTCCGAACTTGCAGATCATATGGTAAAAATGAAAGCCATGTTTACAGATCTAACCGAGAAAGATCAGATGGATCAGGTTTTAAAAAAGGCTTTGGATTATCAGGCCACATTTAAAGCCTTCATGGGTTTAAATGCAATGGAGAAAGAAGACCTGGTCGCCATGGAAGAAAATGCCCGGGTGGCCCTTGAAGAGGGCGAATATTTCATTGCCGATCTGGAAAAACAGATATCTTCAAGTCAGAATAATGCCGATTTGAAAGAAAAAATAAGTAAAATAAACGAGGTAAACCAAAAGATAAAAACATTTTTAGATGTCCGAAAAAACGAAAAGGAATATATCATTTCAAATGAGAATGCCTCCAAAATTAAAGTCCTTTCGGGCCTTAAGGCTATTCTTGGGGCCGGGGGGGGGTGGAAGCCGGATCAGTACAAGGTTCTGAATTTAAGAATGAATCGATGATCATCAACAAGATCAAGGCATACGGGGAGGCATTCGATAAATATACCCTTGCAAACGATAACAAGCTTGTCGCAGAGAAGGATATGGTGGGCATAGCCCATGACGCAGACAAACTCCTTGAAAAAATTCACACCGAACAAAAAAACATCATGGAAAAAGAGATTCGCCGGGCCGATATCGTCTTGATCGTCGTCTCGATATTTGCCATTGTTGTGGGTCTTATTCTCGCCTTGGTGATCACCAGAGGCATCACCGGCCCTGTTCACAAAATCATGAATATAGTCAAAACCATCGCCCTGGGTGATTTGAACGTTGAAATGGACATTGATCAGAAAGATGAAATAGGAGTTCTTGCGTCGTCCATGGATGCCATGGTCTCCAATTTGAAAGATACGGTACACATGGCCGAGCAGATTTCATCCGGCAATCTGGGGGTCACGGTGAAACTGCTGTCAAACAGGGATGCCCTAGGCCACGCCCTTGATACCATGGTCACCAATCTGAGGTCCACGGTGACCGAGGTTAAATCAGGGTCGGACAACGTGGCTGCGGGAAGTGAGGAACTCAGTTCCTCAGCGGAAGAAATGTCTGCCGGGGCAACGGAACAGGCTGCTGCTGCAGAAGAAGCCTCCTCATCCATGGAAGAGATGACAGCCAACATAAGGCAGAATTCGGAAAATGCCCAGCAGACAGAACGACTTGCCAAACAAGCCGCAGATGATGCCGAAAAAGGTGGGATTGCCGTTTTAAAAACAGTGACAGCCATGAAGGAAATTGCAGAAAAGATTTCCATCATCGAGGAAATCTCACGCCAGACCAACATGCTTGCCTTGAATGCTGCCATTGAAGCCGCCCGGGCCGGAGAGCACGGGAAAGGGTTTGCCGTGGTTGCCGATGCGGTTCGAAAACTTGCCGAACGGAGCCAGTCAGCTGCGGCAGAGATCAGTACTCTTTCTGTGTCCAGTGTTGAAATCGCTGAAAATGCGGGGGACATGCTGAAAAAGATTGTGCCTGACATTCGCAAGACCGCTGAACTTGTCCAGGAGATCAATGCCTCGTCCTATGAACAGAACACGGGGGCAGACCAGATCAACCAAGCCCTGATCGAGCTTGATAAGGTAATCCAGCAGAATGCCTCGTCCTCTGAAGAAATGTCGGCCACCGCCGAAACATTGGCTGCCCAGGCGGAACAACTCCAGAGATCCATTTCCTATTTCAGCCTGGATGGAGCCGGATCGGTGCGGGTGCCCACATCCATGGGGACAATTGCGTATAAGTCACCCCACCACGAAGGAGACAGCCCCAGGGCCGCCATATCGGGAAAAATAAAGCAAAAAGCCAAAGGCATCAATATAGATGTCAGGACGGTTGCAGGCGAGGACTCTATGGATGATGAGTTTGAGACGTATAAATAAATGGAGGATAGAGTCTATACCCTCAGTAAATGGTTTGATGATAAAGCGTTTAACATAGGAGGAAAACACCATGGCCATTGAAGGCGTCGTTGAAACAAGCCAATACCTGACATTCACTCTGGATGAAGAAGTCTATGCATTGGATATTAAGCAGGTCAGAGAGGTCCTTGATTTTACGGAAATTACCAAGGTTCCTCGAATGCCCGGGTTTATGCGAGGTGTTATTAATCTTCGGGGTGGGGTTGTTCCGGTTGTGGATTTGAGGCTGAAATTCGGCCTGACGAAAACAGAAAAGAAAGTCGATACCTGTATCATTATCATGGAGTTGACCCTGGATGGAGAAACAACACGCATCGGTGCCCTTGCCGATTCTGTCCGGGAGGTTCTGAACCTTGAACCGGATCAGATTGAACCGGCCCCAAAACTGGGGATGAGGCTTAAGACCGATTTTATCAAAGGAATGGGTAAAAAGAACGATGAATTCATCATTATTCTGGATATTGACAAAATTTTCTCAAGCGATGAACTCTCCATTGCCTTAGAAAATGAGGAGAGTTCGTATTCACCAGGCCAGGCCAATGAAACCGATGACGACCAGGCCCTGAGGATATGAATGCCGTATGTTTTTAAAAAAAGGATGAATTCATGCCGGACGCCTTGTCAGATGGTTTTGCCACGATGAAACTTTCCCAAAGTGATTTCAGGGATCTGGGCAATTTTATCCATAGCAGGATGGGTATTAAAATGCCGGATATCAAGCGGGGCATGATTGAATCCAGGCTTCGCAAACGAGTCAGTCAGCTGGGTATGGATTCTTATTCGGAATATTGCAGATATTTATTCAGTCATCAGGGTATGGACGACGAGCTCTCCCATTTCATAGATGTGATTACCACCAATAAAACAGATTTTTTCAGGGAGTCTCACCATTTTGAATACCTCCTGTCAACGGCACTGCCGGATCTTGTCAGCCGAAACGGAACGGGCGTGGTCAGAAAACTTATGGCCTGGAGCAGTGCCTGCTCCAGAGGCGATGAACCTTATACCCTTGCCATGATATTGAGTGAATACGCCAGGGTTCAACCTGGCTTTGATTTTTCCATTCTTGCCACGGATATTTCCACAAAGGTTCTGGACACAGCTCTGGCAGGGATCTATGATGCACAGCTTATAAACCCGGTTCCCATGGAATTCAGAAAACGATACCTCCTCAAAAGCAAAGACAAGACAAAGAATCTTGTTCGAATCAGGCCGGAGCTCAGAAGAAAAATTATGTTTCGTCAGTTGAACCTGATGGATAATGACTTCAGGATACGTCAGAACATGGATATTCTTTTCTGCAGAAACGTTATTATTTATTTTGATAAACCCACAACGGAACGTTTACTGGTGAAACTCTGCAATAAACTGGTTCCGGGAGGATATCTGTTCATGGGACATTCCGAGCTGCTTGATTGCAACTTGCTGCCTGTTGTTCCCGTTGCCCCAACAATTTACAAGCGAATTGAAGCATAACGGGTGAATCCTTTTCGTATAAAAGGAAACAAATGAATTCTAAAATTAAAGTCCTAATTGTTGATGACTCGGCCCTGGTAAGACAGACCTTATCGGATATCTTGTCATCTGACCCAGAGATTGAAGTGATGGACACAGCCTCGGATCCCTATGTGGCCGCCCGGAAAATGAGGGATGCCGTTCCGGATGTGATAACGTTGGATGTGGAAATGCCTAAAATGGACGGGATTACCTTTTTACGTAAACTGATGAGTCAGCATCCTATTCCCGTGGTGATTTGTTCCAGTCTGGCTGTGGCACAGTCTGAAACCGCCCTTAAGGCTCTGGAATACGGAGCCGTTGAGATTATACAGAAACCCAGCATGGGGACCAAACAATTTCTGGAAGAATCCAGAATCAGGATTTGTGACAGTGTGAAAGCTGCCGCGTCAATCCATCTGAAAAAACTTTCCAGACAAAGGGCTGTGGAACCGAAGCGTACGGCTGATGCCATCCTGGCGCCAGCCACAAAAGCCATGCTGAAAACCACGGAAAAAGTTGTGGCAGTGGGTGCTTCCACAGGAGGGACAGAGGCGTTGAAGGTTTTTCTTGAAAGCCTTCCCCCGGATGCTCCGGGTATGGTTGTTGTCCAGCACATGCCTGAGAATTTTACCCGGGCGTTTTCCAACCGCTTGAACGGCCTTTGCCAGGTCAACGTGAAAGAGGCAGAGGATAATGACACGATTCTCCGGGGTCAGGTTCTTATCGCCCCTGGGAATTATCATGTTCTGATCAAGCGGAGCGGGGCAAGGTACTATGTTGAAGTTAAAACAGGTCCTCTGGTGTCGCGGCATCGTCCTTCCGTGGATGTGCTTTTCCGTTCGGCGGCACGATACGCAGGAAAAAACGCCGTGGGTGTGATCATGACGGGCATGGGGGATGACGGTGCCAAAGGTATGCTGGAAATGAAGCAGGCCGGTGCCTACACCATTGCCCAGGATGAAGAGACCTGTGTGGTGTTTGGAATGCCTAAAGAGGCCATTAAACATGGAGGGGTTGATAAAATACTCCCCCTTGGAAAAATTGCAGGGGATGTCATAAGGGCCTGTGCTTTGCCATAAACCGAAATGAGTGGGGTAGAGATGGGCCGTGACCACCAAATGATTTTGCCAGGAAATGGTCAGTTAAAAAAGGTGGACATCCACATTGGTGAGTATTTTGCGAGCCGGGAACCTGTGGTGATCACGACCTTTTTGGGCTCCTGCGTGGCTGTCTGCCTGTTTGACAGAAAGAACAAGGTCGGTGGCATGAATCATATCCTTGTTCCGGGTAAGGCCAGTTTTCAGGAGTTCAATGCACCGGCTCGATTCAGCATCAATGCCATGGAACTGTTGATCAATGCCATGATGAAGCTGGGTGGGGAAAAACAAAAATTAAATGCAAAAGTTTTTGGCGGAGCCAATGTGATACCCGGCCTTCCCCACGTCAATTCGGTGGGGTCAAAAATATCCGAATTCGTTCTCGAGTTTCTTGCCCATGAACATATCCCGGTCATGGGACAGGATCTGGGGGGGCATAAATCAAGAAAGGTGTTTTTCCATACAGATACGGGCAATGTTTATCTGAGACGAAGCCATTCCATGAAGTCCTCTCACCTGGCTGTCTTGGAGCAGAAAAAACTTATCAGGATATCCAAACAACTTGAGAAAAAAACCGACGTGGTGATTTTTGACCAGCCTGTCTGATTATAAAAAGAGAAACGCGACAAACAAGGACCCAGTTTAAGCAAGGAGGTACCATGAATTTTAGAGATATAAAAATCAAATCCAAGATCATTTTTATTGTTATCACCAGCATTGTTACCTCCGTGGGAGTGGTGGGGGGGTATTCCCTGTACAAGACCATTCATCAAGCCAATACAGACATCGGTACCTACACGTCCGAGCTTATGAACCAGACACGGCAGAGCTTGAAGGATCTGGTGGATGCCACCTATACCATGCTGGAAAAAACCTACCAGCAGTCAGCCACTGTGGATGCCATCAAACAACAGTATGGTGGCAGTCTGAAATCCATGGTGGACATTCCCTATTCCATGGTTAAAAAAGAATACGATCGGGAAATCCAGGCTAACCAAGGTTCTGATAAGTTAAGCGACGTGGCCCTTGCCAGGATTAAAAAAGAGGCCATGAAGACCATTGAAAGCATCCGTTATGATGAAAGCGGTTATTTCTGGATCAACGATACCAAGGGATACATGGTCATGCACCCGATTATACCTGATTTGAATGGCACGGATTTGAGCAGTTATTCCAAAAACGGGAAAGTGGTGATGGCCGAAGGCACCACCAATCCTCTGTTTCTTGAAATGGTCCGTGTTTGTCAGTCCAGCCCCACATCCGATGGGTTTGTCAGCTATTTCTGGCCCGATCCCAACGACGCCACACGTCAGGTCCGGAAATTGTCCTATGTCCGGTTGTTTAAGCCCCTGAACTGAGTGATCGGGACGGGTATCTATGTGGATCAGGCTGAAATCGAGGGGCAGAACAGGATCAAGGAAATCATCGCAAGTATGCGGTACGGGAAAGACGATTATTTTTATATTGTGGATACAGAGTATAGGATGGTCATGCATCCCAACAAGGATCTGATAGGGAAAAACATGCAGGACAGCAAGGACACCAATGGCAAATTTTATATACGGGATCAGGTGGATGAGTCGGTAGCCAAAGGAGACACCTATATTGAATACTATTTCGCTAAAGTGGGATCGGACAAACCCGAACCCAAACTTTCCTATGTGCGTTATTTTAAAAAATGGAACTGGATCGTTGCCTCCGGAGTCTATATTGACGACCTTCATCAGCAGATCCTGAACAAGGAACAGCAACTCAACGCATCCATGCGCAGCCAGGTTTTCGTGATTCTTGTCACCATTGCCCTTTTTGTCATCGGGGCCTTTATCTGGGTCTTTTACATGAGCAGGAAATATGTAGAGGAACCGTTGTTCCAAGGTGTTACGATATCAAACGGCATGGCCGGCGGGGATCTTACCATGGATATCATTATTCCGGGAAAAGATGAACTGGGGCAGCTTTTGTTGTCCATGAAAAATATGCTTGGCAAGCTCAAACAGGTTGTGCATGAAGTGAAAACAGCCACGGAAAATGTGGCCACCGGCAGCCAGGAGTTGAGTTCTGCGTCGGATCAGATGGCCCAGGGTGCCTCAGAACAGGCCGCATCCGTGGAGCAGGTTTCCTCGTCCATGGAGGAAATGGCCGGCAGCATCAAGCAGAATGCGGATAATGCCCAGCAGACCGAAAAAATCGCCATGCGCACGGCCGAAGATGCGGCCAAGGGTGGCGATGCTGTGGCCAAAACCGTCACAGCAATGAAGGAAATTGCAGACAAAATTAATATTATCGAAGAAATCGCTCGGCAGACCAACATGCTGGCCTTGAATGCAGCCATTGAAGCGGCCCGTGCAGGCGTCCACGGCAAGGGCTTTGCCGTTGTTGCAGATGCCGTACGAAAACTTGCAGAACGGAGTCAGACAGCGGCAGCTGAAATAGGCACCCTGTCCACCACCAGCGTGGATATCGCGGAAAGCGCAGGCGAAATGCTCAATAAAATAGTCCCTGATATTAAGCGCACCGCAGAACTGGTTCAGGAAATCAATGCAGCCTCAAATGAACAGAGCACAGGCGTGGCACAGATCAACCAGGCCATTCAGCAATTGGACCAGGTGATTCAACAAAACGCCTCATCCAGCGAAGAAATGTCATCCACCGCTGAAGAACTGGCAGCCCAGGCCGAGCAACTCAAGGATGTCATTTCCTTTTTCAATATTGGTGACGGCGGCGGCTACATGGGCCATAGAAATCGGATTCCGGTCGCCCCAATGCCGGACAGGGCTGTGGCTGATATGGGAAAAAAAGGCAGGCAACCGGCCACCATGATCACCAATAAAAAGGGCTTTAAAGCCAGTAAAGTTGGGATATCCCTTGATATGAAAGATGATTTTACCATGGAGGGGGATCCCATGGATAAGGATTTTGAAAAATATTAAAATGAAACCATGGACATATTAAGGTTGATGAACTCGTAAAAAGTCAGCGGATGGCAAGGCATAGTGTTTGGCCGGGATTACGGCATACGTGAAGCGTATGTCGAACATCCGGCCAAACACGACGCCGTATATGGGACGTTTTTCGACGCCATCATGGTTCGGATTTTCAATTTATTGACAACAGCTGCGATATTATGGGAAAAAGAATGACATTGAAAATCGTAAACCTTTAACGCACAGGGGTAATGTATGATAAAAAAATGGTTTTTTCCGGGTTTCTTTTTCCTGCTTTCCTGTTTGATCTTTGCTGCATGTGCCCATGATGCGTTCAAAACCAAACTAAAGGGTATGACGGACACCGATCTTGTCAATTATTATCACGGCATCAATGATCGTATCAAAGATATTGGAAACAAAGCCGATATGAGTGAGCGAGCCGATTATACCCGCCATGACCAGGAGATATCCCAGGCTCCTTTTTTACTGGGCGGCGAAGGCGGTCTGGACCTTCTTATGAAACAGAAAGAGATTCAAAAGGAAATTAACCGCCGGAACCTTTCGGTGGATTGAGCCTTAATTATTGATTGTTTTGCTGCTAATTGGGAAAAATCCTGTCGTTTTTATTCACCGCTCCTTCCAAACTCCAACAATACCCAAATAAATTTTGAAATAAAAATGGCGTATTTCCTCTGGGGCCTGTGAGTCCTCTGGGACGTATGGGACCCATGGGACTTATGACGATGTTAACGTCCAACGGTAACAAATTTTACATTTAAAGAAACATTTTAGAAACACTTTTCGATTAATGTCCGGTCATGTACAGCAATATATTTATTCATTGAGACTTCCGTTCATGGCTTCAGATAAGTTGCTGTGCGAGTCTTTCGCCCCGAATGATAAATGAAGCTGCAGAAACGGGTCACACGTGTTTATTAAAAAGGAGGTCATATGAAACGACATTGGACTGCCATAGGTGCAGCCGCCGTATTGATTGCTTTGACTGTTTTTTTTGTCGCATGCGATCAGAGTTCTATTTTTGAAATCGGAGATACTGTACCGGATTTTACCATGCCGGATCAGTACAATGCTGAGGTAAAACTCAGTGACCTGATCAATGAAGACGGGATGAACGGCGCAGTCCTTGCCTTTTATATCCTGGACAACTCACCTGGCTGAACAGCTGAATTTGCTGAGTTTCAGCGAAATATTGAGTATTTTAAAAGCCGTGGTATTGCCGTCATAGGTATCAATAAGGAATCGGTTGAATCCCACAGACAATTTGCAGAGTCCATCGCTCCTGATGTTACATTTCTTTCCGATGTTGACGGCAGTGTGTCGGATAGTTACGGAATTGTTTCATCACAGCTGATGCGAGGCTATTACCTTATCAACTCAAACCGTGAACTTCATTTCCAATATATTTCTACGGCCACTCTTCTTGAAAATCAGACCGCGACACTTTTGATGGAAGTGGATAAAATGACGGGTCATTATACCGGCAACCCGGAAGACTATACAGCTGGTGGAATGCTTGTCACCCATGACGATGATGGAAATGAGCCAGGGGATCATGCCATTGACTTCGGCCTCCAGGCTCAGTGCGGCGCAAATCTAACACTATATAACCAGCTTGAATTAAGCGAAAACGGCCTTATTCTGACCTTCTTCGATAATACCTCCTCCGAAGAGGGGATCCAAATGTACAGTGAATTTAAAGCAAATCTGGACGAATTTAAATCCAGGGGCTTCGGCATTCTCGGGATCAATGATAGTCTGCCTGCCGTGAATATGGACTTTGCAACGTCACTGAATGTCGATGGGCGGGAAATTATTTTCTTTTATGACAAGAACGGTAAAACAGGGGAAACATACGGTGTTTACACGGGATGGAAAACATATAATTGGGGAAAACATGACATCGCTTATTTTATTGTCGATAAAGGTGGGGTCATCACGTTCAAGCACACCGGAAGCGTTCTTGAAAATCAGACGGATATCCTGATTGATCAAATGGATAAACTGATCGCACCCTGACATTCTGGGGACAACTGTTTACTCACTACCCGTTCGCGTAGCTCACTGAAGGACACGAAGAAGGGCAAGAAATTCCTCTGGCGGCCCATCCGGGAGCCAAACCCCTTACTACGAGGGGGCTGGGCATCCCCGCCAGCGCGAGGATAATCTTAAAAAAATTTGATCCGTCGTCGCCAAGGCTATGACGGGATTGGCAAATAGGTATTATGTTTTGTTCTTCTCGCTCCCAGGCTCCTGCCTGGGAGTGTGTACCTCATGGCTCCAGCCATGCTTCTGGAGGCAAGAGCCTTCGAACGATGCGGCCCCTACCAAAAAACATATCTCTCACGGAGGCACAAAGATCACAGAGCTTTTTTTATGACTCCGTGCATCAAACCGGATATGACTTATCTAAGATGCTCTTTCTGCAACAGCCAATTCGAACTTTTTCTTCGTTATTTTCATTCATTATCTCCCAATTTCAATCGTTACCGTAAAAGAAGTGCATGAAAAGGCAATCAGTAGAATTCCAAATATTCGAAGATAAATCAAGGTGTCTTTTACTATGTATAGCGCTGCAAACAGCCAGATGGAAAAAGGTGCAGAGCGAATCGGATCAGCTTTTCCAGCCCGAGTTAATTTCAATCATGCCGAGGAAAGTTTATAGTTTCGTTTATAAAAATCATATGACTATGATTCCTTAGCATATCTTTTTGACACGTGCATGCATTTTTTCTTTTGGGTTTAATTTTTTATACTCTGATTGTTCTGAATTCCTATGGGTTCTATGGGACATATAAGACTCATGGGATGTATGAAGATTTTAACTGAGTACGATTGTATTGGCGGCCAACTTAATAAGTTCAAACGAATGAAACCATAAAACAAAATATATTTACCTGTCCAGTCATAGCCTTGGCGACAGCGGATCAACCTTTTTTAAAGAGCCTGCCCCGGCACAGCTATAGTGCGTGCCTTTTGCCCTTATTCAAGCTCTTCGTGTGCTTTAGCAACCGATTGGAACAGGTGGTTAATAAAAAAATTATGCATCCCAAGCCGGAACCTGGAGCCGAGTGGAGTTTACCCGTGAACGAATGTTGAAAAAGTTACCAAATTCATATTATTTCAAAGATTATAAATATGACTTTACAAAGAATAAAATATTTAATACCAAATAAAACCATATTGTATATATGGTTGATTATTAGTGATTTTAACTCTATAGATAAGGATAGTTATGGCTCGCTACCCGGATATTCATCATTTAAAGTTGGAGAAATGCTGCATCGACACTATTAATGAAATTAATAAACGGTTAAAGCTTGGAAATGTTCTTTCTGTTGGGGTAGGAGCTGGTGCCTGGGCAAATATTTTTGGACCAAGCCCAAGTACCTTAAATACAATTGTTTCTGTTGCTCAAATTAATAAATCAATTCGCGTATACATGGTTGTTGCATTATTTGTTGCTTGTTTTGTGAACAATGCCATGTCAAAGGAATTAGATGTATTCTTGGTCGTGGAGAACAAAAAACCCGAAGAAGTAAAAATATTTTTAGATAATTTTTCCGATATAAGGTTTGATTAATATTTAAAGGAAATTTCAAATTACAGTGCCGCTGAGTATAGGGACGGTATATGTAATTTATTTATTCAATACCAAAACAGTTATTCAGCGCTAAATGAATGCAGTGCAAACACAGCTGAATTAAGAAAAAAATACTCGAATATATGGGTTAAAGAGCTCATCAACGCGTTTGGTATGGACTATATTTCAAATCATATTGAGTCAGTGAAAAATCTTATCCTAAATATTTATCTAAAAAACGGGTCAGAGTTTTGCTTATCCGTTGAAAAAGATGGGTTGTATGCAGAGATACAATTTATTGTTACAGTAAGAGAATACTTTCAGTTTTATTTACAATTCTATGATTCATTAAATCAAAATGAAAAAAAACGGTATGCCGAAAAGAGACAAACGGCTGATGACGTGCTTGAATTAGTGTCGGAATACCCATTCCAAGTTATAATGTATGGTCGGCGGATAGGCGTTTCTTTAGAGCTGAGCAATGGTGTTAAACTTAAGCCTGAAGTTATAGAATTCATGGTTAAGCACCCTGTGCTGTCAAAACCTTTCAATCCCGTTGCTGCAATTAATGATATTCTTTATGCCTGCGGAAAGGCCCCTCATGACGAAAAATAATCTTTAGGGTCAGCCCCTGAGGATGGGGGCAGCGGGACACTGTCTTTTTTGTATACCTCAAGCCACTCGTCATCTATGAGGCAAAGCTGTTGATAGATTTGCTCCTCTTTGTCACCGTACTGGGTTGGAACTAATCGTCTATGAAACGCTCAAAGCTGAGCCCACCTCGCACAAATGAAGCCACAGCTCTTATTGACTTTCGTTGATCTGTATCTAATTTTGAATAAGCATCAGCGGCCTGTCTCAGGAGGACCTGTGCCGCGCCCATAGTAATCGGGATACCAAGTGAGTTAAGAAACGGAACAACGTTTGATGCAAGAGCAATCCCACCCAGTGCGAGGCCTATACCGCCTGTAATCTCGAATAGAAGCTTCAACCCAGCCTTTAGATCACCCTTGGTTTCCATTGATCTAAATCATTATCGAGTGTACCCATGCTTTCTCCTTAATTATTTTACAACTTGCAAAACGAGTCTGTAAAAAAACATTTTGTTTTTTTGCGCTCACTATTCAAAAAAATGAGCTTTTCACAAACTGCATTAAAAGGTATATAAAACCTTCAAAGAGCCCTGGTTTTTATGTGTCTTTATAAGATCCAGCCTGAATGTTTAATTTTCAAATTTTGCTCAATTTTGGATGCCCGTATCATAAGGATACCTGAAATTCATGACTATTGAGCGGCTTTAAATTCCGATAATACATAACCTATTTGCCTCATGTCAGTTCACCTTACGGTCATGGCCCTCCCATTCTTTTTCACGGAGTTTGAATTTCAGGATTTTGCCTGTGGCTGTTTTGGGAAGATCGCAGAAGACAACGTCCTTGGGGGCTTTGAACCGGGCAAGGTTGTCTTTGCAGAATTCGATGATGGCCTGGGGTGAGGGGTTTGTTCCGGGTTTGAGGGTCACAAAGGCTTTGGGAACTTCCCCCCATTTGGAGTCGGGCGATGACACCACGGCCACTTCCAGGACATCCGGATGACGGTAGATGGTGTTTTCCAGCTCCACCGATGAGATGTTTTCCCCACCGCTGATAATAATGTCCTTGCCCCGGTCCATGATCTGCACATAGCCATCGGGATGGATCACGGCCAGGTCGCCGCTGTGGAACCATCCCCCATGAAAGGCTTTTTCCGTGGCCTGGGGATCTTTGTAGTATCCCAGCATCACGTTGTTTCCCCGCATGACGATTTCTCCCATGGTCTTTCCGTCCCGGGGTACGGGTTCCATGGTTTCCATATCCATGACATCCATATACTGGGCCGTAATGTAGGCCACCCCCTGTCTCGATTTTATCCGTGCCAGTTCCTCTTTTTCCAGATGACTCCAGGAATCCTGTCGGGCACAGACACTGTGGGGTCCATAGACTTCGGTGAGGCCGTAAACATGGGTGATGAGGGCGCCCATGGATTCCATCTGCTCAATGACGGTTGGCGAGGGCGGAGCCCCTGCCGTGAGAATGGTCAGGGACTGTTTGATTTTGAACTGCTTGGCCTCGGGGTGAGAGATCATCATGATGAGAATCGTTGGAGCAGCACACATGTGGGAGACCTTTTCTTCATTGATAAGACGGAAAATATCACTGGCCGAAAGCTGGCGAAGACAGACATGGGTTCCCCCAATGGCTGTGACGGCCCAGGTGAAACACCATCCGTTGCAATGAAACATGGGAAGGGTCCACAGGTAGACAGAATCACAGGTCATACCGGCTTCCTGAATCTCACCCAGGGCATTGAGATAGGCCCCCCGGTGGTGGTACATGACGCCCTTGGGCTGGCCGGTTGTTCCGCTGGTGTAATTGATGGTGGCCAACTGGTATTCCTCATCAACCCGGATCTCAGGATCCTGGGAAGAACCGGCTGCCAGGAAGGATTCGTAATCCGGGCCGTCCAGGGGTTTTTCAGGCGAGATATCACAGATATTGACGAAAAACCGAACCCCTTTGAGTTTTTCAAGAACAGGGAGAATGGAGGGGGCCAGGTCATTGTCTACAAACACGGCTTTTGCATCTGAATGAGTGATAATATAGGCGATTTCATTGGACGAAAGCCGTGTGTTGATACTCACCAGGGCACCGCCGATCATGGGAACGGCGTAATGGGCTTCCAGCATGGGCGGGATATTGGGGCAGAAAAAGGCCACCTTGTCACCTTTTCCCAGGCCCTTGTCTGTCAGGGCATTGGCAAGCCTGTTGACCCGGTCCCGGAATTCCCGGTAGGTATAACGTTTTTCACCATGGACCACAGCCACTTTGTCCGGGTAGACCTGGGCACTTCGAACCAGAAAATTAACAGGGGTCAGAACATCGAAATTCACACGGGATTTATTCATGAGAATCCTTTCAGGGAAATTAAAACAGAGCCCTTTATGAGTAAGTATCGTTTCGGGGGAAAGCCCCATGTGGTTTGTGACTATGATAATGATATGACAGTGAATATGTTGCCTGATCGTATCAATTCGATTGGGAAGGGTCAATCAAATTGTGGCCCAGGGAGAAGCCATGTCCATAAAAAAACCCTTTTTTCTCTTCAGTTGGCTGTGCGAACGATAGGGTGAAAAAGCACCTTTTTTTTCAAAAAATCTCCCCTAATATTGGACTCTTGAAACGCTCACCCCAGAGCGTTCCTCGTCAGCCCTTTGCCGTATTGCAGATCAATCGAATAATACAATTTCAAATATAACTCGCATATGTTAATATCATCAAATATTGTTCAGGCTTATAAATGTTTCAAGTCATAGTGAAGAAACTGAAATGATGAATTCAAGAACAGCACCTCAATCATATTATCCGTTCAAAGACAATCGATGATAAATTAATGCCAGTCAGTTCTTTGTTTTTCAAACATTAGACATTTATTGTATACTCACACCTCATGGAATAATCGGAACGCAGATGAATATGGAAATTTTTGGTGGTTACCTTCTCAACGATAAAATTCATGAAACCAGACATTCAGTGATTTACCGGGGACATAAAGAACATGAGACCCAAAGCCTGGTCATCAAGATCCTAAAAACCAGGTACCCCACCCCATCTGAAATTGCCCGATTCAGGCAGGACTATCTCCGCTTAAAAAATCTCGATATCGACGGAATCATCAGGACCATTGCCCTGGTTGAGTACGATAATAGATTCGCGATCATCGAAGAGGCTTTTGACGGCATTCCTTTAAGTGCGCTGATACGATCAGGGACCATCGGTTTAAAATCATTTTTGAGCATGGCGGGTAAGATGGCCGAAACGCTTACCCAGATTCATGGAAACAGTTTAATCCACATGGATATTAAGCCTGATAATATTCTGGTCAGCGAAAATCAGGACACGGTAAAGATAACCAACTTCGGTTTTATTGGTGCATTTACGCATAGCAATGACGAGCTCTTCAACCCTGAATTTATCGAAGGTACGCTGCCCTACATGTCTCCTGAACAGACCGGAAGAATGAACCGAAGCACGGATTACCGCACCGACTTCTATTCACTCGGGATAACATGGTATGAAATGCTCACGGGTGAGGTTCCTTTCGCATCAAAGGACCCCATGGAACTCATCCATGCGCATATCGCGCGAAATCCGGTGGCTCCCGAGCGTGTCTATTCTGCGATTCCACGGGTTGTCTCCAGTATCGTTATGAAGCTCTTAGCCAAAAATCCGGAAGAGAGATATCAAAACAGTACGGGTCTGGCTGCCGATATTGACATGTGCCGGAATCAACTGAGCCAAAAAAATACCGTTGATGTCTTTCCTATAGCGACCCGGGATATCCCCGTCCGTTTTAATATTCCACAGCTTATCGTGGGTCGTGAAAATGAGATCCAAACACTGCTGGATTCTTTTGATCGGGTGACTGGGGGAAAATGCGAAATGGTTCGTGTTCTGGGTCATCCGGGGATAGGCAAATCCGCGTTGATCAACGAAATACACAAGCCTATTGTGGCCAAGAGAGGGTATTTCATTTCCGGCAAATACGACCAATTCAGGCGGGATGTGCCCTACAGTGCGATTATTCAGGCATTTCAGGGCCTCCTGCGTCAAATCATCGCCGAGAGCGAGGACCGGGTAACGGCATGGAAAAGCCGACTGCTTGACGCTCTCGGACCAAACGGTAAGGTTGTTACGCAGGTTATTCCAGAATTGGAGCTTGTTATTGGTGTACAGCCGGATGTTCCCGAACATAATCCTGAGGAATCACAAAACCGGTTTAATCTGGCATTTAAAAATTTCATTCATGTGTTTTCAACCCAGGAACACCCCCTGACGCTTTTTATTGACGATGTGCAATGGGCGGATATGGCGAGTCAAAACCTGATCAAATACGTCATAACCCACCCTGAAACAAGGTATCTTCTGCTGATATGCGCGTACCGGGATAACGAGGTCAGCCCGTCATCTCCTCTGGAAATCACCCTTTCTGACATCATCCAAAAGGGGATCACAGTCAACCGGATCCATCTCGAACCGCTGAACTCAGCCCATGTCAATAAAATCACCATGGAATTGCTCAGGTGTGACGCCGAAATATCCATGCCCCTTGCCGATCTGATCCATAAGAAAACCGCAGGGAATCCATTTTTCGTCAGCCAGTTTCTGAAAAATATCTATGATACAAGGCTGTTGGAGATCGATCCCAAAACAGGATGGACCTGGGATCTCAATCTGATTCAACAGATGCGGTTTACCGATAATGTGGTGGAGTTTCTGGCTCAAAAAATATCAGGGTTCACAAAAAAAATACAAGAGATCCTGATGATAGGCGCATGCATCGGAAGCAGGTTTGATATTGAAACCTTAGCCATGGTGTCCGGGAAGTCTCTTGAAGAAACGCTTGAGGATCTCACCGTGGCGATTCATGAGGATCTAATCGGTCTTCAGGGGGATTCGTATACGTTTTATCATGATCGGATTCAAGAGGCGGCCTATTCTCTGATTCCCGAGAATGAAAAAAGGGAGTTGCATTACCGGATCGGTCACACCATGCTCAAAAAGATCGAACCCGAAGAACTGAATGAAAAAATCTTTTATGTTGTGAACCAAATCAACAGTGGCCTTCAACTCGTCACCGGAGCGGAGGAAAAGATCACGCTTGCGCAATTGAATTTGAGCGCCGCTCAAAAGGCCAAAAGATCCACGGCGTATGCCTCTGCTTTGATCTATCTGAAAACAGCAGAGGGACTTCTTCCCGGTGATGCCTGGGACAATTATTATGACCTCACCTATTCCCTTCACAGGGAAATGATCGAATGCTTTTATCTCAACCTGAACTTCAGCGAGACTGAAAAAATATTTAAGATGATCATGCAACATGTGAAATCAAATATTGAAAGGGCTAATATATATTCCCTGATGGTCGTTTTATATACATCACAGGGGGACTATGAGCAGGCACTGCGGCTGGGTTATGAAGGGATGAGAATCGTCGGGTTCAGTCTTCCGGAGAAAGTCAGCGAGGTGGACGTGTTGATGAAACTTTTGAAATTCAGAATCCAATTCGGTCGAAGAAAAATTGAAGATTTGATTGATTTGCCACCGATGACCGATCCGTCTGCGTTAGCCTACGCCAATCTGGCCATTCATACGGGCACGGTATCCTATTACAGTGATTCGAATTTGTTTGCTTACATATCCATCATGGGTGCCAGTCTTCAGCTTAAATACGGCACCTCGGAATACGGCTATTTCTGTTTTATAATCATTGGGTCTATTTTGGGGTCATCCCTTGGTTTTTTTAAACAGGGTTTCAGATTCGGTGAAACTGCGTTAAAACTCAGCGAAAAGCTTGTCACCTCAAAAAACAAATGCCAGATAAAACTGATGTTTGCCTTTTCCATTCAGCACTGGACGAAACACGCAAAATTCAATTTGGATTTTTTCCGGAAATCCTACAAGGAAGGTCTGGATGCAGGTGATCTTATATTCAGCAGCCACAGTGTAAAACTGCTGGGTGAAACCCGTTTGTTTCTGGGTCATAATATTGATGAGCTACTGGAAGAATATGACCATTATCGTAATTTCCAGATGGAGAGCCTCGACCCGTTTAATCAGTATAACTTCCTCGCGATTGTCCAGGTTTGTCACTGCCTCAAGGGCTTGACCGACAGGCGGGGAAATTTGGATACACAGAATTTCAAGACAGACAAGCATATTGAAGCGTATCGGGAAGCCCATAATCTGCTTGGAGTCTTTCTGATTTCCCTTGTCCGGCTACAATTGAATTATCTATTCGGCCATTATTCCAAGTGTCCTGCGCTTTTCTTGGAATTGGATGAACTCATCAAGAATAAAGTTTATCTGGCAAGCCTACATGTGGCTGAGGCAAACTATTACACATCCCTTGCCATCGCGGCCCTTTACCCAAATCTCTCGTCCGGGGAAAAGAGAAAATACAGTTGCATCATGGGTCGAAATCAGAGTCAGATGAAGCGATGGTCTAAAAACTGTCCGGAAAATTTTGAGCACAAATACCTTTTGGTTGAGGCTGAACGCGCACGCCTGAAGGGGAAGCACAACAAAGCCTTGTCCCTGTATGATCGTGCGATCAGATCTGCGCATGACAATGGGTATCTCCAGAACGAAGCCATGGCCAATGAACTGGCCGCACGTCTCATGCTGGAATGCGATCACATTGACGATGCACGTCACTTCATGAAAGAAGCGCACTATGGTTACATACGCTGGGGCGCGACGGCAAAGGCAGAGGATCTGGCCGAAACATATCCGGATCTGTTTAACGACAGGCGCACACGCATCGTGGATCAGGGATCCGAATTCATGTTCAGCAGAGAATCGGGAACCCAAACCCTTGATCTTTCGACCATCATCAAAGCGTTCCAGTCCCTTTCCAGTGAAATCGATCTTGGGAAACTGCTTGTGGATGTTTTGACACTTTCCATAGAAAACGCCGGAGCGCAAAAAGGCTTCCTGGTTCTGGAGAATGAAGCGGATAAAAAGTTGTACATCGAAGCCCGGGGAGGGGACGATCAGGGCGTTCGGGTTCTTAACGGAGAGCCGCTTCAAAATCACACAGGCCTCTCTGTTGCCATTGTTAATTTTGTGGCGCGAACAAAAGACATACTTATACTCAACCATGCCGCTGCCGAAGGCGATTTTACCCTTGATCCCTATGTGGTTGAACATCAATCCAAATCCATTATCTGCCATCCGGTTATCCGGCAATCTCGATTGGTGGGTGTTCTTTATCTTGAAAACAATATCACCATCGGCGCATTTACTCCCCAGCGGATCAGAGTGTTGGACCTTTTGGCCTCCCAGGCAGCCATCTCCATTGAAAATGCCCGGCTGTATGAACATATAACCCAGGCCAGGGAGCATTTAAGCCATATCCTGGAAACCGCCAATGAAGGGTTCTGGCGGGTTGACAACGCGGGCATCACCATAGATGTCAATCCTGAAATGTGCACTATTCTTGGGCGTCCCCGGGATAACCTTGTGGGGCATCCTGTTTTTGAGTTCTGGGATAAGCAAAGCCTTGAAATCGCGAGACGTCAGAAAGAGATCTTGAGACAACACAAAAAATGCACCTATGAGGCCACTCTCCATCGTCCGGATGGTTCCGTTATGATTTGCCAGTTCAATGCAACGCTGCTCCACGGAAACGAGGAGTCAGGCTCATTCGCCATGGTCACCGACATTACAAAACGGAAACAGGCTGAACAAGAGATCCTTAAACTTAATGCAGAACTCGAACAACGTGTTTTCGAACGAACCCAGGAGCTGAACCGGACCCTTGAAAAAGTCGAAGCGGCCAATGCTCATACCCAGGAAAGCATCCGCTACGCTAAAATGATTCAGCAGTCTCTGTTGCCCAACGCGGACCAGATTAAAACATGGCTGCCGGACAGCTTTGTTATCTGGGAGCCCCGGGATATTATCGGGGGGGATTTCTTTTATGCCGAAACATTTGAAACAGGTTTTATTATTGGGGTTATGGATTGTACAGGCCATGGCGTTCCCGGTGCATTTATGACGATCATCGCGGCCACCGGTTTACGCCGTATTATTAATGACGAGGGGTGCAGAGCACCGGGTGAGATTCTCAAACGGCTTAATGTCATCGTTAAAAAATCCCTTCAGCAAGACACAGGCCATGCGCTTTCGGATGACGGCCTGGATGCGGGTATTTGTTTTATCGATGCCCAATCAAACACCCTGACCTTTGCCGGGGCACGAATACCCCTTATCATCACGGACAATGGGGCCTTGACCGTGATTAAAGGCGACAAACAGAGCATCGGATATGTCCATTCGGATTTACATTACACGTATAATGAACACCGGATATCCATTGGTGACGATTACCGATTTTACCTGGCCACAGACGGCTTTTCCGATCAAATGGGAGGAGAAAAAGGGATGCGCTTCAGTAAAAAAAGATTTCATAACCTCTTGCAGGAAAACTGCCAAACCCCCTTTGACAGGCAACAGGAAGCTCTTCTCCATGCCTTCCAGCATTACCAAGGGGATAATTCCCGCCAGGACGATGTTACGGTGGTGGGGTTTAATTGTAACTTCAGAACCCTTGATTCATGAAAGTTATCAAATTGATCAGTGAACAGCCTTATGGCTCCTTTAACGATAATATACAAAATATAATAACTGAGAACGAATATAAGCAATAGGGTCATTTCCAATTGGTTCTCCTTTGTTTGATAACGATCAGCCCCAGGGAAAGAAAAGCACCAAGAACCATCCCCCTGCCGTTCATTTGACCCAATACCCATCCCCAGGCGCCACTCAAGATTCCGGCCAAAGCCCCTGCTAATATTATTTTCATGTCTCTGTTCATGAGATCCTCCATGTTTGTGTGGTGGTCACATCAGCCTGATATCTGATTCCTGCCTGAAACAAGAGCAAAGTAATCCGGCATCGGCTCTTTTCCGGCTTTTGCACAAACGTTCAGGCTTGATTCAGGACTCAGCGGATAGCAACCGTCGGCACATGATTTGATCAGCGCGTGATTTTTTCTTATGAAGCAGTTGCGTCTGGGATTCCCCATGGCTTCTGTCATTCGTTTCCATGGTGACCATGGTGTATAGTCCTGCGTTCTTGGAAATCCTTATAGCGTCCAGGGCTTTTTGGAAGGCTCCGTTTACGCCACGGATTTCATCATGTTTTTCAGGTTCAGGATGATCAAGGCTCACGGCAATGGCCCACAAACCAGCCTGTTTCAGTTCCATGGCCAGTTCAGGGCTGAGATTCATTCCGGATGTAAAAACCATACTCTCCATGCCCCTTTTGGATGCTTCCCTCACAAGGACCGGTAAATCTTTTTCCAAAAGGGGTTCTCCGCCTGTAAAACCGATAAGGGAAACACCGAGTTGTTCAAGTCCTTCGAGGGTATCAATCCATTGTTCCGTCCGGGGATTTGCGGATCGCCGGTTTTTTAAGCTGCAATGGATACAGTTCAGCTGACACTCCGATGTGACGGCCAGATACGCTGAAACAGGGCTGAGGTGTCGTGGTGAAAGGAGATTCTCAAACATCCTGTCAAACGCTTTTCCGGGAAAAGGGGGCAGAAAGGAGTTGATCACCCATTTTTTTTCATGTCGGGTGATCTGCTCTCCATCAAGCCATCCAAGGGCAAAGCGAAGTGTCTCAAGGCCGCCCCGCTTTGAATCAAGTACAAACGGTAAGACCCAAGAGTTGATCATCAATGATACCCCTGTGATCGTGAAGACAAACCTGATTGTGGCTGTGTCGGAAGAGGATTTAAAAACAGTGGATTTTGTGGAAGTTGATCCCGAAGATCTTGTTCTTCCCGACACCATTTGTATCAAGACGGATTCGTTTACTTATTCCACGGTGGTTTTTGTCAAGGCAAAAACTTTTTTCAATACTGAAAATACAACCTATCCCAAAGGGTTGTATGAAGAGCTGCGAATGGATTTGGCCGCCTCAGATATTCAGGCCCTGATGTTCAGTGACGATGTAGTGGTAGGCATTGACGGTAAGGATCAGGTATGCAAAGCCATGCAATGGATCAATGTGGATCTCTAAAGAATCACGGTTACTTATCCAAAACAAAAAGATACATGAGGTTAAATCCCGTTCCATTATCTGTGTAAAAGATTTGAAAATCGGAACTCCGGATCATTTGTCGGAGGCCGTTTCCGGCAAGGTGGAAATAGGTTTTTCCTTTTGTGTATTGGTCTTTGACGTCATCAAGGTTGAATCCGGGGCCGGTATCTTTTATCCGTACAAGCAAACCGTTTTCACCCAGAAAAACATAAACATCAATGGGAAGCAGAGGGTCTTTTTTATGACCATGGCAGAAGGCATTGGAAAGGGCTTCGCACAAAATACCTTTATCGCCGATCAGTTCATTTCGAAGATGGGCGGTCCAGGTTTCAAGAAAGGCAGCCAGTTTTCGCTCGTACATAAAGAGCCATTCGTATTCGGGCTTGTATGGTGAATTAGCGTTTTTACAGTGCGAGGGGATGAGGATTTCATGTAAAATTATTTTGGTATCACAAAGGGTTTCGAGTGCTTGCTCAAGGGTGATATCGATCAGCATGCCCGGATTCCTTTGCCATTTTTTCCCCGGAACATGGGTATACCAAAGCCTTTTCTGATCTGTTCAGCCAGTTCCTTTTCATTCCGGGGAAGTCTCGGAAAGGCCGTATAGGCCTTTCCAATGTTTTCACGGCAATGGGCGTCGCTGCCCGCCACAGGGATGGCTTTTTGACCCAGGCACAAGTCGCAGGTTTTTTGTTGTTTTTCACCGATCGTCATGGTGGACGCCACCTCGATGCAGTCAATGGCCGGGAGGCCGGATGATACAATCCCGGCGTCAGTGTTAAAAGGATGAACAAGAATGGTGACAGCGTTATTTTTTCTGGAAATCTCAAGGAGCTTTTCAAGGACCATGCCCGGGAAAATACCTGATGAATCGTCAAGGCCGATGACCACAACATGATGACGGGATGTACTGACTTCAATGCCCGAATAGATCCGCTGGTCTTCGGGCAGCGATCGGTTGAGGGCATCAATGTCCTGTTTTGGCCACATGGTGTTGTGCTCTGTGATGACCATACCGTGGATCAGGCGTTTTTTCATGGTATCGATGAGGGTTCCGGGCTTGTGAAGTTCGGCACAGGGTGAGCCGAACGCCGTATGAACATGCAGATCAATTGCGACCATATCCTTGGAAATCGTTTTGGTCAAAAAATCATACCGGGGGAAGACCCCCCTGTCCTTCCATGGCGAGTTTATCAGTCATTATGGATTCCTGGAATCCGGAGATGGCTCATATTCACTCATCTCCGGCCCAGAAAACCTCCGGATAGTGTCAGGCTACATAATTTTTTCATGCCGTCATGTCCGACCACAGGACATTGAAAGTCCTATGGGACGATGAACGACTATCTGAAATGTTCAGCGATTTCCATGATAATTGATTCCAGTCGCATTTTTGCCATGGCCACATTGCCTTCTTTTTCGATAACCATTACCAGATGGACATGGGCTCTACCCGAGGCCGTTGCAGCATAGTCTGTGGATTCATTCAGGCAGCGGGCAAATATATGGGCCTTGGGTGCTTCCACATGCACCAGTTGCCCACGACCCACACCCATGATTTCCGTGGCTTTCTGGGCTTTGAGCAAAACGTCGTTGGCAAGGGCTCCCAGTTCGGCGATATTGACACCGGCAACGTTGATTTCAGATGCCAGTTCACCGTTTGGGGAAAAAGCGCCTGCGGCCATAAAGCCGTCTATTGCTTTGAATTTTTCCAATACTTCTTTGATACTGGCCATGTTAACTCCTTTTGTTAAGGGCTGTTGGGTACTTGCCTGCTCACTTACAGTGTGATCAGTCTTTGTTGGGTTGGTTGAATTATTTTCACGCTCGGAATCCTGGGAAGGGACTTCCTCAGGTTGCTCCTTGAGTTCGTCAATCCGCCTCATGCCTTCCATGAGAATGTGCATGAGACTGGTCTTGATGATTCGTTTGACCTTTTTTTGGGGAGGACGTTTGAAGCTGATGTGGGCGTCTTGAAATTCAAGAAGTTTATAGACTGCCTCTTCCCCCTTTATCCCCGAGTATACGGCGTTGATCAACTCACCTTCGGCAAAATAGATGTGGCCTGTTTTATCCTGGAATTTAACCTCGAGAAGACAGGTTTTCTGCTCCGAGTGGATCAGCTGCATGAAGCTGGTCAGAGAAATGCCCAGGGACCCGTCATTGGCCTCACTGTTGACGGTTTCGATAATCGCTCTGGAAAATTCGTCAAAATTGACCGGTTTTTCAAAAATGGTCAACGAGCGATCCTCGGTCAGACGGCTTTCAATTTCAGGGGTATTAAAGGCTGTCATGACCATGGCGGGGATGGTCGGATAGTGCTCACTTAAATGGGAAAGAACTTCAAAGCCGTCCATTTCAGGCATTTTAAGATCCGTGACCACAAGATCAATGGGGATTGATTCAAGGACGCTTATGGCCTCACGCCCATTTTCCGCCGTATGGATGCAAAGCTCATTCTTGAATGGTTCAAAACCTGCCTTCATGCTGAAAAGCAGAGATTTTTCGTCATCGATGATCAGGACATTCTTCATAAAAGTGCCTTTGTGATTACAGGTTTTGATTATGGTATAGGTAAGAGCGAAAATCGTGCCATGGGTATGACCGAACACGCAGAATCACCGGAGAGCACAGATGGGCGGGAAGAATGAGTTTTTTAAGGAGGGTAAATTCATAAAATGAACCCCGGTGGATAGATGGTCATGTGACTCGTTTTAGGTCACTCCTTTCAGGTCACTGACCTGATTCAGGTCAGTTTATGAATGTTAAATCCGATAGACATGGATTTTTCTCATCAGCGTGGATCGGGAAATTCCCAGTCGTTTTGCAGCCTGTGAATAATTTCCGGATACACTGGAAAGGGTGTTCCGGATATGGGCGGCTTCCATGTTTCGAAGTGAAACAGGCGAAAACGGGCCTTCGGAAACAGGTGAGAATTTTTCAGTGGGTGGGGAGCATTCAATCAGCGAGGCCGGGAAGATCTCCTCGCTGTTACGCAAAATCACAGAGCGCTCGATGATGTTGCTAAGCTCCCGTATATTTCCTGGCCAGTCGTATGCTTTCAGCCGTTCAGTCTCATTGTCGGAAATTCTTAAGGGAATTTTTCTGGAAAACTGGCTGATAAAATGGTCGGTAAGCTCCGGGACGTCTCTTTTTCGTTCACGCAAGGGCGGTATATGGATGGGGATAATGTTTAATCGGAAATAAACATCGCTTCGGAACGTTTTTTCCTTGAGGGCACGTTCAATGTCAATATTGGTGGCCGCGATAATTCGGACATCCACATCAATCATTTTATTCCCGCCCACTTTTTTGAATTTTCTTTCATCCAGAACCCCGAGAAATTTAGACTGGATTTGGGTTGGCAATTCGCCGATTTCATCCAGAAAAAGAGTGCCCCCCTCGGCGAGTTCGAACAGGCCTTTTTTGGTTTGAAATGCACCGGTAAAGGCTCCTTTTTCAACACCAAACAATTCGGCTTCAATGAGATTTTCAGGAATGGCGGCGCAGTTTACAATGATAAAGGGATTGTCAGCACTTGAATTTCCGTAATGGATGGCCTTTGCCACCATATTTTTACCCGTTCCTGTCTCCCCGGTGATAAACACAGGTGCCTGGGTTGCGGATGCGCGTTCGATGAGATTTCTTAGCTCGATCATGGCGGGGCTGGACCCCACGAGGGCTGAGTCACTGGTTTGGATAGTGTATGTGTATTCGTGAATTCGTGCCACCCGTTCCAGATCGATGGTCTTGATGGTCTTGTTTACCACAAGGGCCAGCTCTTCGGGCTCAAAGGGCTTGGAAATATAATCGCAAACCCCTTCTTTCAACGCTTGAACCGCACTTTTCAGGTCTGGAAAAGCCGTGATAAATATGATTTTTGTATGTTCGTTTATGGAAAGAATCGATTGATAAATATCTGTTCCACGGGTGTCCGGTAATTTCTGGTCAAGCAGAACAATATCCATTTTTTTTTCAGTACAGATTTCAAGACCTTTTTTCCCGGAATTTGCCAAATGGATTTCCACGGGCAGGATTGAAAGAAATTCCATGGCTGAATCGCAGAACAGTCGGTCATCATCGATGATCAACAGCCGTTTTCTGGGGGGTGTTTTCAAGGGTGTCCTCCGGAATAAAAATCATGACACGTGTTCCATTGTTTTTTTCACTTTGAATGGTAATGGTGCTGTTCATTTTAGATAGCATTTTTTTGACAATAACAAGTCCGAGCCCTGTTCCGTTTGTTTTTGATGTGTAAAAGGGTTTGAAAAGATCCGAACGTTCTTCGGCCGTCATACCACAGCCGTTATCCGAGACCTCAAGTTTAATCAGACGAATTTTTTTTTGAAGTGTCAGAGTGATCACAGGAGACTCTCTATGAGTCAGGGCATCTGCCGCATTGGTGAAGAGATTAAGAAGCACCTGATGCAGTGCCCTGGAATCGGCAACGGCATAAACCGGATGGTCTGGAAAATGGGATTGGATGACGATGTTTTTTTTCTTAAAATCATCGGTGATCAGGTTGATGAAGTTTTTCAGGCAATCGTCAATGCTTATTTTTTTAATATCCAGATGCTCGTACATGCTGAAATTTTTTAATGCCTTTAAAAGAAATTCCACGCGAAGCACTTCTGCCAGGGATCGTTCGGTGAATTCTTTGATCATGTCAATGGAGTAGGTGTCGATGTTGTTATTCAAAACAGTCAACGCCATTTTAATAGAATTGATGGGATTTCCGATTTCATGGCGGATACCTGAAAAAATATATCCGATATTGGTCATGAGGTTCGCGGCTTCGGCAATGGATTCCAGCCTTTTTTTTGAGGTGATGTCCCGTGATGTGGAAACAAAATTCAGGATGGTGTTATTTTCATCCTTAACAGGTGAGATGACGATTTCTTCTTCATAAAGGGAGGCGTCCTTTTTTTTGCTGATCAGAACGCCTTGCCAACTGATCCCTCTGTTCAGAGTGCTACGGATGGTTGTGAAAAATTCATCGCTGTGTTTTTGACTTCGAAGAATGCTGTAGGGTTTCCCTGTGATGTCCGAAGGAAAATAACCCGTGGTCTGCGCAAAGGCGGGGTTCACATACTGGACGATTTCATCCGTATCCATGATAAGAATGCTGTCCGAGGATTGCTGAACAACCTTGATGAGTCGCTGGTATTCTCGTTTTGAATTTTCCTGTTCGGAGATATCAAGGAAATACAGAGTGACCTTATCAACCTCCCCATGGCTTCCGAAAATGGGAAAAGCATGGATCTCATTGGACTTGCTCTCACCGGTATCGTCAAGATAATGATGTTTGACCATGATCGGTTTTTTTGTGTTTATCACCGTTGACACCGGGCAGGAGTCCCCCCTTGAAACGCAGGGCCGGGAAGAACATCCATCGTTGGTGTAACAGCAGATTCCCTGCTTGAAGTTCTCGCTTTGAGCCGCAGAATTTGCGATTTTTATTTCGCGACTTTTTGCATCGATGACGATAAAGGGGTGGGTGAGGGATTCAAGAATAGACAGGAGAAAATCGTTTTGTGTTTTGATATGCACAGCAGCCTGCTGGCGTTCGATGGCATAGCGAATGCCCCGTTCAAGAATGGACCGGTCAAATTTACCTTTGATCAGATAATCCTGTGCCCCGGATTTTAACGCCATAACGGCTGTTTCTTCATCATCCTGGGAGGTCAGGACAATAACAGGGATCATCGGTGCAATGGACCGGATTTTTAATAAGGATGTGATTCCTTTACTGTCAGGAAGGTTTAGATCCAGCAACAACACATCAAAACAGGAGCTTTTCAGCTTTAAGGACCCGTCAAGCAGTGTGCTGGCCCATTCAATAAAATAGTACCCGTTGTTTTTCATGAGGAGCTTGCTGGTCAGCTTAAAATCAAAGGGATTATCCTCGATAAATAAAATTTTACATTGATACGCATCCATGGTGATCCTGAACGTGCCATATGTCTGGAAAGTTAAAATGAAATATCCGGCAATTAAAAACAGCATCTGTTGTAGGAGGTGGTCTGTCCCTAAGGTAGAATTATGTCCATTATAAGGGAATAAGGACCCCATAACAAGGAGGATTTTTAAGATTCAGGAGGTTTTCAGATTTTTATTAACCACCCGCTCCCTAAGGTCGCAAGAACACGAAGAAAACGAAGAAGGATAAAATAAGGCCGCTGGAGGCGTATTTATTCATGAACGTCATGTGCTTTCATTCTCTTTCCGTCTTTGTGAGAATCATCTCTCATGCAGTGCAATAATTCGGAAGAGATAATTTGACTTAATCCGATGGATTTGTGTATTCATCACATGGCTTTATGATGTTACCTGAACAGCTGGTGGTGAGCCAAACGTTTGTATTCGTACGTGGTCCCGATGTGATGAAACTAGTCTGAGACAGTAAAGGCGGTGCACAATGATACAATTCAGGATATGGGCTCTGGTGGGCCTGATGATTGTGGGATTTGGCTGCGGCGGCCCAAAGGCCCCCCTGGCAAACAGCCCTTCAAAGACCAGCCTTGATGAGGCCCTTCCCTTTACCATGGCCACGATCCGGGGTCATCAGATGCTTTTTGATGAGGGGTGGTTCGTGGTGAGTTCCAGCAAAGATGCCTGGGCCTATGCCAAGAAAAAATCTTTCATGCGGTCCGGGGAATCCATGAAGCTGATCGCAAAGGACATTGGTTCGCGGACCCGTGAGCTGGGCTCGGATGTGAGCGAGGATATAAAAACAAGCTATGATCAATCGGTAGGGATTTTGGGGGGCGGAACCACCCTCAGCGGAGTCATTCTGGCCGGGAGCTGGGAACTCACAGGGGCGGAATTTGATTTTGCCAGTGATCATTTCCAGGAAGCCTATCAGCATTTTGTACAGGGAAACATCAGTATTGTCAAACGAAGCGGCAGGGATTTAATTGAGTTGAAATCTTTGCCGGGAAGCTATTTTGCCCATCTGAAGGAGGATTTTTCGAATATTCGTGATCTGTCATCGGATGTGAACCGTCAGGTCTCAGAGAATATCGCTCTGTCATGGGACGCGTCCTTTGAAGATGCGGCATCTGCCTTCAAGGCCGAATACGAGCAATCCGGGACCCGGGAAAATACTCTCTCGGCCCTGGGGGATATTTTGAGCGGTTACCTCAAGGCATTTTATGAAGGGCTGGCCAAGCCAGGAGCCAAAAGTCTGGTGGAATACGGCACCAAAGGGGCCAGCACGGGCCTTTTTCTGCCGGGTGCGGCGGTGACCGTTATCAGCGGTCGCACCATTGAGGCCACGGGGCTGAGCCTCTATTATGGCGCGAAAACAGGATACCATGTGATCGCACCCACTGTGGAAGCCGGATTTCTGGGAAGCCTGGCCCTTGTGTCCGCGGTTGCAGCTCCTGTGACCCTTGCCGGAGGCGCGGGCCTGGGCGCTGTGAACCAGGTGGCCTTTACCGCCGCCTCGCCGGTGTACATGGCCGGTAAAAGCGCTGTGGATACAACCGTGGATACGGGCAAATATATGGCACGGGTGTCCTATGACGTGACCAAAAGGAGTTCCCATGTTTTGATTGATCATGCCTCGTCAGCCGTGGTTCTGGGCTATAACGCCCTGACAGCCGTGCCGGTGCATCTTTTTCTGGGGACGGTTGACACGGTTGTCTTTCTGGGGCTGGACGGACCCAGGCTGGTCATTGCCGTGGCCAGGGGGCGTGTGGGATCGGATCATGGAAAAGGCGGATATTCGGTGGGAGCCCTTCCTGCCGGGACGGTTATTGATCTTGAGAAACTAAAAAACCAGCCCGGTCTTGAGATTGAGGTGGTGACCGATGACCCTGAGATTATAGAAAATGTGCTTAATAAACTTCCGGAAGATTTAAGGGGGAACAATGAAGACTAAGCCATGGGGCCTGGCCCTTGCATGCGGAATACTGGTTTTAACCCTGTCCTGTGCCGGAAAGGCGAATGATCCGTTGAAAAACACGCGGAAGCTGGTCAAGGAGGGCCATGCCTCCTTGTATAAGAATGGGGCATTCAGGGTTCCCCAAAGCTCCATTTATCTGATTCCTCCCGGACCCGATACCCTTGATCTGGTCATGGATATGGCCGGACTCAGGGCAAGGCAGGCCCTTCTCAAATCCTTGAAACAGGCTTCGGAATCCGTTTACATCGTTTCCGAAGGCACGAAACTTTCGATCAGAGGGGCAAAGGCAAGCCGGGAAACAGGCCATGAGATGGCGGATTTTATTAAAACCAACTCCAGAGAAAGCAGTGTGTGGCTTCTTGACCGCTCCTGGGACAAAGGCGGGGATCTGATCGGTGACTCCTGGGTCTTTTCAAAACAGCTTCAGATAGATATGGCTGCGGCAGCCCATGATATGGTTCAAAACACCTCACGTATGGGAGATCATCTCAATGAACGCGGTACGGAAAACGGCAAGGCCCTGATCAGGGATTCCCGCGATTTTTCCAGGGAATTTTACGCTGACCGGGTAGACGGAGCCAAGGATTCACTGGACAATGCCAGAACCTCGTTTATTCAGGGATACCTGGCCATACCGGATCAGTTGAAACGAAACATGAATTCCGCGGGTGAGAATCTTGATAAGGCTGATTTTTCACGGATAGTCGAACATGAGCACCTGTGGCGGGACAATGCCTCGGGCAAAACCAAGGATCTTGTTCTATCGACGGCCACAGATTACACCCATGATGTCCGGGATACCTTTTCAAAAGCCGGAGATGAGTTAAGTGGCTGCTATACCACAGGTATTCCCCTGGCCAGCCTGAAAGCCTTGCGATGGGTTCTCCAGGGTCTTTTCTGGGATGCCACCATCGAACCGGCCATGAAGATGACGGCCGGGGGTTTGGGTTATATTGGTGTGAACTGTGTGGCTTTTCCGGTGATGGTCATTGAGGAGGAAGGGCGGGCCATGGCCCGGATTGCGGTTGATGTGGCCTGGAACACGACAAAGTCCCTGTATCAACTGACCGCTCCGTCCGGTGAGGCGGCTCTGGCCGGGATTTACGGACTCATGGAATACACCTCCGGCCCTGTGATTGCCGGGGCGGCACTGGGAGGCGGTACCCTGGCCGGCGTGACGAGCGTTGGGGCATCCAAGGCCGGCTGTGTCATTGTTAAAGGCAGTGGCCATGTTGCAGGAAGCCTTGGCCAGTACATCGGAGTCCCCCTGGCCGCTGCAGGGGTGGCTGCCACGGGAACCACCGTGGGTCTGGCCGTGATGGGCAGCGGGGCCGCCGGGTCAGGGACCGTTCTTGTGGGCGGTGAAACCGTGGCCGCAGGAACAGATCTTTTTGGTAACATTATAGCAGGAACAACCTTGGTTACAGGAACCACCGCTTCCGTTGCCGGTGGCTCGGCCTACGGTCTTTACCAGCTTTCAAAGGCCGTCATGGTGCCCAGCGGCTATGAGGTTGGAGCCGGTGTGGTTCTGAGCTATGAAGCCATGACCCACCTGGGAGCCCAGTCCATTCTGGCGGTATCGGATTGTGCGTACCTGGTTTTGTCTTTGGAAGGGCCACGGTGGGTGGTGTACGGGATCAAGGGAAATCTTGGCAAAGGAGATGATCTTATTCCTGGTACCGTACTCGATTTAAATGCCATGAACCAGGCCGGTGAGGAGATTTACAACCTCCCTGTGAGTGATTCGGAGATGAAGCAGGTGGTCTCATCAACCTATCAGAATCTTCCCCAGTTGCCGGTTGACCCCAATGAATCGGAGGAATGATTCAGGATAAACCCCTTGACTTTTATTATTTTTCTGTTTTTATAGGTAACGTCATTTTTATAATAGTGATGCAAATGATAAAAGACGTTACCATTATGAATCCGTCCGATAAAGAAAATAAATTGCCTGATACGGTATGTTTGATTTTTTTTAAAGCCATTCATAAAACATCACGTGCCGACGCATGATCTGGTCGGGTAACGTCAAAGATCCGGCATGATCCATCAGTAGGTTGGATCATGCATATCATCCATGGGCAGGAGATATCGAATGAACGGTGATGTGATGAAAAGGTGGCTGGTCAGAGTAATTTTTAGTCTAATATTTTCCTGTGTTTGGGTTGCAATGGCCTTTTCTGCGGATTTCCAGATCTACACCATAGACGATCTCCAGGACATACGTAATCATTTAAGCGACCGCTGCATTCTGATGAATGATATCGATGCCTCGGTGACATCCACCTGGGCTGATGGTCAGGGTTTTGAGCCCATCGGAACCATGGATAGTTCTCAGATCGGAATATTTACAGGCAGTTTTGAAGGAAACAATCATCGTATTACAGGTCTTTACATCAACAGGCCGGAACTTTCTTCCCTTGGCCTTTTCAGTATCGTTTCGGCGGTTAGCAGTGAATGTGCCATCAAGGACCTGATCCTTGAAAACGTGACCATTATCGGTCAGTCCGATGTGGGTGCCCTGGTGGGTATGGTGGATATGAATACCACCGAGGCTGGAGCATCGGTTTTGATTTCCAATTGTACCGTGGTTTCAGGGCAGGTTAATGGAGCTGGCGACAAGGTTGGCGGGCTTATCGGATCAATATACGGAAGCCCGGTTATGGTCAGTGACTGTTTCAGCGCATGCTCTGTTTCAGGCATATCCCATGTGGGTGGCCTTGCGGGGTATGCAGCAGGCTTTATTAATGCACCAGAGGGTGTCAATCTCGGCACCATCGCTTCACTAATCCGGAATACCATAAGTGGCACTGTAACGGGGTCTGAAAGCTATGCCGGAGGGCTTGTTGGTGCCGGGGAAAATGTTTTTGTCCAGTATTGTGCCAATACGGGGTCGGTCACAGGTAATCATTTTGTAGGGGGGCTGGCCGGGGAATTCTCAGGGGATTCACAGATCCTTGTGAGCAGCAACAGCGGTCCGGTCTCGGCCACAGGAAATATTGCAGGAGGTTTGGTCGCCGCCGTTCTTGGCCCTACCGACCTTGGCCCCGGGGCTTTTTTAAGAAACTGTTACAGCATAGGTCCGGTTACGGGTGGGAGTTACGTCGGAGGCCTTGTTGCCGCCAATGCCGGAACCGTTGAATTCTGCTACAGCACAGGCCCTATGACCGGAAATGCGAACACCCTGGGGGGCTTTGTCTTTGAAAACACCGGCACCCTTAATTTGAACGTCTGGGACGGAGATACCTCGGGTATCAGTTCCGGGGCAGTGGACGGACAGATGATGGTGTTGAGCACCACCCAGATGATGCAAGCCTCGTCTTTTCCCTCCTGGGATTTTATCACGGTCTGGGCCATGGAAACAACGGCCGGTCATGAGACCTATCCCTTTTTTCGTTTTAAGGGAGGGGACGGCACTGTGGATGACCCCTATCGAATCGGTAATGTCCATGGGCTCCAGGGCATGGGGTCACGCGAGCTTCTTTCGTCTTCATTTATCCTTGTTAACGATGTGGATGCAGGTATTTCATCTGTGTGGAACCAGGGTGCCGGGTTTGAACCCATCGGCCTTGCCGGGTTCAATGGTCATCTTGATGGTAAACGTCACGTGATCCGTGGTCTTTTCATGAACAGGCCTTTGGCCTTAGACCCGGTGGGTCTGTTTGGAACCCTGGGCCCGGACGGCATCGTTGAAAACCTTGTTATTGAAAATGCCTCAGTAATCGGAGGCGAATACGTGGGACTTCTGGCTGGATTAAGCTCGGGCATACTCCTCAATTGCTCCGTCTCGGGCACGGTCTGTGGGGGAGGATTCACGCAGGATACGGAGACTGACCTGATCCTGTCAAGCCCGGTCGCAAACCCCCTGGGCTATGTGGGAGGCTTGATCGGACGTCAGCAAGGTGGCCATGTCAGTCTCCTGAAAAGTGACGTCGAGGTTCGTGGCCAGTCTAACGTTGGGGGGCTCATCGGACAGATGAGCGGGAGCCTGATTGAAAGCAGTCAGAGCCTGGGCAATGTCTATGGCAATACCCATGTGGGTGGATTCCTGGGTATGGGGTCCGACGGCAGCGTGGAGCTTTGCCGAAGCAAGGGGACTGTCCGGGGAAATGCCGGCGTCGGTGGATTTACCGGATTTTTCCAGAATGGAACAGTGATCCAATGTGTCGCCACGGGATTTGTGACCGGACTCAGCCATGTGGGTGGATTCATCGGTATGAATAATAGTAAAATCAAGGGTTGTTTTAGTACGGGCTTTTGTCATGGTGAGCTTGACACAGGAGGCTTTGTAGGTCTCTTGAACGGTGATGTCAAAAACAGCATGGCCAGGGGTGATGTGCTTGGAAAAACCCGGACTGGTGGTTTTGCAGGCAGCATTTCAACGACGGAAATGATCAGAAATTGTTACAGCAGCGGAGCCGTTTCAGGAACGGATGAGACCGGCGGTTTTGGCGGCCTGGACAACTCAGGAGGCCTGGGTATTGAGTTGTCGTACTGGGATATCACAGGCTCGGGGCAGGAAACATCGGCTGGTGGTGAAGGTCTGGATTCAGTGGACATGATCAGTCAGGCCTCGTTTGAAGGATGGGATTTTATAACCGTCTGGAATCTGGTGGAAGGGATCAGTCGGCCCTATTTGATCTGGGACATCTTGGCCGCTGACCTTGTGGTATCCAAAAGCAGCCCAACAACCAGCGTGATCGGCCAAAAGACCTATTCCAGCGATGTGACCCTGACCAACCTGGGACCGAATCCGGCTTACACGGTGATTCTTTCCGAGACAACAAGCCCTTCATTGATTAATACATATTATTCACTGGATGAGGGCGTGACGTGGATGGTTTTGGACGGCCCCCTTGGCTTTGATGAAATCAAAACAGGTGAATCATACCACATTCTCTTTAAAGGGGATGTTCAGGTGTGGGATGAAGTTGACGCTGTCAGTGAAAGTCATGTGGATTTTGAAGGAAACGAGCTTGATTGGTCCAACAATCGGGCCATAACCGCATGGGAAACCACGGCCGGGAGAACAGGGTCCGGCCAGGCAAATTCTTACAGCGGAGGGGATGGTAGCGGATGCTTTATTTCATCCCTGAATGATTGGTAAGGCAAGGCCTGGAACATAAAATGGAACCAAGAAGAAACTTAAGAGGAACGAAGAACATGGAAAAAATGAAAACGCTGATCCTCATGATCCTCATGATGGCGCTCTTTCCCCCACTGTGCGATGCCGGTTGCATCACCGTGACAAAAGCCCAGACCATATTAAAGGACCTGAATTATTTCCCGGATGCTGTTGATGGGGAAATGGGCTCGTCCACCAATAAGTCCATCCGAACCTTTCAGGCCGATTATGACCTGAAAACCACGGGGGAACTGGATAATGAAACATGCGCAGCTCTTCTTGCCGAGGAAGAAAAAGTGATTAAGGAAAATAAACGGAAAAAACGAGAGCTTGCCATCAAAAAAGCCCAGAAGAAATTGAAGGTGCTTGGATATTACCCCGGACCGATCAGCGGGAGAAGAAGTGATATCCCCGAGACGGATCTCATTGATTTCCAGAAAGATCATCAACTGGAGCAAACAGGGCGTTTGGATAGTCAGACCCTTAAAATGTTATTCAGCACAAAAGCCCATGAAAAAATAGTGGAAGAGCCCACACCGCTGACTGATAACGGGGCTAAAAACGAAACAGATACCACGGATCAAATGGGGAAAAAAGCAACAGACTCACCCCTGACCCTCAAGCCAACCTGGACCTGGAGTGTGGGGGGCATGCAATATCAGCCCAAATCCCTCTATGATTCAACGAATTATGAGGCCCTTTACGAAACCCTGAATCCAGAACAGGCCGTGACCTATGAAAAGGAATCCTTTGTGATGAATCGGTTGACTCTCACCTTGACTCATTTTCAGTTCAATCTGGCCACAAGCCGCCTGGTCGGAGGGGATAACAGCGCCGACTCTCTTGGTTTTCTCTGGTATTTTGATATCAGGGACACACCCTTTCTCATCAATCTGGATTATGCAAACATTGAATCGGATGCCAGGTATAATAACAGAACTCAAACCATAACCACACGCTCCCTGAACGGCGAGTTTTTATACAGATCCAAACCCGGCCTGGCCTGGGGCTTTAGCATGAGCCACGATAAATACCCCACCCTTGTATCCTGTAAAAACAAAGACGGAGCTCTTTGGGCCATCCGTTTTGACGAAGACTTTCAGCTGAGCACCCTGAATCTGGCCTTGCGTTATGACACGATTGCTGCCGGGAAAACCGGGCTTTTCCGGTCCGAACATCTGTTTCCCTATCTGACCGCAGGCCTTTATGGCGGGCTGTCTTACGGCAAGGTGTCAGGTGGAGTGATCGATGCTTTAAGCACGGATTTGAGCTATTCCTTTTCGGAAAACATATACAGGTTCAACATGAGGATCACCCCGGAAGTCGGATTGAAATACCTCTTGGAGCGGCCCACCTTTGAGATGGAAATGACCTTGGGATACGGGATGAATGCCCAGTGGCCCATGTGGCCCCTGCCATTTGTCTCGGACAATGACGATGAGGTTGAATTTTATCGCCGGAATCTGTCCCATGGACTGGTTCTGGGTTTAAATATAATTTTTTAGTTACCGGTACAAAGATCCTTGGTCAAGCGTTTTTCTCGTTGCTGGTTGATCTGTGCGTAAAGAATGTACTGATGAATGCTTTCCCGGATTTCTTCGCTGATATGGGACAGGCTGCAATGGCAGGTGATTTCATTTGACAGGGTCAGGATTTCAGCAGAGCCTGAAAAGGAAATGCCTTTTGGTCCGGGCAAGGTGATGCAGATGGGATGTTTGTCGCCGATCTGTCCTTTATCATAGTCAAAGGACACACCGCCTGCGCTGATATTCCTCATCCGAACCAGGTGATCTCCGTATTTTGCAAACAGAGGGTTTTCATCGTCCGAATCCAGCCGAAAGCTCATGCGACGGTTGTCGTTGTCATACTCAAGCAGCGACTTATCACTGGTTTTCTTTTTCCAGAACAAATTCCACTCTCCTGTTGATGGCTCGATTTCTCTCCGAGGTATTGGGGACAATGGGAAACATGTCCCCATACCCTGTGGCAGTCAGCCGTTTGGCTGAAATTCCTCTTTTTATCAAGTGCTTAAGAACGGCTGTTGCTCGGATGGCCGACAAGTCCCAGTTTGAGGCGAATTGGGCAGTCGAAATCGGGACGTTGTCCGTGTATCCTTTGATATTGATGTTGTATTCCGCGTATTCCTTGAGAATACTGACGATGTCGTCCAGAATGGGCTCGGCATTCATGGCCATCTGGGCCGTGCCCGTGGGAAACAGGATTTTCCCATGGATACGGATCACAATTTTTCCATCCAGGATTTCAAGGACCACATATTCACCCAGATGTTTCTGGGTGATGTACTGATTGATATCATCCAGAATCTCTTCGGCTTCCTGCATCTGACCGGGGGGGCTTTTCTGGCGTTTGGGTTTCAGGCCTGTGAGTTGTTCCAGGGTCAGTTCGGTTTGCAGAATATCAGGAATTTCAATGAATTCAAGCAGGGATGCCGTGGGCTCCCCCTGGCCGGGATTCACCCGGATGGATTCAAGAATCTCTTTGAATTTAATGAGATTAAACGTGGACAGGGAAAAGAGAAGCACAAAAAAAACCAGCAGCAGGGTCATCAGATCTGCATAGGTTGTCATCCATTCGTTGAAGCTATCCTCGTCGGTCAGTGAGATGTTTGATGAACGCTCTTTCATTTATTTGATCACCATTTTGTGCAAGGGTACACGGCTGTGCGCGGGAATAAACGAGGACAGCTTTTCGTAAACGATCATGGGATTATTGCTTTCCAGAACCGAAATGGATCCTTCAAGCATGATTTCAAGGTTGATGACTTCCATGATGGTTCGTGTTTTCAGTTTGCCGGCAATGGGGAGAAAAACCAAGGTTGACGCAAGGGAGCCGTAAAATGTGGTCAAAAGAGCCACGGCCATGGCAGGTCCGATGGTTGTGGGGTCGTCCAGGGTGCTGAGCATCTGAACCAGCCCGATCAGGGTCCCCAGCATACCGAATGCCGGGGAGTAGGTGCCCATTTTCCGGAACACATCTTGAACGATAAAATGCCTCATTTTAAGGGATTCGATCTCTGTTTGAAGGGCCGCACGTATGGTGTCTTCCTCGGATCCATCGGCAATCAGACCGCAGGCTTTTTTTAAAAACAAGGAATCGGTTTTTACATGGCTCAGCTCAAGAATGCCCTGCCGTCGGCTGATATGGCATAGCTTCAGCATGGTTGCCAGGATTTTGTTGGGGTCTTCCTTGTCCTTGGAAAACACAAAATAAGCCGCTTTAAAGGCCGCCACCACATCCTTGAACACAAAGGTGATCAGGGTGGTTGCGATGGTGCCGCCGAACACGATCATCAGGCCTGGGACATTCCAGAAATTATGGATATCTCCCCCAAGGTAAATGGCGCTGAAAATAAGGACAAGGCCGGAAATAATTCCCGATAACGAGGCAAGATCCATGAAAATTCCTTAACAATGAAAGACTGACAGAATGGATAGATGGGAAAAACTAAGCAATATTAGCATGAGCTTTAAGTTAAGGTCAAGGTGTCAGATATCCTTGAGCAGCACATCCCCGGATATAACCCGGTGAAAAATGCCAGAGGGATCCCTTAAAATCAGAACACCTTCATCATCAACATCCTCGACACAACCCTGGATGCGTGACCCGAGCATGTCCACGGTGACATCCCTGCCGATGATATCCGAAAGTTCTTTCCATCGTTTCATCACAGCTGAAAAGCCCTGACCTTGGATCAAGGAATAGTAATTCTCGAACCATTTCAGGAATTCCCGGACCAGGGCCGCCCGGTTCCAGGTTGTCCCTGTTTCAATTAAAAGGGAGCTGGCAATCTCCCTGACCTCCGGGCTAAAATGATCAGGAGGGCTGTTGACATTCAGGCCCAGGCCCACCACCACAAAGTCAACCTGATCCATTTCCATACTCATTTCCGTGAGAATCCCAGCCAGTTTTTTCCCCTTGATCAGAATATCGTTGGGCCATTTGATCAAAACGGGAAGCCTGGTAAGGCCAAGGAGTGTTTCAGAAAGAGCCACAGCCGTCATCAGAGTAATCCGCGACGCCTCGGAAGGACTCATATGGGGCCTGAGGATCAGGGAAAGGCAGATCCCGTCTCCGGCCGTTGAAAACCAGGGCCGGCCTTTGCGGCCACGTCCGGCAGTTTGTTCTTCGGCCAGCACCAGGGTCCCCTCTGGGACTCCGGCTGAAGCCAGTTCCTTGGCCCTGTCATTGGTGGATGTGATCAGGGTGTGGTAGTCGATGAGGTGGTGTCCGAAAATTCTTGTATCGAGCCCATGGCGGATTTCGCCGGGCAGGAGAAGGTCCGGGTTTTCACGGAACACATAGCCTTTTCCCGGAGTTGAGGAAATGGCGTAGCCGGTGTTTTTTAAAATAGCCACATGCTTGGACACAGCAGCACGGCTGATGCCCAGTTCATGGCTCAGGGCTTCTCCGGAAACAAATGTCCCTTTATTTTTCTTCAAAGCCTTTAAAAGTATGTCCCGTGTATCCATGAATTTCCCTGAATGCTTGCGGGTTATTTTTCATCCCCTTGGATGATAAATTCACTGAGTTTTTCAAACAGGGTGTCCGGCCAGACATCGGCATGAAGAAAAAGATCCTTCTCTTCGTCGGTCAATGAATTTCTGAGGCTTGGCGGCAGGCTTTTATAGGCCTGTTCCCGCTCTTCACTATCTTTTTTGCTGATGCTTTTTCCCATGAATTGTCCTTTCCACGTTGATCATGATTAAGACCCGATTTTTATCACAGAGTTCAGGGGAGTGCAAACCCTCAGTTTAACCTCAATAAATCATGAGATAACATTGACATAAGTCCCATGGGTCCCATAAGACCTATGGGTCTCATGGGACCCATGGGACTTATGAAGAGTTGATAACGTCCAGTGCTCAGCATTCTCCATTCTCTGCTGGACCTGAATGCTTTTTTATTTTGGCATTTTGTCGTTTAGCATCGAACAGTTTTTGGTGACAGAGCCACAGGAACATCCGTTTCCGCAGCCGCCTGATCCGGGTTTGAGTTTGTCCAAAAAACGTTTCAGGCTGAAATATCCTGCAATGATTATTATGATACCCACACTAATTTCATCCATGGTGTAATTCCTTTTATAACATGAATTGAGAACACGTCATCCTGGGCCTAAAAGCCCAGTAAGGTCCCTGTCTGGTAGACAAGAACCGAAAGCCCGAAAGCAATCGTTGTGTTAAAGATCACGGAAAAGGCCCCCCACTTCCAGGACCCGGCTTCCCGGGCAATACAGACTACAGTGACAAAGCAGGGCGCATAAAATATGGTGAAAATAATCAGGCTGAAGGCCGCAAGGGGACTCCATGCCGGATTGTTCGATAAAGAAGATTCCAGGGACGACAATTCGTCCGGGTCTACCTCGCCCATGGAATAGGCCGTTCCCAGGGTCGACACGATGACCTCTTTGGCGGCAAACCCACCTACCAGAGCGATGTTGGTGCGCCAGTCAAAACCTGCAAAAGAGGTCAGTCCTTCCAAGGATGCACCGATGCGACCGGCCAGAGAATGCTTCAGTGCGGCTTCGCTTCTATGTGCATCAACACCATAAAGTTTATCCGAAATAATGCGGGCCTCTGGGGATAATTGAGCACTGTCCCCGGCCAAAGCAAGTTCCGTTGCGACAGATGTCTTTACCGATTCCAGGATCGCTTTCTTTTGCATTTGAAAATCCTGCGTCTGGGAATCCGGCAGCCCCGGAAAGGTCATCATGGCCCATAGAAGAATCGAAATCCCCAGAATCACGGTTCCGGCTTTTTTGATGTACTGAAAGGTCCTCTCGGACGTGTGGATCAAAAGACCCTTGAAGGTGGGAAGCCTATAGGGAGGCAACTCCATAACAAAGGGTGTGGACTCCCCCCTGATCACGGTCATGCGCAGCACCTTGGCCACGGTCAGGGCGCCTATCCAGGATATCAGGGTGATGACCATCATCATTAATGCCTCATTTTCAGAAAAAAAAGCACCGACCAGAAGGGCGAACACAGGTAGTTTGGCTCCGCAGTTCATAAAGGGAACCGTCAGAAGGGTGGCCAGTCTTTCCTTGGGGGAACGTAAGGTCCGGCTGGCCATAACCCCGGGAACCGCGCACCCACCTGCAATACCCCCGGATACGATAAAGGCCATGACGGAACTTCCGTGAAGACCGAAAATCCGGAATACCCTGTCGAGCATAAAGGCCATTCTGGCCAGATAGCCCGTATCTTCGAGGACGGAAATACCCAGAAACATGAACATGATCAGGGGGGCAAAACCCAGAACACCCCCAACCCCGTCAATGATGCCGGATTGGATCAGTGATTTCAGAAGTCCGTCAGCCATATGGGCATCCACACGTCCGCCAATCCAACCGAACAGGCTTTCAAGCCATCCTCCTGGAATCTCACTGAGGCTGAATGTAAAATGATATAGTCCAAACAGCACAGCAACCATGAACAGAGGGCCAAAAAACCGGTTGATCATTAATGAGTCAATGGCATCGGAGATATACAGCCGGTTATCATCATTCAGCTGTTCCCAGACACCCTGCTTGAGCACCGAACGGATAAAGCCGTACCGGTAATCGGCTATCAGGGCTTCGGGGTCGGTGTCCAGGGTCTGTTTCAGATGGGCACTGACGGTTTGGGCAATGGCGCCCACTGATGAAAAAAGAATGGGATCGGTCGCCCTTAAAAGATCAGTGATCTGCTCGTCATTTTCAAGGCATTTCAAAGCCAGCCAGCGTGGCTTGTAAGTTTTGGTCAACAGGGTGTTTTTTGTGATAAGCGCTTCCATCCGGTCCAGAGCAAGGTCAAGGTCTGTCCCATAGGATAAGTTCAGGGGAGCCATGTCCACAGTAAAGGTTTCAGATCTTACAGCCTGCATCAATTCCAGTTTACCTTTTCCGCTGCGGGCCACCGTGGGAATCACCGGAATGCCCAGAGCCTCAGAAAGGCCTTGAATGTTAATGGTGATACCCATTTTTCTTGCCACATCCATCATATTGAGGGCGATACAGACCGGAAGGCCCATTTCCATGAACTGGACGGTCAGGTAAAGATGGCGTTCAAGGTTTGACGCATCCACGATATTCACCACCACTGAAGGCTTTTCTTTGATAAGAAAATCCCTGGCAACAACCTCTTCAAGGGAATAGGCCGTGAGGGAATAGGTGCCGGGAAGGTCCACCACCGTGAGACGCTGGTTGTTTTCCACATAGACACCGTGTTTTTTTTCCACTGTGACACCCGGGTAATTCCCCACATGCTGTCGAGCGCCGGTCAGGGCGTTGAAAAGGGTTGTTTTTCCTGAGTTGGGGTTTCCTGCTAAAGCAATGGTCGTGTTCATGGTTATTCCTTGACCTCCACATCAATGTAATCGGCTTCATTGTTTCGCAGGGTCAGGGTGAATCCCTTGATTCTTATAGCCACCGGATCAAACAGTGGCGCACGTCTTAGGATCTTGACCAGCGTTCCCTTTATCAATCCCATATCACGAAGTCTTCGACCTATTTCTCCCCCTGCTTTTACAGAAGAAATCATTCCTTCCTGTCCCATACCCATATGCCGCATACTTAACAAAGACATAAATAGCTCCCGTTTGATTTACGTTTAAAATAATTCTTTAGGTACGCCTAACATTATATGCTGTCAACATAAAAATGTATATAACTTAAAATTATATGGTGGTAAATATTGCGGGGTATCCTGTTTTCAGACCCCTTGAGAGCCAGGGGAAAAATTCGTGTTTCATGACAGATAAAATGTGATATAGAGGCCTTAGACTGGGGGCCATTATTTTTTTAGCGACCCTTCTTCATCAAATGAAATTAAAAAGAGACATTTAGTACCATGGTAATCCAGGATATCGATATTAAAATCAGTCAGCAGGAAAAGAGTCAGCTAATGAAGAAAAGGCTGATTGAAGCCACCTTGGACTGCCTCCAGCTTTACGGATTTCATGGGGCATCCTTGTCTCGGATTCTGGACCGGGCCGGTGTTTCCAGGGGGGCCTGGCGCCACCATTACGAGAGCAAAAACGATCTGGTGGCCTCAGCATCGGAATGCCTTCTGTCAACGGCGCTCTCCAGTGCTCGGGACATCGCAAAGGATCTTTCAGCCGAAGCAACGGGTATCGCAGATATTCTGGAGATGATCTGGGAAAAATTTTATCAGGGTCGTTACCGGGATGTCTGGGTGGAGTTCAATGTGGCCTGCCGGACGGATAAGGAGCTGTATCACCGGCTTTCTCCGGTGATCCGGAGCTTTTTTGATGAGATGGACCGAATCTGGAACAATCACCTGAATCATCTTTCACGGCCAGGCCTCAAGGCAGAAACCATCATGAACCTGTCGCTGTATCTTTTGCGTGGGCTTTCCTTTCAATCGGTTTCCCAGGACAGACCCGATCATTTCCGGGATATGCGGGAGCGATGGGTGGCTCTGGTCATGAAGCTGATGGCGTCGTAAAAAGTCCCATATGGGGCGTTATAGTGTTTGGTCGGACGTTCGACATACGCATAAATACGATCCAGGAATTTTCGGCTATCCTATGTAAATAAATCTTGACTTTACAGTGCGTTACTGATTGGATAGTAAAAAACAAACCGTTTGGTTTGTTTTTGGGGTTCACTAAATCCCACGTTGAATCATTGTGGAGCCATGCCATCACCTTATGATGCATGAATCTTGAAACATGAGTCCCGCTGTCCTTTTGCCGACAGCAAAATCATACGAAAATACCATTGTCCGTTGGGCTGGAATCATTATTCTTCATTGACGCGAAAACAAGGGGGGCAGATGTCAAATACGAGCAGAAAATACACAGCGGATGTGATTATTGTAGGTGGCGGGCTTGCGGGCATCGTCACGGCATTCGAACTTCTGGATCTCAATAAAAAGGTATTGATTCTCGAACGTGACACTGCGGATAAACTCGGAGGGTTGGCCAAGGATTCTTTCGGGGGCATCATGATGGTGGACACACCCCTTCAACGAAAAAACGGGATCAAGGACAGCCCTGAACTGGCCCTTTCGGACTGGCACAGTTATGCCCAATTCGACCAGGATGCCATCTGGCCCAAACAATGGGCTGAGCTGTACGTGAATCGTTCACGGGATTTGATCCATGACTGGCTGGCCAAACGGAAAGTGACCTTTCTCCCCGTGGTCAACTGGCCCGAGCGAGGGCTGTACAAACCAGGGAATTCCGTCCCACGATGGCACATTGCCTGGGGAACGGGTTATGGTCTCATCGAATCCATTTTGAAACACCTGGACGCCCACCCAAATCGGAAAAATTTGGATATCCAGTTTAATCATCAGGTCAATAACCTGGAATACACCGATGGTGTCGTCACGGGTTGCAGCGGCGTACTGGAAGGCAGTGACACATCGTTCACGGCCCAGGCTCAGGCCCTGGTTGCCGCAGCAGGCGGCATGTGCGGCGGAGATTTGAGCAAGGTTCGAAAACACTGGTACAAGCATTGGGGCAATCCTCCCGCCAGGCTTTTGAATGGATCACACCCCTATGCGGACGGAAAGATACATGATTGCATCGAGGCCATCGGAGGTAATATCACTCACCTTGACAAGCAATGGCATTATGCCGCCGGTATCGCCTATCCAAAGGCAGACATGGAAAACAAGGGATTGAGCCTGGTGCCTCCCCGTTCGGCCCTATGGATGAATGCCCTGGGGCAGAGAATCATGGGCCCCCTGCCCCTGGTAGGGTATACGGACACCCGGTATCTGGTGGAACAGGTGCTCAGACAGCCCGGTCAGTACTCCTGGCAAATCATGAATTGGAAAATCGCCATCAAGGAGCTGGCCGTATCCGGCAGTGAACACATGAAAGCCTTTCGCTATAAAAACAAGTTCAAGTTGGTCAAAGATGTTCTTTTCGGAAATACCGAGCTGGTGAAACGATTGATTGAGGAGTCTGAAGATTTTGTGGTGGCGGACACGATGGATGAACTTGTCCGCAAGATGAATAGTCTGGACAACGAGTACATGGTGGATGGCGAGACCCTGAAATCGGAAATCCGTGCATATGATGATCACATCTTACGGGGCAAATCATTGCACAATGATGACCAACTGCGCCGTATCGCAAATTTTCGAACGTATCGGGGTGATCGCATCCGGATGTGCAATTTTCAGCGAATCGACGATCCCAAAGCCCGTCCACTCATCGCTGTCCGTCAGTTCATCCTGAGTCGAAAAAGCCTGGGGGGTGCCCAGACAGACCTGGCATGCCGGGTGTTGTCCAAAAAAGGCGACGTGATTCCCGGTCTGTTTTCCGTGGGTGAAAACGCCGGCTTCGGCGGCGGCGGCATTCATGGCCAGGGCTCCCTGGAAGGGACATTCCTGGGAAGCTGCGTGCTCATGGGCCGTATCGCAGCTCACGCTATCTGCAATCGGACCCTGTGATTAATAATGATGGCGTCGTAAAAAGTCCCATATGCGGCGTTATAGTGTTTGGCCTATGGACCTTTTTCCATAGCCATCCATCTGTCGACTTTTTACGAGCCTCAGCGTCAGACATTCTGACCAAGGTTTTTTGGTGTCTTTTTTCTTATTTTATGGCAAAATAGAAGATCGTCTTTTAGTCTCCGATGACATGTAAAAATCATTTTCTGGTTATGCTCTTGGCTCCAATGGTCTTTCATGCGTTTCATGAAAAATAAATGAATGTATAACCACCCGCTCCCTCTGGTCACTGAAGAGCACGAAGAAAACATTCATCCGGTTGCCAGCTCCCCGCCTTCACGGGGACAAGCTTTAAAAAGCTGGGCAAATATGTGATGATATTTGATGTGTAAGAATACATCATTAATGAAGCATACGAAAAAATAATATAAAGATTTTATTGGTTTTTCTTCGTGCTCTTCGTGTCCTTCAGTGAGCTACGCGAACGGGTGGTTTAAAAAAAGAAAAAACAGTTTTACCACGAAAACACGAAGAGCACGAAGAAGGGCAAAAGATTATCCCTGCCGGGGGCCAACCCCAGTTTTCGCTGGGGCAGGCTCTTTTAAAAAGGTTGCCAACATGCATTTAGGGATGATTCAAGAATGACCGCAGATGAACTCTGTGGCCCTCTGTGTTCTCTGTGGTAAAAAAGCAATTTAACCAGGAATAACCCATCCGAGGTGAAGCCTATGGATACGAAACATGCGGATTTCGCAGGAAGCTGGTATCCCGGAACAGCCCATGCCTGTGAGAGAGACATCCTTGATTTCTTGGCTGATCCATTGATCAGGTCTGTTCCCGGCCGGGAATACAGGGCCGGAATCGTTCCCCATGCCGGCTGGTTTTTTTCAGGCGCCTTGGCCTGCCATGTTTTCAAAACCCTCAGGGGAAAGCGGAAACCCGATGTGATCGTATTGTTCGGAAAGCACCTGGGCCCCCGTGATCCGGCCACAATCATGGTCAAAGGGGGCCTTGAAACACCCTTTGGGATTATCGGCATCCATGAACCCCTGGCCCTGGCTTTAGCAGATACGTTGAACTTGACCATCGAAATGGCCTCCGAGGCACCGCCGGAAAATACCCTGGAACTACAGCTTCCCTTTGTTCGATATTTTTTCCCTGATGTGCCCGTGATTCCTTTGGGTGTTCCGCCAACCGCCCTGGCTGAAACCCTGGGCCGGGAGGTGGTTCGCCTTTCCCGGGACATGGGCCTGACCATCAAGGCCATCGGATCCACCGACCTGACGCATTACGGCCCAAATTACGGGTTTTCACCCGCAGGAACCGGTAAAAAAGGTGTGGCATGGGTCAAGGAGGAAAATGACAAACGCATGGTCAACCACCTTGTGGCCATGAACGAAAAAGAAATCTTAAAAGAGGCCCTGACAGCATACAATGCCTGTTGCGGGGGTGCCGCTGCGGCAGTTGTCGCCGCAGCAAAGGCCATGGGCGCTGACAAAGGGGAGCTTCTTGGCTATACCACCAGCTATGATAAACGACCCGACGACAGCCTCGTGGGATATGTGGGAATGGTGTTTTGATGGTGGCACTGGCGCAACCCGGTTGCATGGAATGAAACAGGCCATGTTTGCCAAGGCCATTATCGGCATGAACCCATGCCATTTTAAACGGACTTAAACCCAGGACATAAACATGCAAAAACGAGAATTTTTAAGGTTCCAAAGTTCCAATCTTGTCTATTACACCCTGTTGAATGAAAGCGGTGACGTCTATTGGGAAGGCGTGGGAAAAACCTTGAATGTCAGCATGGGCGGAGTCTTGATCGAAATAGACTGTCAGATGGAAGATGTGATTAACACGCTATTTCTGGAGATGGCCCTTGCCAATAATATCCTTAAGTTAAAAGGGCGCGTCGCGTTCGTAAAAGAAACAGGTGCCCAACGGCATGAGCTGGGGATTCAATTCATGGACGTCTCAGAACAAGTCCAGGATGATCTATCTGAATTTTTAAAAAAATACGATGAAGAAACCGGAAATGCAAGAAAGCTGCTCCGAGAGAAAGACTCCAACATCAGCAATGTGGTGCTGACCCTTTCAAAAGAGCACAAGATCATCAATGATTATGTAATTGCATGCCGAAAGATCCTTGAAGGCAACGATCAGGAATACACCATGAAGAACCTGGAAACCTTATTTGACCTGATGGAAAAGGATTTAAATGCCCATTTTCAATTTGAAGAAAAAATTTTATTCCAGGCAGCACTGACAGGAGATTATAGCCAGGACATATCCCAACTCGTCGATACGTTCAATCACGAACACATCGTCATGCGTGAACAAATCAAAGAAATGATATGCTACCTCAAAGAATTGATTGAAAATGGAAATGCCATCGAAAAGGTTTCCAACGAAAAAGTTGATTCATTTATGCGTCTTATCAAAACACATGCACGCAATGAAATGATCAACCTCTTTCCCCTCATTGATGCTGATCCCGGAAAAATTCGTGCACTGAACAAACTGATGGCAGGGGCTTAACATTTCTAACGCAGTTCGCAAGCCAACAACCGGGGGCGACACTTACAAACCGAATGCCTTAGTTAAGGAGCCAAGCCATGAAGTCTATGTTGGTTGATTATGATGAAAAAACCGATGTGATCACTTCAAAAGACGCCGTCAAAGAAGAACCCTGGGTATCTGTCTGCAGACGGTTCAACGACGATGTCCACAGGCTGAGAAATGTCAGCGGGATGGGGAACTTCACAGGGCTGTATGAATGCTTTGATGATGATAACACCCGGACCTATTTCATTGTGGAAGAAGATGAAGGCCTCTACCGGCTCAGGCGCAAACACTTTCTTGAAAAAATAGGGACGTGACGTGCAATGACTTATCGGTTGTCCATCACCGTTGACGGGATAATCAAAATCGCAATAACCATCCGTCGACTTTTTACGAGTTCATCAATGCACTATCTATAAAATCAGGAACATAATTTTCATTCCCCCCATTGACTACTCCCTCACCCCCCCACTTTTCCTTTCCTCTCTCCTATCTTCCTTCTATTTTCCCCCATTTAGTCCCCCCCCCCCCCTCATTTGCCAATGTCCGTTATTGGAAACTTTTGTATTGACAATACCTATGTGTTGTGCAAATCATTCTATAAAGTTGAACGAAAAATATCAGTTTGCACAATTGGCACAACAGCGCCAAGCCGTACCGGAATGACGGAACCTTTTATTCTCACACCACCGTGCGTTGATACATATTTGGGGTACATCAGTCACACGTTCTGAAAGCACAGGAAAGGAACACTAATGATTGAGCTGATCAACAAAAGTCATACGCTGGTTTTTGGATGTGGTAATCCTCTGTTTGGCGATGACGGATTTGGTCCGGCTGTCATACAGTATTTGGAAACCCACTATACACCGGCTGACGGCTGCACGTTTATTGATGTCGGGACCTCTATTCGTGAGATTCTCTTCGATATCATTTTAAGTGATCGGCGGCCGGAAAAGATCATCATCCTTGATGCTGTAGACATGCCGGGCCGCTGGCCAGGCGAACTGTTCGACATTGATGTGGATCAGATACGTCCGGAAAAAATCAGTGATTTTTCACTCCATCAATTTCCCACCACCAATATGCTGAAAGAACTCAAAGAAAATACATCCATCGATATAAGGCTTATGGTCGTTCAGTTTGAAACACTCCCGGATATGGTTGCACCGGGGCTCTCCCTGCCTGTTCAGAAAGCAGTGCCTGTGATTGCGGAAAAACTTATTCGTGATCTGGGGGGTAAGCCCATTCACGAAAAGGGCAGATCCATGGATGACAATGTTTCAGTTACGTTTGCATTTTAAGGCCACGTTATGTAGTGGTCATTTTTTTTATGGCACGTGTTAACAATGTTCGAATGCAGGAACTCTTATTTTTGTCGCGACCACAAGATGGAAATGGGAGAACCACAACCACACCAAAACAAAAAGAGGTGTCTATGGCAGCGAAACCAAATGGGTCCGTTCTCATTGTGGGTGGGGGGATCTCGGGTATTCAGGCCGCACTTGACTTGGCCAACTCGGGATTTTATGTCTATTTAATTGAAAAAAGTCCAGGCATTGGCGGTGCAATGGCCAAGCTGGACAAGACCTTTCCCACCAACGACTGTGCCATGTGAATTATCTCGCCAAAATTGGTCGAGTGCGGTCGGCACTTAAACATTGAAATTCACACCCTGTCAGAAATTACGGAGGTTGCAGGCTCTGTTGGCAACTACACCGTCACAGTCAAACAAAAACCCCGATTTGTGGACATGGACAAATGCATTGCCTGCGGTCTGTGTGCTGAAAAATGCCCAAAAAAGGTGGCTGATGAGTTCAATATGGGGATCAGCAAAAGGAAGGCGGTCTATATACAGTATGGTCAGACCGTACCGCTCAAATATGCCATTGACGACTCAAGCTGTCTTTATTTTCAGAAAGGCAAATGCCGGGCCTGTGAAAAATTCTGTCCAACAGGAGCCATTAATTTCGAGGATGTTGAAACCACAAAAACGATCCTTACCGGCGCGGTGATTCTTTCACCGGGCCATGTTCCCTTTAATCCCGGAAAATACGATTATACCGGATACGGCCGTATACCGGATGTGGTCACATCGATGGAGTATGAGCGGATGCTGTCGGCAGGGGGGCCGCTCATGGGGCATCTGGCCAAGCCTTCGGACAACCAGGAACCGCTTAGCATCGCATGGCTGCAGTGCGTGGGTTCCCGAAGTATCAGCCGGCATGACCGCAGCTACTGCTCCAGTGTCTGCTGCATGTATGCCATCAAACAATGCCTTGTCACGGCAGACCATCTTCCGTCCCATGCCACCCAGACAGTTTTTTACATGGACATCAGGAGTCATGGGAAAAATTTTGACCGGTATTATGAGGATGCGGCTGAAAAAGGGGTCCGATTTATTCGTGAACGGCCCCATACCTTTGATCCCGGCCCTAACGGCAGCGGTGTAAGCATCACCTGGATGGACAAAGACGGCGGAAAACGCACGGAATTGTTTGACATGGCCGTTATGTCCGTGGGCATGGAGCCGCCTTCTGATGCGGAAAAGTTATCAAAAATCGCCGCGATTGATCTGGATCAATGGGGATTTGCCAGAACGGATTCGTTTTCGCCGTCCCAGTCCTCACGAAAGGGGATCTGTATCGGGGGCAGTTTTTCCGGCCCCATGGCCATTCCGCGATCAGTGACACAGGCCTCCTCAGCAGCCTGTAAGGTGTCCATGGAATTGGCATCTGCCAAAGGCACCCTGACAAAGGAGAGAACCTATCCTGAAGAGCGGGATGTTGACCAAGGGGAACCCCGTATCGGTGTTTTTGTTTGTTCCTGCGGTATGAACATCGCCGGAGTGGTGGATGTCAAGGCCGTGGCAGAATACGCGAAAACCCTTCCCGATGTTGTGTTTGTGGAAAACAATTTGTTCACCTGTTCAACAGACACTCAGGTGATCATCGGGGGCAAGGTTAAAGAACTTAATCTGAACCGGGTTGTTATCGCAGCCTGCACGCCCAGAACCCATGAACCGCTGTTTCAGGAAACGCTAAAAGACGCAGGCCTGAACGGCTATCTGATGGAAATGGCCAATATCAGAAATCACAATGCCTGGGTTCATAAAAACACCCCTGAAATGGCAACGCAAAAAGCCAAGGATCAGGTAAGGATGGCTGTGGCCAAGGTGGCACTGGCCTCGTCCCTTCGATCGCAGTCAGTGCCTGTCACACAAAAAGCACTGGTGATCGGCGGCGGTTTATCGGGCATGACGGCCGCACTGGGGTTTTCCGAACTGGGCTACGATACGGTGCTCATTGAAAAAAGCGATCAACTGGGCGGTAATGCCCACTATCTGGAAAAAACCGCAGACGGGCAAACGCTCCGCCCCGCGCTGGAGCAGATGATCGCTGATGTGGAAAACAATGCCCGGATTACTGTGATGAAAAAGGCCACTCTTGCTGAAGCCAAAGGCTCTGTGGGCAATTTTACCGGGCTGATTCAGACAGAGGAAAACGCCCGGACGGACGTTTCTTTTGGTGTGGCGGTTGTCGCAACCGGTGGACGTGAAACCAAACCGTCCGAATACATGTATGGAAGCGACCCTGGGGTCTTTACCCATCTGGAATTTGACGCATTTACAGCCGGGAAAAGCGATGCTGTCCTGAAGGCAGAGTGTGTGGCTTTTATTCAGTGTGTGGGATCGAGGAACAAAGAACGACCGTACTGCAGCCGGGTGTGCTGCACCCATACCGTCAAAAAAGCCATCGCCTTGAAAGAAATGGACCCTGAAAAACAGGTATTCGTTTTTTACCGTGACATTCGCACCTATGGTGTGTTTGAAACCTGGTATCACAAGGCCAGACAGCTGGGGGTTATTTTCATACAGTATGATTCCGACACTAAGCCCGATGTCCGTCGTGAGGATGCCAAGATCGTTGTCACTGCAACAGATCCTATTCTTCAGCAGCCTGTTGCCATTTATGCGGATTATCTTGTTTTGGCATCAGCCATTGAGTCTTCGGGTATCTCGGGACTGTCACAGCTGTTTAAATTCAGTGTGGATGAAGACGGGTTTATCAATGAAGCCCATCCAAAACTTCGACCGGTGGATATGAGTGTTGACGGGCTTTTTGTGGCAGGTCTCTGTCATTATCCCAAGCCCGTTGACGAATCCATTGCCCAGGCTATGGCTGCGGTTTCCCGTGCAGGCGTTTTGCTTGCAAAAACGGAAATGAAACTGAATCCCATCACGTCCTTTGTCACGGATCGGTGTGACGGCTGTGCCCTTTGCGTGGATGTGTGTCCCTATCATGCCATCAGGCTGGTGGAATATCAGGGACATGCGAGTATGCAGAAGCGCATAGAAACGGATACCGCATTGTGCAAAGGATGCGGAATCTGTGCCGCCACCTGCCCCAAAGGCGGAGTCCAGGTCCACGGATTTACACTGGATCAGCTGATGGCCCAGGTGGATGCCGTACTCAAGGCATCGTGATCTGCCAAAAAGCTTTTGGCGGCCCTTTCGGGGGGGCCAGATTTTAAAAATCTGGATCGGTCATCGCCAAGGCTTCGCCCCGACACGCAAATGGGTTTTGCATGGTTGCAAAATCGTCATTGAAATCGACGTTGGGGCACGGCGCGCCGTGCCCCTACTGGGTTTGCTCCCGGCAGGACGGCTGGAGGCTTAAAACGGAACCAATAAATAAGGAGAACACGATATGGGTCAATCCTTTGAACCGGTGATAGTGGGTTTTCTGTGTAACTGGTGTGCCTATGCTGGCGGGGATCTTGCCGGGGTTTCCCGGATACAGTATCCCCCGAACATGAAGGCCGTCAGGGTGATGTGTTCGGGTATGGTTCACCCGGAACTGATCGTGAAGGCCCTTGCAAGAGGGGCTGACGGTGTTCTGGTTATGGGCTGACATCTGGGCGAATGTCATTACCTGGATGGTAATTATAAAGCCAGAGACAGAGGGGAAATCATACGCATAGTGCTAAAGGATTCGGGCATTGATCCGAGGCGGTTTGACCTTCAGTGGGTCTCTTCGGCCGAAGCCCCCCGGTTTGCGCTGATCGTGACCGAATTTACGGAAAAAATCAGAGCGCTGGGGGCAAACCGGGCTGCTGAAAAGGTTGAGGCTGAACAGAGAAAAACCGGGTAAAACACGCGATCTACCCGTTACAGACGATGGCATTGACGAGTGCATAACAACAGCAAGAAAAAAGGGGTAAGTATGAGTACTGAACCTGTCATCAAACTCGGTCAGAAAAAAAAGAGCCTGTTCAAAGATTCCGTCATGGCGCTTCTGCCCGACGGCGGCAATCTGAACATGTGCCTGACCTGCGGTGTCTGTTCATCCGGGTGCCCGGCAACAGGGCTCGCGGATATGGACCCGAGAAAATTTTTACGAATGGCATCCATGGGAATGGATGAGGAGATTCTTTCAAGTCCGTGGGCATGGATGTGCACCATGTGTCAGCGGTGCATTTATGTGTGTCCGATGCAGATCGACATCCCCCAGCTGATATACAATGTGCGCAGCGTAAAACCCAGGGATGAAAAACCCAAGGGGATTGTCAGTTCCTGTGACCTTGCCTTGAAACACGATACCTGTAGCGCCATGGGTGCGTCGGAGGAGGACTGGGTCTTTGTTGTGGAAGATGTGCTTGAGGAAGTCCGTGACAGTCAATCGGGGTTTGAAAGCCTGGAGGCCCCCATGGACAAATCAGGGGCCACCTTTTTCCTGAATCAGAATTCCAGGGAGCCGGTGACCGAACCCGATGAGATGGTGCCCCTATGGAAAATTCTGCACTCTGTGGGTGCGGACTGGACCTACGGGAGTAAAGGCTGGGCAGCCGAGAACTACTGCATGTTTATGGGTGACAATAAAGACTGGGAATCCATTGTAAGAACCAAGGCGAAAGCCGTTGATGATCTAGGGGCAAAGGTGTGGCTCAACACCGAGTGAGGTCACGAATTTTTTGCAGTCCGGGCCGGACTGAAAAAGTTTAACATTCAGCATACGTTTGAAGTCAAAAGTATCATCGAATATTACGCCCGCTGGATTCGCGAGGGCAAACTCAAGGTCAGTTCAGACTGGAACCGGAATCGCAAAGTGAAATTTACGGTTCAGGACCCGTGCCAGCTGGTTCGGAAAAGCCTGGGGGACCCCATCGCGGAAGACCTGCGCTTCGTGGTCAAAGCAGTGGTCGGGGAAGAAAATTTCATTGATATGACTCCCAACCGCTCCAATAATTTCTGCTGCGGCGGCGGTGGGGGATTTCTCCAGGCCGGATTGCCTGAAGAACGACACGCTTACGGCAGCCAGAAATTCAATCAGATCATTAAGACCGGTGCAGATTACTGCATCACCCCCTGTCATAACTGCCATTCCCAGATTCATGATTTGTCGGAACATTTTGAAGGCACATTTCACACCGTGCATTTGTGGACCCTGATCTGTCTTGCCATGGGGACGCTTGGGGAAAATGAACGGACCTATCTGGGGCCTGATCTGGCTGAGGTCGGTTTGTAAAGGAAAAAGTCCGAGACCATTTATCGGACCTTGCCTTAACACACGCAAACAAATCGGGAGGCTGTATGAAAACGTTTTTCAACTTGATTCAGGAGGTTCAGAAGCCGGGACTCTGTCACCGGTGCGGAGGGTGTGTGACCTTTTGCACAGCTGTGAACTATGGCGCCCTGGAGTTGGACAAGCAAGGGTCTCCCAAATATCGTGATATTGAAAAGTGCATCGAATGCGGCTTGTGTTACTCCATATGCCCTGAAATTGAAGAGCTGGAAGAGGAAGTGAAGCGAAAGCTTGCCTGGAGTGCACCCATGGGACGGGTCATCGAAACCACGGTTGCCAGGGCAAAGGACGAGCAGATCAGGGCCAGGGCAACGGACGGCGGGGTGGTCACGGCACTGTTGGTGCACCTGTTTGATACAGGCAAAATAGATGGAGCCATTGTGACCAGGCCCACAGGGCGGTTTCAGCGACATCCCACACTGGCCACCAGCAGAGAGGAAATCCTTGAGGCAGCGGGCTTTTATTTTGACATGTCCCAGGGGGTGAATCAGATCAATGAAGAGTATCGCACCTATTCATCCATTGAAGAGTTTGCACCCATAATGCAAAAAGGACTGCGCAGGGTGGCCCTGGTGGGCACCCCCTGTCAGATTCAGTCTGTGCGCCGGATGGAGCTTCTTGAGATCATGCCGTCGGATTCGATTAAATTCTGTTTCGGTTTGTTCTGTTCCGGGAATTTTATTTTTGGGGATATCCAGAGAAAAAAACTCTCTGACACCCATAACATTGACTGGAACGCCGTGAAGAAACTCAATGTTAAGGAAACCTTCAGGGTTCATAGCAGCGAAGGAGAGGTTAAAGAGTTGCCCCTTTCCGACCTTGAGTTCATGAAACGGTATGCCTGCCGGTTTTGTATGGATTATGCGTCTGAGTATGCGGATATTTCATTTGGCGGAATAGGTGCGGATGAGGGCTGGACAACCGTCATTACAAGAACGCCTCTGGGACGAGCCGTATTTGCGGATGCACGGAACAAGCTGGTGGAGGATTTCTTGGTTTCGGAAAATGCCGGTTACGCAAGTCAAGCGCTCTCCATAACGCGCGTCGCATCCAATGATAAAAAACAGACGGCCCGAAAGAATTTGAAAACATTGGGTTCTAAAGGGGTGAACGTCGTCAGTTAGTATTCACCCATAAAGGGTATCTCTGGATAGTCATTTTTTAAGGCCTAAAATGTGAAAAAGCACCATGCAAATACTGTTAAGCAAGGCTGAAATAAAGGAGTCACTATGAAAGTCAAAGTATTAAGCGAATGGCTCAACTCATGCTCCGGGTGTGAAATTGCCGTTGTGGATATGGGAGAACGGCTCCTGGATGTCCTGAATCTGGTTGATTTTGTCCATATCCCGGTGCTCATGGACAACAAATATTACGGGCAGCTCGGTGATCAAAAACATCTGTCCCTGCCTGAGGCGGACGTGGGCCTTATCAGTGGCGGCATCAGGAATGAGGAACATCTGGAGCTGGCTCAGGAGATCCGGAAAAAATGCAAAATCGTCATCGCCCTGGGCACCTGCGCCACCCATGGGGGCATACCCTCCCTGTGCAATACCTATGGCAACAACGAGATTCTGGACCGCTATTATACCACGGAAACCACGGACCCGTCTGACAGTTATCCGTCGGCCGGCATCCCCGAGCTTTTGGAATCGTGCTATGCACTGGATGAAAAAATCCATGTGGATGTCTACCTTCCAGGGTGTCCACCCCATCCGGACCAGGTGTTTGAGGCCCTGGTGGCTCTGCTGGAAAACAGACCGGCGAACCTGTCTGACAAAAGCGTGTGTGATACCTGTCCCACCCGGCGTGAGGGCAAAGGTGATCTGAAAAAGCTGACCCGGTTTCTTAAAGCACCTAAGCACAACGGTTTTGCCGAACCTCTGGATACCATGCGTTGCCTTTTGGAGCAGGGCATTCTCTGTATGGGAGCGGTGACCCGGGCCGGCTGCGGCGGCAACACCATTACTCCCCGATGCCTTTCTGTCAGGGTGCCTTGCAGGGGATGTTACGGGCCTGTAAAACATGAGGGTAATCAGATGATGGACATGCTCAATGCGCTGGCCTCCAATGGGATCGACATTACATCCCTGCCTGAAACCACATCGCTTCTCAGGTTTTCCGGTGCCCACGGACAGCTTCGGCCTCCCTTCAAAGAAGACGGGGCGTGACATTGGGTAGCCCACTCTGGGGGCAGCTTTAAAAAGCTGAGCAAATGGTTTGGGTGGACGTCTTAGGCTGAATGGTTGCCAAGGCCCTGTGGATGGCAAAAACGTGTTTTGTCAAACTTTATCATAAAGTTTGGCTTCCGGCAGGGCCGCCGGAGGCAGAACAAAAGCAAATAAAAAGGAACTCTGTATGACTCGAACAATCACCATTTCACCGCTAACCCGGATTGAAGGCCATGCTTCCATTGCCATCAATCTGGATGATGACGGCAATGTAAAGGACTCCAAAGTCCATTTTCAATCCCTAAGGGGGTTTGAAAAATTTGTGGAGGGAAAGCCGGCCGAGGAGCTTCCCCGGATTGTAAACCGCATCTGCGGTATCTGCCCCTGGCATCATCATCTGGCGTCAAACAAGGCCGTGGACAAATGCTTCGGTGTCACACCCCCGCCAGCCGGACAGAAATTGCGTGAACTCATGCAGACCATCGCCCATGCGGAAGACAAGCTGCTTCACTTTTTCTTTCTGGCGGCCGCTGACTTTGTGATCGGCCCGGACAGTGATTACGCAGTGAGAAATGTCATCGGTGTGGTCAAAGCCAACCCGGATCTTGCCAAAAAAGTGGTGCAGATGCGGTTTAAAGCCAAAATGATTCTGGAAAAGTTTTCAGGAAAAGCCATTCATCCTGTGGCCGGTGTGACCGGCGGTTTTGCCAAACCGCTCACCGAAAAGGACCGCAAGGAGATGCTCGTAGAAATGCAGGAAATTCTGGATTTTGCGCTCTTTACCATGGATTTTGCAAAAAAAGAGGTCTTTGCGAAATATCTGGACACCATTCAGGTGCTGGGCGTCATCAACACAGGTTTCATGGGGACCGTCGACGACAACGGGGCCATGAATCTGTATGACGGAAAGATCAGGCTTATGAAACCGGACGGCACATATACCGACTTTGATGTTACCGACTATACTGATTATATCGGTGAGCAGGTGGTGCCCTGGTCCTATGGGAAGTTTCCCTATGCCCGGAGCTGGGGGGAAGGGTTTTCAATGGATCTTGATGCGCCCAAAGGGATATACAGATCCAACTGTCTTGCCAGAATCAACGTCACGGACCATATGTCCACACCATATGCCCAGGCAGAGCTGGAAGAATTCAGGGAAAAATTCGGCAGACCGGCCCAGGCAACACTGCTCTATCACTGGGCAAGGCTGATTGAAGAAGTCTATGCCTGTGAGCATGCCATTGCCCTGCTCAATGATCCTGAAATTACGGATCCAAATGTCAGGGCCGTTGCGGAACCGCGAGCAGGCCGAGGGGTGGGTTGTGTGGAAGCGCCCAGAGGCACTCTGATTCATGATTATTCCACCGATGAAAACGGTCTGATCACCCGAGCCAATATGATTGTGGGCACCACCCATAATCTGGGGCCCATTAACATGAGCGTGGATCAGGCCGCCAAGCTGTTGATTAAAAACGGGGAAGTGGATGAGGGTACCCTGAACAAGATCGAAATGGCGGTGCGCGCCTACGACCCATGAGTGTCCTGCGCAACGCATCGCCTGGATGGCGATCACGGCATTTCAATCAGCATCTTTGATTCAGGGAAAAATCTTGTGGAATCATGGCCTAAAGTAAAATAACACATTTCCAGAAGCCCACCCTGCACCTCCCCCATGGCGAGACGCAGGGTGGGCTTGCCCATCATAACCCACGTAACTTCAGCTTGTGTTTGTCCGGATTTTCAAAAACCTGCTGCCGGAGGCAACGTTCATTTGAAACGTTATTTTGGCAATCACTATAAAGGGGTTTCCACGGACGTTTCGGGACGTAACTGTTCCAACTCCTCGATACTGGCCATGACCCGGCTTAGGGCTTCCTCAAACGTTCCTAATAAATGGGATATATCGCCGCCCTCGTTCAAAACCTCCTGGATGGCCTGTGCACTGTTTGAAAGCTCATGGGCCCCAAGATTGCCCGCAACGCCTTTCAGGGAATGAACCACGTGGTAAACGCGTTTCATATCCTGCCCAGTGATGTGATGGCGAATGTCTCTTGCGGCATGGGTATAGGTATCTTTCAATTTTCCCAGTAGCTCAAGGTAAAGTTCTTCATCGTGATCCACCCGGGCGAGACCGTCGGCAATGTCTATACCCGGCACGGAAGTGGGAAGCCGTCCAATGAAATCATGGTTATCCGGTATGGCCATGTCATGGATAGGTGGGGTATGCCCGGGCTTGATCCATGTCACAAGGGTGTTCAAGATGGCCTGGGGGTTGATGGGCTTGGTCAGATAATCAACCATGCCCAAATCAAGACATTTCTCCCTTTCCTCAACCAGGGCATGGGCGGTCAGGGCGATGATGGGAACCCAGGCCCCTTTTTCTATTGATAGAATAGCTTTTGCCGCATCCAATCCGTTCATGACGGGCATTTGGATATCCATGAGAATGGCATGGAAAGGCACCTCCGACCCTACCACACAATCCACGGCTTCGCGGCCGTTTTCCGCGACGGTGACCCGGATCGACCGGTTCTCCAGATATTCGCGGACCACCTGACGGTTGATTTCATTATCTTCCACCAGAAGAATATGGACCCCGGAGATAGGATTGATGTCCGGCACATGGCCAGAGCCCCGTTTAAGGTTCTGTTCTTCATAAAGCCGCGCCGGAGAAGTCACCCCGGAGACCCTCTCAAAAACGGACGTGAATACAAAGGTGCTTCCTATGTTTGGCCTGCTTTCCACCCCTATGTTTCCACCCATAAGACCGATCAGCTGCTTGCAAATACTCAAGCCCAGTCCCGTCCCACCATGGGTCCGGGTGATGGATTCGTCGATCTGGGTGAACGGTTGAAACAAACGGCCGATATCGTCCCCGGATATTCCAATCCCCGAATCCATCACCGAGACGGTCAGAGTCACGCACGAAGGGTCTTCCACCTGCTCTCCTGCTTCCACCGTATCCACTGTCACAGTCACGCCGCCTTTATCCGTATACTTGATCCCATTGGATATCAAATTCATCAGAACCTGGGTCAAATGAACCGAATCCCCGAAAAGAAGCCCGGGGACCTGATCAGACACCTTATAATCCAGAGTCAGCCCTTTTTTTTGTGCCTTCAGAGCAAACATCTCAGACAGATGGTCGAGCATGTCCTCCATGCTGAATTCTGACCGAATCACTTCCATCTTTCCGGCCTCGATTTTTGAAAAATCAAGAATATCGTGAACAATAAGCGAAAGGGATTGGGCGGATTTTCCGATTTTGTCCACATAGCCGTTTTGTTTTTCCGTCAGATCCGTCTCACAGGTCAATTGGGTGAGTCCCATAATGGCGTTTAAGGGGGTTTTGATTTCATGGCTCATGTTGGCGAGAAACGTACTCTTGGCCTTTGCCGCGGACTCGGCCAGGTCTTTGGCCTTTAAAAGCTCTGCCGTCCGCTCCCTGACACGGCTATCCAGTTCCCGGATGTTTGAACTCAGCTTGGCCACCATGCTGTTGAACGCGTCGGCCAGCATACCGAACTCATCCTTAGTGTCGATATTGCACCGGACCGACAGATTTCCCGCCATGACCTCTTCCGCTGTGCCGTATAGTTTCCGAACGGGCACAAGAAGCCGGTTAAGAAAAAAACATGACACCAGAAAAAAAAGAAAAAACGTGATCAGAAAAATAAAAAGAATCCTGTTCCTGAGGAGCATGGAGCCTTTGTTCAGTTCATCCACATACACGGAAGAAGCGATATACCAGCCAAGCCCCTTGAATTCTCTGACCCAGGACATTTTCTCGTGGATGAAGTTGTCCTTATCTCCCGGTTTATTCCATCTGTATACATAATCCCGGCCTCTTTCCCCGGCCACCGCAACAAGGTCTTTTAAAATCGGTTTGCCGGTATCGGGGTTGAGCAGATTACCGCCAAAGGTGCCTTCAAGTTTGGGATCGGGATGGATCAACATGGTCATGTCCGAATCAAAGATAAACATGTAACCGGTTCCCGCGATCCGGATCGTTGTAAGGATCTGTTTGAGGTCCTCGATCATTTTGGTTTTCTGGCGATCCACCTCCTCTTCCACATCGTTGATGTAAACTCCTGTGCCGACCACCCATTCCCACGGCTTGAAATGCTTGGAATAGCTCAGCTTCTCCATGGGCGTGGTGGAGCCCAGACGTCTCCACCAGTAGGAATGAAACCCCTCTCCATGATCCAGGGCCACCTTCACCAGATCCGGGACGATGAGATTGCCGTGAATATCCGTCACCTCTGAAAAATCCGCATTAAACAGCTCCTTGTCCGGATGGGAAATGAGCACGGACTGGTAATCAGCCACCCAGATGTAATCGTTTTTGCCGTACAGGAAAGACCGGAGTTCCTGAAGAACCATTTCTTTGGCCCGGGTTTCCGTCAAACGCCCCGATGTGTAATCGGTGTATCGGTTCCGGATATGGGACTCGGCAATCTGAACGATATTCCTGAGTTCGCGTTTGTGGTCTTCCAGTGCGCTTTTTCTGTAGCCCTCGATATCCTGGTATTTTGCATCCACGATTTCATACACGTTGTCGAGAATGGTCATTGCCGATTCTCGTTCCAGGCTGAAGACTTTGTTCTTGACCACCGGCACGGTCTGAAAATAAATGCAGACGAAAAGAAACGCCATGGCGCAGAAAATATAGAGAAAGATTTTTTTAAACAAGGTGGACGAAAACATAGCGGGAACTCCGTGTTCAGGAGGGGGGCGTCATGGCTTTTTTGATATCGGCCACATGGCGGCGGGACACCTTATACGGATCTTCCATCCCGTCCAGATAGACAACATATCCGTCTTTTTGGGAAAGACGGACAATCTTGGCTGCATTGATGATGCAGGACCGGTGGATACGGAAAAATTGACCGACGGGAAGTGTCTCCTCCAATTCTTTGAGGGTCTTCCGAATGATGGCCGGTTTTTTCCAACTGTAGTGCACGGAGGTGTAATTCCCTCCTTCCGAAACAACGGCGAGGACATCGGAGTATCGGACAAACCGCTGCTCCGAGCCGGTTTTGACCAGAAGCTGGTCCACCTTGAGTTTGAACACGGGGCCCTCATCCCCCTTGCTGCTTGAGAGGTTTTTTTGTTTCATGCTCTCCATGCGCCGGATGGCCTCGGCCAGACGGTCATGGCTGAACGGTTTCAAAAGATAATCCACCGCATTGATTTCAAACGCCTGGACCGCGTATGACCCATGTCCCGTCGTAAAGATAACGCTGATTTTGTCATCCACATGGGAAAGAATATCAAAACCCGAGCCATCGGGCAGAAGGATATCCAGAAAAATCACATCGGGAGTACGCTCTTTGAGAATCGCCAGGGCCTCCTTGCGGCTCTCCGCCTTGCCCACGATCTCGATTTTCGGATACTGCTGAAGCATCTTCTCCAGCACCCGTAAATTGATCGCTTCATCCTCGACAATCATTGCTTTTATTTTCATGAACTCCCCACGAAGACAAGGCTTGAATCGAATTTAAACAATAAATTCGATCTTTATGAATGAATTTAAACGCTATGTCATTAACACGGATGTAAATGTGAACATTGTTTGAGCGCCTGAACAATCATTCACGGCATGAATTCATGATCATTAAGGGCCAAAAGGATCTTTATTGATTTCGCGTGATTTATTAAGCTGCCGTTCATCACACTTTTACTACCGTTTATCCCACTTATATATTTTTGTCACGAAGTTATTTCCGTTCGTCACGTATCCGTTGAAATCAAAACATATGTTCACTACCGCAGAAGCCTCTGTCCGCCAAAACGACGTCGTTGGCGGCAAGCCATTGCCAAAGCGTTAGCAACCACCTGCCGGTTTATTGTTTTTAAAAATTTTTGTCCCAGCCTTGCCCTTGCCTTACAATAGGCTGCAGTACCTGGAGACGCGACGGCCCCTTTTTCGGCAGCCAGCCAGACGAGAAACTTCCTGACTGTTTCTCTGCAGGAAGCACTTTTGGCAATAACCTGTGACAAAAACAGCCAGAACGTCCTTTGTGGTGAAAACAACCGCTTCCGTCCGTATTGTGCCTCAGGTAGTTGAATCAACTGACTGAACATCTCAGGTATCTCCGTAAGAGGCTTATTCCTCATGGCACCATTACTTTGGCCCAATAAGATAGACTTATTTTTCATAATCCCTCCATAATTTTATTGACATCATTTATTACAAGTAAATATACTTGTAATAAAAATCAACAAAAAACGGGGGATTTATGACTGAAGACAAAAAAATAGCCAAGCAGCTACAAGTACAGTACTCACAGCTGGTATCGCGGCTGGGGAAAGTAGGATTAGTTTTGCAGGGAACAATTACAGAAAGAAAAATAGTGCGGGAAACCCCGAAGGATCCGTCAAAAGAAAAAACCTATGGCCCTTACTACCAGTGGACGTTCAAAAAAAATGGGAAAACGACTACGATAAACCTCACCGCAGGTCAAGCCAAATCTTACCAAAAGGCTATTGACAACAATCGCGAATTAGAAAATATTATCAAGAAAATGAAGGCGATATCACTTCTTCTATGCCAATACACAACTGCACCCGTTAAAAAACGGAAAAGACGTGCAAAAACTTAAGTTAGTGCCATTCGAGACACCATACATAATGATCGCATTATTTCCACAAACCGTTAAACCCAGTTGTCCAAACGTAAACATTCAACCCGCTCAAATTCACGTACATTGTTGGTGACCAGCACGAATCCTTCACTACGCGCGTGTCCGGCAATATGCAGGTCATTAACGCCGATAGGAGCACCGTTCCTCTCAAGCTTTGCCCGGATGTCACCATAATGGGAGGCGGCTTTAGCCCCATATGGCAATACCTCTAACCTGGAGATAAAGTCTTCAACCTGTATCAGGTTATGATCCGGCATCGCACTTTTTTCAACGCCGTGCAACAGTTCAGCCAATGTTATCGAGCTGATACACATCTGTCCGGCGTGACGGTTAAACACGTCTAAAAGCTCAACTGGGCGGCGTTTTAATACATATATGACGATATTTGTATCCAGCATGTATTTCAACATTATAAGGATTCTCTATCTGATTGATCCTGTGACGCCCGTTCGGCCATAAAATCATCGCTTACACTATCTTTGGTCAGAAAAAAACTATCCCACGTATTATTGGCCGGTGAGATAATTCGATCAAGACCCACAACACGTACAACGACTTTTTTAACACCTTCGGGGAAACGGGTTTCCACAGGGAGCCGTATTGCCTGGGTTCGATTGTTTTCAAATACTGATCCTAATAAAGCCATTATGCCTCTCCTTTTATGTGCTATCTAACAGAAATATATAACAAAAAAATGTATATAGCAAGTGTATATAGCATAAGCCGTCAGAATTCATAAGGATCGGATCATTGGGAATGGGGTCAGAGAATGAAACCTTGATTATTGATTTTGGGAACAGGAAAATGAATGTTATAATCAAAGATCAAGGTTTGACCCGACTTCTTGACCCGACTTCCTCTCAAAGAAGCTTTAAATAAATATTGACAAAAACATATAGTCACATTAGCTTAGTTCATCGGACTAATTTCTGGAGGCACCCATGAAAACGCTCAATATCCATGAAACAAAAACAAATCTATCCGGCATATTAGTTGATATCGAAACAACCGGGGAAACCTATCTTATTTGCCGGAATGGAAAACCGATCGCGGAAATTGTTCCGCACAAAAAAAAAACCCGGCTAAAACCTGATCCTTTTTTAAGCCGGATCAAAATCCATTGTGATTTAACGGAACCCTTAACTGAAGAGGATTGGGATGTCTAATCCGCTTTTGCTTGACACATGCGCTTTGATATGGCTTGCAGCGGGCGGAGGCGAGCTGACTCCTCAATCTCTTGAACGGATTGAGAATGCAAGCGCAGTTTTTGTATCATCCATATCAGCATTTGAGATTTCATTGAAAAACAAAAAAGGGGGAATCGAATTACCCTGCGACGCCCAAAGCTGGTACTTAAAAATAGTTGAATTCCATGGCATCTCCGAAATACCGATCAATCACCACATCGCGGGTGCATCCGTTCAATTGCCGGATTTTCACAAAGATCCATGCGACAGGTTCATCATTGCCACTGCAATGATCCATCGGCTTCCGGTGGTCACCGGGGACAAGATGTTCGCCAATTACGATATCGATATCCTGCTTTAATCTTTCAGATATTCAAATAAAATGGCCAAGCCACCATCAATTGTATAGGGAAAATGTGATCAACAGCTGGTTGCGTGACAAGCAGTCAACAGAAAGATATGATCGGTTGATACATCAACGGGGGGTTGAACGGTGGGTCAAACCACGCATGTGCCACATCACCAATCGCGGTTTGACCCTACGTTTAAATTACCATTTCCCGTTCAAATCATAAACATTGTGCGTCGCCGCGCGGTATGATTCCACACGACCGCCGCCGAAATCGAGGGTGATTCCCGCTGTCCATACCTAAATCGGTCATGGGTACTCACGCATGGTGAAAACGAAACTGCCGATCATCCATTTCTGGGATGCTATAGCGATCTTCCCTGGCATATTGCCCGTTTCAGTGGTTTGTGATAAAAAGAATGGCACATCAGTGATGGAAAGACATCGACACCTGATTTAGAGGTGCAAAACAGCATGGGAATAAATAAATGAACAGACATCCGGCATTAACAACGGCAATCGGCTTCATTTTGATCCTTGCGATGGTCATCGGTTTATCGCAGACATCAACGAGACTGTGGGGAGGAAAACCCGAACAGTCTCCAACGATAAAGTCTCTGATCATCAGCAGAGGGATGACCGTCATGGAGTTCGGGCAAGCCAACGGATTGCCCCGTGCTGCGCTGAAAGAGGTATTCGGCCTTCAGTCACCGTCCGATCTTGGGAAACCGGTGGATGAGTTCGGCTCTGATGATCAGATCACAGCTCGTGTGACAAAAAAAATGGCGCTGGCCTCAGAACATGCCAGCAAGAACTGGATAAAAATCCCGGTAAAGTTTGGTCTCTGGTTTGTTTTTCTGGTCATGGTGTTCATCGTATCCCGTAAACGGAAAATGACGAACCGCCTCAGGTTTTCACTTCTTTTTTCATCGGTGATGATCTTCGGAGTGGTGATGGGGCCTGACCCCGGTCCCATGGGCACGGTCAAGGACGCCATTTATCTTTATGCCACGACCCATGCCATCTTTCCTCCCCGGATGATTGCACTGATGATTTTTCTGATCAGTGTGTTTTCGGCCAATAAGTATATCTGCGCCTGGGGCTGTCAGGCCGGGACGTTGCAGGATCTGATTTTCAGGATTAACCGGACCGGTCATCAGGACGTCGGTATCGGCAAACACATCCGGCTGCCTTTTGTTCTGACAAATACCGTCCGGGTTCTTGTATTCGTTGTGTTTACAGTGATTGCCTTTGTGTGGGGTTTCGACTGCATTGCACCCATTGACCCGTTCAAAATTTATAAGCCCATGCATCTTGGGCTTATCGGTGGGGTTTTCGTTGGAATTCTCCTGTTTTTCAGTCTGTTCATCTATCGCCCCTGGTGCAGTTTATTCTGCCCTTTCGGTCTGGTGGGGTGGCTTGTGGAGAAGGTAAGCCGAGTCAGGATCAGTGTGGATTATGTCACATGTGTCGCCTGCGGGAAGTGCGCCACAGCCTGTCCGTCAACCGTGATGGAAGCCATTCTGCATGGCGATAAAAAAACAATCCCGGACTGCTTTGCATGCTATACCTGCAGAGACGTATGTCCCACCGAATCCATCCGTTTTTCTTCAAGAAAAAGAACTGAGCCACCTGCCGGTCATTTTGATAAAAAGAAGAAAACGCATTCAGGTATGTGACGGTCCCCCTGGATACGACCCTGTCCAAATACATCGAGCGGTGTCGATGAAGCCGAAGGGACGGTCAAATATCTGACCATTTACGCGCATTTTCCATATGAATTTATGATCATTAAGGGCCAAAAGGATTTTTTTGATTGCGCGTGAGATATTAAGCGGCTTTTTATCACACTTTTCCTACCGTTTATCCCACTTTCACATGTTGGTCACGAAGTTAGTTCCGTTCGTCACCTATCCATTGAAATCAAAACACTTGTTCACTACATATGTTTTTATAAAAAGGCATTGGATAGTCCCGTCAACAGAGAACGACTGGCAGTCGGCGTGAAGCGGAAATGCTGTCGTGGCGATTCATGATTTAATTTTAAAACACCACACAAAGAGAGGGGTACCCTGTAATGAAACCAAACGCTAATTTTATTATACTGACTATCATGGTCGCGTTGTTCGGACTCTCGCCGGTTTATGCCGCAGAAGTCGTTATCCCCAATAGTTTCTCCGCAGGTGAACCAGCTGTGGCGGACGAGGTGAATGACAACTTCGACGCCATCAAAACGGCCGTGGATGACAATGACGGCAGAATCGAAGCGCTGGAAGCGGCTTTGGCAAGCTTGTTTGCAGAAATTTCCAACCAGACGAATACCGTTACTGCCTTGCAGGGGATACATTGAAACGCTTTTTATTTTGGTTTTTAGTGATATTTCTTAAAAATATATCAAAGAATGGAGACGTTAATGGAAAAGAAAAATTGTAAAATATACAAATGGTTATATTTTTTATGTGTAAGTATTGTATTCATAACACTGGGATGCGGTCAAAGTTCAGATGATCGAACCGGGAATATAACAGGGGGAATAACTACAGAAGATGATAAGAGTAATCATGAAGTTTTAAGTGATTTAGGATTTGACGTCAATACGACAAGTTCCCATGATGACGTGTCGAACCCTTTAGGGGGTAAAATTACGAAATTTAAACCTAACTTTGAAATATATTTAGAAGGTGCTAAACTCTCAGGATTAACCAGTATGGCCGGGCTGATAGAAGACCCGTATGATTCTTCATTCGATCTTTTAAATGAATATTCCAATGGAGCTGGGATGAGCCTGCCTAAGAAAAGTGTGGCGGCTGATATTGATGGGGATGGCTATGATGAAATAGTGACAGCTATTTTTTCAATCGCTTCTAAAACAATCCAATTATCAATTAAAGATATTAATGATGATGTAACTGAGACTCATAATTTTCAAAATCAAGACTTTATAACGCATATGAATTTACCTCGTGGTGAAAGTTATAGTTATTATTTTATGAGAGATCTTACTGCTGGTGATTTTAATAACGACGGTAAATCTGAGATTGTATTGTCTTCATATAACACTGTATTGTTTTTTAATGATGAGTTAACCGAAATAACAGGCAGTTTTACGGATCTTGATAATGTCCTATATGCCCGGGTGGAGGCTGGAAATCTTGATGGTGATACTTATTGTGATTTAGTCCTAACAGCAGGCAAACCTGCAGGACAGACAGGCATGTATTATATTTTTTCCGGAAGTGCTGAAGGGCTTGGTATTAAACCCAATGATGATCCCTTAGACTACGCCGTGGTTACAGGTAGTCTTTTTGATTTTTCTTCAGCAGAGCCCATAATTGCTGACCTTGATGGTGACAAACTTAACGAAATTATATTTGGTGGTACAAAAAAAAACAATGTTGATATTCTTCAACTTACTATTATTGATCCCTGGATGGAAAAGGACGATAAATTTTTATGTACCATTCTTGTTGACTCATATGTAGTTTCTGAAATTGCGCCATGGTGTGCCGGTCGTCATGAACCTAGTAATTATTTTATCCCAAGGATGGTTGCGGGGGATTTTAATAACGATTCCAGATCAGAATTTGGTATAATGGATAAGTTTTACTCATATGATAATAAAACGCTTACCAGATTTACCGAAGGTGTTTTTAATACAGGATATGAAAACTACAGACATTCAAATATGTTTCATGATGTTTCAGTCGCTGGGGATGTTACAGGAGATGGAATTGATGACTTAGTCTTTTTAATTGCCGAGGATTTATCTGATTCTTTTGATTTAACCAAGTGTAATTTCACATATCTTAAAGTATGGGGGCAGGATAACTTAGGAGTTTATAAGCAATTGAGCACAATCCCCATAGCAGCGAATAAGACATATCCTACGTTGGCATTGGCAAATGTGGATAACGATAGCACAACGTTAAAATATATTTCAAAACAACTTGAATTTGGAACGCCTAAAATTTTAGCTATCCTGGCATCCCCTCCTTATAACGATGCTATAGATATAAGCGGAAGTAATACAAGCTTCAAACTAACAAGTGGTACTGAAGAGGGTTGGGAGTTTTCAAACGGATTTAATGTAGGAGTGGCGATTGGAGCAAGTGCAGATGTAGAAATGCCTTTTTGCAATATACTATCATTAGGAGGTGGAAGATCTGTTTCTTTAGAACAAGAATTTACATGGGGTTATGGAGAAACAAAATCACAGTCATTGAGTTATGAAGAGACCTGTAATGCTGGTAATGATATGGTATTTGTTACCGCCGTTCCCCTGGATGTTTATGTTTACGAAATATTATCCTCACCAGATGAGGGCTCAATTGGAAAAAATATTACTATTAATATTCCCAAAACTTTGGAATATTTATTTATTTCTGTGGATTTATACAACTCGCTTGTTTCAGAAAATGATCAGATTCCAAGTGAAATTTTAAATCATACGATTGGAGACCCCAACAGTTATTATAGGACAGAGGATAGAGATATATTTATTTCAGACGGTGAAGGGTTTATCTTTCAAGGTGCAAAAGTACCCCAGGGAAATGGACTAACAACCATAGAATATGAGGTAGACCAGGACTCTTTTACACAATACAACTATAGTTTAACAGTCAACGAGTCAAATAACATCAGGTTATTTATGGCAGACATAGATTATTCTGGTGGATATTCCCATGGTTATTCCTGTCAAAGTTCTGTAAGTTCAGGATTTACGCTTAGCGGTTCCGTTGGTAGTATAGTGGATTCAGCATTATGGGCAGAAAATGCTTTTAGTTGGGGGTTAATGTTAATTCCAAAACATTTTAATGATCAGTATTTTAACATGGTTACTTATTGGGTAAATACAAAGTAAAAGGCTCATTCGACATTTTAAAGGGTCTACTCAAGATGTTGTGGTTCGAGAATAATGAGCCCATGATCTAAAACCTTATTTGTTATTTGACCCAGGATGATGACCAGGAGGAATTTTGTTGATCCTTCTGGTCATCACCCTGTCCACCGATTCCCAAGCGAACTGCAACACCTAACCTTGATGGTGTAAATTATAGCTTGGTGGTCTCTGTTTTACTCTTTTAATCACCGATTTTCCCACCGCTAACATACCCTGAAAATGCCCTCTGCGATAGCCGCGCATAAATTCAATACTCCTTTTATTTTAGAAAGTTATAAAGAAATAATGGGACACGCACAAAGCAAAATGAACATTTTAATTAATGTTCCTTATGATGGCTACCTACATTAATGAAGAAAATGGGGTTGTTGTTTTGTTTGAAAAAAAACATATATGAAGGAATATTATAAGGGAAGTGTATTGTTGTATAATTTGCATGTCCCTTTTTTTCTGTTTTTCCCTGAGATGCCGGATTCAATTAGGCTATATTATGAATACATGATATGTTGTTATATCTTCTGGCTGAAAACAGAAGCTTTTTTATCAACGGCAAGAACAACTCCTGGGGCAGAAAGAGCTCCCATTGCTCTGACTGGTCCTGTTCAATACGTCTGTTATCTTTGGGATGATCGATAATCTTCTTCAGACATGTTCGCCATTTAATTTTTTTCCATCAACTAATATTCAGGTTCTGATTATGGGAAATTTGCTGCCCGACTACGTCAATAAAAAACGTCGCAAAACGTTAACAATTTATTCGATATTAGCCCTTCTTGTTTACCACATTCCGGCGGGATGGGTTTCTCTTGCAAAATACTGGGATATCATCTCATTCCCAGTTGAACCTATTGTGAATATATATATTTCGGTTATCGTATTTTATGTGATATTGTTTGTGATCATCAGAGTTAAAAAACAGATCACCCTTCGCTTTATCAATACCTTGCTCTATTTGCAGATCATCTTCAGTATCATCAATTTAACGGTTTTTTTTTATGTCATGCAGGACCTGCGTTTTCTGACATTGTTTACCTGCCTTCTGGCCATGACGTTTGTGTTTGTCCAATCGCCGCTGACCATTTCATTTATTGTCATTGCCTTTGTTACTGTTGATTATCTGATTATGTCTTATGTTGGAATATTTATTGCTGGGCAACCGGGTGATTATAAGAATGAATTGCTGCTTATCTTCAATTTTTTGCCAGCCTCCGCATTTATCGCTATCATGTGCAATACCATTCGAAAGCAGCACACTCAAATCAGGCTGTCCAGAGACGAGATGAAGAATACTCATTTGGAGCTCGAAACCACCCATGCGACACTCCAGTCCTTTAATGATCACATGATGGACAGCATTCATTACGCGGAAATGATACAGCGATCTCTTTTGCCGGGATTGGACCGGATGAAAACAATAAGCCCTGACAGTCTGTTTATCTGGATACCCAAAGACATTGTGGGAGGTGATATTTTTTATACATACACGCTCCCTGAAAAAACAGTCATCGCCCTTATGGACTGTACTGGGCATGGGGTTCCGGGAGCATTTCTTACCATGATTGCTTATACGGAAATCCGAAAAATTATTCTGGATGAAGAGTGCCATAGCCCGGCTGAAATTCTTAAACGCCTGAATCGTTCCATGAAACACGCACTCCAGAATGTGTCCGGTAAGAAAATAGTCGATGATGGCCTTGATGCGGCGGTGGTTGAAGTGAACCACGATAAGAAAACAATTTGCTACGCCGGAGCCCGTATCCCTCTTTTTTATATAGAACATGGCCAAATCACTGTTATTCAGGGAGATAAACAGAGCATCGGCTACATGGATTCCGATGAGAATTTTATCTTTACAAATCATACAGTCGAGGTCAGCAATGATTGCTGTATTTATCTTAAAACAGATGGGTTAACCGATCAATTGGGCGGAAAAAAACGATTGCGTTTCGGGAACAGGCGCTTTAAAGAGGTGATTCAGGTCATCTATCAAAGCCCCTTTTCCGTTCAGCGTCAGGAAATCTTACACGCCCTGAGAGACTATCAAGGCAGCGAGGGACAAATGGACGACATCACAGCCATCGGGTTCAAGGTCTGACGTTTAGTAGCTGTTTTTTTTCAATGTTTAATTGCGGTAACCTCACTGTGGCTTCAGCGGTTTTTGAAAATAGTACGGAACAACGCGAATCGCTCTTCCACACCTGGTGGAAGAGCGGGATACAATGGTCTACGTCTCCAAATTTCATTTCCGGATTTTTATCCGGAGCCGCATTGATTATGCTTGGTTTGGGAATAACGTTAGTCATGGGAAATGCTGCATAACAGCCGTGAAACCGGTTGACCTGCCACATTGTGATCGTAAATGCGTTCACGGGGAAAATCATACACGGTCCCAGGCTTTCAGCCTGGGAACTTAGTTTTTATCAACCACCCGCTCCCGTTGGTCGCTGAAGAACACGAAGAGCACGAAGAAATATGCCTCCGGCGGCCAGCTTCCCCGCCTTCGCAAGGACAAGCTTAAAAAGCTGGACAAATGAGAAGTGGGTTTTTTGTTTCTTCGTTAGTCTATCAGAACTGAATTATTTGCCTGTCCCCTATTTTTCTATTTTTTTAATCGTTTACTTACCACATGTCCAGAATATTCTGATTATTTTCTAAACATAAGTCCTATGGGTTTTATGAGTCTTATAGGACTGATGGGAGGCATGGGACGTATGAAGATTTTAAGGCTGGATTCAGGGTCAATCGATGTAGGGGTATGGCGCGCCGTGCCCTTGTTTGAAGGGATTAAAACCTGATCAAACAAAAACAGTTTTACCATCAAGCACATGAAGGGAAAAAAAGCCCCGGCAGGTGTTAGCCAAAGGCCAGATCATTTGATTTTGTTAAAAATATGTGGTTTAAGGATTCCATAAGAGACAACGATAATCGGATAAATTTTAAATTCAGGATGACTATCCATGATGAGACGCGTAATTATGCTTGCTGTTGTATTTCTGTGTATGACTTGGGCGGGTTGCAAGGGACGTGGGGATGGGCCTATTTCCCCGGAAACCGGCCTGCCGGGGGTGCTGTCCATATCGGCCATGCCGAGGCTGAATCCTTTTCCAACCACCCCGGAAGAGTATGTTGACTTGGCTGTTGCGGCCTTTGAGCTGGCTTATGATGCAGGGGCCAGGGGGCAGATGTCTACCTTTACCTGGGCTGCCCTTGAACCGGACCAGGGAGGGTATGACAGTACAAAATTCGGAGAGCTCAACGGAGCGATTCTCAATGCGGCCAACCATGGCATGGTATCTTTACTGGGCATTCAACTGATCAACACCACGGCCCGGGAACTCCCGGCTGATCTTGGGGCTGCGGCATTTGATGACCCTATTGTCATGGCTCGGTTCCATGCTCTTCTTGATCAGATTCTAACGCCGGAAAATTGTGAGAGGATAAGCTATCTGTCCATTGGAAATGAGGTGGATGCTTATCTGCGTGCCCATCCCACAGAATGGGATCATTACAAAGCCTTTTACAATGATGCTGTCCAGTATGTGCACGGCATTGATCCGGACATAAAGGTAGGAGTTACGGGGACCTTTGATGGTGCGGTATTACAATCACCATCGGAACTTTTGAGCCTCAATGACATGAGCGATGTGATCATCCTCACGTATTACCCCCTTGAGGCTGATGGGGAAGGGATGATCACGGCACGTGATCCCGACGATGTTTCAGACGACTTTACTCAGATGCTGAGCGTGGCCGGGGAGAAAAAGCTCATACTCCAGGAAGTGGGTTACCCGGCATCGGAAACCAATCTCAGTTCCGAGGCCATGCAAGCCGAATTTGTCCACCATGTCTTCAGTGCCTGGAAAACAGCAGGCGCCCGGATACCGTTCTTGAATTTCTTTCTTTTGCACGATTTTACCCAGAGCATGTGCGATGGATTCGGGGGTTACTATGGTTTGCCCGGAAACACGAGTTTTAAGACGTTTTTATGTTCCCTGGGCTTGCGAAAAGATGATGGAACAGCGCGTTTGGCCTGGGGCACATTGCTGGATGAGGCCGCAGAGATGGGCTTGCCTGGAAAATAGATCATGGGGCCTGGGACTGGGCTCGATTTGCCAGAAAGGAGAGAACACCCATGGCCACGGCATGGCCCATGGAAAAACAGGCTGTGAGCAGATAACCCCCGGTGGGTGCTTCCCAATCCAGCATTTCTCCGGCACAGAAGACACCGGGTAGGGACCGGATCATCAGGTTTTGATCAAGTTCCTCAAAGGCCACTCCGCCGGCGGTGCTGATGGCTTCATCCAGGGGACGTGTTGCAACGAGGGGGATGGGAAGGCCCTTGATGGCTGATGCCAGGAGATTAGGATCTTTAAAATTCTCTTTGGGGACATATTCTCTGAGTAGGACGGCTTTCAGACCTTTTATGCCTGCTTTTTTTTCAAGATGGCTCGACAGGGAACGGGAACCTCTGGGCTGGGACAGTCTGTCAACCAGACTTTGTAATGAGCGGTCCGGTGTCAAATCAAGGTGAATCACGGCCTTTTTATGGGTGTCAATCTCATCCCGGATGGGTGCGGACAAGGCATAGATCAGACCTCCCTGGATGCCGGTTTGGGTGATGATGAATTCTCCTTTTTGACGAAAGATCGTTCCGTTTGAGTTTGTAAATGACACCACAACGGGTTTTACGGGATGTCCGCTGAAACGATCTCTAAAATGGTCACTCCAGTTAACATCGAATCCGCAATTGGCAGGCTTTAAATCCGCAACAGCTATCCCCTGTTCTTTTAAAAAGGGGATCCATTCACCTGTGGAACCCAGTATAGCCCAGCTGCCCCCACCCAGAGCCAGAATCACGGCATCAGAATGAACAAGAACCTCTCCGTCAGGTGATTCAAAGCGTAGGCTCTGGTTTTGGCCCCAGCCACACCACCGGTGGCGAAGGTGCAATGATAGGCCGGATTGACGAAGTCTTAGGACCCAGGCCCGCCAGATGGGGGCGGCTTTCATGCCCGTGGGGAATACACGGCCGGATGTGCCCACAAAGGTGGAAAAACCAAGATCCTGGACCCAGGCGCGCAACGTGTCCGGCCCAAAGGACCTGAGGAGGGGCTCCAGTTGCGTTTGGCGTGGGCCGTAGTGTGAGAGAAATGAATCAAGGGATTCTGATCGTGTGAGGTTCAATCCCCCCCGGCCTGCCACAAGAAACTTGCGACCCACAGAGGGCATGGCATCATAGAGATCAACCCGGGCCCCCCCCTTGAGCAGGACTTCCGCCGCCATCAATCCTGCCGGCCCGCCTCCGATGACAACCACACCTGGTGTATGATCCCTGGATGGTTCCATCAGATCCCGTCCCATGGTTTTTGTTTTCTGCAAAATGCTCTGCATGTGCGCTGGATGATCACGGCGGTCTCTTGGTTTTCTATAAAGTCTAATTTTTACGGATTATCACACAATCATGCACAATACGCAATTGCACTTCGCATGCCCGGGGCGGTGAGAAATGGAACATGTTTTTTAGCCATCTGCTCCCGTTGGTTGCTAAAGAAAACGAAGAGCACAGCCCGGCAAAGCCACAACCAAAGCCTCGTCTCTCACAGAGGGGCATCGATCGATGCTTCGTGCCCGTGCTTGCATCTCGACAGCGGACATTTGACTCGTCCCAAAATTCATGTTTGGCAACCTTTTTAAAAGAGCCTGCCCCAGCGAAAGCTGGGGTTGGCCCCCGGCAGGGATAATCTTTTGCCCTTCTTCAAGCCCTTCGTAGTTAAACAGTTTTTTCATTAAGTTTCCAGGCAAAGCCTGGAAACTTAATTTTTTTAATTTAACCTTAACTTTAATCTTACAAGGTCAGGAAGAGCACGAAGAAAAATAAAGAATATCACCACAAAAGATGGATGATGCTTAAACACAACATCAGTATAAACGCATGCTTCTGATGATTTTTCAGCCAGGAGACATGGACCAGACGTGTTCCTATTTGTCCGCCCATGATCACACCGCTACAGGTGGCAAAAAGGACAGGAGAGCTCTGGGGCCATTGTTGAATCCCCGTGAAAACACCGAGGGTTGTTAAAAAAAGAAAAAACAAAGAACAGGTGAACATGACAAACAGTCCGGTGGCAATGGCCCGGCTGGTATTCATGTTCAAATGCCTTTCCATGTGGGGTATCAGCCAGTCGTTGTTGCCGATACTAAGCAAGCCTGTGAAAAAGGATGAGATGATGACAATCATACGGCTTTTTTTAAGGGCATCGGGGTCAGGCGGGCCTTTATAGTCGTTGGGATTCTGATTGAGAGAGGCGATCATCCAGGCCAGAAGGTAAAAGGCAACCCCGACAAAAAGATACAAGAGCATTCGCTCATATTCCTGGGAGATAATGAATCCCGCACCATAACCCAAGGCCACACCGATGAATGCAAAGGGAATGAAATACGATGAGACCTTCATATCAATTAGACCGGAACGGAAATAATTAAAGGACCCAATGCCTTTGCCTGTGATCTGGGTAAAAAGAGAAATGGAAACAGCCTCGGACGGTTTGACATGCAGAAAGGTTAAGATAGGAATCCAGAGTACGCCAGCCCCTAATCCTGCGAACATCACTATGGTGGCGATCACCATACCCATGATATGGGCTATGAGAAATTCAAATCTGGAAATGGGGCTGCCCGGGAAAAAGGTGAAAATGGTATAAATATAAATACCATCCATGAGAAACCATGTGGCCAGATAGTCCCCGGCGTTTAACAAAAAAGCTCCCCATATCGGTATTTTTAAAGGCTTTTTGGGTTTATCAGGGGTGTTCATTGTTTTCCGGCCTCACCCATGGTTGTGCTATTTTTGGGGGACAGACTCTGGTTTGGCTGGAAACACTTGGCCAGCTGAAAATGACGTTTTCCCACAAAAAAAAGAATCATGATGTAGGCGATAAACCGTAATAAATGCCAGGCCCACCATATATCATTCCAGGTGTCCGAATATTGAAAGATTATTTCGGCCAGGCCGAAAAAAAGGGCCAGGAGCAGGAATACAAGGTGGTCTGTATTTTGTGTGGATCGGTACCTGATATAAAATTTGGGGACGGACACCAGAAAAAAAAGGCTGGCACAGGTATTTAACAGAATGGCCGCGAGGGTAAACTGGCCATCATAAAGGCGGATAATCATGGGGACATCCTGGGGAAATATCAGAGCGCGAAGACCCACCGAGAAGCAGATGAGCACAAAAAGTCCGGCAATCCAACTCTGTTCGGCTCTATATCGTAGAAGAAGCTTGTCCGGGAGCAACACCCCTGCAAAGAAAAATCCTCCGGCCAGACTTGCCGCACTGTGAAGAAAAATAAAGGCATCCCCGGGCATGCACATGGCATGAAAGGTGTCCAGCACGCCCATGCAGGCAAATCCGGTGCCCACAAGATAAAAGGATTCGTTGTCTGTCTTACGTTTTTGCTGTAACAGAACCATGGCAATGAGCAGGGCCGAAATCCCCCCCAGTGTTTCGATGGTGGAATGCACCGGAAGGTTAATCAGGTTCCAGGAGGGAATCAGATCGGAAAACACCAGACAGACTGCAGCCGCGGCACAAAGAACAAAAATGATCATTCCCATACCAATAAAAAAACCGGATGTTGTTTTCAATGTTTCTCCTTGAATCCCCGATTGTATCAGGGGCGGTGGAAATCACGCGGGATACGATGTTCTGAGGAACGGGCGTCTCGTGACAAACGATAAAAGATTATATCATTATTTTCGGCTCATTTCAAATGATCTCATAAAAGCAAAAATTCCTGCCTGCATGACCGGATAATTTATCTTGAAATCCAGTAGCCCTTCTATTATAAAATAGGGATAGTGATCTGAAGCTTAAATAAAAACAAAAAGAAGCTTTTGTTTGTCGAAAAAAATGGAGGTCCCCATGAAACATCCTTTTTTAATGATGATCACAGGTTTTATTGTGACAGGATTGCTTGGCGTATACCCTGCCATGGCCGCTTACAGTGACCATTATTCACGACAGTCTTCAGCACAGAATTCAGCCAATTCAACGTTAAATCACGGTGGCACATACAGTCAGGCCGGCCAGAATTATGTCAATAACCGGGATAACTGGAAGGTTCCGAACAGTACGGATACAGGACAAGGCAGCGGTGAAGCGGAAATGACCCCGGAAGAACGGGCCGAATACAATCGGACCATGAAGAAAACAAATAATATGCTCAATAAAATGTTCAATGAACCCCATCACTTTGGTCCCCAGCCCACGCCCATGAGCCCCAATGACGCAGCAAATATGGATGCCACCATGCAAAGGAACGAGGCACTGATCAAACAGATCGAAAACGACCCCTTGCTTAAGTAGACAGTCGATTCCTGAACTCTATAAATATGCCCCGGAAGGGCTGCCGAAGGCACATGTTTTTAACTACCCGTTCGCGTCGCTCACTGGAGGACACGAAGAGCACGAAGAAATTGCCCCCGGCGGCCAGCTTCCCAGCCTTCGCGGGGACAAGCTTAAAAAGCTGGGCAAATGGGTTATGTATGGTGATTGGTGTATAGGAATATGTTAACGTCGTCACACAAAAAAACAAAACCTGTTTGTCTGTCCCTGCTTTTCTTTAAATTTAACGATACCCAAACTCGGTATTTTGGGTCAGCTTGAGTACGATTGTTGGGACTTTCTGATTATATTCAGGGTATTACATTAAAGTCTCACTAATAATTATTGACATATGCATACATTGTATGTATACAATTTTGTACATGGACATAACGTGGGATACGAATAAAGCTGAAATCAACTTTAAAAAACATGGGATACGCTTTCCCGATGCTGAGTTTGTGCTTTACGATCCATTTGCCATGACCATGGAAGACCATGTAGTTGCCGGTGAAAAACGATTCGTGACCGTTGGTTCCGATGCAGTTGGTCGAATAATCGCCGTTGTTTATACATACCGCCCAGATAGTATCCGTTTGATTTCGGCCCGAAAGGTAACGCCAACGGAAAGGAAAGAATATGAAAAAGGAATATGATCTCACAAAGGCCAAAAGAGGCCAGGTTGTTCCGACAAAAGGAAAAACCAGAATTACAATGTATCTTGATACGGATATCATTGATGATTTCCGTACACGATCGGAAAAATCCGGGTATGGTTACCAGACAATGATTAATGAAGCCCTCAGGGAATATCTTACGAAGAGCGGAAAATCTCTCGACGAAACGGTTATTCGCCAAGTAATTCGAGAAGAATTGGATCGAGCAGCTAATCATTGATATTTGACACGCCCATCTTCTTTACAATTTTTCCCAAGTTTTCAGGGTCAATCGATTGAGCAAAAACATTCGTATAATGGAGGGTCACAGCATGCCGTGCCCTTGTTTGAAGGGGTTAAAACCGTACACGAATTATTTGCCAATAGGTTTTGCTGATTCTGAAGTTTGACAATAGTAAATCACGTTTACATTATTTATATCTTTAAATGATTTGTTAACACTAATTAATTTCAGTTTCGAGAATCGATATCGTAATAGTGAATTCAATTTTTCGTAGTTGGTTTCATTTCTCTTCGAGACCATAGACCTGCCTTGGAGCAAGATCCTCCGGAAACGTGTCGACAAGAGCGCGGCGGACAAGATAGCAGAAGTGGCATTCATCAACGAATGTTCCCTCATGGTCCACATCATAATGACTCGCCAACAGAGCAGGGCCACCTTTGATCAGTGGACCACATATCGGGTGCGAGTTCGCCGCGTATTCAAGGACCAGCGCTGAAAGTGGACGTTCCCACATGTTGCCCATGCTTAAACCTTGGCAGAGATGAACATGACCATAACAGTCAACATGAACCCGTGATGGAGATAGCAGATCTTCGTGTGGGCATTGAATAAGTTCGTGGCAGGGTCTGCGGGGTAGCCCAGCAGTCAGATTTTCGACAGCTCTTCCCTTGAACATGGCACCACCACCTATTACAGGGGCGCCCTTGTCCTGCCCTTGTCCAGGCATCGCATCAACAAAGGGCTTCTGAATGCAAATAGGGGCAGTCGGGATCCCGAGCTTGCGTGCAACCGATAGGCCGCGCTTGGCGGGGCTGTCGCCTTCCGCATAATGAAACGAATCGTCGCTGATACTGAGGTCTGCTACCCCAAGAGCCGCGAGAGGACGAAACCAGACCTCAGCATCCTCTTTAGAAATTGCACCATAAGCATTAGTCACTACCCCGACTTTAAATCCCAGATCTCGTGCAAGCCTGACTCCTTCCAGCATTGAGGGATAAAAAAGAAAAGGTTCTCCTCCTTCGAAGTATATCCATTCCACCGTGCCAATTTTTAGGGATTCATCGAGCACAGAACGGATTTGCGGTAGTGTCATGGTACCTTGCGCATTAGGACCTGAGTAAAGGAAGCAATGGTCACATTCAAGGTTGCACGTGTATGTCATTAGAATGTGGATACCCGTCAACATATCTATTCCCTCTTCTTCCCACATAACAGAATTTAGGGGCGCGACACGCCAAAATGGGCAACCCGCAGGTTTTGCGAGTTCGTGGCTTGCTGGTTCGCGTCCCCTTAAATGCCATGTTAAATATCTATTTTGGGCATTACAGCATTTAAATGGTCGTAAAACTCATCAGGCGTCTTGGGCCTATTTCCCATTTCTTTTTCTATGGTTTTTGAAACGGCGGCCAGCTTCTTGTCCAGCACGAACTGAAGGCACCTTGGAACATGGTGACCAACATATCTGTAAACTCGAATGCAATTATAACAATCGCCGTGAAGTTCACATCGTATGTTTGGGCAAGAGCATTCTTTGCATTCATCAGATGCTACCACCTTGCGAATTTTCTTAATGACCTCAACAAATTCTTCTTTTGAAGATGACATATCTTTCTCTCATATTAACGCGGAGCTTAGGGGCCAGACTTTTAAACCCCAAAAAAAAGTAAATTTTCATGAATCAGATACTTCCGAAAAAGCCGTGAAGCAAGCCTGGTAACTCTCCAGCGTTTTGTTATGCATTTTTATCTTCAGCCTTCTTAACACGTATTTTATTGCTGCCGATAGTTTTGTTGTTTAGATTTTTGATTGCGGATTTTGCTTCGCCTGACTTTGGCATCTCAATGAAAGCAAAACCTTTAGACTTGCCACTATCTCGGTCAATTACCAAGGTGCAAGATTGAACTGAACCGAACTCTTGAAACAAACCTTTCAGCTCTTCTTCTGTAGTTAATCGATCTAAGTTACGTATTAATAATTTCATATATATTCCGATCGGTAATTATTCATTAAGGATAAACTTTGGTCTATTTGCATAAAAAACGCTTAAAAGAGAGTCAAATGTATCACGTAGTCACAGCGTTTGGCAAGTCTCAGACCCAGCCTGATGGAGGCGAGTCGGAGAGAATCGGAGATACGAGCCGAAGGTTAGAGTGAACGTCGTGAACAGTAACGGTGTAGCGGTAGACAACAGGGTACCGGTGACGGTGCTTCGGAATATTTTGATTGCCGCATATCATCACTTGATTGTCAATGCACTCTGGACAGGCGCGTTCGATTTTTTTAAATTCAGGCGCATTGAATTTCAAATCGTTGGCAAATACATCATGGCCAAGTGATATAAAGAAAAATAAAAAAAAGCCGAATTTTATATAGTTCAATTTAACCTCCAAAACCATACAGGGCTTGCAGACCAATAATATTCGTTACGCTTGGCATCAGTGGGCGCGAGCTGTTTGCGCTCCATTGCATGTCGATGTTAGGCTTCGAGCCTATTCTCTGTAACTGTTTGAATTTTGGAAAGCTCAACGGATATCTTTTCTGTCGTATGCCACAAATCGTAATTTTGTTGCATACGTAACCAAAGTCCAGGGCCATTACCTGCAAATTTGCCGATTCTTAGGGCCATTTCAGTAGTGATTGGATGAGTACAAGCTAATATACGATGGAGTTGTTGACGTGAAACCCCTAGTCTCCTCGCCGCTTCACTCACTGATAAACCAAGACCTTTAAGTACATCTTCCCGTAAAATCTCCCCGGGATGTGTCGGCGGTCTTCTTAAAGGGCGTTTAGCTAAAATATCTCCCATAGTTTTACCTCTCTAATGATATTGTTCAAGATCAATTTTTAATGCATCACCATCTTCCCATTCAAAGGTGATGCACCACGGGCCATTGACGTGAATGCTATACCGTTTGGGGTTTCCTTGAAGACCATGAAAATTAAATCCAGGAATATTTAATTCTGTCAATGATTCCGCCTGATCCAAAGCGTCTAACCGTCGTAAAGAACGTGATTGTAAATCCTGTCGAAGTTTTGAAGAGTGTCCTTTTTCAAATAGAACGGCAAGTCCTTTATGTTTGAAGCTTTTTATCATAGTGGGAATTGTATCATAATTTGTTACAGTGTCAACAAGAATGTTACATCGCTATGTGCACGCTAAAAATTAAAAACTTGGCCTAACAAGGGTTTGATGTTTACAAGAATATCATCCTTGCCGGTGATATGCGGTCTGGCGCTGCTCCATGGCCAAACCTCCGGACGTTTTACCAAGCCAGCACGCACTGGGTTTAATTCAACATATTTCGTGCAAGCCAGAAGATATCTCTCGTCCATGATAAATGATGAGAACCGACCCTGCCATAAATGACCCCGCCACCCTTCTCGAAAATTTATCCGCCGTGTGTATCGCCGGTGAGCTTCACCAACAGCAAGATTCAATCCGTCTTTTGTTTCCGGGACAAGGATAAGATGGACGTGGTTTGGCATAAGGCAATATGCCCATACTGAAACATGATACCTCATACACCATTCCGAC
>Ga0180007_10000095_pt1 | contig 157341 bp, 145 predicted proteins | sample MM_PC_MetaG_FD_121122 | JGI IMG/M metagenome (GOLD analysis project Ga0180007, IMG submission 121122) | Groundwater microbial communities from the Aspo Hard Rock Laboratory (HRL) deep subsurface site, Sweden - MM_PC_MetaG | ecosystem: Environmental > Aquatic > Deep subsurface > Groundwater...
GCTGTCCCCATCTGAAACCGCTTTTCCATTTTCTCATTTAACTGGATTGATATATTCTTACGCTGGGATTTCTGCGTGGGATTTTCCACTGATTTTCGGGGCGTTTTCGGGGAGATTCAACAAGGAGTTATACACGATTTTATGTTTTTCTGCCGCGGTAGCGGCTTCGTTCAACAATTGGGTGCACTTCATCAACGAAACAACAAGAGGCTATATGAACAAAAACTATCGTGCAGCAATCTGGATCATGGCAGTTATTGGTGCGGGACTTTGGCTCGTATATGCATTTGGCGTCCCAGCACCGCTGAGTTTTTGCACAGTGGCGGCGGGTGTAATCACCTTCTTTCATTTTATGGCGGATCCTGTCGATCCTGCCAATGGATCGTCAGGCAAGGATGCTCGATTGCGTGCCGCGATCGCAGGTGCAGTTGTCGTTCAATACCTCGTTCTTGTGGGTATTGTTGCCTACTTCACTAAGGACTCCGTGAAGCTTCCGCAGATTACCGAAACCCTCATCGGAAGTTTCACCACTGTAGTTGGAGTAGTAGTTGCATTCTACTTCGGTTCCTCTGCTTTCATTGAAGCTCGAAAAAAGGAGCGGGGTAGCGATCTGTCAGGACCAACTCAAAATGGCAAAGATACCAAATAGCGCTCAACAATTTTTTGCAGTTGACCGGGCTACAGCGACATGAATTCGACGTTGTAGTATTTACAATCAATATCGTTCAGCGGTCGGTTTCGTTGTTTTCCGCCTGGTTCCTGAAAATGGCGTTCTGCTTAAAAAACTCTTGCGTAATATTGCGATTATAATGATATTGACATTATGAAATCAATATCATTTATTTGGGATCATGCTAAGGCGTATGGAAAATAGATAAAGGCTCTAACATTGTTCATGGTGAAGGCGTTGCAATCAAATCTAAAGTGTTTAAGTCCATAGCTGCACTTATTGGCGAAGGGAGCGCCTACACGAATGCCTTCGCCAATGGCACGCTGACCCATACGTTTCTCGATGTGAACGATTACCACCGCTATCATTTTCCGATTGGCGGAATCATAAAAGAAGTTCGAATCATTCAGAGCGATGATGCGGCGGGTGGCATTACGACCTGGGATGCCAGAATCAAGAGATATCTTCTTGACGCAAACACGCCCGGTTGGCAAATGATTGAGACACGTGGTTGCGTAATTATCGAAACTAAAGAATACGGTATGAAATAAACGGCCCACCCGAGAAGTCATCTCAAAAAAAATCATCTGGCCCTAATTTTGTATCAACCATCTAATAATTGAAACTGAAAACCAGATCTTCATCCAACACCAAAATCTTTTTTTGAGATGCCTCCAATCCTTCAACACATCATCAGATCTACTTCGAATCTATACAAGATTCAATGGATATGTTTTGATCAAAATTTCATTTATTTGCCGTTGTAATACGTGACATTAACTGAATTGATAAGCCTCAGCGCCGAAGTCATCCCGGTAAGATCCTCATAGATTTCATCGCTGTATACCTTGCCATGACCCACGATGGCGGACTCTGCAACATCGCCGTTAGACATTTCATCCGTATCCACAACACCCTCCCAGATAACGGACGGCTGGCCATAGATAGGATTGGCGTATGTCAAAGTGACATCAAACGAGACATTGTATTCGGAACGGACTATGATTTTGCCACTCAGACCGAGGTCTTTCGGAACCTGACAGTATACGGTAAAAAAGTCGCAGTAGGGTGTTGCCCCAGAAACCGCATCAATATCAAGATCGTCTTCCTTTTCCTTGACACTGTACCATAATGGGGTCGCTCCCGGACGCCGCACCAGGGAACCGCCAACCCACACCCATTGATTTTTTGCAACACCACGGGTCGCAAACAGTGACTGGTACTGAGTTATGCCCAATATGTTCTCGTATTCAAGCCAGATGGCAAACTGCGGATACAGGGGATCGATATTGTATGCGTCTGGGTTGAAACCCACGTCGATGCCCAGATATGGTTCTGAATAATCAATGGAACCAAACTCTTTTTCGATTTCATCATCACAGCCGATGAGACCAACCATGCAGATAGCCACCACAAACATAAATAGAAAACGCTTCATGCTTTTCATAAAGTTCTCCTCAAAAGGTTAAAAGACATTTGGAACAATTTGTGTCAAGTATGTGAACATTATTTAAATTCCGATACAACTTTTTGTCAATATATAAAATCATTTTTAATGGTTAAAATGGTTAAATTAGGTCACATCTTGACGGGCTGTTGCCCAAATAAAAAACACGCATAAATGTCTAATATCATTTATGAAAGCTTGAAAATATGCTATCATAGCAAAAATAATAACATATTATATCAATTAAATTAGGTCACATCTTGATTAGTTATTAAGATGACTTTGAATAATTCTTTACGGATTGTCGTCCTGCAAAAATTGAAAAATAGAAAAATAGGGGACAGGCAAAAAATATTATATTCTCGTGCTTGTTGTAGACGGAGGTGGCCGTGATGTTATCCCCGACTCAATCAAACGTATCGCAGGGAGAACGGGTCACCATCAGTATTCGTCTGCCCCGATATCATAGCCGCTTCCCTGGGGCCGGGTTTCACAGTCCACATCGTCGTCAACGTCAGCCAGGGTTTCCCCGGCATCCACCACGGTATCTATATCGTCATCCAGATGGAGGTCGCCTGACGATGATTCGGTGAACCAGGCTGCAACAGCAGAAGTAATATTATTTCTGACCGTTGCCGAACCACTTTCCCGGCTTGTTATGGCTTTGTTGGTCAGATTATTGATAATCTCATTTCCGGTGGATGCGGCAAAGCGGTATTCAATGGCATTGGCGTAGTCATGGTCAAAGAAAATTGTGTTATTGTATACACTGACATCACGTGCCGATTCAAGGCCGATGCCCACATCATTATTCAAGCCCTGGTCATCGGCGTAGATCATGTTATTCCGGATCATACCCCCGGCACATCCGCTTGAGCCCAGGCCCAGGCCAATACCCCTGTCACAATTGATGATGATATTTTTTTCAATCACCGGATTCTGGGACTCGCTCCAAAAGTGAATCGCATGCTCGGCAATGGTGCCCTCCTCGGGACTCCGGATGTTTTTAAAGGTGTTGTTCCGCACAATCCAGTTTATCCCCTTATGAACATCTATGCCGCCGATATAATACTGGGGACCGAAATCCTGGGTGTATTCAAAAAGGCAACATTCAACAATGCCGTTTTCAGAGCCCGATTCACCCCCATAGGACCCTTTGAGCATCTGCTCGTTTGTATTGAATATCCTCACATTGTGAACAAATAGATGGTTTGCCCCCTGCTCACCCTGGACCTGAATTCCATGGTTGGCCACCTCTCCCAGGGAAATGTCGGCAATGGTAATATCTGATGCTGCCACCAGAAACACATGGGGCACATTGCCATCCATGCCCTGGCCCGCGAGGGTCACACTGCTTCTGTTGCCTGAGCTGCTCCTGAACACCACATGATCTGCCACGATGTAAAGCATGCTGGTCAACGCATAATAGCCGTCCTCTATCAGGATGGTTTTGTTGCCCCCGGTGTTGTTCGCGTTTGCAACAGCGGCTGTCAGTCCCCCCACCGTAGACACGGTGATGGTATCCCCCACAAGGGTGTCAAGGGGGTCGCAGTCACATTCCGATGCCAGGGACGCCGGATTGATGGTCAACTGAAATTCCTTTTGGTATGTCGTATCATCCATATCACATACCTGGACCGTAAATGTGAATATGCCATCAGACAAGGGGGTGCCCGAAATCCCGCCGGTGACAGAATCCAGGACAAGTCCGCCGGAAAGCGATCCGGAAACAATGGACCAGGTATACGGCACGGTCCCTCCCTGGGCAGACAGGGCCTGGGAATAAGATGATCCCAGTACCCCGGAAGAAAGTTGCCCGGAGGTTATGGTGAGGGTTTCAGGATCATCAGTGGTGTCCAGGGGATTGTCTTCCCCTGCACAGGCTGAAAGAAACAGAACGAGTAACACGACTAACAATCGGATTGAATTCCAGGAACGATATGTGATAATCATGGGTACAAACCTCCGGATGCAGTTGCCTAATCCATTCTAAATAGTTTAAGGTTAATATACTCTGACTATCAATAACCATGCCAATTCAGGCATATACCATCAACTCCACTGGATTTAAGGCGTTGGCGTTCACACTAATATAATAACAGCCCTGGAATTTCCTTATCTGGCGATATGCCGATATCCCTTATGTGATATATCAAAAATCTTGTGTCCCCACTCACTCCTAAAACCCCTCAACCCTTTTCGTCCATACCTCCCATACCTCCCATACGTCCCATTTTAAAGAAGCTTAAATCCTCCCAATCACACGGTGCAAATTGCAACACATGCTTCATTTTGCGACACGCCATATATCGGTGATGTATTCCAGTCTCTTAGCCCGTCCCATTCAATCACAATGTTGCATTTTGCAACACCTACCACCGACAAAACTTATATAAATTACTGAAATATTTATAGATATACGAACTGGCACTTTTATTGCTATTTGTTATTAAAATTTTTATCCCGGTGCATTGATATGGACCGGTATTCGATGCCAAGAACAACAGAATGCTCAAAGTTTTGCCTTTAAACACATATTGTTCCGTTGATTTTAGGCTGTCGAGCAACACGTTAAAAGGACATCCGTTTGAAAAATAAACATCTGACGACCTATGTTTCCAAAGAGGAAGCTTTTTTTAAAAAGGCAATCATGGAACGACCTCGAATCAGTATCCGTTTTCGAATCATCATCTCATTTCTTCTGGCCTTTTTCTTTCTTCTGGCCATTGCCACAGGGTCCATGTATTTCATTTCGCGGCTTGATTCACGGTACACCTTCTTTGATGAAGCCGGGAATTTTGCCTTTGAGATCCAGCAGGCACGGCGTTGTGAAAAAAACTTTTTTTTATATGGCGCAAAATCAGATCTTTATGATGCCTTGAGTTATATCGGCAATGCAGCCCATATCATCGAAACATCCAATGAAATACGTTCCGTAAACCATAAGATGATCAGAGCGTTCTCAGATAATCGATGCCCCGTCTTATTTCGATGTTTTTTTCCACTTTTTCGTGCTTCAGATGCAAAACAAGCTGCATACCCGGGATATGATACTTCGTGTGGAAGGAGATCAGGGATCTTGCCACCGAGGTATCCGAGCGTTTGGCTTCGATCATCAGAGACGGTGTGGCGTTGTTGACCAGGCAGAAATCCACTTCCTCCTTGTCTTTGGTTCTCAGGTAATTCAGGGACCAGGGCGTTCCAAGACAGTCCTCCTGGTGGTAGACATGCTTTAATAAACTCAGAGCAATGGTATTTTCAAACCGGATGCCTTCATCGCCCTTAACCAGGCCCGTGTCAAAAAAATAAATCTTCGGCTCCTTGATGATCGACCGCGCGATGTTCTGAGAAAAGGGAGGAACCCTGAATACAATAAACAGGGATTCAAGAATCTGGATATACTTTTTCACGGTATTGGGAGAGACCTGAACATCTTCGGCAATGGATGTATAGGATATGGGTGAGCCGACCCTTAATCGCAACAATTCCAGAACCAAGTTCATGGCTCTAAAATCATGAATTATTTCAAAATCGAGAATATCCGACCGGATCAACCCGTCCACATACTGCATTCGCCAGCGATCCGCATCCCTATCCGATTCAGCGAGAAAGGGCTCCGGAAATCCGCCCCGTGTCATAAAATGGTCCAGGGCAAAAAATTGGATTTCGGAAGGCGTCACCGGAAGAAGTCTGTGTCTGAAAAAACGCCCTGCAAGGGAATCACCGCTTTGGCGGAACACTTCAAGACGAGCACTGCCGGTGACCAGAATTTTCATGGAGTCTGGTTTCGTATCAAAGACACCTTTCAGGTAGTTTTTCCACATATCCATTTTATGAAGTTCATCGAGAATCAAAAGATCTGTCCGGGGCAGCCAGGCTTCATCGGTGATAATTTTTCTGTCTGCAAGGCTGTCGTAGTTCAGATAAACACTGTTTGGAAAGTCTCTGGCGATCTCTTTTGCCAGCCAGGTCTTACCCACCTGACGCGGCCCCGAGAGAAAAACCATTTTTTTATCTAAATCTTGGATGATCTGTTGTTTTTGTTTCCGTTCCATACCGTGTCCTCTGGGGATAGAGTGATGGTTATCCGATTGGTCGTGGTGTATGATCCCTCGACTATTATGCACTGGTTTGCGGAATAGTCAAGACTATTTCGCAATACGGTGCATAATGGTCGGAGCTTGGGACTGGAAATTCACTGAAGTTCTATGGGAATTTCTATTGGACTGATAGGACCTATGGGACTCATGGGACCTATAAACATCCACGAATGTATCTGGCTGATTTTACATTTGATAAATTCAATTCTAATCTTCGGGTTTCTTACATTTATAATCAAAAATTGACACTATACATATAAAAATACATAGATTAACTATGGATATCACATGGGACTGAAATAAATTAGTGAGAAAGGCGAGCAAACATGAATAAAAAAACTATTTCAGATATCTCCATGGAAGAAGTAACACAGGCGGATTTTAAACGGGCAACGCTCAAGATTACCGGGAAGCCAGTTGATAGAAAACAGCGTATTTCTATTATTATATTGAATTTTTCGATTTACTTAAAAAAATATTTTGCAGCGATGTTCTCCTGATCAATAGGTACAACGCCATATCATCAGAAAAATCACCGCTGCATGATTTTATTCGTTCACACGATTACTGCATCTGATCTATCCAATCGCCAATCGCTGGGAACAATACAGTCGCTGCTGTTCTGCCGCAGGGTAAATCGGCATGGGCCGTATCGGGCATGATGAAGTGATGATCCATTGCATGGGGGGTTTTCAATCCCATCACATAATCAAGGACGGTTTGAGCGGCCACAAGGCCGTTATAATCGGATAAAGCGCAAATTGTCGGCGTTGTGATATTATCCATATGATCCTCATAGTAAGTGTAGCCGTCACCTGCCGCTCTCGGGGGTGCCTTGACAAGATCTTTATTTGCAACGCCGTTCGTATAGTGTTCCCTGACGACCATATTCAAACCCCAGTCAGCATATTGGCTGACTATCCTCAAGGACATATTCCCCACGGCATATCTCATATAATGATCAAAAACGTAAGGATCAATGTTATCTGTTTCAAAGAAATGAAGCCATTCTATAGCCTCATGGTCCATGGCGTAATCGGAGATGGCATCAAACATTGTTGCCATAAAACTAGACATCACCATCCGGGTAGATGGACAATCGACAAGCATCATTTGCATAAGGCTATCCAAAGGCAGGACCATGGGTGCATTGGCTATGGTCCACAGCAGATCAAAATCCAGGTATTCGGGCAGGGGTGGGATGCTGGCCGGATCAATGGCGATGAATCCGTTAATGGCCCGATTCCTTGCTTTTGCAAGATCATCGCTTATTTTGACATGGGGTAAGTAGGTCGGGTCGGCATTTTTACCTGCCATGACCTCGTCAATGTCCATGTACGCCCCGGTGAGGTACATATACGTTGCGGTGGCCCCGGTACTATGGCCACCGACCATGGGTTTCATCCCTGTGACCTCGGAAATCTTGTCGACCATGGCAGGGACATCAAGGCAGGCAAAAACATCAATATTTGTTTGTTTGATACCGGCTTCGCTCTTCACCGGTTCCCTCCCGATGCCTCTGAGATTGCCAAACCAGGGATCATACCCTTTTTGCCAGAGATAATAACCCAGATTGTACAATAACAAATGATCCTTTTGGATATATTCATCTCCCACAGCCCAATCCGGCAGGGGTGTCGGGAGCTCCATCTTGGCATAAACATCCTTCATCTTGTCCGTTGTGTGGGGGAGGAATTCATTAATGTTCATCCCCATTCCGCCCATGAGCAGAACCGGTTGACAATCAGTTCGAAACGGCGCATCGTCAGCCGGACGATAACGATACAATTTCACCTCAACATCATCTTGGGTTAACGCTGTATACACCTCGGTTTCATCACTATCGCAACCCGTAAATAGCATTGGAAGAACCAACATAAATGCGACAATAATCGTAAAAAGCTTACCGGAACGGTTTTTTAATCTATTTGTTGATAAATCCATCAGAAACGTCCTCCTTAAAATGCTTTGCGATCTTACGCATTGCTGTTTTTTATAGCCTGCCTACCATAGACGTGATGACAACAGTACCCATACTCTTAACCCGACAAGAGGTTTTTTAAGAACGGATTCAGATCAAACTGAAATAATTCCAAACCATCAAAACAATGATTTTCATTTCAGTTAAACGACTTGCTTTATTATATAATAGGGCACTTGTAAGTACATGCTTACATATATTCAAACTCAATGTCAACATTTAAACAATCCATGTTTTATCCAAATAGGGATTACGTGATGCCTGGCGGGGCTGTTGCTGCCGTCATGTACGATGACCATCTTGAAATTACAAATCCCGGAGAGCTTCATTTTGGCATCACGCCTGAAAAACTCGCTGAACCCCATGAGTCAAGGCCTTGGAATCCAATTAGTGCTAATGTGTTTTACCGAGCAGGAATCATCGAACGGTGGGGTATGGGATCTTTGAACATCATCGATTGGTGCGCTGAAAACGAAAATCCTCAACCAGTCTGGTCACAGCAGACCGATTCTATTTTTGTAACCGTTCAGTCTTCAGCCTTGCGTACAGAAAGTGGAAATGAAAACGTCACCGGGGAAGTTCTCAGACTTCTATCTGCCATGAAAGGAGAGATGAAACGGCTGGAAATCCAGACTGAACTTAATCTCAAACACGAATCCCATTTCAGAGAAGCCTATCTTGTGCCTGCACTTCACGATGGGCTGATAACGATGACCGTCCCGAACAAACCCCGCAGCAGCAAGCAAAAATACCGATTGACCGATAAAGGGCAACGAATTTTGAGAGGCAAGGACCATGTTTAATAATCATTATTCTGGTGAATAGGTATTTTTGTGGAGATCCATGATGAAAAAATCAGTCTGTTTGCCATTGACGATTTTTGAAATTTCTCCCTGGTCCACAAATCCAAGACGACGATACAGGCGGGCGGCCCTGGGGTTATTCTTTCTTACGATCAAATGGATACGCTCAAGCCCCATTTCGAAAAAGCCCATTTCAAAGGTCATAATCGCCACATCTCCACCTAAACCGGTTCCGATCAGATCAGCCCTTATGGCAATACGAAACTCGGCTTCGCCCGGCCCTGTCTTGGATAGAATGGTGAAGGCCATCACCTGCCCGGACCGTTCAATGGCAAAGCATCGGGTTTCCGGTATGGTCAGGTACTGGGAAAGCCATCCATTTTCCCTGAGTGCATAATCAAGGGCGGCAAATTCCGTGGGATAGGAAGGCCATGCCCCGATCACCCGAATATCATCCATTTCTATATCACGGATTTGAATCATTAACGTATTGGATAGATTTTCTCTTTTGGTCATAAAAGCCATCTCAAAGAAGGTATACATTCACAGGCTTCCATGACGAGACGTGGGGAATCCATGAAGGCCATTAAAACCATATGTAACAGAAGAGTGGGTCATGGTCTATCACTCCGCTGTGTCATTCCGGGCACGGCTTTTTGTGACCCGGAATCCATATCCGCAAAAGCATAACAGTTCTAATCAATTCCACCACCCTGAACCAACGCCATGGATTCCGGGTCGGCTTCACATTCCAGGCTGAAGAGCCCGGAGGCTTCTATGGACTATTAAAACTTCGGAAACAGCAGACGCCGCCCGGAATGACATAGCTAAGGGTGAGACATTGCCATTCCTGTGTCTTAACATTAACGGGTATTTACGCCCTATTTTTTCCCCCTCAGGGGGCCACGTTTTGGCACCTGGGATGAACGCGATCCTGTGCCAAAAGGCTTTTTACCATCCTTCCCGCCTGGTTTTCCCGCCGGGGTTTTCGGTTTAGGAGGCTTTCGTGATCCAGGGCCTGGGGTTTTGGGATCTTTTGTCTTGAGTTTTGATGCAACTCGCCTGGCCACAATCTCAACGAGCTCCTTGTCGGCCTTTTTTTCACTGGTCGGGCTACCGGGACGATAAAGGACAAAATCAGGAACATCTCGTCCCTCTGTGAAGCCATCCACCTTTTCCACACGAATCTTATGATTAAGCAGAGTTTCAATGGCTTGAAGGATAGGCTTTTCTTCGGGACTGACCAGTGAAATGGCAATGCCACTGACTCCTGCCCTGCCCGTTCGACCGATCCTATGAATATAATCTTCCGGGATTCTCGGCATATCGTAATTGACCACATAGGGCAGATTGCTGATGTCAAGACCCCGTGCAGCCAGATCTGTTGCCACCAGGGTACGGATATCACCCTTCTTGAATTCCTCCAGGGTACGCATTCGGATGGATTGGCTCATATTGCCGTGCATGGCAGCGGCACTGATTCCCTGGGCGTTTAATTTTTCCGTAAGTTTGTTTGCCCCGTGTTTTGTGCGGACAAAGACCAGTATCCGGACCCATCTGCCCCGGGTGATCAGGTGAACAAGAAGATCCCGTTTATTCAAGGAGCCCACCTTATGAACAATCTGGGCCACTGATTCCGCCGCTGTATTGCTGGGTGTCACTTCGATATATTCCGGGTCTTTGAGCATTCTTGCCGCAAGATCCCGGATTTCCTGGGTATAGGTGGCTGAAAAAAGCATGGTTCTTCGCTCGGTTGAAACATATTCAAGGACACCGGATATTTCTTCACTAAAGCCCATATCGAGCATTCTGTCCGCTTCGTCAAAAACCATGAATTCGATGTGGGAAAGATCCACATAGCCATGCCTGGCAAGATCCAGAAGGCGGCCTGGTGTGGCCACAAGAATATCGATGCCGCGGTTCAGCCGGTCGACCTGGGGCTCGATACGAACCCCGCCGAAAACCACGGTGCATCGGATGGACACACGCCTTCCAATGGCCTTGATGCTTTCCCCCACCTGAAGGGCCAACTCCCGGGTTGGAGCAAGGACAAGTGCCCTGGCATGTCGTTTGTGTCTCTTCCCCCGGCTCAGAATTTCAACCATGGGAAGTGCAAAGGCATCTGTTTTTCCCGTTCCGGTCTGGGCACGGGCAAGAATATCACGCCCACTTAGAATCACGGGAATGGCCTTGGTCTGGATAGGGGTCGGAGCAGTATAGCCCTTTGTTTTTATAGCTTCAAGCAGTTCGACCCTGAGGCCGAGGTGGTCAAATGACATGGTATAATCCTGAAAATCTTTTACGTTTCGTGGTTCTGCACAGCGGCACAGCGGTTCTTTGCAGTGCTCCAAAAGTATCGGGGTATTATACCCTAGTTCCGGGGTAATGTCCCCTTTGAATTTTGGGGATAATGAAATGGGAGGTATGGGACCCATGGGACTTATGGTCTTAATTGGTTTTTATAATGCCCATTTTTTCCAGTTGGTTTCTCAATCTATAAATACGCATTCGATTAACGTTAAGATCGGAAATGGCAATGGTTGAAGATGATCTGACTGACACTGTCTTCATATCAGGTTGAAGCACAAGTTCCAGGTTATCGACAAATCGGAACACGCGGGTTCTGCATTTGGCATGAATATACGTGTCATTATACTCCATGATCTCTGTCCGGGGGATGTGTGAAATAGCATCCTTGATCATGGGCCAGGCCTCCTGGCTGGGCATCAGCAGTTCAAAGGGCGATGTTCTGTTGTATAAAATCCGTGTGGTACTTGAAACACAGTTGGGCAAGGGAGAACACCCATCCAGACAAAGGGTGTTGTCACGTACGGTCACATGTTTGCCTGAGCAACCGGACATCAGGATGAATCCGAATACAATGGCGATTGATTTTAATTGTTTTTTATTCATGGTTGTCTTCCTTTTATTCTTAAAAAAACGATTCAAATTCGTGTGAATGTCCCCCCGAGCACACTCAATTATTACTCACCACCCCTTCTCAGAGTTCACTGAAGAGCACAAAGAAGGAATGGATGGAACCGTCTCGCAAAACGAAAGCCGCCTCACGGGCAAAACCCTATCTTAGGGTGGGCTGTGCCCACCAAATAGACCGACTCCTTATAAAAGGCGATGCAATTGGACATGTGAATGGATATAGGCCGATGCTCATAAATTTTTTCTCACAGAGGCACAAAGATCACAAAGAGAAACTATTATTCCCAAGTTTTTTTGCACGTGGTAAAAAAATGAACTAAAAAGGATCAAATAATAATTTTCGACATGTACCAGTATATGTCGAGGTTGTAAAGGATAGAGTTTTCTGTCGACTTTTTACGAGTTCATCATCTTTAGGTATTCCCTGAAAAACTGATTGACATAAAGAATACCGATCGGTATATTCCATCCATGAAAAAACCAACCCTGAATAAGGCAGAGATGACCAAACAGTTCATCATTGAAAAGTCCGCCCCGATATTTAATAAGAAAGGGATTGCCGGCACCTCCCTTTCTGACCTGACAAAGGCAACCGGCCTGACCAAAGGCAGTATTTACGGCAATTTCAAGGACAAGGATGATGTGGCTGTCTGTGTTTTTCAATACAATGTCGACAACCTGATTTCATATCTGAACAGGGCCATGGATAAAAAAAAGACCTGCGTCGGCAAACTGCTCGCCTTTCCTGAATCCTATAAACGGCTTTACAGGCATATGATTACCTTTGGGGGGTGTCCCATCATGAACACGGCCATTGAAGCCGATGACACCCACAAGCCCTTAAGCCAAATGACCAAGGATGTGATCAGTCACATAAAAAATGACATTACCGGATTATTGGATAAAGGCAAACGCTTAGGTGAAATCAAGGAATCAATTGACACGTTAAAAACAGCCGATATCATCATATCCCTTATTGAAGGGGGCCTTTTTTTATCCAAATTAACCGGTGAAAAAAATTATCTAATGCATTCACTGGAGCAGGTAGAAACCGTGATTCAATCCTCTGCAGAAGGGGATTGATGCCCAAGCTATTTTTTTCACGTTTAAATATAAACCCCTTTAATCTTGAGGATCTAATCGCATGACAATGTTATTTGAAAAGACATGTATCAAGTCCATGACGCTTGCCAACCGCTTTGTGCGGTCAGCCACCTGGGAAGGCATGGCCGCAGATGACGGCTCCATGACACCAAGCCTGACAAAAGCCATGGTTGATCTGGCCCAAGGAGGCGTGGGACTGATCATATCCGGCCATGCCTATGTTCTTCCCGAGGGTCAGGCCGGCCCCTGGCAGATGGGCATGCATAAAGATGAATTGATCGACGGGCACAAGAAAATGACCGATGCCGTGCACCAGGCTGGCGGTCGGATTGTAGCTCAACTGGCCCATTCCGGACATTTTGCTCCCAAAGAACTGACTCAAAATACACCCCGGGTGGTCTCGGATTTTGAAGGCTTATCAAAATCCCCCCGCCATGAATTAACCCAGGATGACATCAAACGCCTGGTTGATGGATTTGCCCAAGGAGCCCGACGTGCAAAGGCTGCCGGTTTTGACGGAGTCCAGATCCATTCGGCACATGGGTACCTGCTCAGCCAGTTTTTGTCTCCGGCTTACAACCGCCGTAAGGATAACTATGGTGGGACCATTGAAAACCGCACCCGTGTACACCTTGAAATTTTAAGTGCTGTCCGAAGCCTTGTGGGCGATGATTATCCGGTCTTGATCAAAATAAACAGCCAGGACCATATCGATCATGGCTTGACCCTCGAAGATTCCATCGCTGCATCCAAAATGCTGGTCCAGGCAGGTCTTGATGCCATAGAACTTTCAGGCGGGACCTTGACCAGCGGGGCATTATCACCCAGCCGGACCGGAATCACTAAAGAGGAAAAAGAAGCCTATTTCAAAAACGCGGCCCTGTCCTATAAAAAAGCCATGGATGTCCCCCTGATTCTAGTGGGTGGCATGCGATCACTTACCGTGGCGGAAGAGACTGTCAAAAGCAAAACAGCCGACTATATATCCATGAGCAGGCCCTTTATCCGCGAACCCGGCCTGGTCAACCGATGGAAATCGGGCGACACCAGCCCGGCCACCTGCAAGTCCGACAACCTGTGCTTTGGACCGGCCATGGAAGGCAAGGGCATATTCTGCGTCGTGGATCAGCTTAAAAAAAATAAATAATGACCCATTATCCAAGGAGAGAGAACAATGAGCAAAGACATTTATCGTGAGCTTCAGGAACGTCTGGATAAGTACTCTGTGGGTTTTCCGGCCACGGAATCCGGAATAGAAATCACCATTTTGAAAGCCATGTTTTCAGAAGAGGACGCGGCTCTGTTTCTGAGCCTTTCACCGATTCTGGAATTTCCTGAATCCGTTGCACAGCGAATAAACCGGCCGGTTGATGAAACATCGGCCCGACTTGAGGACATGGCCAAACGGGGACTCCTTTTCCGGGTTAAAAAAGGGGATACCACCCCCAAATACGGGGCCATCCCCTTTGTCCACGGGTTGTTTGAATTTCAGGTCAAACGACTGGACAAAGACTTTGCAAAGCTGGTGGAGAACTATTTTGATAATGACTTTTATCATGCCATGGCCAAAAACGCCGGGGGATTTCTCCGTACGATTCCCATTCAGCAGTCCATTGATGTCACCCAGAATGTTGCCGCCTATGAAGATGCATGCGAACTCCTGAAAAAGCAAAAAACCATTGTTGTCACCGATTGCATCTGCCGGAAACTCAGAGCCACAGTGGATACGGGATGCGGTAAGTCCATGGAAGCCTGTTTTATGTTCGGCTCCATGGCCCAGTATTATCTTGACCATGACATGGGCCGAAAGGTCTCTCTGGATGAGGCCATCGCAATTTTAACCAAAGCTCAAGAAGATGGCCTTGTGACACAGCCTGCCACAGCCCAGAATCCCGGGGGCATGTGCAACTGCTGCGGCGACTGCTGCGGCGTTCTCAAATCCCTGAATCTGTTTCCCAAACCCGCTGAAATGGTTTTTTCAAATTATTACGCGACGATCAACGATGAAGAATGTGTGGGATGTGAAGCCTGCCTGGATCGCTGCCAGATGGGGGCGCTTTCCATGACTGATGATGAAAAAGCTGCCGTAAACCTGGATCGCTGCATCGGATGCGGGCTGTGCGTGACTACCTGCCCGTCCGAAGCAATCCAGCTGGTATTGAAACCCGAACAAAACCGGAAAGTCCCCCCTGCAACCAGCGGTGAACAGATGATGAACATGGCCGTTAACAGAGGGATTGAGTTTTAAATATCCATGTGCATTTAGGTTGCCGCAAGGGCTTTGTGCGTTGCAGTAAACCCAATTGATGCCCTCGAAAAAAAGGCTGTAACTCTCAAAAATATTTATTCAATCTCGTCCCCAGGGTCCAACCTGGGGACGCTCACCATCCCTTATAAACGTTCAGATTCAAGAACGAGTTCGGTGTATTTTTTATTCTCGCAGAGAGGGTCTGAAAATGTTCTACATAATATTAACTACTGGAGCGAACTGCACAACCGGATATCATTTTTTCCTTTGACATTGAAAACGCGACAACCTTATGATGAACAAAATGTAACGATACAGGGGTTCCTTTGGAAAAAAATAAACTGACATCCATGATATCCATACTTTCGGAAAACTTTGTTGAAAACAACATTCCAGTTTGCCTCATCGGTGCCTTTGCCCTTGGTTTTTTCGGCCTGCCCCGGCATACCGTGGATATTGATTTCATGACAGATGCGGCTCATTGGAATCACATTCTGGAGATTATGACCGAATCGGGTTATACCTGCTTTCAAAAATCACAGTCATTTGCGCAGTTTGATTCCGATTATGACATATTCGGCAAAGTCGATTTCATGCTTGTGGACACAGAGGAAGGCCGGGACATGTTAAATCGAAGTGTCCTTATAGATGCTGAAATCATTGGGAAGATACGTGTTATTCAGCCTTCGGATTACATTATCTTAAAACTACTTGCCATCGCCAACAATAAAGAAAGACAGCTCAAAGACGAATCGGATATCGCAGAATTCTTCAAAACCATTTCTGAATTCGGTTTATCCGATGAGTTTGAAGCGCTGGATTATCAGCGAATCAGGTATTTTGCAGAAAAGTACAGACAGGGTGAACTCATTATAAAATATATTGGCGAATAAAGATGAATCAAAAACAAAACAATACATACTTGCCAGGCTCAAAAGACAGGATCAGAGTATTCAACCTCATCGACTGGACATTCGAGCTTTCCGTGCGAAAAGGCCCTCACCCCTTTGACATTGATTGTCAGTGCATCGCCTGCATGACCAAACGCAAAAAACGCCTATACCCTATGCCCACCGAGTGGACATACACCCTCTGAAAATCTTTATTTAGATTTTAAAACATCTGATCAAGCCGCCTATGGTTTAAGCAAGGCGAGAAGCTCTTCATAAAGCCCTGACAGCCGGATGAAGAGCTCGTGGGAGCCGCCCTGATCAGGATGAACGTCCCGGGCTTTTTTTCTGTATAAGCGTTGGATGTCGCGTTTGGTCATGGCTTTCAAATCCGCTACCGGCAAACCGAACACGGCACTTGCTTCGGCATAGGCCTGATCCCCGGGACGCTGCCGGTTCAGGATGGTCTGACGGTGATAACGCCGCCTGTTCATCCGGGCGGATTCCAGGTCTTCAAGAAAACGGGGACGTTGGTATTCCGTGTCAAAAAACATGATCAGGTATCGGATCAGGTAATCGTGAAGAGAGGTTCCCATGGTCATACCTGCCCAGAACGCCGTGTCTCTGTTCAGTGCACAGATATCGCTGAGCAGATGGTCCGCCACCCTGTCCTGGTCCAGGGCCTGGGGCATTTCACGGGCAAAAAGGGTATTGAAATGGCGTTGGAGGTCGAAAATCACGAAGACATAGGACTTAATCTCCTTGGCTGACAGGGAACGTTCATCGGCCATAAACCGCTGCTCCAGTTCGTCCCGTGATTTTTCAGAAAGAAATCGGAACATCGTGCCCGGCACCTTGTCAATCTGCTGCTGGTTCATGCTCCCTGTCCTCAGATAGGACATTCTCCGCTTATCGAACATATGAATTCCAGAAACAGAAGTGTCCTCCACCCTTTCCCCATCCCGGGAACGGGCACGTTCATAGCGCTGCCTGACATGGGGCCGGATAAAGGGCCAGAAGATCCTCTCAAGATTGTCGTAATCCACGATCTCACCCATGGATCTCAATGTTTCTTCGATCAAGGCGTCCAGATAAAAGGAGCGCCCATGGGGATATCGGACAAAGGCCCCAGGGTCCGGGCCCAGATCCATCAGCTCGCGGCTCAGATAGACCCCATTTGCCAGATAGGATGTCCGTATGGAAAAAGACCGTTTACCCTTTGATTCTGTCCTGGCGATATACATTATCGTATCCGGTTCTATGGAATTGATTTCAAAGAATCAAATGCCGATTTATAAAATTTAGGACACTGTGCTGCAAGGCTCCTCCTTGCATTCGTTAATTTCGATACTTATGTGAGACAATTCACTAAAATCAGACAATAATTTTTTGTAGTGTTCCGTGGGTTTTGGGAAATGGGTCACGATCGAAATGATTGCCGCATAATGATTGCCCCCTACGTTCCAGACATGGAGATCGGATATTCGATTATCGGGATCCTGTTCTATGGCTTGCATGATTTTGGCATGATGAGCACTCCCAATGCTTGCATCCAGTAGTATCGGGCTTGTTTGCTTCATTAAGCCAAAGGACCACCGGGTAATAATAAGTGCCCCGACAATGCCCATAATGGGGTCCATCCGGTCCCATCCGAAATATTTCCCAGAAGCCAAAGCGACGATGGCCAGTAAGGATGTCAAGGCATCGGCCAGAACATGAAAATAGGCGGCTTTCAAATTATGATCATGATGATGATCATTATCATGGTGAGGATCATGCTCATGATTGTCTTTTAGGAGGAATGCAGAGACCAGGTTAACCCCCAAGCCAATGACGGCAACAACAATGGCCTCATTAAAATGGATGACCTGGGGATGGATTATGCGTTGCAAAGATTCCACGGACATGACCAACGCCACAACAGCCAATGCAACAGCGCTTGCAAACCCTCCCAGAACATTGACCTTACCCGTTCCAAAGGCATAGGCAGGGTTATGGGCATGCTTTCGGGTGTATCGGTAAGCAAAAATAGTTATCACAAAGGCCGCCACATGGGTGCCCATATGCCAGCCATCGGCAAGAAGTGCCATGGAACCGTAGACACTTCCGGCCACGATTTCTACAACCATGGTCACGGCTGTCAGAATTAACACCCAATGTGTCCGTCGCTCACCTTTTTTATTTTTGATCGTAAAATCGTGAGGATGCTGCCAATCTTTCAGGTTATGTGTGGGCATCTCTTGTTCCTGGCTTTTGGGTTCTGGGTAATTATTTTTAATTGGTACAGCTCCACGTCCGTCCATATGCGCGTGAACGTTGATGCCATTTAAAGATCAGCTCGATATTTAGCCTGCACCCCTTGTATAAAATTACGCAAAATCTGATCTTTACAGTCACGATAGTGTTTATGATCCGGCCTTCGGAAAAAAGCGCTTAATTCGTGTTTGCTGATGTGAAAATTTGCCAGATCCATCATTGCCAAAATATCTTCAGCTTTCAGGTCTAAAGCAATTTTTATTTTTCTGAAAATAATATTGTTGGTTAAAGGCAGCCCCGGGTCAGGATGTGGCTCTTCTTTTTTACCTCGCCTATCGTTAATTAAACCATTTAGAAAAATCGTCATCTGAGTGTCATTGCATTTCCGGTATGCCGGGTCGTCTTCTTTTTTTAACCACGCACTGATCTGCTCACGCGTTACCTCATGGTCCGCCTTGCCAAATATATCAATCATTTTCGAATCGTTAAAATCAAGGGCGTAGCGGATCCGTCGCAATATATCGTTATTATTCAAAGGCTTGCTCCAATCTAAACTGTAGGGGTGATACAACCAACAGCCGATTGATTATGTTGCAGTCGTTACCAACCGGCGTGAATTCATTGTATTGCATCGATAGATGTTTAGTCAACGGTTGGCTGACGCCATCTTTATTTGATATAGTAACCTGACACTCTCCAGGTCCCATCCTTGTCCAGCATGGGGGTGACTGTTTCCATGGCTGTTTTTTTTCGTTCCAGGGACGTTGAGAATTGGATCACGACATACTCACCATCCGGTGCACCGGGCAGAGCTGTCTCGTAGGTTATTCGAGTAACTGTCCGTGAGATGAGCTTGCCAAGAGGTTCACGCACGGCCTTAAGGGACTGGGTCCACTTCTCCTGATTGATGGCATTCCTGAAATATTCGGCCGCGTGTTCCCAGCTTTCACCGTACTTTCCTTCATCCACAATGGAAAGCCACTTTTCGGCAGAAGCCACGGCTGTTTGTATTTTCTCAGGTTCCGATGCCTGTAAAGAGACGCTGGAAACAATCAGAACTCCCATGATAACCAACACCATTCGACCTATCATTTTACGATCTCCTTTTTTAGGGTCATATTTTCGTCAGGGCAATACGCATCAGTTTTTCTGCAGATATTTTCTGGGCACTATGGGCGAAGCTCACGCATGTGAAGCAGAAAACAAGTAACATCAGTCGAACAGTAACAGTGATTCGAATCGGTCGGATCATTTCGGTCTCCTTAAATTAATGTTCATGTTTGCCTTGATTCGTCAGGTTCATTCATCTAAAAAAATGTCTGAAAACGGTGTGGTTTTTCTTCCTGCTTAAGTGTTAATCCCTTTCAAAGCTGTCATCTGATAAATCCATGATTAGCCTTAAATCTGATAGCATATCTCATTATCCAAATCCATAAACTTTATTTGACCAGAATGTGATTTTCACTAGCACCTGCAATCAATTTTTCCATTTTTGTAATAACAAGGCAGCCGATTATAAGCTATCACGTCATCTGCAAAAGCAAAATGTTTCAAATGTTCATTTATTCATAAAATTCATTCATTTTTTCCCGTCTCATACCGATACATAATCAATGGATCTCAATGATGAAATGAATTTTCCAGGCTATTCGGTTTTGGAACAACTTGGGAAAACACACCACTCTGCCGTTTACAGAGCCTGCAAAACAGGAGGGGATGAGACCGTCATTATCAAGGTCATCAGGATCATGGATCCTTCTCCTTCGGCCATTGCCCGCTTAAAACACGAATATGAACTTATCCGAAGCATAACCTTGGACGGCATTGTAAAATCCATAGATTTCATACAATGCAATGGTCTTCCGGTCCTTATACTTGAGGATTTCGGAGGGATTTCGCTCAAGGAAATTTTGATTGACGGTTTTACCGTGGAGCGTTTTCTTGGCTTGGCTATAAGACTGGCTGAGATCCTGGGGGAGCTGCATCAAATCAATATTTCCCACCGAGACATTAAACCCCACAATATCCTTTTGAACCGAGACTCGGATATACTAAAAATCACTGATTTCGGAATCTCAGCTGAAATGTTCCATGACCCCAAAGAGATCACAAACCCCGCTGTCATGGAGGGGACGTTGGCGTATATCTCACCGGAACAAACCGGTCGGATAAATTGCGATGTGGACTACCGGACGGACCTGTATTCCCTGGGTGTGACTTTTTACGAGATGCTTACAGGCATGGTGCCCTTCCGATCCATGGAACCCATGGAAATCATCCACGGCCATATTGCCAAGATACCTATGCCCCCGTCTTCGCTCAAACCCGATATCCCTGTTTCTGTTTCCGATATTGTCATGAAACTCTTGTCAAAATCACCGTCAGATCGATATCAGAACTGCATGGGTCTTGGGGTTGATCTTCATGAATGCCTTCGCCAACTGCATTTGAACGGCCGTATCGAGCCTTTTGCTTTGGGCTCCCAGGATATACCGCTTCATCTTAACCTTCCACGCCACCTGGTGGGCCGGGATAAGTCACTAGACCTTCTTCATAAGGCCTTTGACCGAATCCGCCTCGGCTCCGTTGAATTGGTCATGGTGACCGGTGACCCGGGCATCGGGAAATCCGCCCTGGTCAACGAGCTTTATAAACCCGCTGTAGCGAAAAAGGGATATTACATCGCCGGGAAATTTGACCAGTTCCAGCAAGGCGTGCCTTACAGCGCTTTCATACAAGCGTTTCAGAGTCTGACCCTTCAACTGTTCGCAGAAAATAATACACAGCTCAGGGCCTGGAAAACGCTGATTCAGACAGCCTTGGGGCCCAACGGGAAAATTATAACGGATGTTATTCCTGAAATTGAGCTGATCATCGGCAAACAGCCGGACATTCCGGATCTTGGGCCTGATGAAATGCAAAACCGCTTCAATTTGGTGTTTAAAAATTTTGTCCATATTTTCGCTGATCAAGCCCACCCCCTGGTTATGTTCTTGGATGACCTTCAATGGGCGGACCGTGCAAGCCTCAACCTCATTTCAGCCATCGTAAGGGATCGACGTCTGTCCTGTTTTCTCTTTGTCGGTGCATACCGTGACAAGGAGATCTCATTGCAACACCCCGGGGTCATTGACGCTGTCGGTATTCCTTTACAAACGATTCATCTGGAGGCCCTTAAGCCCGACGACATCAGACAATGGGTCATCTCTTCCATGCGTTGCGAACCCGAAACAGCCCTGGCCCTGGCCCAGGCCATTTTTACGAAGACCCAGGGTAACCCCTTTTTTATCAATCAATTTTTAAAAACACTGTACGATAAAAAATACCTTTGTTTTGATAGCAGCAGGGGATGGTCCTGGAGCATCGAAAAAATTCAGCAATTGGACGCCACCGAAAATGTCGTGACGTTTTTAACGGACAAACTCAATGAATTATCCCCGGAATCCCTTGAAATAATCACACGTTGTGCCTGCATTGGCAACAGATTTAATCTCGACACTCTGAGGGTGATTTCCCAACGGTCCATTGATGAGATTGTAGATATCATGGGTTCTCTCATGCAAGACGGGCTGGTCAGCCGTACCGGAGAGTACTATGGATTTTATCATGATCGCATTCAGGAAGCTGCACATTCACTCCTTTCCACGGCTGAACGAGAACGTACTCATTATCAAATCGGAATGTTTGACCTTGGAAACACAGGGCCAGAAAAACGTTTCAACCGAATTTTTTCCATCTGTGATCAGCTAAACCAGGCGACCTCTCACATATCCGACCAGAATCAGAGGACCCAATTGGCGGAGCTCAATCTCATGGCAGGCATCAAGGCCAAAGATTCCACGGCCTATGCTGCAGCCGTGAACTACCTGGATTCAGGCAGCGCAATGCTCGCCCACGATTCCTGGCAAACGGACTACGACCTGACCTATGCCCTGTTTACCGAGCACATGGAGTGCCGTTATCTCAATCGAGATTTTGTTGAGGCTGAGAGACTGTTTGGCATCATCATCCAACACGCAGCGACAAACGTAGACAAGGCCAATGCATACAATACCATGATCACGTTGTACACGGCCACCCGAAGCGCCCATGAAGCCATCGAACTGGGCATTGAAGCCCTCAGGATCTTCGGGATCAGCATAAACATCAATGTTGGGGTTTTGCCGGTTATCACCGGGGTAATCAGGGCCAAACATCGTCTAGAAAAAATCGGGCTTGAAAACATCTTCGATTTCCCCACCATGCGCGATAAGGAGCTATGTGCCATCCACAATCTTTTTCTCAATATCAGCGTTCCTGCTTTTTATGTGAATTCGAATCTCTTTGCCCTCCTGGTACTCAAAGGCTTTAGCAGTTACATAAAGCATGGCCTGAGCCCCCATGCAAGTGTGACATTTATCGTTGTGGCCAACCTTGTCCAGAACGTCCTGGGTGATTATAAACTGGCCAACCGCATCGGCGAGATGGCCTTGAAACTCGACGAACGATTCGATAACCCAAGGGTCTCGGGCATGGTCCAGCACGCCTTTGCCTTTTTTATTCTGCACTGGAAAAAACATGCCCGGTTTGGGCTGGATATGTACGCAAAAACCTATGAACTCTCCATGAACACCGGAAATTTTATCTATGCCGGACACAGCATCTGCACCACGGCCCAATGCCGCATCATGCTTGGCCACCCTATTGATGACGTTCTCAATGAGCTGAACAAACATCAGGATTTCATGATGCTCCTAAAGGATCCCCATGTGGTTTCACAATACCAGCTGAGTCGACATGTGGCCATGACATTGAAGGGGCTCATACCGGTTGACCATGATTTGTCCGGGGATGCCTTTAATCTGTCCAAGACCATTGATCAGTTCAGGCAGTCAGGCAATTCATTTGGTTTATCCTTTATGCTTTACTCCAAGATGTTGATGCGTGTATGGCAAAAAAAATTCAACGAGGCCCAAGAGTTAGGTGCTGAACTGGATCAACGTATCCGTGCTCTTATGGGGACCCAGTTGGTTGTGAATCACTACTTTAACTATTCATTGATATTAATTGTCCTTTTGAGGCAGGGTGAACGGAACAGGAAAAAGAAATTCCATGCTCTTATACGCCGCAATCAGCGTAAGCTTTTGAAATGGTCCCACTTATGCCCGGAGAATTTTCAGCATAAGTACGATCTGGTCACCGCTGAGCTGGAAGGATTAAACGGCAACTTTCACAAGGCCATGGAGTTCTATCACGCAGCTATTAAAGGGGCTCGCAAAAACGGATATCTTTCCGATGAAGCCCTGGCCTGTGAAAAACTGGCAGATTTTTATCTTGAGTGCGATTTTAGCGAAGAAGCCAGGGTGTATATTATACGGTCGCACAAGGCCTATGTAGCCTGGGGTGCAACGGCCATGATAACTAAACTTCAAGAGACCTACAAGGCCCATTTCAGATTGGGAGGCAGCCTTGTTCATGGGGATAGCCATAGTGCGACAACCTCATCGGATTCATTGATCAACACCCTCGATTTTTCAACGATCATGAAAGCCTCCCAGGTGATTTCAGGTGAAATCATGCTTGACAGCCTTCTTAAAACCACCATGCATATGTCCTTATCCAACGCCGGGGCACAACGTGGCTATCTCATTTTTGAATCCAAGGGGCAGTTGATTGTTCAAGCCAGCGAGAACATTGATACAGGTGAAAAAAAAGTATTGCAAAGCACCCCCATCGAAGCGTGCGAGGGCCTCTGCCCTGCCATTGTGAACTATGTTTACCACAGCGGCGAGAGCCTTATCCTTGCCAATGCCAGTGAGGAAGGAGCCTTTGTGAATGACCCCCATGTGCTTAGGTATCGCAGCAAATCCGTATTGTGTATACCGATCAAGAATAAAGGCAGGCTTGCCTGCCTGCTGTATATGGAGAACAATCTGACCCCGGAGGCATTTACACCCGAGCGGCTTGAGATCCTGCGCGTTATCACCACGCAAACAGCGATTTCCCTTCAAAATGCGAGACTCTACGAGGACATTACCAACGAAATAAGCGTTCGTAAGGAGGCCGAAGAGGCCATGAGAACAAGCGAAGAAAAGTACCGAACCATCCTCGAAGAGATGCAAGACGCTTATGTGGAGACAGATTTTAATGGCAACATTGTTTTTATCAATCCATCTGTCAGTACAATCACGGGATACACATCATCCGAGCTGATCGGTTCGACAATTCAAAAATTCATCAGTTCGTCCGATCATAAAAAACTCGAAGACTATTCATGCAACATCTATAAGACAGGCCATCCGGGCAAACCCCTCGCCTGCAACCTGATCAGCAAAAATGGGACACAGATCCCCTTGGAAATCGTGACATCATTAATTCGCACCAAGTCAGGTGAAATTAGAGGGTTTCGTAATGTTGCCCGAAATGTCAGCGAACGCAAACGCCTTGAGCACGACCTCATCGAATCGTCCAAGAACGTTCATGCCGCCCGGACGGCAACCATCCTGGGCTTGGCAAAACTTGCCGAATACCGTGATGAGGATACCGGAACCCATCTGGAACGAATCCGCGAATATGCACGCATCATTGCCCAGGAACTTGCACAAAAACCGGAATACAAAGAATACATCACACCGGACTATATAGGGGATATCTACAATTCCGCCATTCTACATGATATCGGCAAAGTGGGTGTTCCCGACGCCATCTTACTCAAACCCGGCAAACTCACCACCGAAGAATTTGAAATCATCAAGACCCATTCCACCCTGGGTGGCGATGCCTTGCGGGCTGTTGAGACCAAAATCGAAGGCCAGACCTTCCTCACCCTGAGTAAGGAGATAGCCTACTATCACCATGAAAAATGGAATGGTTCCGGCTATCCCAAGGGCCTTATAGGCACAGACATTCCCCTTTCAGCCCGGATCGTTGCTCTGGCCGATGTTTACGATGCCCTTACCTCAAAGCGAGTCTATAAAGAAGCCTTTTCCCACCAGAAAGCCATGGATATTATCGTCAAAGACCGAGGCACCCATTTCGCGCCGGATGTGGTGGATGCCTTTATCGTCCATGCAGATGAATTCCGCCGTATTCGTGAAGAACTGCCAAGCGATTAGTCCCGATTTTTCATTATCATATTTCGATTATCCCAACATAGTTGTTATCCAATAAATCACCGTAAAACCGGAAATCACCTATCGCGACGTGGTGACATTGACCTTTTGGCACATCTGCGAGACCGGGCAACGACTGCAAAAGGGGGATATGGGTCTGCAGATCAGCTGGCCAAAAGCCACCAGGATTTCATTGTAGATGACCCAGTGGGGTCGGGGAAGTTTTTTCCGCAAGGCCATTTCGGTCTTGTCCGGGTTCGGGGTTTTCACGTAAGCGATTCGATTACTGATTCGGTGGACATGGGTATCCACACAGATGGCATCTTTGTGGTATCCTTCCACCAGAACCAGATTGGCTGTTTTCCGGCCCACGCCGGGCAGGGTCAAAAGAAGGTCGATCTCGTCCGGAACCACCCCATTGAATTTATCCAAAATCAACCGGCTGATTTCCATGATGCGCTTGGCCTTGGTGGGATAAAACCCAACCGGGTAAATGGCTTTGGAAATGGCCTCTTCTCCCAGAGCCAGCATGGCGTTTGGATCTTTGGCCAGATCAAAGAGCCGCTTGGCGGCAACGGCCGTGACTTCATCCCGGGTCCTGAGGGATAAAACCGTTGAAATCAGGACCTGATAAGGACTGGCTCCTGCATGGGACATGAGGGTGATCACCGGAGCGTCCCAGTTTTTGTAATGTTCTTTGAGTATGGCTATAAATCGATCAATGGAAAAGGGCTCAATGGTTTGTGTCATCGTGAATTCCCTCGACTTTTTTACGAGTTCATCATTCTTAATTTTTAATTTAGGCACTACATAGCCATTCCATAAAAAATATTAAAGATGGCTGAGGCCATCAAGAAAACATATTCCATTTTTTGAAAATATGATACATCAGGCACACGATTAAAACTTAAATAGAGTGTTTTTTTCAATTCATTTACGGAGCAACACCATGACAACCCAACGCATACATAATTTCAACGCCGGGCCATCCGCCCTGCCCCTTGCTGTTCTGGAAGAAATGCAGAAATCCTTGTTGAACTATAAGGGCAGTGGCATGTCTGTGATGGAGATCAGTCACCGGTCCCACTGGTTTGATGAGATACTTGAGGATACGATTATACGGATCCGCAGGCTTCTGGATTTAGGACCGGAATTTGACGTTCTTTTCATCCAGGGAGGGGCCAGCCTTCAATTCGCCATGGTGCCCATGAATTTTTTAGGGCAAGGGGATTCAGCTGATTTTGTGGACACGGGCACATGGTCATCCAAAGCCATTGCCGAAGCAAAGATCCAGAACAAGACCGTCCGGGTGGTTGCATCGTCAAAGGACAGAAATTACTGTTATATCCCAAAAAGCATGGCCTTTGATCCCCAGGCGGCCTTTGTGCATCTGACCTCGAACAATACCATCAAAGGGACCCAATGGCATGGATTCCCCGACACGGGCCAGGTACCTATTATCACGGACATGTCATCGGATATTTTAAGCCGCCCCATGGATATGACGGGCATCGGCATGATTTACGCCGGGGCACAGAAAAACATCGGGCCTGCGGGTGTGGCCCTGGTGATTATCAGGAAAGACCTGCTTGAGCGGATTCCTGAAACCCTGCCCACCATGTTGTCTTACAAGACCTTTGCGCAGAACAATTCCATGTTCAACACCCCGCCTTGTTTTACTATCTACGCCATCCAGCTGGTGATGACGTGGCTGGAGGATACCTGTGGTGGGCTTGACGCTGTGGGCAAGGTGAATGGGGAAAAAGCACGCCTTCTGTACGAGGTCATCGACCAGAGTACCGATTTTTACACAGGAACTGCCGACAAGGACAGCCGGTCCTTGATGAATGTGACGTTCCGGCTGCCGGATGAAGGCCTGGAAAAACGATTTGTGGAAGAGGCTCTCAAACACGAGATGGGAGGCTTGAAAGGCCACAAATCCGTGGGCGGCTGCCGTGCCTCCATTTACAACGCCACCACCCTTTATTCAGTCTCGGTACTGGCGGATTTCATGAAACATTTTGAGGCCAAACATGGATAGCATGACGCATCCATCCTGGAAAAAGCATATTCCCCTGATTCAAAGTGGTTATGCCAGAGACGTTCTTCTAAAAACCAGGGCACTTCGAAAAACCCGCACCATTTTCCCAGAGGACGGCAAGGTATTTTACGCCCTTGATATACTTCCCTTTGACCATGTCCGGGTGGTGATCCTTGGCCAGGACCCTTACCATGGGGAGGGTCAGGCCCATGGCCTTGCATTCTCGGTTCCCCAGGGCATAACGGCTCCGCCATCCTTGAAAAATATATTCAAGGAAATCACAGCAGATTGTGCCTGCCCTGAAACCCGGAGTACAGACTTGAGTGACTGGGCCGAGCAGGGTGTCCTGCTTTTAAACGCATCCCTTACTGTGGAAAAAGGCAAACCCGGCTCCCACAAAACCTTGGGTTGGCATCTGTTGACCGATCAGATTATCAGCGAATTATCTGTGAAACGAAAAAACCTGGTGTTCATGCTCTGGGGTGCCCATGCCCAGTCCAAAAAAAACCTGATACAACCGGACAATCATCTTGTCCTCACCGCACCCCACCCGTCACCCCTCTCGGCTTACCGGGGATTCCTGGGATGCCGCCATTTTTCAAAGGCCAATGGCTACCTGAAAACACATGGTGTTTCACCTGTCATATGGGCATAGATTTCATGGAGGGACATAGAAGGGATCAGTAAAATAGTCATGGCCTTTTCAGCAGGGGATCTGCTATAATCAGGGCCATGCAAAAATTTCTTATCATTGTGGGTGTTGTCTGTCTGTTTATCGGGATTTTGTGGCCTTACATCAGTAAAATCCCCCTGGGACGACTGCCCGGTGACATCGTGATCAACAAGCCTGGCTTCACATTCTACTTCCCCATCACTACCCTGGTGATCCTTAGTTTGATTATTTCACTTATTTCGTGGTTTTTGCGGAAATAGCGGATTGATTCTTTTGTTGATGGGATGGGGCTTATAAGTCCCATATCTATAAGTCGAAGCCAGGGGACGAAGCACTTTTTACTCACCACCCTAAACGTCATGTCCTTCATGACCTTGTAAGATTAAAGTTAAGTTTCCAGGCGCTGCCTGGAAACGAAACAAAAACGGTTTAACCACGGTGTTTCAATGTCCGTGTCAGTCAGTGCTCGTCCGTGTCCGTCCACGAAGAAATAGCCTGGACAAACACGGACCGACAAGGACGAACACGGACATGTGCCACCTGCTCAACTTTTGATTTCTGTTTTTTAAATCATGCGACAACTATCCTGACACAGGGGGGCAGTGAGCCACGCGAACGGGTGGTGGATAAGAAAAAGACAAATCCACCTTAACCCGGATGATTTTCAAGCCAGTAATCGTATTCAAAGGGCCATTCATCTTTTCGGTACATGATCAGGTTTTTCATGCGCTGGTGAAAGTCATCCATCCGTGTTTTGACATCCTGGGGAATAATTTTCCTGTTAAAGGCATCCACCAGATTCCGGCCCAGATCAAAGGCTTTGTGTTGGATGTCCTCGGGGAATTCGTCGCCTTGGATCATACCCATGGTGGCCCAGACAGACCCCACCGGAACAATGCCCGTGCTGATCAAAAAATGATTCATGAACGAGGCAATGGGCTCTTCGTCTCCGCCACCCGAGGTCACCACGGACACACCGTACTTGCCTGTGAAAGACTGGCAGTGGAGGACTCCGCAGCAGCGATCCATAAAGGCTTTGAGTTGGGCGCTCACGGTGAAGATGTAGTTGGGGCTGCCCAGAATCAGACCATCGGATGCATTGATTTTCCCGAGAATGCGGACAAAATCGTCTTTCTGGACACAGGCGCCCTTGATATGACAGACATCGCAGCCACGACAGGGGAGAACCGTGTCGCCTTTGAGGACAATGGTTTCATTTTCCGCCCCGGCTGATGTGGCTCCTTTGAGCACCTCATCCATGAGTCGGGCCGTGCTCCCTTTTTTTCCGTGGGGACTGCCCACGATACTGATCAGCTTCATCCGTCGTTCCTTATATGGTTACCCTGTTCAGAGACATACCTCATGCCTGATATCATCTAAATATCCACCTTCACGGGATTTTTGTAGTAGGTATCTCCTGCACAAAAATGACATAATACACCTGTGTCACCCTGACAATCCCGTCCATCCCTGATCACAACGCCACAGCAGGTACAGACCGATTTGAACCGGGTGGGGCCTGGAATATCCATTGGGGGGATATCCACCTGCACCTCCTGGACATCGAACAACTCATTGAGGGGCATCCGTTTGTATGCTTCAAGCTGGGCCTGTCCTGTGTCCATGATGCCCGGCACATAATACGCAATACTATTCCGGGAACGTTCTGTGGAAACAATCCTGAATGCCCGGCCGGTTTCCGTGTTCACAAAGGTGGCTGCCATGATGCCGTAGTCTTTGAATTTCAAAGACCGCCGGCCCAGCTTGGCCCCGGTCACGTAGGCGATGGCATCGGTGGCGCAGCGGTCGATCTCCACATACACGATCAATTTTTTGATATCCTTGCCGGTTCGGGTATGTTCAAGACCTACCAGTTTCAGCCCCAGCATGGACATCCTCACGCCGATCACCTGACCGGCACACAGATGACCGTGCTCCCTGCTCGACCCTTCAAGCAGGGTTTCAAAATCGTTTTCCCCGTTATATTGCATACCACATATCCTTAATAGACCGTGATCAAGAGCTTTTAACCACCGATGCCCCGATTTCGATTTCATATTTGGCAATCTTGGCATGGAGGGTGGGCCGGGACAATCCCAGGATCTTGGCAGCCTTGGACCGGTTACCATCGGCGGCTTTCAAGGCCTCTGTGACCAGAAGGGCTGAAAATTCATCAACACACCGGTCAAAAAAATTCTCTTCGGGTCCCTGGGCCATACGATTCCGGACCCAGGATGTCATGCTTTCCTCACGTTGTTCCGAACTTATTTTCTTATCAGGAAGCCGGGTGTTTTTCAACACATCATCACGGGAGACAGGGTTACCTCTGTTGAAAATCAGTATTTTACGGATCACATTGGACAATTCCCTCACATTGCCGGGCCAGTTATAGCTGTCAAGACTAAGCAGGGCATCTTCGGTGATCCCCGGGTTTGCCATCTGGCTTTCTTTGGCATACCTGCCCATAAAATACCTGGACAAGAGGGGGATATCCCCGGCCCTTTCACGCAAGGGCGGTAAAAGAACCGTCACAACCTTGAGCCTGAAATAGATATCCTCCCGGAAATGCCCTGATTCCATGGCGGCCTCCAGATCTCTGTTGGTGGCAGCAATAATCCGGACATCCACGGGTATGGTCTCACGCCCCCCGATGCGCTCAATGCTCTTTTCCTGGAGCAGCCTTAAAATCTTGGACTGAAGCCCCGAAGGCATGTCCCCGATTTCATCCAGAAAGACGGTACCACCATTGGCCTGTTCAATTTTACCGATTTTCCGGGTATTGGCCCCGGTAAACGCACCCTTTTCATAACCGAACAGCTCACTTTCCAGAAGCGTTTCAGGAATGGCAACACAGTTGATCACGGTAAAGGGTTTTTCTGCCCGCTCACTATGCTGATAAATGGCACGGGCCACCAGTTCCTTACCCGTTCCGGAGTCACCCCGTATAAGCACCGTGGCATCACTGGCTGAAACCCGGCCAATAACTTTATATACCTCCTGCATGGACGGACTTCTGCCCACGATGGATTCCCCTTCAAAGGAAAAACCGTCGGAAACCCCGGCATCCACTTTGACGGGAAGGCGCATGAAGCGGCCAGCATCCACGGCCTGCCCGATCACTTTAAGCAGGGACGGAATGTCAAAGGGTTTTAAGATATAATCAAAGGCCCCTTGCTTGATGGTTTCGATGGCCGATTCCGTGGTGCCGTAGGCGGTCATGATGATCACCGGCAATTTGGGTTCCATCTTGTGTATGATTTTAAAGGCCGCAAGGCCGTTCATACCCGGCATTTGCATATCCAAAACAACCAGATCAGGCAGGGCTGTTCGAATGATTTGAATTCCAGCTTCTGCCGATGGAGCTGTGGTGACCGCATAGCCTTCATTGGACAGCAACCGTTCAAAACTGGTCCGAAGATTGTCATCGTCATCTATGATAAGAACCCTACTCATCGTGCCCCTCCCATGTTTTCCCCGTTTACAGGGGGCAGTAAAATAATAAAGGTGGCCCCCTCACCCAGTCGGCTCTCCACGGTGATTGTGCCCCCATGATTTTCAATGATTCTCTCGGCAATACTAAGGCCCAGGCCGGTCCCTTCTTCCTTGGTGGTGAAAAAAGGGTTGAATGCCTTTTCCAATGCATGGGCGTTCATTCCCGGCCCCGTGTCCTTGAGGTAAACTGCACAGGCTTTTTGTCCCCGGGGTGTTTCCACCATACGCTCACGAATGGTTATTGTCCCACCCCGACCCATGGCCTGGCAGGCATTTTCCATAAGATTCACAAAGACCTCCTTCAACTGCTCGGGATCCCCCTTAATTTCGGCAAGAGGCCCATTTCGTTCCAGCCGAACCGTGACGTCGTATGATTTCAAACGGTGGGTGAGCAACTGAAGCATCATATCCACCACCGAAGACGGACTGATGATCTGCATCTGAAGTTTGGGGGGTCGTGAAAATTCCAAAAAATTCTGGACAATGGTATCAATATGTTCGATTTCCTCGGAGATGACCATCAGGTCTTCGGCCTGGTCCTCGTTGAGCTTCAAGGACCTGTTCAGGGAAAAGAGCCGCATCTTTACCGAGGTCAAAGGGTTTCTGACACTGTGGGCCATACCGGCAGCCAACTTTCCCACCATGGCCATTTTCTCGGCCATGACCAAGGTTTCCCGGCTCTTTTCCAGGGCATGATGGGTTTCACCCGCATCCTTGAGAAGATTATCCACATTTTCACTCAAGGCCTTGACCAGGTTTCCCGGCTGTTTTTCCCCCCGGCCCCGTTCGGTTTTTTCCGCAAGGGCCCTGAGGGGCTCCAGCACTTGGCCGATCAGCATAAAGGCCAGGAAAAGCCCTGCCCCCACCTGGACCAGTAAGGCCGCCCCGGAGATTTTCCTGAGGCGTTTGTTTTCTTTGACACTTTGTTCACTGACCTGTCGGATCTGTTTGGCCTGTATATCTTTATACGCTTCGCACAGATCCAGTATCTTAAAAAATTCTTCTCGGATTTCATTGTGAAGTGTGTTTGCACCCTGTTGATCTCCCTGGGCATAATAGGCAAGGACCACATCCTTGTTTTTGATATACTCTGTGTAACGGTTGTCAATCCGACTGAGAATATTGGCGGCGATGGTGTCTTTTTCCTTTTGCCGGGCAGAGACAAGCCGCTCCTTGAACACCTGGCGCCATTCGCCCAGCTGGCGGAGCCAGCCCGGGTCTTTGTCCATGACATAATAGGACACAAATCCTTTCTGGTTCACCAGGGCTATTTCCAGTGATTCGGCCGATTGATACGCGGAAATATTTTCGGTGAACACATGATGAACCATGGTTTCCACACGAAATGTGTACCAGATCATGGTTCCGCACCCAATAAGAGAAACAGCCACCAGCATGCATAGCGTCAAGGCTACCCTGGTCCTCAAATCCGTTTTAACGTTCATGATTCTCCTTCCGCAATACAGGATCAACGATTCGTATAAACCGTCCCGATGAAATTTATTAAAACATATTGAAATATTCTTCAAGATGCAATATGAAACATATTAAAACATTTTTACACTAATAAGGAACCCAGGGCATGACAACCATCCCGTCACCCCTAATCACAGAGCTTTTAACACCCGGGATCGATTTCACACGAATGTTCAGTGACATCCCTGTGGGGATTGCTGTGCTTGACCTGGACCACCGGATTGTTTTTATCAACCAGACCTTTGAAGCCATGACCGGCTATTCTTTGCCCGAAGCCTACGGCTTTCCCTGCCGGACCATTTTGCGGAGCCGTGCCTGTATCCAGAACTGCCCGGCCCGAAACAGCAAAAAAAAGAGTCGGCCCCATTCCTTTGAAAACGATATCATCAACCGGGACCGCCAGAACATCCCTGTCCGTATGACCCTTGCCCCCATCCATGACAAAGAGGGGAATCCCGTGGGGTTTGTGGAAACCCTGGAAGACATGAGAATGATCAAAGAGCTCCATGTCAAAAAAAGCCATGCCTACAGTTTTGCGGACATTGTGGGGCGGAGCCCCCAGCTGGAGCGGGTATTCCAGACCCTGCCCGTGCTGGCCCAGAGCGACGCATCCATCCTGATCACCGGCGAGACAGGCACGGGCAAAGACCTGGTGGCCGAGGCCATTCACCAGACATCCAATCGGGCCTCGGGCCCCTTTATCAAAATCAACTGCGGAGCCCTGCCGGAAACCCTTCTTGAATCGGAAATTTTCGGACACCAGAAAGGGGCCTTTACCGGCGCTGTGGAAAACAAACCCGGACGGTTTCGACTGGCCCACAACGGCACCATCTTTCTTACGGAAATCGGAGATCTTCCCCTGGCCCTCCAGGTCAAACTCCTGACCTTTCTCGATGATAAGGTGATCTTTCCCCTGGGAAGTACCCAGGGTTTTAAGGTCAATGTCCGCATGATCGCGGCCACCCACAGGGACCTGGAACAGATGGTCCGTGACAAACGCTTCCGCCAGGATCTTCTTTTCCGCCTGAATGTGGCCCGGATTCATCTGCCTCCCTTACGAAAACGAGACGGAGATGTCCGCCTTCTTCTGGACCACTTCCTGAACAATTTTTCGTCCCAGATGGACAAAACCATCCAGGGTTTCTCATCCAAAGCCCTGAATATCCTCACTGAATATGCATACCCGGGCAACATCAGGGAACTCAGGAATATTGTGGAGTATGCCGCCAACATCGCCAATGAGCCGGTCATAGGCCCGGAGCACCTTCCGGCCTATCTCACGGAACAGGCCACAGACAGGGCGTCTGCTGACGAGGACAGCCTTCCTTACGAAAGGAATAATACAGATGTGGAAAACAACGGGGGCCCTACCCCGGCACCTGTCAGCCTTCCCAAAACATGGGCACTGGCCGAGCGGGATATGATCATGGAAGCCCTGATCCAGGCAAAAGGCAAAAAAAACCAGGCCGCCGAAACCCTGGGCTGGGGGAGAAGCACCCTGTGGAGAAAAATGAAACACTATGGCCTGGATCAGTGATCCAAAGCTGCGTCACCCCCATGGTGACGAAACATTTTGAAACAAACAGGGACGCCCGACTGACCATGCCCTGGGCATGGGCACTCATCGGTCGCTTACAGGTCTGATATGATTAAAAAAATTCTTATTCCACGTTTTTTAGATGAGGTGGCACCTCGTTTTGATCTGGCCACCGAGGCCATTATCATAACCCTGTCCCGGGAAAACCGGCTGGAGGAGCAACGAACCGTGGTCCTTCCCCAGGCATCCAGTGAAAAACTCTGCCATCTGATCCTGACCGAGAATATCAATACCGTGATTTGCGGCGCCATTGAAGAGGAATTTTATCAATTTTTGAAATGGAAAAAAATCATTGTCTGCGATTCCGTGGCCGGCCCATTCAAAGAAGCCCTGGCCCGTTACATGGAACACACCTTGAAACCCGGAGACATCTTGTGGGAAAGACAGATTGAGGGACGCCATGTTTAAAACACGTTTTTTTAAACAGATCATCGATAAACTTTTCAACACGGTAATCACATCTCCCGAACACTACAGCAGACTTCGAAGAAATATTATCATTACCATGTTAATCATAACCATTCTGCCCCTGACCTCCATGATTATCATCAATCATTTCCAGTACCGGGCGCATCTTCGAAACGAAATCACCAATCCCCTGATCACCCTGGCCAATAAAACCAGGCATTCCTTTGAGCTTTTTCTCAAAGAACGTCTTTCCACGGTTCGATTTATTGCCGCGGCATACACCTATGATGATCTCAAGGACGATCAGAACATCAGCCGCATCCTGAGTTTTTTAAAAATGGAACTGGGGGGCTTTGTGGACCTTGGCGTTATCAACTACCAGGGCGATCTGGTCAGCTACGCCGGCCCCTATTCCCTTCTGGGTAAAAACTATTCCGACCAGTCCTCGTTCCAGGAAACCCAGCTCAAAGGCCAGTTTATCAGCAATGTTTTCATGGGGCACCGCAGATACCCCCATCTGATTATTGCCGTGCAGCATCTAACCGATTCCGGTCAATCCTGGATTCTCCGCGCCACCATCGACACGGATCAATTTGACGGTCTGATACGGAGCATGGGGCTGGATCCTTTAAGCGATGCCTTTCTTGTGGACAGTGCCGGTGTGCTTCAGACCCATTCCAAATACTATGGTCAGGTCCTTGAGACCTGTCCCCTGAAACTTCCCACGGGCATGTATGGCAGTGATATCTTTGAGACCAAGGATCAACTGGGCCGGGACATTTTGATCGCCTATACAGCCTTTACCAGTAGCAATTACGTGCTGGTCATCGTCAAACCCCAATCCGTGGTGCTCAAATCCTGGTATGCCCTGAAAACAGAGCTTCTGATCGTGTTTGCCATCAGTGTCATTATCATTGTCTTTGCTATCATTCGAATCACGGACACGCTGATCAAACGAATCCGGGTCTCGGACGAAAAACGTGAAACCGCCCTCACGGAACTTCAGCATAACCAGAAGCTCTCGTCCATCGGGCGCCTGGCTGCGGGCGTGGCCCACGAAATCAACAACCCCCTGGCCATTATCAATGAAAAAGCCGGCCTCATGAACGACATCCTGGAATTTTCCGACGATTTCAAAAGCAAGGCCAAATTCCTTGAGCTCACCGAGTCGGTCATCACCTCGGTGGACCGCTGCCGAAAAATCACCCACCGACTTCTTGGCTTTGCCAAACGCATTGACATACAGATCGAACCCATCAACATCAATTCCGTGATCACGGAGGTGATGGGTTTTCTTGAAAGGGAGGCTGTTTACCGGAAAATCGATTTACGGCTGCGCCTTGGGGATAACCTCCACCTGATTTCATCGGACCGGGGGCAACTCCAGCAGGTCTGCCTGAACCTTCTGACCAATGCATTTGCCGCTGTTCAGGATGGAGGTATTATCACCGTCAAGACCGAAAACAGACAAAACAACGGCATCCAGCTGACCATTTCAGATAATGGATGCGGCATTCCTGCAAGCATTATCAAACATATTTTCGATCCATTTTTCTCAACCAAAAAGGAAAAAGGCACAGGGCTCGGCCTGTCCATCACCTACGGCATCATCAAAAAACTGAGTGGGACCATCACGGTGCAAAGCAAGGAAGGTGAAGGGGCCGTATTCACGATTGTGCTACCCCAAGAACCCCAAATCAACAAAGAGGAACAAAATGAGCTCTAACACTATTACGGTCCTGCTTGTGGATGACGAAGATGAATTTACATCAACCCTGGGCGAACGACTTGAAATCAGAGGATACACCGCCGTCACCGCCAGTGACGGGGAAGCGGGTATTCAATGCATCATCAACCGGGATATTGATATTGCCGTTCTTGATTTGATGATGCCTGGCATGAACGGTCTGGAAACCCTGAAACAGATTAAAAACATAAAACCCACACTGCCTGTCATCCTTCTGACCGGTCACGGCTCCACCAAGGAAGGCATGGAGGGCATGCGTCTGGGCGCTCTGGATTATCTGATGAAGCCTCTGGATATCAATGAGCTCATTAAACGAATTACCCAGGCCGTACAGCATAAATAGGATCAAAACATCATGAAAAACAGCCCCAACGATAAATCATTTTTTATGGGCAGAGTCACCGCATCGGTGGCCCATGAACTCCAGAACGTCCTGGCCATCATCCGAGAAACTGCCGGATTGATGCAGGATTTCATGATGATGGGAGATGCCTGCCAAGATTTTGAGAACCGGCTTTCAACCGGCCTCGCCAGCATCAAGAACCAGGTGTCACGGGGTGTGGGTCTTACCCAGGGCCTTAATCGATTCGCCCATACGGCCGATCATCTTCACTGCCCCATTGACATCAGGGACATCCTTGACCGGCTTGTCCTTCTCACCGAACGCATGGCCCGCAACAAGGGCTTTTCCCTCAGCCTTGCACCGGGAGCATCTCACACGATCAACCACGACCCGGTCGCGTTCCAGACACTATGCTTCCTTTGCCTGGAAGCCCTTGAACAAACCCTGCCCAGCGGGCAGGCCCTTGTCATCACACCCGAATCCCCTGGCAAAGGCGCCCGCATCGGATTCGCCTGCCCTGGCCTTCCCATGGACAGCGCACCATTGATCCGAACCTGGCCCAACTGGAATGACCTGGCCGAAGCCTGCTGTCAGTATGGCGTTGAATTATCACTCACGGACACCTGCCCGGGCATATGCCTTGGCTTTCCTTGATGGCGTCGTTTCCATAAAATCATGGGTATATGATCACGGGCATGAGCATCGAGCCAGATTCGGATTGAACAGCCATGGCATCAAACGTATCGGTGCTGTCTGCCGCGTAGGGGCACGGCACCCGTGCCCCTGTAGGAAAGGCCTTTGCCTTTTGCTCGGTAATGAATGTTTTTGAATTTTTCATAAATAAAAAACTTCCAGTGAATATCAAACTGGCTCTTTCTGATGCTGTCCAGGGTCTCGCTTAAACCGTCCCTGAAGCCAAGCACAGCATAATGGAGAAACTCGTTCAGATCATTGTTGATTCTGACATGTTCAATTTGTCTGTAATACTCCGGGCGGGTTTGATTGTAATAATTTGATAGGATGTGGGTCGCTATGTTTGGAAGACCTGATCTGAGTAGAATATAAAATTCCGCAAGTCTTCCGGTTCTTCCGTTCCCGTCACCGAATGGGTGTATCCATTCGATGTAGATATGCGTAACAATGGCTTGTATGACTGTGCTTCTAAAACTGCTGTCTTTCCCAAAATTAAATTCTTTTTTTAGCCATTCGCACAGCGAGGTCATATATTCAACAACATTCCTGTGATCCGGGCACCTATATGAACCTACCACCCGAGAATCTTCACGAAAATGCCCTGGTTTTGCGTCAAGGTGTTTACCAAGATTAATGCCAATCAATCGATGCATTTCCTCGATAAAGGCGGGTGTAATATAACGAATATTATTTTTAACGGTTACGTCATTCAAAAGGATATTGAACGCATTTAGAGTGTTTCTAACTTCGATTTCTTGATATTCCTTGCTTGGTGGAAGTTTTTCCCCACATTGTATTTTTTGAATTTCTTCCTGGCTTAATGTGTTTCCCTCGATTGCTGTTGTGGCCTGCGCTCCCTTATTAAATGATAGGCTCAGAAGCCTCTCGTGGTATTCCGGTTGGATGGGTGTATCGGATATTGCACGGGTAAGTGTCTTACACTGACCTAAAATGTAAGATATCTCCGGTGTTATTTCCCAACGCTTAGAAAATGCAATATGCTGAAAATTATTAATATTAACCTCAATATATGTTTAACTGAATCCAATTTTACAAATAGAATGAGTTATTTGCCAATCCAATTGTTATGCTTTATGTTGCTTTATTTACAAAACCATTTAAAAACCTATGAATAGGGCAAAAATTCGTTGTCCACGTTACCTGAACAATCAATAAAAACTTGATTTTTTAAAACCGAAGTGATATTGACTAAATTTCATAAACCGAACAATCACGTTTGCATCATGACGTGTGTTCATCCTGACACGTCATGTCAAGGTATAGGCCACACTGGTTCATCTGCTCCAATACATACTATACAACGATATATCAAACCTGTTGAAAATGAGGTGACGTATGAAAAGAATTCGTGGTTATGCATTCATGTTGATTTTTCTAGTTGCTCTTTGCGGCTGCAAGATTACGGGTACAATCACGGACCCAGCCACAGGCGAACCCGTTGAAGGGGTCAGCGTCAAGGTCACATCGTACTACGGTCCGTTAACCGCCCAGGACCCGATTCATTTTGAACCGATTTATTCAACGAAAACAGACAGCAACGGGAAGTACACCATTTCATCCTGGTTTTCGAAAAAAGAAGGGTACGTACTGGTGGAGTACTCAAAAGAGGGCTATGATCTGTTCCCCCCACGAAAAAATGTTCCGGCGAACGGTGAACAGATTCAGAACAGTTTCGCGGTGAAACTCGAAAACCCGGAAGTCTATAACGGGGATATAACGATTTCCGGAGACGAGGATTTGCACTTAATTTCCGAGTACAGCACCGTCACGAAATCGTTAACTCTTTCAGGCCTGAATGTGGCAGATCTCTCAGCGCTGTCCAACCTCAAAGCCGTCATGGGTAGATTAATCATTTCTGAAAACCCGGGACTCATCAATCTCGATGGCCTTAATGGGCTGAGAACCATCGGTTCCGAGATACTCGTGAAAAGCAACCCAGCCCTCGAAGCACTGACGGATTTTTCAAATCTCCGTTTCGGCTCCATGATTGTTGAGGACAATGGATCGCTGAAACATCTGAGCGGCCTGGATTTAAGCAAAGCTCAAAACTGCAACGTAGAGATCTGTTTTAATCCAATGCTGGAAAATCTTACCGGCCTTTCCGTTCCCGAACATCCCGGCCGGTTATGGATCATGGACAACGACGGGTTGAAAGACCTGGCAGGAATTGTCGTGCCATCGGAATTTTCAGGCTCCATGCTCATCAGTTCGCAATCCGGCATGACCCTCCACGGTATTGAAAACCTGACGTCCGTCGGCGGTATCTCCATCCGTGGGCAGATTTCCGACATCGGGGCCATGCAAAACCTTGAGAATGCAAACAGAATAGGGATCAGTGACAATCCGGTCATCGAAGATCTTTCAGTCTTCAGCAACATCAAGAGTCTTGACAGGTTGATGATATTCAACGCAGACAGACTTGTTAACCTGGACGTGTTTGAAAACATCGAAACACTTGAGGACTTTTATGTGGGGGGCTGTGCTGGGATTGAAACCCTTCATGTTTTTAAGAATATTGAGCACCTCAGGCGTCTTACGGTAGAAAAGAACGACCGGCTTTTTGAACTCGGACTGGACAATCTGAAAGACGTAAAGGATGATTGGCCTAGCTCCACCTATCTGAAGATCACGGACAACCCTCAACTCTGCACCAGCCTTGCCGAAGAGCTTGTGGCTCATCTGGACGATCCGGACCGGAAAAATTTCTATATCACCATTGAAGGGAATAAAGACTGCAGTCAATAGGCTAAGGAAATCTTATAAAGTAAATCCGTAAACGGCCATGGAATCCTGCTTGACCAGCTCCATGGTTCGTGCGATCACGGTGTCTGTGTGGGGCTTGGGCACATGAAACAGGTTGAAGGCGGCTTCCAGAAGAAAGGGGCATTGGGTTTCAAATTGTCCGGGGCCTTCATAAAGACGCTGGGAAAAAAAGCTCAAGCGCATGCCCCTGAGGGCCAGGGTGCGATTGTAATAATCCGCCTCGGTGAAGTCCGGGTTGAATGCCTCAAAAAATATCCGTTTTCTCTGGATATTGATCGGCAGCATGGTCTGGGTTACGGTCCATGAACTGTAAGCCGTATGATAAAGTTCGGCAATACGGTCATATCGTTCCACGGCCTTCATTTCAAGGGCCCGGGTCAGGGCATAGCGCAGGGTGTTGTCGGTCTCATTTTCCGTCAGCCGGTCGGCATATTCGATGAATTCATTGTAGGTCTGTGTCACAAAGTGCCTGAAAATATCGTCTTTATCACGAAAAAAATGGTACAGAGAGCCTGTGTTGATTCCTGCTTTTTTGATGATCTGACGGATTGTTGTTTTCTGATACCCCTGGGCAAGCAACAAGTCCCGCGTCACATCAATAATGATATTCCTGAGCTCAAGGCTCTTTTCCGACCGCTTCATATGGCAACCCCACCTGCAGAATTCTAAAACCGTGTTCTGATTCAATGGAGGTACCTTACATCATCACCACAAATTCCTCAAGCGGGGATTCCCGGACGCCAGCGGCAAAATCTTCATAGGCCCTATAGGTCCCGTAAGACTCATGGGACCTATAGGACTCATAGGACTTATGTCATTTATCTTGATGTGTTGTAAAATAGAACCTGAATGAGTTCTCCTTACCAGAAATCGATTTGTTTCCCCAGGACCAGGGCGTTCATTTCAAGGGAATACAAACAGTTCACCTCATGATAGATCAGGGAACCCGAACCCACCGAGGGTGAGGCATTCAAACGAAGATAACGCTGGCTTTTCCCATTATACTCGGGCCAGTAGGGCTGGCCGGAAAAATTGGGGTTCCCGGTTCGGGCAAAACTGGCCCAGTAAGCATTGACAATCCGTGACACAGTGATTTCCCGCTTGGAGTGGTTGAACATTTCATCGGCCGAACCAAACACATAGGGAAGCTCAAAGGAGTGAACCACCGGTATCAGACTCGAAAGGGGCCGGTTATCAAATCTGTATTCATAGATAGGTGCCCTGAGGTAATCATCGAAAATCGCCAGATTGGCTTCACGTTGACAATTGAACCCGATGTCTGTGAGTCCGTTCAGGTACAGTTCATGCTCGTTGCTTCCGATGATCAGGGGCACATGGTTGAATGCCTCGGTTTTCACGGCATCTGCAAAATGCTCCGGGAAAATGTCACCGTCAATGGCAGGAAGAAACGGAGTCTCACCCACAGGACGGCCACGTGTATTCATGATAAAAAAAGCATTTACGTCGGCATCTCTCAGGCATTTGGCCACATCATAGGCGTCGTCACATCCCACATTTCGAGTGTAGTATGCCCCATATTCCTCAGCCTGTTCCAGGGTCCTGGACAAACAGGACTGGCTTTCCATGATGGCCTTGTGAAACAGGCCCTTGGCCGACGGCATGTTCATCATGGCACAGGTATCCCAGGCCCCGGACGACTCACCGAACAGGGTCACGTTGTCTGCATTTCCTCCGAAATCCTTGATGGCAAACTGGACCCATTCCAGGGCCTTTCGGATATCCAGAAAGGTAAAATTCCCGCTGCCCTCCCCCACGGCCGGATTTGCCAGATGGCCCAGGGGGCCCAGCCTGTAGTTGATGGTCACCAAAATAACATCCTGGGCCCCGGCAAAATAATGTCCGGTGTAGACCCGTGAATCCAGGGCCGGGCTGTTGATCTGATCCACAATGGGCCCCAGATCAATGCTCGAGTTTGATAATTTCACCATTTCCAGAAAATCGCCAATGGTCTGATCACCGCTGCCCAGGGCATTGGACCCACCATGCAGAAAAACCATGACCGGATAGGTGTCTCCGGGTTTTGCATCAGCCGGAGCCCAGACATTTAAATAAAGGCAGTCCTCATCACCGGTCAACTCCAGAAGCGAGGTCGCCATCATTTTTTGGGGGCAGACCGGGGCAAAGGCAAAGGCTTCCAGGGGCTTTTCGTCAAAGCGTTCCGGGTCCTGGGGTGGCCGGAACCGCAAATCCCCCACCGGGGCCTTGGCATAGGGGATGCCCAAAAACCTCTGACTTTCATACCCGTTATGGGCATAATGCTGTCCAATGAACGTTCCATAAATGGTTTCACGTTCCACGGTCCCAAGAATCTCTTCCGTCTCCTCATCGCAACCCATCATTGCACATAGCGTTGCCACGAGAAGCATGACCATGACACGGTATATCTGTTTTGTTTTCAAAATCCACCTCCTGCATAGATCACCGTCACAGTCGAATGCCTATGGGGCATCATTACAGCGATCCCGTTGGTAAACATGGTTCGTTCTTTTGGTAAAAAAACACCCTCGGATGGTCAAAGGGATTCCATAATGAGGGTCAATGGTTTAGGGCACAGACTTGAACATGTTCAATTATTATCAATAATATTGAAGAGAGACCTGCTTGTCAACATAAATTTTTGAACGCGCTCAATTTTAAAGCAATGCAAGTTATATAACTGTTATTATTTAATAAAATCAAATAAATGATCTTCGCTCATGGATAAATTCGTGAATCTATCCCATGGAGGCTTGGAGATAAGGGTGAGACTTGAAGACAGCGTTTCATTTCGTATCATTTTGTTTTTTTCATAATGTCTCGTATTGTTTCATTAAGTATTATTCGACACCTTCGAATTGAATTTTATAATTTCAACATGCTAATATAATTCATTATTAATATAATGGCACACCCCTTGCTTTAATGATTGACGACACAAACAAAACAATCATTCAAACGGATTCATACATACGAGGAGGGAGCCATGACCACATTAATACTGACCAGCGGATTATTTACCCACGCTGACCAAACAGCCAAAAAACTTTCGGAAAGCATGGGGCTGACCATTGTCACAGATACTGAGATCATGGAGGAAACCTCAGCCCGTCACCAGATCAAGATGAACACCCTGGCCAAGGTCATTGAAAGCAAGACACTGGCATTCAATGATTTCACCCATGAAAAGGAAAAATGCCTGGCCTGCCTCAAAAAAACCATTGCCGGGCATACTGAAAAAGGAAATTGCATCTTCCACGGCATCCTGGGTCACCTGATCCCGGAATGGGTAAGCCATGCCATGCGCGTGTTGATCATCTCGGATAAAAAAACCCGTATTGCCGGCGGTATGAAAGAATTGGGCCTCAGCCAAAAGGAGGCAACAAGCAAAGTCAACCAGGCGGACAAGCGGGCCATCATATGGACCAATGCACTGTTTGGGAAAAAATCCTGGGATGAATCCCTGTACGATATGGTCATCCCCTCGGATAAAACAGACTCTGCCCAGTCCGTTCGTCTGATCACAGAACATCTGAAAAGACTGGATGAAATCCCCGTAGACGTCCAGACCCAGGAATCCCGTGACCTACAATTGTGTGCCGACGTGGACATCGCCCTGTCCGACTCGGCCAGCGGCCTTGAGGTTGAAGTCAAAAATGGGAACGTGACCATCACCATTGAAAAGAACGTCCTGATGCTCAGCATGTTCAAACAGAAAATCACCCGAATTGCCCAAGCTGTGCCCGGCGTGCGTTCCGTGGACACCAAAATTGGAAAAAACTACTACAAGACCGATATCATACATAATTTTGATTTTGAAACACCCCTTAACGTGCTCCTGGTGGATGATGAAAAAGAGTTTGTCCAGACTCTGTCAGAACGGCTGAAAATGCGCCAGGTCAAGAGCGACGTGGTATTCAACGGGAAAGACGCCCTGGAATTTGCCGACCGTGAGGCCACCGAAGTGATGGTTCTGGATCTCAAAATGCCCGGCATTGACGGATTCGAAGTCCTCAAACAGATCAAGGCCACCAAACCCCATATTGAGGTGATCATCCTCACGGGTCATGGGTCCGAGGACGACAAGAAAACCTGTATGGACCTGGGTGCCTTTGCCTATCTTCAAAAACCGGCGGACATTGACATTCTCACCGACACCATGAGGAAAGCCTACGAAAAGATCAACCTGAAAAAAACCGCCCCGGCCGTTTAGGGGGCGATTAGACATAAAACGAAGCGAAGCAGGGAGCCGGAATCTTTCCGGCACCTGCTCCTTAGCCACGAAGGATACCCATTTGGAGAACGAAAGATGAAAGTGAAGGTGCTCATTGCAGATGATGAAAAGGAGTACACCGAAACACTGGCAACACGGTTAGAGCTCAGAGGCTTTTCCGTCACACCGGTTTTTTCAGGTCAAAGCGCTCTGGACATCATGGAAAAAGTGGATTTTGACGCGGTAGTGCTGGATGTGAACATGCCCGAAATTTCAGGATTAGATGCCCTGAAAATCATGAAAAAACTCAAGCCACTCACCCCGGTGATCATGCTCACCGGCGAGGGGACCGTCAACAATGCCATCGAAGGCATGAAGCAGGGGGCCTTTGATTTTCTGCTCAAACCTGCAGACACGGACCTTTTGGTACAAAAAATCACAGAGGCCCATGACATCAAAGAAAAACATGATGAACGCATCAGACAGGCCGAAATTGAAACCATTTTGAAACGACGGGGCTGGTAGGACAAGGAGACCAAGACCATGACAACAGATACAATGACACTCACCCATACCCAAATTGACTGGAAACGCCTGATCTTTCTTTTTACAGGCCTGATCCTCTTTGCACTGGTCAACTTCGCCCCCTCTTTCCCGGACGCGGTTGACCCCCTGGGCAAACATTTTGCCTTGGGCCGATCGGCCCAGGGTGCCCTGGCTGTTTTTTTACTTGCCGGAACCTGGTGGGTCTTTGAAGTGGTCCCCATCGGAATCACAAGCCTGACCATCGGTGTTCTCCAGGTTCTGTTCATGATCCGTCCGGCAAACTCGGCATTCAAGGACTTCATGGACCCCTCGGTCCTGTTCATCTTTGCATCCCTGGTCATCGGAATGGTCTTCACCAAAACAGGATTAACCCGGCGACTGGCTTACAAGATGCTTGCCATTGTGGGAGAAAACACAAGCATGATCCTTCTGGGCTGTTTTGTGGTGACGGCGCTTCTCACCCATATCATGGCCCATACGGCTGTTGCTGCCACCATGTATCCCCTTATGATCACCATCTACAGCATGTATTCGGACGACAACAAGCCGACCCGATTCGGAAAAGCCTTGTTCATCGGCATGGCCTATGTGGCGGGTGCGGGCAGCATCATCACCCTTCTGGGAGCTGCCCGGGGTGCTGTGGCCATCGGTTTTTACAGGGACATCATCGGAAAGGAGATCAGCTTCTTCGATCTCAGCTACTACATGTTTCCCGTTGGCTGGCTCATGGTCCTGATTCTCTGGGTCTTTTTCATGTTCTTCCTCAAACCCGAAAAAAAGACCATTCCGGGCCTGCGAGAAAAAGCAAAAAGACTCAGCGCTGAAATGGGATCCATCACCCGCAAGGAAGTGATTGCCGCATCCATCATCTTTGCCTGCATCTTCATCATGTCCATGCGGTCCTTTATCCCCTTTCTCAAACCCCTGGACAAGACGGCTGTCATTCTTGTTTCAACCATTTTGTTTTTTATCCTGGGCATCCTGGATCTCAAGGATCTGGAAGCCATTCCCTGGAACATCATCCTTCTGTTCGGCGGTGCCATGAGCATCGGCTTCTGCCTGTGGGAAACCGGTGCGGCCGAATGGCTGGCCATCAACTGGCTGACCTTGTTCCAGAAATCCCATTGGTTTGTCTTTGTCATGAGCATCGCCTTCTTTGTCATGATCATGACAAACTTTATCATGAACGTGGCGGCCATTGCCATCTCGCTGCCCGTGGCACTTGTTATTGCACCGTATCTCGGGGTTGCTCCCGAAGTGATTCTGTTTGCCTCCCTGGTGACGGCAGGCATGCCCTTCATTCTCCTTGTGGGGGCTGCCCCAAACGCCATTGCCTATGATTCCAAGCAGTTCACCACCGGTGAATTTTTCGGATACGGCGTACCTGCAAGCATTATCCTGATGATCGTTGTGGCCATTTTCGTTCTTGTGGTCTGGCCACTGATGGGCATGCCGATTCTTGTCAAACCCGTTTAAGTCTCCACACGGCAGGGCGGACAGGGTCCGCTCTGTCGGCCTTTTATGCGGGCATGAGCAAACGTTGACCCCAATTAGTTGAAGGATGACACAACAATGAAAACTCGAAAAGTAGAAGAAATCATGATTCCCATTTCCGAATACGCCACTGTATCGGAAGATGCCAGTTTGTATGAGGCCGTTAAATGCCTTAACCAAATCCGGAAAATAGCTCCAAACAATCAATACCCCCAGGTAACGGTCCTGGTTTATGACACGAGCAATCATATCTGCGGCAAGATCAGCCCCCTTGATATCATAAGGGGTCTTGAGCCCAAATACAGGCTACTCGGCCATTCAGACCCCTTGTCCACCATCGGCCTTTCACGCTTCGGACTGAGCCCGGATTTTCTGAAATCCCTCATTGTCCAGTACAACCTCTGGGATGTACCCCTGGAAGAACTAATCCAAAAAGCATCGGCCCTGAAAGTCAAGGAATTCATGTACACCCCCCTTGAAGGGGAGTATGTCCGGATAGACTCTCCCCTTTCTGAGGCCATTCACCAGATTGTACTTGGGCATCACCAGTCCCTTCTGGTTCTTTCGGGCAAAGACATTGTGGGGGTCCTTCGCCTGGTGGACATCTTCAGCAAGGTCTGTGATCTGGTTGCCGCGGATTGAAAAACTCTTGCATGGGTGATAAAAAAATAAATCTTACTATTATGCCCTCAAACAGGATTGACCAGCTGGACTCTATGGCTTATGGTCATAGATCACTCCGCCGCAAATCCCCATGGGGGCATATAAACTGACAACAAGGAGGCACCATGAAAATAAGACTGCTTCTGGTGGACGACGAGCAAGAGTTTACGGACACACTCAAACAACGTCTTGAAATCAGGGATTTTTCAGTCAATGTGGCCTATTCCGGAGAGCAGGCCCTGTCACAATTCAACCAGGATGAAACAGACGTCATCATCCTTGATGTCCTCATGCCAGGTATCAGCGGCATTGAAACCCTGGAGAGATTCAAGACCTCGGCCCCTCTGGTCGAGGTGATCATGCTCACTGGGAATGCCACCGTTGAAAATGCCATCCAAGGCATGAAAAAAGGGGCTTATGACTATCTGATGAAACCTGTGGAGACAGAGCTGCTGGTTGAAAAAATCAATGAGGCTTACAAAATCAAACATGACCATGAGGAACGTATCCGCCAGGCCGAAATCCAGCGGATTATCAATCACCAGGGATGGTAAAATTCACGCCCTGGAATATTGAAAAATGATTGACAAATCAAGCAATATTAATATATGGTCATCGTTTATTTAAAATAATAAATTACTGCATTTGCATCAATCAAAAACCGGCTTATTCTATACAGGAATAAGGCCAAAACCGTTAAATCATCGACCGGTTTTCGTGTTCATATTTTACTCATGAAACACCGGTTGAAAAACACCTGGAAGGAAAATGACATTGACTACCCGGGCAGACAAATCAACGGCAGGCATGGTGAAACCGCTTCACGACAGCCGGGAAAACGCCCCCGAAAGAAGGTTACGACCCATCCCATTTATCATCACGTTCCTTGTCATGATGAGCATGTGGGTCATTTTTTCAGGTAAATTCGATCCCTTCCATCTGACTCTGGGAGTGATATCCTGCCTGATCGTAGCCTATCTGTCATCGGATCTATTAATCACTGCCACAACATTGAGAAAAATCCCCCTGCTCTGGGGAGGCTTTCTTTTTTATTTTCCCTGGCTGCTCTGGCAGATCGTTCTGGCCAACATCCATGTACTCAAGCTTGTTTTTCATCCGGACATGATCAACCGAATCAACCCCCAGATGGTTCACTTCAAAAGCAAGCTCAAAAACGATATGGCGCTGGTCACCTTTGCCAATTCCATCACCCTGACCCCTGGGACCATCACCGTTTCCCTGTCCCTTTACGGTGATTTTTCTGTTCATGCTATAGACGACGCCTCTGCTTCACCTCTTCCCGGGGACATGGAAAGCAAATCGGGGCGGATTTTTGGTGAATAACTATGGAACAGGTTATCTTGTATTCCGGCATTGCTCTTGCTCTCATCATGGCCCTGTCCCTTTACCGGACCCTGGTGGGGCCCACCATCCTTGACCGGTTGATCGGGGTTAACGCCATTGGCAGTGAAACCACGGTCCTTTTGATCATCATCGGCGTTCTTTATAAGAAAGTCGACATGTTCATCGACATTGCCCTGGCCTATGCCCTTTTGAATTTCATCGCGGTCCTGGCCTCTGCACGGTATTTTCACAAACGAAAGGGACTGTCTGACGAGTCCAATGATTATTAGGAGATGCCCTTTATGGAGATTGACATCATGACCATCATCGTTGGCGGGCTGCTTGCCATTGGCCTGTTCTTCTTCCTTGCCGGAGCCATCGGCATCATCCGCTTTCCGGATTTCTATTCCCGTCTTCATCCGGCGGGAATGATCGACAGCATGGGCCTCCTTCTTTCCATGTCCGGACTGGCCCTGTTCACCCTGTTTGACGGGGGCCTTTGCCTTGCATCCGTCCTGAACAGCCTGAAAATCGCTCTGATCGTCGTATTCGTTTATATCACCAGCCCCACAGCCACCCATGCCATCATTGATGCAGGCATGAGAGCCGGGCTTAAACCCTGGACCAAGAAAAGGAATCCACAAAGCAAATGAGCCTGCCCATTGATATGATCATACTCAGCCTGGTTGTGGTCAGCGGCATTGCCGCCATTTCCGTCAAGGACCTTCTGGGCGCAGCTATTGTATTCAGCGCATACAGCTTCCTCATGTGCCTGTCCTGGGCAGTCATGGGAGCCGTGGACGTGGCCTTTACCGAAGCCACGGTGGGTGCCGGAGTCAGCACGGTCTTTTGTGTGGCCGCGGTATTCCATACCACAAGGAGGACCAAAGATTGAAAATCACAGGACTTGTCACAGTCATCATTTGCGGAGCGCTTCTGATTTTCTATGCCATGGATTTCCCTGATTTCGGGGATGGCACTTCTCCGGCAAGCACCTATCTGTCGCCCTATTTTATTGAACATACCATTGAAGATGCCAATGTCCCCAACATCGTGACCACGGTTCTTGCCGACTACAGGGGGTATGATACCATGTATGAAACCACCGTGGTGTTCACGGCGGGCCTGGCCTGTTTTTTCCTGCTCAGACGCAAGGAAAGCCAAAACCCCCCCGCACGGTTCTACCGCCACACACCCACCGGCATCACCTTGCGGATTGAGGAAGGCGGCAAACTCCCTGCCGAGGGATCGAAGGTGTTCATGCGCATTGATTCTCTCTGGGCTCCGGACTCCCTGATCATCAAGAACACCTGCCGCCTGGTCATTGCCTTTATCCAGCTTTTTGCCCTGTATGTGGTTGCCCATGGCCATCACAGCCCCGGCGGCGGATTCCAGGGCGGGGTTCTCCTGGGCTCATCCATTATACTCTTTGCCATTTCAAACGACTTGAGACGATCCATCAAACGCTTCAATGAAAAGACATCGGCTATTCTGGGCGCACTGGGCGTTTTGCTCTATGCAGGAACCGGTTTTTTATGCCTTCTTCTGGGAGCCCATTTTCTCAACTACAAAGCCCTGGCCCCCATTTTCAGGAGCACCGCAGCCATGGCCCGGTCCCATGGGATTCTCTGTGTCGAAATCGGCGTGGCATTTGCCGTCATGGCCGTCATGATCTGGATTTACTACAACCTGTCTTCGGCAGGAAAACACGACGAGGGGCTTTGATATGGAAAACCTCATTCACATGATCGGCGCCAAATTCAATTATATTGCTTATATTATTCTGATGATGATCGGACTCTACGCCTTGATTGCCAAGAACAATCTGGTCAAAAAAATCATCGGTATGAGTATATTCCAGACGTCCATCATTCTTTTTTATGTATCCACCGCATATAAAACCGGAAAAGCCATTCCCATTGTCGAGCATGGCCATGGCGCCCATTCCGTGATCCACGCCACCGACTACATCAACCCCCTTCCCCATGTTCTCATGCTGACGGCCATCGTTGTTTCCGTGGCCACTCTTGGCGTTGCTCTGGCCCTGGCCATCAAGGTATACCGCCAGTATGGAACCCTTGAGGAAGATGACATTAATTCCCAGATAAGAATTCAGGCAGGAAAATAATGGTTCAGCAGCTTCCAGCACTTCTCATCATTGTTCCGCTTCTCACAGCCCTTGTGGTCGCCATGGCATCCTGGATCAGTCCAAGGCTATGCTTACCCTTGACCTTTTCCGGGCTTGCCCTGTCTCTGGCCGCGTCCATCGGTGTCCTCATGGAGGTGATCGCCCATGGCCCCGTGACCTATACCATGGGCGGCTGGAACGCTCCCATGGGTATCGTCTATGTGATTGACTACCTGTCTTCACCCATTCTGGTTGTGATCACATCCGTGGCCATTCTCAATCTTATTTCAGCCCGAAAAAGCGTCGAAGAAAGCTTTCCCGGGAAAACCGGCGCCTTTTATTCCCTTTATATCCTGTTCACCACCGGGATGATCGGCATCGTGGCCACCGGAGATGCGTTCAACCTGTACGTTCTTCTGGAAATCGCCGCCCTGACCGGCTATTCCCTGATCGGCCTTGGGAATGACCGTGCCCCCCTTGCCAGCCTCAACTATCTGTTCATCGGTACCATCGGGGCCTCCTTTTACCTGCTGGGCGTGGGTTACCTGTACATCGCCACAGGGACCTTGAACATGGCGGATCTTGCCCGGTTCATGCCCCAGATGGCAGACAATTCCATGGTCCTTTTTGCCTTTATCATCTGCATGACAGGGCTGTTCATCAAAATGGCCCTCTTTCCCATGCACGGCTGGCTGCCCAATGCCTACAGCTTCTCATCCACCGCAGCCACAGGCGTCATCGCCCCCTTGACCACCAAGGTCATGATTTACGCCATGATCCGTGTGGGGCTCTATGTGTTTACGCCGGCATACATATTCAATACCCTCCATATGAGTAAGGCCATTGTCTGGGTGGCCATTGCCGCCATTGTCATGGGTTCCCTTCTTGCCCTGGCCCAGAAAAGCCTGCTCAAAATGCTCACCTACATCATTGTGGCCGAAGTGGGCTACATGGTAGGGGGATTCTTTCTTGGAAACCGCATGGGCATAACCGGTGCCACCCTTCATATCATCAACGATGCCGCCATGACCTTATGCCTGTTCATGGCAGCCGGTGCCATCAGCTATAAGCTCAAAGACGACTCCTTTGCGTCCATGAAAGGGCTGTTCCGGAAAATGCCCGTGACCATGATCGGTTTCGGGGCCGGGGCTCTGGCCGTCATCGGTATCCCGCCCACCTGCGGTTTTTTTTCCAAATGGTATCTGATCACAGGGGGCATGGAAGCCGGTCAATACGGCTTTGTGGCAGCCCTTCTGTTCAGCAGTCTGGTCAATGCGGTTCTGTTTTTCAGGATCTTTGAAATCGCCCATTTTGAGCCCTTTGCCGACCCCCATGACCATCACCATCACGGTCATTCGGAAACCGTGAACGAGGCCCCCCTGTCCATGGTGGTCCCCCTTCTGGTCGTGGCGGCAGCTCTCATCGTACTCGGTATTTACTCAGGTGACATTGTGACAAAAATCATTCAATCCGCCATACCGGCAGGGATCGTATAAATTATGGACATTATTTACTCTGCCAAACCGCTCATAGCGATTCTGGTCTCACTGTTCGTCATTCCCATCCTGATTTCCAGCAGATCGGATAATACCAGGGAGGCCTGGACCTTTGTGGCCGCCATCCTGAAATTCATCATTATTGCCTCCATGGCCCCCCTGGTTCTCAAAGGCGCCCAGATCCAATTCACCCTTTTCGAGGTGATGCCCCATCTGGCCATCAAGCTCAAAGTGGATTCCTTTGGTCTTTTGTTTGCCCTGGTATCCTCGCCCCTTTGGATCATCACCTCGGTCTATTCCATCGGGTACATGCGGACCCTGAAAGAGCACAGCCAGACCCGCTATTATTGCTATTTCGCCATGTCCCTGTCCGCCACCATCGGCGTGGCATTCTCGGCAAACCTGTTGACCCTTTACCTGTTTTACGAAATGCTGTCCTTTGCCACCTATCCCCTGGTCACCCACCACCAGGATCAGGAAGCCCGAAGTTCAGGACGAAAATACCTCCTCTACATCCTGGGTTCGTCCATTGCCTTTGTGCTTCCGGCCATGCTGTTCATTTATATCAAAACCGGGACCTTTGAATTTGTCCCCCAGGGCTTCATGGCTGGCCATTTTACCCACGGCACCTTACTGGTCCTGCTTCTGATGTTCGTTTTCGGATTTGCCAAAGCGGGAATCATGCCCTTCCATTCCTGGCTGCCTGCGGCCATGGTGGCTCCCACGCCGGTCAGTGCGCTTCTTCATGCCGTTGCCGTCGTTAAAGTCGGGGTGTTCTGTGTGGCCCGGGTCATCACCGGTGTTTTCGGGACCAAGCTTCTCCTTTCAACGGATCTAAACACGGTGGTCTGTTACATTGCCTCCTTTACCATCATCGCCGCATCCCTGATCGCCCTGTCCCAGGACGGGCTCAAACGCAGACTGGCCTTTTCCACCATCGGCCAGTTGTCATACATTGTTCTGGGCGTGGCGCTTTTATCTCCCCTGGCTGTCACCGGCGGAATTCTTCACATTGCCATGCACGCCTTTGGTAAAATCACCCTGTTCTTCTGTGCAGGTGCCATTTTTGCCGCATCGGGCATCAAGAACATCAGCGACATGGTGGGCATTGGAAAACGCATGCCCATTACCATGACCTGCTTTCTCATCGGCTCCCTCTCGGTGATCGGTCTTCCGCCCTGCGGAGGCTTTATCAGTAAATGGTATCTGGTGCTGGGAACCCTGGAAGCCGGAAAGATGTTCTTTTTATTTGTGCTTCTGGTCAGCTCACTTTTGAATGCGGCCTATTTTCTGCCCATTGTATACCGGGCCTTTTTCTGCACCGACGAGGAATCCATGTTTGAAAACACGGTGAATGAAGTTCCGACCTGGTGCCTGGTGCCCCTTTGCATCACAGCATCCATATCGGTGATTTTGTTTTTCTTTCCCCAACCCTTTTTAAAACTGGCCCACATGACGGCCCAGACATTGATCGGAGGTTGACATGAGCCATGATCCTGACAAGGAACTGATGGAACTCGGGCATGAGGCTGTCCCCGGTTACAAACCCGTTTTTTATGGGGTGTTGGCTGTGGCCTGTGTTTATCTGGGGTATCTTTTTTATAACTTTTTGTAATTTCCGGTCTGATGAGGCGATGACATGAAACTGATATACACTCTTTTGGCATCCGGAACGGTTTTTTTCATCCTGTGCTGGCTGCTTGTCCGGTACAGCCGGGAAAACACCCTGACATTCTTTGACCGTCCCAAAAACGTTAAGGGATTTCTTCTGGTGTTTTATTTGTCCCTGGTGGCCTTGCTGATCTACGATTTTTTTGTACACAAACATGATCACATCCATATGGGCAATGCTCCTGAATTTTACGCGGTCTACGGTTTTGTATCCTGTGTGGCCTTGATTTTCATCGCAAAAGTCCTCCGTCTGGCCATTAAACGGAATGAAGACTATTACGAAAAAAAATAACTTATAAATCTGTCAGGTAAACCATGATTCATACGCTCATAGAAACCGGTTGTCCCCCTTCATTGATCTACATTTTCGGCGCCTTGCTGGTTCCTTTTCTCAAAGGAAAAGTCAAAGCCGCATACATGCTTCTGATTCCCATAGTAAGTTTTGCCATTGTGGCCGGTGTGGACATCCATGGCGGCTCCCGGTGGGTCTACAGTCTTCTGACCTTCGGCCCCGAATACAATCTCATTTTGGGGCGCATAGACTCCCTGAGCCGGATTTTCGGGTTCATCTTCATGATCATCACCTTCATCTCCCTGATCTACGCCATCAAGGTCAATGATGACCTCCAGTACATGGCCGGTCTTTTTTATGCCGGGGGTGCCCTGGGCGTCACCTTTGCAGGAGACCTTTTTTCCCTGTACATCTTCTGGGAAATCATGGCCATTGCCTCCACCTTTCTTATCCTGGCACGCAGGACCAAGGCATCCCAAGCCGCGGCATTCCGCTACGTAATGGTCCACATTGTGGGTGGCTTGAGCCTTCTTGCCGGCATTGTTCTTTATATCCAGACCTATCACACCACCCAATTCTCCTATATCGGCCTGACAGGCCCTGCGTCCTGGTTCATTTTCTTCGGGGTTGCCGTAAATGCGGCGGTCATTCCCCTTCACGGCTGGCTCAAGGATGCCTACCCCGAAGCCACGGCTGCCGGGGCTGTATTTCTAAGCGCCTTTACCACCAAAAGCGCCGTCTATGTCATGGCACGCATGTTTCCGGGAGCGGATCTCCTGATCTGGCTGGGCGCGGCCATGACCGCACTGCCGATTTTCTATGCTGTTCTTGAAAACGACATCCGAAGGGTACTGGCTTACAGTCTGATCAATCAGGTGGGATTCATGCTCTGCGGCATCGGCATCGGCACCCAGCTGGCCCTCAACGGGGCTGCGGCCCATGCCTTCTGCCATATTCTCTACAAGGCGCTTTTGTTCATGTCTGCCGGGGCTGTCATGGAAATGACGGGAAAGACACGGTGTACGGATCTGGGCGGTCTTTACCGGACCATGCCCCTGACCTGCATTTTCTGTATCATCGGGGCCGCTTCCATTTCCGCCTTCCCGCTTTTCAGCGGTTTTGTGAGCAAATCCATGATCATCAGCGCGGCCGGATACGAACATCTGGTTTTGGTCTGGTTTATCTTCCAGTTTGCCTCTGCCGGCGTTTTCCATCATGCGGGTATCAAGGTGCCCTTTTTCATGTTCTTTGGCCACGATTCGGGCCTTCGACCCAAAGAAGCACCGACAAATATGCTCATCGCCATGGGCATGGCCGCATTTTTATGCATCTATCTGGCCGTTGATTTTAAAACCCTTTACAACCTGCTTCCCTTCCCCGTGGATTATGTGCCCTATACCAGCGCCCATGTGGTGGGACAATTACAGCTTTTGATGTTCGGTGCCCTGGCTTTCTGCCTCCTTATTCTTTCTGGTATCTACCCGTCGGAAATCCGTGCCGAACATCTGGATACGGACTGGTTTTACAGAAAAGGGGCCGTCCTGTTTTACGCTCTGGCCGATGTCTGCATGAATACAATAAATAAGGTTTGTGATTTTCTTTTTGCCAACAAGCTCACATCAATGATCAACACCTTTGCCAAAAATGCCCCTGCAACCCTTGCCCTACTTGTTCTTTTGCCTTTCAAAGGCATGATGTCATCCAAAGAGGGGGAGCCTTCATTCAAGGACAGGGTCAACCAGGCCTTTGCAACCGGGTCCCTGCCTGTGGGCATCACGGCAGCAGTGACCACCTTGTTTATCGTGGCGCTTTTTATCTTGAAATAACATATGGGATTTAAATTAACATAAAAGGAATTGAACATGGTCTCTAAGGAAGATTTCAGAAACAACAATATATTTGGCAATCTGACCGATGATATGCTCGATAAACTTCTTCCCCTTGCGGAGGTTCTGCATATGGAGGCTCGGGATTTTGTTTTCAAGGAAGGCGATGCCGTTGAGAATCTTTTTACGATCAAACGCGGCACTGTACTCATTGAGCAGCGCATCTCCGATAAGATAACCGTAACCGCAGGAACCACCACCGCTGGCGAGTCCTTCGGGTTTTCCTCATTATTCAAAGAAGGAACATACAGCACCAATGCCGTATGTGCTGACCAGTGTGAGCTGATCGTCATCAACGGCGAAGCCCTGATGGACCTCCTTAAAAACGACCACTCCATGGGATTTTACATCATGCAAAACATCGCCATTGTCTTTGGAAGCCGTATCCAAAGACGTACCGAACAATTTTTACGGGCCATGACCAGCCACCCCGAAATACACGAACTCGGAGACTGATTTCACCCCTGTAATCTGACCACTTAAAAGCCCGGATGAATTATCCGGGCTTTTTTTTGTCATCTTCTTTCGATAACTAAGAACGCAAAAATGGCCTCCGGCGGCCCTGCCGGGAGCCAAACTTTTAAAAAGTTTGACAAATATATTTTTGGATTGTTTGCCATAGTCTTCAATCACTGGACCCATTTGGCCAGCTTTTTAAGCTTGTCCCCGCGAACGCGGGGAAGCTGGCTGCCGGAGGCATATTTCTTAGTGCTCTTCGTGTGCTCTACGGTTAAATTTATGAAAATCATATTTGTAAAATGTATTTTACATTATTAGCATAATAGTGTAATATGTATTTTGCATCACTGACAATAAAAGGGCTGGCAATGGAAAATTTTATACGTGAGCAGCTCCGCATGATTGAATCGATCAGTGCGACAAAGCGTTACATCTATGATTCAATTGATTGGGATTTGCGTTGCTTTGGCATTCTGGGAGCCAGGGGCACAGGAAAAACAACTTTAATGCTCCAGCACATAAAGGAGCATTATTCCGGTAATGACAAAGCTCTTTATATTTCAGTCGACAGCCCTTATTTCCAAGCCCATAATCTTTTTGAATTTGCCAGGGATTTTCATAACATGGGAGGTGAAATACTTCTCGTGGATGAAATTCATAAATATCCTGACTGGTCGGTCCATATCAAATCATTATACGATTCCTTTCCAGACTTGAAAATCGTCTTTTCCGGTTCCAGCTTGTTACAAATCACAAAACAGAAAGCGGATTTAAGCAGGAGGGCGATCATATACAACCTCAATGGTCTTTCATTACGTGAATATGTCAACTTTACGTTAAAAACGGATTTCAATGCATTTTCACTTGAAGAAATCATTGAAAAACATCAGCAAATCGCCGGAGATATAAGCAAGGGCATAAAAGTCCTCAGGCATTTCAGAGATTATCTTAAGGAAGGATATTATCCTTTTTTTCTTGAAGGCGAATCCTATTACATGCTCAAAGTCCGCGAGGTCATCAATCATATACTCGAGGTTGATCTGCCCCTTGTCAACCGAATCGAACCCAGGCAGATATCCAAAATCAAGAAACTCCTTTATCTTTTGTCCATCAGCGTTCCATTTACTCCCAATATCGCCAAACTTTCTGAGGCAACACAGATATCACGGCCCACCTTATATGAATACCTGGAGCGGCTTCAGGACGCAAAATTATTGAACCTGGTGCGGTCGAAAGGCAGGGGATATGACATTCTCACTAAACCCGATAAAATTTTCCTGGAAAACAGCAACCTGATGTATGCCATAGCTGATCAGGCAAATACAGGGTCCATGAGAGAGCTTTTCTTTGTTAACCAATTAAAAAACGCTCACAGTTCTCATCCCTCATTGGTTGAACACTGTGTCGAGCTATCCGGCAAAGCTGATTTTATCGTCAATTCGCACTATACCTTTGAAATTGGGGGAAAGAACAAAGTATTTCAGCAGATCAGCGGTGTGGAAAATAGTTTTGTCGTGGCCGATGATATCGAAGTGGGGTTTAAGAATAAAATCCCCCTGTGGTTATTTGGATTTCTATATTAATGGAGGTTTAAAATGAAATACAAAGCAGTCCTACTGGTTAAGAGACCTGAAACGGCTATCACGGCGGATATATTTAACGTGGTAACCCTTGAAACACCCCTTTTAAAAGAAGGTGACATCCTGATCAAACAAACCCATATGTCCCTTGATCCTGCCATGCGCGGATGGATGAATGCAGACAGGGGCAGCTATATCCCTCCGGTTGAACTGGGTGAAATCATGCGATCCAGCGGCGTTGGAGACGTTGTCGAATCACTCAACGAAAATTTTCCGAAAGGAACACGGGTCAGCGGCATGTTCGGATGGACCGAATATTCAGTCAGCCAGGGACAGGGCCTCCAGCCATTACCCAAAGGAATTGAACCGGAAGCTGTCCTGTGCGTTTTAGCCCTGCCGGGGGTGACGGCCTATCAGGGCCTGATGAATATCGGAAAACCTAAAGCAGGCGAGACGCTGCTTGTGTCCGGTGCAGCAGGATCTGTGGGAACGATTGTGGGCCAAATCGCCAAAGCGGAAGGTTTGAGGGTCATCGGCTCAGCCGGATCTGAAGAAAAATGCCGCTGGCTCAAGGACGAGCTGGGTTTTGATGCAGCCGTGAATTATAAATCTAACCGTCTGTTCAAAGATCTTTTAAAAGCCGCCCCGGATGGAATTGATATTTTTTTTGAAAATACAGGCGGCCCGATTCAGCAGGCGGCATTTAATCTCATGAATGCCCATGGCCGAATTGTGGTGTGCGGTGTCATTTCCGAGTACAATTCGGACAAACCCTCACCCGGCCCAAGCTGGGTTAATATTGTTCGAAAACGTTTACGAATTCAGGGATTTACCATGCCTGATTACTGGGATAAATTTCCGGAACTTTCAAACAATGTTGCAACATACCTGCTGCAAGGCAAAATCAAATACCGCGCACATGTACTGGAAGGCCTGGAAAGTGCCATAGACGGTATTAATTTACTGTTCACCGGAGGCAATATGGGTAAACTGATGGTTAAACTTTAAAATGTAAGCACTCAATAGAGCCCATATACAAACTTAAAAAAAATATAGGCATTCCCGATTTTTACATTGCACCTTGTTACCCTTGAAAGGACCGACACCATTTTTTCAACCACCTTAATTGTCAATTATTAACCAGCATACGTTTCCCGGATCCCAGCATCCGTAATAGGATCCGGGCCATGTATGATTGAGGACATGGATAGTTCTCACTATTGAAGCAGTGGCCTGTCCCCGTTTTAATTACCCTTCCTTTTATATCCTTATAAGCAAGCAGTGTTTTTCTACGGAATATAACTATTCATAAAAATTTACTCTCACACTTTGCTTGCCCTTTGTTTATAGGGGTATTCCTGCAGTGTAGGACTCGTCAACACATAAATATCGGCTGAGACAGAATAATATCCGCATGCATAAACGCTGTTTCTTTATCCACCTATCATACGTTATAGTAAATTGGAAAACTCAATGATTACCTTTGTTTATGCTACAAATTAATTGTTTTTTTACTTGTTGAATGATAATTATAACCCGTGTTTTTCATACGAACCAATGAAAATCATGATGATGCTCATTCGAATAAGGATGAGTCTGATTGTTGGCATGTGAGTTGTCAGGTCAGTTATCAAATCAGGTATCGGGGGTGATGCCTTCACATGTAGCGGGGGTTTTCCCATTGCGTTACTGCATCGCAATGGGTTTGTTATAATTTTTTTGAACAGGGTCCTTATATAAAATTGCCCTGTTCTCAATGAAGGGGGAGAAATCAATGAAAAAAATCATTTTGGGTGTGATCCTGTCTGTTTTTGTGGGAACGAATGCCTTTGCTGCCAGCGTTGACACCTTTGGCATCGGCCCACGGGCCACGGCACTGGGTGGAGCGGTCAGTGCGTCGTCCGGTGATGTCTATTCCATTTATTACAACCCGGCAGCCTTGTCCCAGCTCAAAGGCGGCCAGTTGTCCATGGCCATCCAAATGGCGGATCCCAACCTGGAGTTCAGCGGGTACACTGTCACCGGTGGCAAAACACTCTCTGGGACGACTCTACCGGATATGGGGCCAACCAGCATCAAAGACGCCTCGGACAATCTGTATGTTCCCTTTCTGGGCTATGCCCAGCCCATCACCTCGAATCTGGCTTTTGGTGTGGCAGCCTATGTTCCCTTTGGTCTTGATGTGGAATGGGACAAAAACCCTGCGGTGAATCCCGGTGCTTACAACTGGTTTCATTCTTACTATGTCCGTGAAACAGTCACGCCTACCCTGTCATACAAAGTCAATGATAAATTCTCGGTCGGTGTGGGTGTGCCCCTGGGTAAATCCAAATCCGGCGCTGAAAAAATCCTGAATTACCCGGTGGCTCCCTCACAGGCCAATGCCCTATTTACAGGCCTGGACACCTATACACCTGACAATGCAGCAACAGCATACACCCGGGTTTACGATTATTATTTGAACACATTGTCTCAACCTGAAGCCGTGGCGACTGCCGCAGCGACCCAGGGCGCCGCATCATATACAGGCCTTGCTCTAACCCATGCGGTCAACGGATCACGCCTTGAACTGGAACTGGAAGATTCGTTCAACTATTCAGCTAATTTAGGTTTTCTTTATACCCCGACGGATCAGGTCTCCCTTGGTTTGACTTACAGGGGGCGTGCAGAAGCTGATTTTTCCGGTGATGTCACCATCAACGGTGTGAAGGTAACCACAGCGGATATGTCCTATGATCACCCCGAGCAGGTCCAGGTGGGCGTCATGATCAAACCCGTCTCCAATGTATCTGTGGAAATGGACGTGGTCTGGACCAAATGGAGCATCAACAGCACCCAGGTCACTGAATTTTCATCTCCCCTTCTGGGCATTCTTCCTTCTGAAACACTGGAGAGAGACTGGAGCGATACCAACCAAATCCGCCTTGGTGTTGAATGGACAGTAAACGATTTACTGACTCTCAGAAGTGGTTATTTCTATGATCCATCTCCTGTTCCCGATGATACGTTTGATATCATGTGGCCAGATGCTGACCGTAAAACCTATTCCATTGGTGCCGGTTTCAATTTCGGTCAATGGACCCTGGATACCTCGGTTCAGTTTGCCTATGCTGAAACAAAACGCATCATCGGTGGAGAAAGCGACAACATAAACGATCCTTATAATGCTCCGGGCCTGACAGGATACACGGTTGAGACTTCTGCCGGCGGGTATCTGATGGGCTATGGTATGTCTCTGACATACAATTTCTGATGGCGTCGTAAAAAGTCCCATATGCGGCGTTATAGTGTTTGGCCGGACGTTCGACATACGAGCAAAGTATGCCTTCACGCCCGGCCAAACACCATGCCTTGCCTATGGACCTTTTTCCATAGCCATCCATCGATTTTTTTTCAGGGTACTCAGCAAATCAAGAGCTTCGGGCTGCAAAGCTGAAACAAAAAAAGGGTATGGGACGTATAGGACCTATGGGACTTATGGGATGGGGTGCAGAGGGTTGTTATTTCAGATAATAGTCTTTTCCTTTGACCATTTTTTCGATGTCGGCGGTTTTCCCAAGACAATCCAGCAGTAAAGGAAGCATGGCTTCAACGGCATTTTCATAGGTTGACAGGTGGTTTTCACTGATCCATGCCCGGCCTGTCCAGATGTCGTCCATGGTTTTGTTTTCTTTGTATTTTTTTGCATCGATGAGTTTGCAGGTCATCCATATGTCGTACACAATCCTGACATGGGAACCGGACATGGGAACCGGATTGGTGGGCTGGACCGTGGGCGATGAAAATTGGGGATTGGCCACGGTGATATCGCCAAACGAGGCGTAGGTGGTTACCAGGGAGATTTCTTCCGGCATTTTGCGGGCTGGCCCGATCCCGTAACCCAGAACCATATAATAATCGGCATCGCTGATATCGCTGGGATTAAAGCCTTTTTGCTTAAGCATCCGGTGCACATCCTTCAACACAGTGACGTGTTTGTACATATCCTTTTTTTCCATTTTATTGCTTTCAAGGACATAGATATTCGAACCCGGAGCAACCCCGCTGTGTAAAGAATCGTGACCAACGCCTTTCACGTGGACCAGGTGTCCGGCACATGCCATGGTCATCAGGGGGAATATCATAAAAAGAAGGAACTGTGCCCGAATGGTCATCTGGTTCTCCTTAATCGTTATATACCCGAAGGCAGTTCTGGATATCACCTGGGCCTACCGTATAAAGACAATCAACAAAAGCAGTGTAGAAGCTACCGGGTTTGTCGTTTATCCGGGCGGCCACTTCGCCGCAAAGCCCGTAGAATCCTAATGCAGCGGCCGTTGTGCAGGCCAAATCCTCGGGCATCACGGCACAGAAGGCCCCAACCACAGCTGAAAGACCGCAACCGATTCCGGTGACCCTCGTCATCAGGGGATGTCCGTTTTTCACCCGGAACACCTGTGTGCCATCGGTAATACAATCAACCTCGCCGGATACAGCCACAACCATCTTGTTCTGAGACGCCAGATGGGAAAATGTTTCCACCATATTATCCGTAAGCCCTATGGATGAGTCCACGCCTTTTGTTTTCACTGAACTGTCAACCAGAGACAAAATTTCCGAGGCATTGCCCCGGAGAACGGAAACCTTACATTCATCCATGATCCGTTTCACAGAAAGGGTCCGAAATGATGTGGCTCCTGCCCCCACAGGGTCAAGGATCACCGGGATTTTCTTTTCATTGGCAGCTTTTCCCGCGCGGATCATGGCATCCACCCAGTCTTCCTGGAGGGTGCCGATATTTAAAACCAAGGCACCTGCCAGGGCGGCCATATCGTTGACCTCTTCCTTGGCATGGGCCATGACTGGGGAGGCACCCAGGGCAAGAAGAATATTGGCCGATGAATTCATGACCACAAAATTGGTGATGTTATGGATCAGGGGAGATGTTTTTTTGATTTTGGCAAGACAGGTCCGTGTGTGTGTTATTATGTCCATGTTCAAACACCTTCCTTTGATTCTTTGAAAAGCTTGTAGATTCCTGAAAAATCGTCATCTTCATGGCCCTTTTCAAAGGTTTTTGCATAGATGTCACGGGCGAAATCATTGGAAAAAAGAATTTTGCCCAAATCCTGGGCCATGTCCCGGGCACAGGTCAGATCCTTGTACAGCAATGCATTTGAAAAATGAGCGGTAAAATCTTCGGTGAGCAGCTTGTTTTTCTTAGCGTTTAAAATAATCGAGCCGCCAGCCCCCTGGGACAGGATATCAAGAATCGTGTCTTTACCCATCCCCGACGATTCGCCAAACGCAAGGGCTTCGGTCAGGCTGATCATCAGACTGGCCAAAATCATGTTATTCAGAAGCTTGATGGTTGTGGCCTGGCCGGGTTTATCCAGAAAAAACAGGGTCTGTGAAAGGTCAGAAAGCAGAGATTTAGCCTTTTCAAAGGCCTTGGCATCACCTCCCGCAACCAGGGTAAGGTTTCCCTGGAGGGCCGGAACCACGCTGCCCAGCACCGGACATTCCAGGTACAAGGCACCCTGTTGCTTAAACAGGGCATAGATCTTTTCCACCTGGCTGTGCTGGTGGGTGGAGAAATCCACCATGATTTTACCGCAAATATCAAGGGACATAAACCCATCAGGACCGTCAAACAGGCTCATCACGGCCCGGCTGTCCGAAAGGCAGATGCATATCAGATCCGAATGTTCTGCCAGGTACCGGGGTGAATCAAAAACCACCGCCTTCAGATCCCTGGCTTTTTCAGGTGTCCTGTTGTAGACACCCAGTTCATGGCCGCAGTCAATAAGGCGGGTTGCCATGGCCTTTCCCAGATGTCCCAAACCTATAAATCCTTTTCTCACAGTCTCCTCCCCAGGGTCGTGTGCCCCTATCCGTCATGGCCAGAATCTTTTATCTCTTGGAAAAAGACCTGGACTTTCTATAATTTTTTATTCATTTCATGTATCCTAACGTATACGTCCTGATTTTTCAATCACCGTTCTATTGTTTTGCTGGCCCTTACCTTCACCTGTATAATCAGAATCCTAGTTAAGAAACAATCATCCAATTAAGCCCCCCCATGCCTTAACAAATTGCCACACATGGTCAAATGAAGCACTCCAACAATTTCATTTAACAATTTAAGATAGTTAACCGCCATACATCATCACTGCATTCCAACATAATACTCTATAAATCCAAGGGACGAAAAAAGGATAGCTCCCCATTTGGCTAAACCAAAAACAAATAAATCAAGCCCATTGCGCAATATAATATGCTGAATTTAATGTTATAATTAATCAATGCGCAGATAATGAGTCCCCCCCCCTCCATCAAAATGTCTGTTTTTCGGACAAGAAAAGATCAATCTATTTTTTTTGAGACAAATTGTGGCCAAAATAAAAAAATATTTTTTTGGCCAGACGGTAAACTTTTTACATCCTAAAAGTAAAAACAAACGTTCACTGTCGCATACGGTGTCCACCCACACGCATATACGCTTATGTTCAGATATGCAGAGTTAGACTTCTTGGATGGACACACCCTTAAATGCAACCAAACCAAATGAATGAAAGGAGTACCCATGAACCGACTGCTAATGTGTAAACCATTGCTTCTGCTTCTTGTGGCTGCAATCGTAACAGTGTCCTCCGGGATATCGGTCACTGCCGCACCTGTGACCGGCCCTTCCGGATATGAATTTTACACGCCTCCGTCTCCGCTCCCTTCCGGGAGTCATGGTGATCTGATCTGGTATCGCCAGGCATCCATTACGATTCCCAATGCACCGGAATCCAGTGCCTGGAATGTTCTGTACCACTCGACAGACGGGATTGATGAGCCCAACGTCGTGACCGGTACGGTGCTGATCCCTAACACACGTTGGTCCATATGGGAGCCTCGCCCAATCATTTCCTATGCTGTGGGTACCCATGGTCTTGGTAAGATATGCGCACCCTCTATCCAGATGGAAATGGGCACCGATTACGAGAACGCGAACATTGCGGCCATTCTTCAAGCCGGTTACGCGGTACTCGTAACGGATAATCCCGGTTACACCACCGGAACCATGCCTTCGTATATGGTCGGCACAGCCCAGGGTCATGCGGCTCTCGACATCATCAAAGCGGCAACCCAAATCCCCGCGTCCCCCCTCAGTAAAAATGCAAAAGTGGGTATCTGGGGTTTTTCCCAGGGTGGCCAGACCGCCGCATGGGCAGGACAATTGCAACCCACTTATATGCCGAATATTAAACTGGTCGGTGTGGCCGCCGGTGGCGTTCCTGCGGACCTGATTGATGTGGGGAATTACATTGATGGCCTGATGGGTTCATCGTTTCTTCTTCAGGTAGTCATGGGCTTGTGGTCTCAGTATCCGGATGATATTCCCTTGGACACCATGGCAAATGAGCAAGGCCTGGTGGCATTGGCCGAGTCCCGAAATATGTGTGTTTTCGAAGCCCTGTTCCAATTCATGTATCTGCCGCTATCGGATCTGGTCATCGGGAACCCCTCACTTGAGGAGCTCATTGATACCTATGTCTACGACCAATTGACATCCCAGAAACTCGGAGGAACCCCCATCGAGGCTCCCGTTTATCTGTACCATGGCACAGCCGATGAGTTTATCCCCCTGGAGCAAGCCTTAAAGTTAAAAGAAGCCTATTGCGACCTGGGTGTCAACACCTCCTTCGCAGTATTCCCCGGCGAGCACATCATCACCCAGTTCCAGGCTGCACCCCATGTATTATCCTGGCTCAAAGACCGGTTTAAAGGTGTCCGTTTGTCAGACACATGTGAACCCGCAAATCCACGACCTGTTACAACGGCCAATCCCCTTGACGGAGACTTTATCGTCTCCCTGAATGAATGGCCCCTTGACGCGTCCGTTCACCTGAAAACACTGAATCAGTCCATCGCAATGCCTGAAGAATCGACCTTCTCAGCCGATACAAATATGACCACCAATGAGATCACCGGTTCTCTGTCGATTCCTGAATTTTACAGTTCAATCTGGCTGACCATTATTCCCTTGAAAATAAAACTGGCCATCACACCCGCCGATCCCATGGTCGGCGATGTGTCCCTGGATGATGAGGGCATGCTGCACGTTCATGGTCATGCCTACACAAATATCAAAATTCAAACTGCCGGAATATCCTTTATCCAGATCCCCTTTGGGTGTGAAACCGAATCACAGGTCGATTTCCCCATCGACTTTGACGGGCCCATCTCTTCCCTTGGGGACGGGAATCTGACATTCACCGGCACCACAACCTTTCCGCCCATGACAGGATGCGGTATGTTCAACTCACTGTTCACGACCCTGATGTCCGGGCCGGGACAGACCTATTCATACAATGTGTCACCGCCTGAACCAACGACCTGGTAGTTTTCAGGCATATGATATATAGTCATTGTCAGCCCTATGTTTCCGTGCCGGATTCACCCAATGGCATACGACACAATACTCGCTTGGAATCGGGGTTTGACCAAACCGGGACATGAATGATGACGATGGCCATATACTCTCTCCGGTCCATACTTTTTTTTGTGTGGATCGGAGTCATTTTCTCTATAGAGACGAACCACTTTTTACGCACCACCCGTTCGCAAAGCTAACTGAAGAACACAGTGCGGCAAAGCCACAACCAAAAAGCCTCGTCTCTCACAGAGGCACAGAGATCAGGGAGATAAGGCTAAAAGCTTGGTAATGATAGTTTTTTCTTTGCGATCTTTGTGCCTCTGTGAGAAAAATTTAGGCATTGCATACAACTTCAAGCAAAAAAACTAAATTTTACGATATAGTAGCGAAGGGGTTAGCGATTGGAGGAAATAAAATGACACATGGATACGAAAGACGGATGTCTATCGTCTTTCAACCGACGAATCCCTTATGTATATAAGGAATCTGCCAATCCAAACGGTGTCTACCGTTCAGATCGATATCAACGCTTTATGGAGAACCGCATAGGAGAATAAACAATGAACCAGGTTCATTTGAACCGAAACGCAACAAACATATTGGTTTTTACTTTGGTGCTGGCGGGCCTTATTCTTTCAGCCTATGTCTTATGGCAAAAGGATAAACAGCCCATGACGTTAGACACGGTTTCTCCCGTGAACTCCCAGGATGAGACGTCTCAAAAAATAATGCCTGGCAAGGCGCTACCAACTGATGGTAAGACCTTGAGCGAGGAAATGACTTCGGAGGAAAGACTGGCCCTTGTGAAAACCCAGCAAACCACAGCAGCCCAGGCAGCCCTTTCAGGAAAACCCGTCAGCGGTGTCGTCACCCAGCGTCCAGATTTTGTATCGCAACTGGAATGGCAGGTCCTGCAAGGTGTGGCCAAAACAGGACCGGAAAGTGACACGCAGTTGACACACCTTGTCAACAAACTCCTGTTCACCAAAAAACAGGAAGCCTGGCAATCCTTGATTGCATCAAAAGGTGACCCGGAAAGGCGTCATTTACTTGCAAAGCAACTGATTGACATGATCCCGGATCAGGTCAATGACAAGGCTATGGGACCAGATCAGGCCGATAAAATGAAACGAGAGCTGATGGACGATCTTAATCGGGGAATTGAGTAATTCTATACTTGAGGATGGTTATGCCTTTGAGGACGAAAAACGGATCATTTATGTCCTGACTAAATTACCGGTAAATCTGTCCAGTCGGTTTCAAATCATGCGGAACAGGACTTGAAAAATACGTAGAATTGTGTTCCTTCCAACGGCTTGCTTTCAACGTGGATGAAGCCCCCTTGCTTTTTCACGATGCCATGGATCACAGCCAGTCCCAGACCGGTTCCTTCATTCTTGCCCTTGGTGGTAAAATACGGATCAAACATCTTTTCCATGGTCTTTACATCCATGCCGCAGCCCGTGTCCGAGACACAGAGGACAACACAGGGCGACGGGTCAAAATCCAGGTTCATGCCTGACAATTCCCTGAAATCCCCGGATTTGCCCAGCCTGATTCCAAGGATTCCGCCCTGTTGACGCATGGCATAAACCGCGTTGCTGAACAAATTCATAAGGATTTGGTGGATCTGAGTCGGATCGGCCAATATCCATCCCGCATCATCGGCCACATGGCTTTGGACGGTTATATTTGACGGTGTTGAGGCATGGATCAGTTTGATGACATCCATGATGACACCCCCAAGGGCCAGAACAACAAACTCGGGTTCATTCTGCCTGCTGAACGTCAAAATCCGATTCACAAGATCCTTGGCCTTAAAACAGGCTTTATGGATATACTCCATGCGCGCGTGCAGCCCCTGATAGGCCTGGGTGTCCAGCAATGCAATCTCTGTATGACCGATGATTGCTGTCATGATATTATTGAAATCGTGGGCCACCGCCCCTGCAAACATGCCCAGGGCATCAAGTTTCTGCATGCGTTCCAGGGTTTGGTAAGCCTCATCCAGGGCAGATTTCTGGGTCTCTATCCGACGTTCCTGCTGTTCCTGAATACGTTTCAATTCTCGTTCCATGGACCACTTGGAGGTCAAGGATGCGGCCATGTGCCTGATTTCAAGGACATAACAGGGTTTTTGAAGATAAAGCAGTTTATGGACCGGGGGAACACGTTTCAGAATATCCGCCGGATGGATGTCTGAAAATGCCGTAACAATGACAATTTCAATGTCCCTGTCCAATGACCGAATTTTTTCGGCGGCCCAGATTCCGTCTGGCCCCGGAGGCATGCGCACATCCAGAAAAACCACCGAGTAGGGCGTATCATTCTCCAAAGAACGTATCACATGATCCACCGCATCTGACCCGCTGGTGCAAAGGTCCAGATCATATCCCTGACCCGGGTTGCCTGAAAACGGTGAGGAGGGTTTGACTGTTCTGAAAAGCTCCCTTTCAAGAGTCTTAATTTCAGAGGCCCGGTCGCCTATAGGTTCAGATTTCAACGCTTCAATAAAAAAATCATGAATCCGTGCTTCATCATCGGCCACGAGGATTCTGGGTTTTTCATTGGTCATGCCACACCTCCCATGGGCAAGATAATATCCAGTTCAGTCCCATGACTGCTGCTCATAAGCTCAAGTTCACCCCCCATGGCAGAAATCACGTTACTGCACCAGTGGAGACTTGAAAACCGTGGGGTTTTGTCATTCTCTGCATAGTTTCTTGCAAACATCTTTTTCAAATCTCCCTCATCCTGCTTCGGCCCGTTGCCAGATACCATGAAACGGATCAGTGTCTTATCACCCCGTGTTTCTGTCCGGGCGTCAATCTGCACCTTAGCCGGCCCATCGGATCCCATAGCGGCAAAGATGGCTGAATGAACAAGGACAGATGCGATCACATTCATCAGAACCAGAGATTCAGCCTTCATAATGGGCAATGTACTCACAGCCTGCCCCACATGGATTTCACAGCGTTCCTTCAATTCATCAGGCACCATTTGCAAGGCTTTTTGGACCAGAACCCCGGGGGCTATCTCCAAGGTGGGGGATCCGCTTCGGCTGAATTTTTCCAGGTCCCCGAAAAGACGTTCCATCTCGTTGTTCTGGATTGAAATGTCTTCCAGCAGCTGTTGTGCTTCCCCAAGGGCCGTAAGCATTTGCCCTGTAGACAAAAAGAGAAAACGATTCAAATTTTTTACCCGATCAAGTTCCGCCTCTCCCCGGCTCAGCTCGTCCATGGCCTTTTGGATGTTTTCCCTGGGCAGATTCCTGCACACATCCTTCATTTTTCCTATTTTATGGGACATGGGCATAAGAATGTTTCGGCCATGGTGAAGGATATCCGAGGTCATTCCTGCCAGACCCGAATTGTAGGATTTGTCCAGAAGTTCTGAACGGGTGACAGATAATTTTTCAAGCATATCATCAAAACGGCCTGCAAGGTGCCCCAGTTCATCACCCCTTCCAAGATCCAATCGGGTTAAAAGATCCCCTTTTTCTTCAACGGCTTGAACATGCCTTGATAGATCCGAAATCGGTTTCAAGATGGAGATATGGAGAAGAACCATGGACAAAATGATCAAAAGGACACCAGAGACAACAATCGATATCATGCTGTATCCCAGGGTGGTCCGCCCTTTTTCAAGAATACTCCGGGGCATGGTCGTTTTGACCAGATAAACCGGTTTTTTTGAAATGTCGTAAAGGGCAGTATACAAAAAAAGATTCTGGGCATCCCTGGTGTCAATATAGGAGGACTTCCTGCCCTGAACCACATCCAAAACGCCCTTTTCTTCAGTAGCCTCCGTCGCATTATTAAGAGGAATGAGCTCAAAGGGGACCTCGGTTTGGTTGACCATATCCTTAAGCGCATCCTTTGTGATAAACCGACCCATGATAATGGTGCCCCGGAGCGGACCCTGGTTTGAAGAAGTCAAAACCGGCCTCATGGAGATCATCAGCGGCCCCAGAGGCGTGGGCAAGATGCCTGTCCGTTCCATATCCGAAAAAGAGCCCCCGTCCGATTCCTGTGGAAAAACAGCCTGACTTTCCAGAAACCGCTGACCGGGGATATCCTGTCGTGTCAGTGTCTCGTGTGTCACGGGGTCAATGATTTTTGACCAGAGGACCTTACCCGAAGGATCACAGAAATAGAACATTTGGATGTGATTCATTGAAAATGTATCATCGGGCAGAAGGTTTACCTGGGCATAGGTTTCCGATTGTGTCACCATGAAATCATAGGTATCATCCCAGGCAGACCAGTCATGCACCAGGGCTGACAGATGGAACAGCTCACGGTCAATGGCCTGGATGGGTCGTTGGATATTCTTATCCGCCTCCACCTTTTCAAGGGCCAGAAAACCCGGAAGAATTATACGTCGATGGATGAATCCCTGGGCTGCCGTATACACAATGACAAGGGCCAGAAGACTTCCCAGTGTTTTTATTTTCAGTGACATGGTATTAATATGGTTTTTCGTTTTAGATGGTGATTAATATGATACAGCGAATGACAGTCTATTTACCCCAAGAGTCGTTATCTAAACTGTACCATGGTGCAAAAAAGTATTGCAACACACAATTTATCGGATGAACAGGCCGAGAAATATAGTTCTTATTTTAAAAATATGCTACATAGTTCACTAAAAAAATCGTTTATTCCTTAATCTTCATTTTCATATCAGGAAAAAATAATGTTTATCGCTGTCTTGGCAGACATCCACGGAAATCTGGAAGCATTCAGGGACGTTTTGGCCCGAATCAGGACGCGCAAGGTGGACCGGATCTTTTCCCTGGGCGACAATGTGGGCTATGGCCCCGACCCCGAAGCCGTCATGGAACTGATCCGGAAAAACACCATCGAATCCGTCCTTGGCAACCATGAAAAAGCCATGAACGAGGAATCGTTTATATCCTGGTTCAACCCCCTGGCACAGAAGGCGGTCAGGTACACCCGTGATCACCTGTCGGACCAGTCGCTCCTTGCCATCAAAGACTACCCCAAAAGCAGGGTCTTTGAGAAAATACGTTTTGTTCATGGGGCACCGCCATCATCCCCGGTGCTTTACCTGTTTCAACTCACCGACGACAAACTGGCCAAACGCCTCCATGCCATGGATGAATCCCTCTGTTTTGCAGGACACACCCATGATCTTGGCCTGATCACCTATGATGGCACACATCTGGTCCACTCGACTCTCCCCTTTGGTGAAACCCGGCTTGATCCTGATTTGAAATATCTGATCAATGTGGGCAGCGTTGGACAGCCCCGGGATGGCGACAATCGCGCCAAATATGTTCTTTACGACACCCGGACACGAATTCTGACGTTAGAGGCTGTGCCCTATGACAACAGGACCACGGCCGATAAAATCATCAAGGCGGGGATTCCTGAACAATACGCCCAGAAACTTTTATAACAAACGGGAGTGCCGTGTGATGAAAAAAATAGGAAAATACACAATCTGCGGACTCCTTGGCCAGGGTGGCATGGGCAAGGTCTACAAGATATCCTACCCGGTCACCGGAAAAATCGGCGCATTGAAACGTTTAGAACCCAATCCCTTTCTCGTGAGCCTTCTGGGCCTGGACACCATTAAGGCCATGTTCACCCAGGAAGCCGTCACCATGGCGGGTATCCGCCACCCCCACGTGGCTGAAATTCTGGACTTCGATTCCTTTGAAGGTCAACCTTACTACATCATGGAGTATTACTGCAACAACCTGGGCACCATGATCGGCGAATCCTACGAAACTGAAAAAAAATCCCGAATCATCAATCTGGACAAGTCAATCGACTACACCCGGCAAATTCTTTCCGGCCTTTCTCGTCTGCATTTTTCTGGCCTGATTCACCGGGATATCAAGCCCTTCAATATCCTTGTCACCGACGAAGACCAGGTGAAAATCTGTGATTTCGGCCTTTCCAAGCTACGGAACGAATCCTTCAAACGCCATGCAAGCCTGAAAGTAGGTTCACCCTACTACGCCCCTCCCGAGCAGGAAAAGGACCCGGATTCGGTGGATTTCTCATCGGACCTTTATGCCGTGGGCGTGATGCTTTTCAGAATGGTCACAGGCCGTCTTCCCCAGCCCCCGGACATCCTGCCCAGCCGGTTCAACAACGATCTGGACCCCCACTGGGACCGGTTCATCCTCAAGGCCAGTGACCCTGATCCCCGGAATCGCTACCGAGATGCCCATGCCATGATCGGGGATCTTGACGAACTCAAACATCGCTGGAATAAAAAAAAACAGGTCAGCTGCAAGGCCCCGGATAGTTTGTTTGACGACGAGCCAACGCTGCCTGACACAAAGCGCATCCGGTCGACCCCCTTAAAAATATCGAAAAAAGATGCCCGGATAACCTTTGATACCGACGAGTTGATGCGACCCCGTATCTACACGGAAAACCGTTTTGATGCTCTTAAGGACCAGATCATCCACGATCGCACCACGAACCTGCTCTGGCAGACTTCAGGCACCCGCTTCCCCGTGACCATGGTTCAGGCCAGGGAGTACATCAATCACCTGAACAGTGAAACCCATGCCGGAATAGCCACCTGGCGCCTGCCCACCACCTGCGAGTTACTCTCCCTGATCAACCGCCCCCCCCAGGGCAAAGACTATTGCATGCCATCCGTGTTCGACTCCAACCAAAAATGGCTGTGGAGCAGTGACCTGTGCACCTTCATCTCCGCCTGGTATGTTCATCTTGAACTGGGTTATGCCGGATTCAATGACCTGACCAGCTATTACCATGTGAAAGCGGTTGCCGACAACGGAATTGGCCTACAGGACCGATAGGGAACAACCACGTCTATGTTGTTCATTTTTTAAAAGCTCTGGGATATCTCATTTCTTCGATGTGCTATTCAATGGTGTTCAAAAATAACAATCCCCAATCACACGTCACATCATTCCTAAATATATTCCAGATAAACAAAATCCGGCTCTGATTTAAAATGGTCAGAATCATTATTCAATCGATTTATAGTAATTGAACTAAATGGGACAGATACGTCCAATGGGACCTTTATGTCATTAACATCCAAATTTTTAAAAAGAGAAGAACTGAGATCCATGACAATTCAAATGATTTTCGACAAAGTTATTAGCTGTATCATCAATGTGATCATACTTTTTATCATTATCATCCTTATTCTGGGACTGGCGAAAACCTTATATGCCACACGATTTTTATTGAACGCCGAATCCATGAGTTCGAGTCTTTCAAGCATTGTTGCCGATATTTTATCCTTTCTTGTTATGGTTGAGCTTTTCAGAAGCTTCATTGAATATTTCAAGGCAGGACGAATAAGACTTCACAGCATGATTGACCCGGCCATCATCTTTATTTTGCGTGAGCTTATTGTCAAACTGTACATGCACCAGGAACTTACAGGTTATATTCTTATCAGTTTCAGTGTCCTGTTGTTTTCACTTGGCCTGATCCGAACCATGGCAATTCTTGTCAGTCCGGATGATGAAAAAAACGTATGCGTTCTTGATTAAATTATTTTTTGCTCTATCGATCCGGCCGCTTAATATCCAATTTTATCATTTTGTTACGCAATGTGCTGGGTTTGAGATCCAGCTTTTTCGCTGCGCCCATGCGGCCTTCAATTTTCCAGCCGGAGTCTTCCAAAACCCCAAGGAGAAATGTTTTTTCCATCTCCTTGAAGGATTTTTTATCGGCATGGAGTCGGTTCGGGGAATTGGGAATGGAAATTTGAAGATTACCTTCTTCACTGATGATTACAGCCTGTGAAATGATATTGCCAAGCTCACGAATATTTCCCGGCCATGAATAGTCGGTCAAATCCTGGATGATCTTTCTTGGAATCTTATCAAACCGTTTTCCGATTTTAGCACAGTACTGATTGATAAAATAGGTCACGAACAAGGGGATATCGTCCATACGATCCCTCAGGGGAGGAATAGAAATGGGAAAGGAATTCAAACGATACCACAGATCACTTCGGAACCGCCCCCCCTCCACTTCCTTTTCCAGATTGCGGTTGGTGGCGGCAATAATACGGACATCCACGCGGTGGGTATGGCTGCCGCCCAGCCGTTCAAACTCCCCTTCCTGAAGGACACGCAACAATTTAGGCTGGAGTTCCAGGGGCAGTTCCCCTATTTCATCCAGAAACAATGAGGCGCCGTGGGCCAGCTCGAATCTGCCGATGCGTTGTTTATCCGCCCCGGTAAAGGCCCCTTTTTCATGACCAAACAACTCGCTTTCGATCAGATTGGGGGGCAGTGCGGCACAGTTCACCTTGATCAAGGGGCGTTCACTGCGGTTGCCGGCATGGTGAATGGCCCTTGCAATGAGTTCCTTGCCGGTTCCTGTCTCTCCCAGGATTAAGACGCTGGCATCGGTGGGTGCGACTTGCTCGACCTTGAAAAGTACGTTTTTCAGGGCATCGCTTTTCCCGATAATTTCCTCGAAATTATGCTCCAGTGTCAATTCGTCACGCAGATAAACATAATCAGCTTCGATTTGCCGTTTTAATCGTTTGATTTCATTAAAGGCATTTTGCAAGGTGGTTTCATGGTCTTTCCGGTTTATGGCATTGGCAAAAATTTCACCAAACAGACGAATACGGGGAATCAACTCTTCGGGCCAGACGCGTTGGGAACGAATGGTTGCAATAACCAGCGCACCCACGATTCGCCCCCCCACTGAAATGGGCACCGAGAGCCACGATTGGGTTCCAAACCGCTGATGCACCTGCTTCAATTCAAGCGCTTCCGGTGGCAGCTCTTCCAGACTCGTAAACTGAACAACTTCACCCCGGTTCCATTTATCAAAAAAATATTTAAGCGTATGGATATAACCGGGATTGGCTCTTATCCATGCCTGGACCTTCTTGATATTTTCACTATCTTCTTCGTGCCACCAGTTGAACAGGTCATCGATCTGAAACGTCCCCTTTTTCCCCGCCAAATAAAAAACGCACCGTTCAACATTCAAAAATGAACCCAGCCGCCCCAGATCCTTTTGGATATACTGAACAATATCCCTGGCAGGAAGATCAATATAGGTCGCTGAAATCTCAGACAGAAGACGATCAAAACGCATGGCATACTGCAGACGGTCAAACGCTTTGAGCCGCTCCAGGGCTCCGGCCAGAATCTGGCCCAGATGCTCCATTGACTTAACCAGTTCCGGCGGCCATTCCCGGTGTCTGCGAACGCTGTTGAAAAAAAGACCGCCTTGAACCTGTCCTCCCACAATAAAGGGCAGAATAAGGGCCGACTTGATGCCAAGCCGTTCAACCAGATCCCGATCAATTCGGGCATCATCAGGGAGTTCATCCAGCACATGGGTCAAGGTGATGGCTTGCCCATTATAAATGGCCTCTATCAACCATGGCAAGGTGGCGGTTTTGGTCTTGCTGGGGGCAGAGGTTACTCCCGGGGCATTGAAGGCGTGAATGGTGGTCAATATGCTGTCGTTGTCCGTCAACCTACAGAGAAAAACCTGATCAAAACCCCAAAACAGGGCAATTTCCCTGAGTCGCAAATCGATTTCAGCGGGCACATTATCTGCCGGGATAGCAATAAACACGGCGGAAAGATCAAAAATATACTGCTGGAAGACCGCCATTTGATTCTGATCTGTGGTATTTTTCATGATATCCGGACGATTCACAGTGCACCATTACCTGGGTATGACTCAAACATTAAGGGCATATTTACCATCTTCATCCAATTAAACCATGAATAAAATGGTAACACAGGCAGGAAACAACCGCAAGACAACCCACCTCATTTGGTGACAGAGCGCTGGCATACGAACCATAGGGACCCGGCGGATAGATTCCGGGTCCCGACCCGGTATGGGTGTTGGCAAGGGCTATTTTACAGCTGTCTCCGGCCTTGAATACGTCAAATACGATTTGTATTTTTCAATCAACAGGGGGATCTCCTTCATGCGTGGGTCTGGCTTCAGGGACCTGGTCTTTAGCTCTTCTCCGTGTTTGAACTTCCCGGACAGAAGGACATGGGAATGGGCCCAATCGTCCTCGGTAACGGCCAGGGCATAGTCGGCCCCCGTGGTGTTCAAGGTCCCTTTAACGCCGCAGACCGCACAAACGGCCTTATCACCTGTTTTGCCCAGTTCGATCACATCACAATGACACACCGGGCAGACGCCCTTGGGACCGATATAGGCAGCCTCCTCGATGGGTTTTTTAAGGGTCTCTGCCACATGGCGTCCTGAGCGACGCGCCCTTTTAAGCATCTCATCCTTTAACACCACCGTGGACGGCAAGGCGGTCCAGTTGAAAAGCTGCTGGTCCACCACCGTCATGTTCATGGGCAGTGCAAAAATCTGGAGCAAAGGCAGGGCCAGGGTGGTCCAATCAGATCCCCCCACTGCAAAAAGGGATGCCACATGGGGTTTAAATGAACGCTCGTCCGGCCCCTTCCCTTTGGTAATGCCTTTTTCTGCTCGAATTTTTTTGGCAATCATCCGAAAGGCCAGGTCGTGACTTGGCCCCATCCGATCATTGAGGCATTTCAAAAGCCCCTGGGGGGTCTTCTCATAAATGGGGGTTCCCACAATGATGCCGTCACAATCAAGAATCTTATCGTCAATAAATTTGAAATCATCGTTTTTAATGACGCAGTCTCCGGAACCCCCCTTTTCAAAAAGGTCAATCACGCAGGCATTGCAGCCCGTGCAGGGTTTGATGTCAAGATCCATCAGACGGACGATTTCCACCGAAGCCCCCATCTCCTCGGCACCCATAAGCGCCTCTTTGACAACGATTTCAGTATTGCTCATCTTCCGGCCGCAAGTCAGTCCCAGAACTTTCATTATTACCCCCTTTGTGCTTCATGGTTAAACTGTTTTTGACTCACGTGAAGGCTTTACCCATGAGTCTGTTTTTTTTTCAAAATGACTTGGTAGCTCACCCAAGGACGTGCATGGACAATAAATGGCTCAGAACCTATCACGCCGTGACATTATACCCCCGGTAATCCCGGAGAAAATCGCATTCCGGCCGCTCAAGGGTAAAGGTACTGATAAAATCGACATCGGGTTTCAAAAAAGGATACTGATCAAAGGTGGCCCATGCAGGCTTGGTATAGGCCGGAGGTTCTTCGATAACCGCTTTACGCCATGCGGAGTTGTTCTCATACCATAATTCGGATACGCGCATAAACGGCCCGACCCTGGAACTGGGGTCCACCGCACCGAAGCTGAAAAACCGTTTCAATCCGGGTTGTTTTATCACTTCAGGTGCATGGACATTGATGTACCAGGCATCGCCCTCATCACAGGAAACACCCTCGGGGTATTTGAACACCGTGATCCAGCGGATGATGGTTCCGTCATTGATGGTCAGCTTGCTGCCCAGAAAATCTTCAGTGGGACGGCAGGGGACAAAGATAAAGGTCGGCGCCTTGCCCTCCCACTTGCGGTCGCGCTGCCCCGCGCCCTCGGGGATGCCCAGGGCCTTTTGATAGTTTTCCGGCCAGACTTCCGACATGGCGCTGCCATGTCCCATAACGCCTTTCCGGAATGGACTTTCTGTCCACCAGTGCTCGGTCATACGCCAGTTGTAATAGCCATAGTCAAAGGCCCCCCCTGGCTCGGGAATGGAACGATAGGTGGCATAACGCCTCAATATTGGCCCGACCTGGTTCATGGTTTCCATGGCATGGTCTTTGTAAAGCCACCGGTCCATCAATGGCAGATAATCCCAGCTTGTCAGATTTAAAATCAGATAACTTCTAATCATCCCATCAACTCCTCTCGTTAAAGGTCCTCGCCATTGAATCAAAGGACTATTTGATGAACGCATACCTGGCATTACGCCCTTTACCTTCGACGGAAAAATCAGCGAAAGGGTTGCGCGTAGGGCATTTCACGACCTTGTACAAGGTGTACAACCGGGGCAGGAAAACTTCCCAGTTGCCTATTTCTTCGGCACAATGTTCGGACCAGACCCGGCCCTCTTCCGGCGTTTCTTTTTTCCGGGTGCCTATGGCAGATGACTTTCCGATAATCCCATAGTCCCTTCGTTCCCATTGATGGAGGCGAAAGCCCATGGGATCCGGGGTGACAAGGCTCTCTTTACCCAGCCCGAGACCGGCTACAATAATCACGTGCTCATAGATGATGTAATCCCGGATTTCTTCAGGAACATCCTCCAGTGCTTCAAAGCGGATGTAAAGATTCTGGCGTCTTCCGTCATTCCATGTCTGGGGGGCAATGTGAATTGCGCCCATGGGGTTGCCGTTCTTCGGGGGTACGGCCCACTCCAGGGCTTCATGCTGGGCCGGATGCCATAAGATGAAGCCTTTTTCCATATTGGACCAGAACCAGTCCACCATGTGGGCGTTGACACCTTCAAGTGTCCACTCCAGGTGCGTCCCAAGGGTGTCTTGGGTTACTGAAAAATTCATTTATTATACTCCAACGTTAACAATTTCATGATTTTCATCGCTGAACTCTTTCAGCAACGGGCTTTATTTATTTGATATAGCTGAATACTTCCCGGTTCCTTGGCGGTGTCACGGGTTTCTCAGATGCGATATAGCCCAGGGCCACGGAAAAAATGTGTTCAAACCCTTGGGGAATCCCCAGCTCTTTTTTCATGGCCTGGCCCTTGGCCGAGGCAAACAGAAAGCCTGCCGAACTTATGATGCATGGCTATGGAAAGCCACCTGTTTATATAACAAAAAAGGTGCCAGCTTCTCCTTTCCGGCCCAGATAGATTTAACCCCCTGTTTCTGTTTAATATACCCTGTGTGTTTCCAATACCAGGACACCTCAGTGCCCCGCCATATGCGGTGATATCCACCACATATGGCGGGATATGACGCACATGTCTATCCCCTGCCCTGGGTCCGTTTTCATACACAGGTAATCGTTTTGATTTACCCAATGAACCCCCATAGGTTTTTCTAAAATTCCGGGTGTTAATCGATATGAGTAAATACCTTGGGCGGATTTATTCCAAAGGAAGCAACCATGCCCAGCAAGGCCACGACACCGACCATGGTGATCGAAATCATATATGTTCCGGTCATATGCAAAAAGGTGGAACCCACAAAAACGCCTATGGCACCGCCGAAAATGCTGATACCGAACGTCGTTCCGTAAATACGCCCCATAATGGTGGACGGATAATTGGTTGCAATGAACGTTGCCACCATGGGAATGATAAAGGCTTCAAAAAAACCTGCCAGGAACAGACTTGCAGTGAGCAAGGGAGGCGCGGAATTGACAAGGGGAAATTTAACGGCAAACATAAAGACCCCTGAGAAAAGGAACCCTGTGATCAAAACCGGTTTGATCCGACCCTTGAAAATTTTCATTAGAATAAAGCCTGAAGCTGCAGACCCCAGCAACATGCCCACCTGGACCGCAGACATGAAATGTCCGGCCACTGCCGGGCCCATGCCCAAGCCCGTGGGCGGTTCAATGGCAATAAAACCGGGAGTCAGATCGTTAAATGCGTTCATATACCAGGTGAATAAAAACATGCACAGGATCCCGACATATGTGGGCAGGGATTTAAACGCAAGGGCAACATCACTGCTGATTTTATGGCTATCGTATTCGGCGGTGACTGTCTCGTGGATCTCGGGTTCGGTCAAAAAATTCGTGGCAAAGGCCAGAATCAGTGCGATGCCGGGAATGACAACGAGGCTGCGGATAGCCAAGCTCCAATGCCCCATGGCATCCATGAAGGCCGGCGTGAGGATGAAGCCGAGGATAATTCCCAGGGAAATTCCCGCACCCACCATACCCGCCACAATACCTCGCTGATGCACAGGAAACCAGCGTGCCGCCACCGTGGACGTGCAGGCGGTGACCGGTCCCCACCCCATGCCCATAATGAGCCGGACAAGAATGATTTCCCTGAGGCTGTTATCAAAAACCGGTGCCAGCAGCACACCCATGGTGGTGATCAGTGCACCCAAGGTAATGACCCGGGCCACCCCGAATTTGTCCAGGATGGGTCCGGACAGAATGGACGAAATCGCCGCCGCCATAATGATGGTACCCATGGCTGCGGCCGAAATTTCACCCACAGATACCCCGATATCCCCGGCAATGATCCCCAGAATAGGAGCATAACAGATCAATGTGGTACCAATCATAACCTGGCCCACCGCAACAGCGGCAAGCATCAACCATCGCGTACCTGGATAGCCATTTTCATTTTCCATAAGACATCACCTTTTATTTCTGTTTTATGATTTACCCCTGAGTAAGTACCCCTCGCTTAACAGTGTTAATTTTTTTTAACTTGGATATAACCTTCATGATTTACAAAAAAGGTGCCAGGTTTTTTTGCCTGACCTATTGCAAACTATCTAATTGATATTATTTATAATAAAATAATTTTAAGCAGGATAAAAGACCGTGCGGAAGGGTTGGAACCGCCTTATGCGGCGGGATACACCACATAAGGCGGGATGGGCCGGATGGTTCTATCCTCTGCCCGGGCTGGACTGACGGCGGATATGGGTCTCTTTAATCATCAAGGCGCACCCCAGAGCGATCAGGGCTGAAATCAACAGCACAAGCAGCATTCGGGTATACCCTTCGGTTGAATAAACACCGGACGGCGAAGCCGGGTAGGCATCAAGCAAGGCTCCCAACAGGGGCATGTAAACCGCACCGCCTATAAACGGGAACAGATTGACCATACCCACGCTGGTCCCGGCCATGTTCACCGGAAACAATTCCTTGGCTGAAGTAAACCCGATGGCCACAATGGCTGCCGCACACACGGCAAACACAAAGAAAACCACATACAACAGGGGAAGTGGCAGGCCGGTGGGGCAGAGGTAAAGACCTGTTATCAGAAGGACCAGTAGGGTTGAGCACATGACAATGGGAATTTTACGGCTCTTGACCACACGATCTGAAAAAAAGCCCATGAGCGGGCTGCCGAAAATCATGCCCCAGGCAATCATGCTCAAGACGGAACCCGCGGTATTCCGGGACAGCCCATACACATGCATCAGATAGGGTCCTCCCCACAAGCCTCCAAATCCGAAGAAAATTCCGTTATCAAAAAAGAACCACAAGGCCAAGGGCCAGAAACGGGGATGGCTGAACACCTTTTTCAGCCCGGCCCAAAGACCGATGGTCTGAACGGACAAGTCAACCGACCCGGCTCTATTGTCCAGATCCTCTATGGAAGGCCATCCGTTGTCCTGGGGCCGGTCCCTGACGATAACCCAAAGGAGGAAAACAAGAACAAACGTACATCCGCCGATCAATTCAAATGACAAACGCCAGCCAAAAGAGCCGGTCATGATCGCCAGAAGCCAGGTGGCTGCCAGGACCCCCACCCCGCCCACAGCGTTCAGGATGCCGGTCATGGTGGCGAACTCATGGGGATAAAACCACTGTGAGAGAATTTTCATGGTGGGGATGAAAACCATTGAAACGCCCAACCCCACCAGGATGCGCCCCACAAAGGCTATTTCAATGGTGGGTGCCAGACCGAAAAGAATGCTTCCCACGGCACCTGCTATCAAAAAGAAGGTCACGGTTCGCCTGGGCCCCACCGAATCCGACAACAACCCCGCAGGCAGCTGCATGGCCGCATAACAATAAAAATAAATGGACCCCAACAGGCCCATGGTACCGGCGGTGGTGTTAAAATCGTCCACCAGGGTGTCAGCCACAACAGAAAGGGACAGGCGGTGAAAATAAACAAAGAAATAGGCCAGAGCCAATACGGAAAAAATCAACCAGCGATATCTGAACAAGGGGTGTGGGGCATGATCTGACATGTATCGTCCTCTTAAATCTCATATATTATTATGGGTGAACGATAATGCGAGCATCCACAACAAACAGATCGGAATCAAATCCCTTGATGGGGTTCAGATCGATTTCCCTGATTTGGCCAAAATCGCTGACAAGACGCCCCAATCGCTGAATGGTGTCCGCCAGAACATCCATATTCATTCCAACCTCACCACGAAACCCGTTGAGGACCGGATAACTTTGAATGCCACGAATCATCTTCAGGCTCTCGTTCCTGGACAGAGGTGCCAGTGCAAAGGTGACATCTTTTAAAACCTCAGCATAAATTCCACCCAGGCCGAACATGACCAGGTGGCCGAAATCACCTTCCCGGCAAGCACCCAGGATGACCTCCTGGCCTCTGATCACAGGCTGGAGCAAAACACCTTTTGCGCCGTCAATCCCCAGTAGATCATTCCAGGCGGCCAGGGCCATGTCATCATCGGTTATGTCCAGTTTGACACCGCCCACATCGGTTTTGTGCAAGGGGCCAATCACTTTCATCACCAAGGGATAACCCATCTTCCGGCAGGTTTCCCTAAGGTGCTGTTCCTCAAAAACCTCGGTCTGATCGCTTATCCGAAAACCCGCTGCCCGTAAAACCTGACTGACGACCTCGGGATCCAGGATTCCCTCATGCCCTTCCAAGGCCTCGGCAACCAAGGCATGATCGTATCCCTCCGGGATTGAACAACACGTTTCAGGCGGCACCCAGTTTATGACCTTGCCCAGGGCTTGTCCCAATTCCACTTCATCCGGAAAGAAAACATTCCCCTCATCAATGAAATCAGCGATTTTCAACCGGGATGAGACCACCGAACTGAACATGGGAATGACGGGTATGGGGCCGGTTTGCATGACCTTGGATATCTCCCGGTAAATGGGGGCATTGTCGGACAGGCCAGAGTCTCCCAAAAGAACGGTGATCACGTCGATATGATCTCCTTCGAACGTTCTCAGCACCCGGATGATCTCTTTGATTTGCTCGGCCGAACGGGAGGGCAGAGCATCAATGGGATTGAGTGTTGAACTTTCCGGAGGTAAAATCTTTGATAACTCGGCCCGGGTTTGCTCTTGGAGTTGCGGCAGTTCCAAACCCTGGCGGTTCAATTCGTCCGAGAGCATGACCCCCGGGCCACCGGCATCGGTGACAATGCAGATCCGCTTGCCTGCAATCCGTCCCTTGGCTGCCGCCAGCACACAGGCCACATTAATCAGATCGCCCCGTCCCTGGACACGAATAATGCCGCTTTTTTCAAACAAGGCCTGTACGGCCGTGTCATTGGTTGCCATGGCACCGGTATGGCTTGCCGCTGCCTTTTCTCCGGCGGCTGTGGCACCTGATTTGATGCCCACAAGCACGCATCCTTTGCTGACCAGGCTGCGGGCGTGCCGAAGCAGTTTGGCAGGTTTATTAACGGCCTCCATGTACACCATCAGAATCGAAGCACTGTCCGGGCCATAGTTTTCATCGTGCACAGCAAGCAGATCCTCCACACCCATCTGCAACGAATTCCCCAGATTAAGGACGGTCCCAAATGAAAGACCCCGGGTGGACGCCCGTTCCATAACATAATCCACCGTGGCCCCAGAACCGCTGATAAAATCAACGGCTTGGCCGGGCAGCGTGGGAATGATTCCGGCAAATTTGCCTTTGTAGGCATGGGTCAGGAAACCGGAACAGTTGGGGCCGATCAGTGTCATGCCAGCCCCATTGGCAATCTTCAGCATGTTGTGTTCCACCTTTTTTCCCGCCTCGTCTTTTTCCCCGAATCCCGAGGTCAGTACAATAACGGCTCCGGTCTTTCGGTTGGCCAGCTCTTCCAAGGCGGGCAGCACGAATTTTGAGGGAATGGCCAGGATGGCCAGGTCCGGGGACTTGGGCAAGGCCTCGATGGTCGGATAGGTGGGCAATCCCAAAACCGAGTCGGCTTTGGGGTTCACGGCCCACAAAAGGCCCGTGTAGCCGTTTTCCTTGATATTTTTTGTCACCCGGCCACCCGGCTTTAGGAGGTCATTGCTTGCCCCGATCACCGCGATGGATTCGGGGGAAAAAAGCTTTGTGTACCTGGCCGACACAGGATTGTTTGCGGGAATCTGCTTTATGTGAGATGTCATGATACGACCCAAAATTTTTATCAGAATGTTTAAAAAGGCTCCCGCCTTTAAACTAACAAAAACGGGAGCCCAGGAGAGGACCTTTTCATCAGCTTATGTTCAATTACAATAAGCCGCGACCGGCAACAAATGCCCTGTAATTGCCCCCCCACGCCTGGGCAGGGGTGACATCTTTCAAGGCATTAAGCCAGACGGCCTCCGGAATAAGATCAAAGGGGGCGATTTTGCTCAAAGCACCCATCATCACCACATTGGCAATCTTGCCGGTGGCATCGCCAATCTCAACCGCTTTATCCAGCACATCGACCTCGATCAGGTTATATCCGTCAGACGCTTTTTTGATCTGATCAAGGTCCGGATACTCCCCAGCCGATATGGATTGGGGCACAACCATGGTTCGGGACGTCAGGATGGTGCCTCCCGGTTTCAGCAACTCAAGAAATCCCGGTCGCAGCATTTCACTTACTTCCATGGCAATAACGCAATCCGCCTTGCCCGGCATCAGCACGGGACTGAATACAGAGCCACAGGCAAAGGTACTGATCACCGGCCCGCCCATCTGTGCCATACCGTGGGTTTCCCCTTTGACGATGTTCTTCTCTCCGTAACCGGCCAGAAAGGCCAGCTGCGTCATCACCCGGCCAAAAAACAGGTTGCCCTGTCCGCCCACGCCCCGTATGGCCAGAATCAATTGTTTGGGAAGGGCCACGTGATCCAAAGAGATGGATGGGATGACCGGCGGATCATCATAGGTCGGGCCGCTGGTTCGGATCCGGTCCTCCTCGGCCAGGGTCTCGATGGCATTGAACGGGCACATCTGCAAACAGGCCTGATGCTGGCCGCCGCATCCGCTGCAGAGGTTGTTAAAGGAAGGGACGTCACCGGGCTTGGCCTCAATCCCAGGACAAATCAGACAGGTATGGCATGTGTCACATAGGTCAGCATTGACTTTAAGCCTGATCCCTTTTTCTTTAGGCGGTACTTTCTTGATGCAGCAGCCCCGTATGACCAATGTGGTAAACACGCCGTTTGCCGCATCATCCAAGGCCTGCTTCATGGCTTTCTGGATCTCCTTTCGCTCATAGGCGCTGACCACCGTCGTTCTGGCTCCCGTGGCGTCCAGTTCCTTGACCAGATCGTAAGCGCAAGGCTCACCGGCCAGATTGACGGGTGACGTGGGGGCAGGCTGACCACCTGTCATGGCAGTCCAGTAGTTGTCCAGGACGATTTTAAGGCCGGGGACGTTGCGGAAAACCGTGTTGCGGGTGGCATCCATACCGCTGTGGCACTCGGTGCTGTCTCCGATTACGGAAATACATTTATCCGCCTTATCCGGCCGGGAAAGCACGTAGCCCGTGCGTTTGCTTTCGCTGGCGCCCATGGCCACGCCCGTATCAACGGCACCCAGGAAGCATAATAAGGAGTTGCAGCCGATATCACCGAAAATTGTTTCGAGTTTTCCCCGTTTCCGCATTTTGTAAACCACTTCGGCAAACAGCCGGTAAGGACACCCCGCGCAGATCATGGGCGGACGTTTGACCGGCTGGGTGGTCAATGTTTTTTTCTGTACCTCATACCCCAGTTTCTCTGCAATGAGGGCCGGGGTGTACTCGGTCAGATTGCTGAAAAGCGCCTTGCCCTTAACCTCCAGGCCCAGTCTTTCGATTTCATCCTGAACAAAATGGTACCCATCCTCGATCACATACACATCACCCTTTATGGATGCATGGAAATGACGGATCACATCCACGGGCAAGGGATTGGTGAAGGCCAAAGACAAAATATCCATATCTGCACCGAAGGCCTCCTTGACCTCCTGTACATAGGCCGTATTGGCCCCATAGGTAATGACACCGGTCTTGCCGCTGCCTTTAATCACTTTATTCAACGGTGAAGCCTCAACCATTGCTGTCAAGGCCTTCATGCGTTCGGCCTGAATAATATCGTAGTTTTTACGGGCGATTCCCGGCAGAGAGTTAAACACGGTCAGATCTTCGCCCATGACCAGGGGTTCGCGCTTGCTGACGGGGTTCAACCGGACCAGGCCTTCGCTATGGCACAAGGCCCCTGAGGCCAGAATGGCCAGGGGTGTTTTGAATTGGCGGCTGATATCAGCTCCGATTTCTGCTGCCTCCAGCATCTCCTGGTGGTTTCCGGGCTCAAAAACAGGAATAAAACAGGATTTGAAAAGATAGCGTGGATCGACCAGGTGCTGGGTCGAGCTTGGTGTAAAATCACTGGCGATATAGTAAACAAGAGCACCCCGGGGATCGGTGTAGCAGGATGCGCTGGTAAACAGATCCCCAGCCTGGAAAAGTCCGGGAATTTTCATGGTGACCACCGTATCCCTGCCGGCCAGAGTATGTCCCAAACCCACACCCACAGCCACGGCTTCGTTCACTGACCAGCCCACAGTAATCATATCCTGGACCTGGGAAAGGCCCCGGTCAATAACTTCCGTGCTGGGGGTTCCCGGATATCCCTCCGCACTGTGAATGCCTGACCGGACACAGCCAACGGCAAATGCTATATTTCCCTGAAGGACGACGGCCTTACCGGCTTCTTCCTTGCAAAGTTTCCTTATCTTATTTTCTTTCATAATCATTAAGTACCTGTATTGAGTTATGGATCTCCCCGACAATCACCAAATATGCGAGGACGTTGGACTTACCTCTAACTATATAGTAAGGGAAAGCCGTGATAGCGCCTGTTGGCCAAATATCATATCAAGAGTCATGCCAGGGATTAACAACCACCATTAAGTGAAGCGAACAGACTGAATTCACAAACAGTTCTATCCATTCATTCCATTTCATGGTCTGATTTGAATCGAAAAATCCCACCCTAAATGGTGAGTGTCGCCGTATTCGGTGAATGAAAAAAAGGAAGGATACCCGGTGTAATGTGTAAACATACCTCAATCAAAAAAAAGACCCATACGTCCCATAGGTCCCATAGGTCCCATGGGTCTCATAAGTCCCATACATCTTATTCTTCTACAAAAGCAGAGGCCGCTCCTGGGCCTGGGTCTGAAGAAATGTTTTGGCGATATTGGAGGTGTAGACAATAATCTGACTCATCAGATTCATCAATTCCATATGGACTTCGTGAGTTTCAAGGGATTCGGCCCGTTTGCTCACAAGCCTGTCCAGGTGTCTGATCCTGTACTGGAGTTCCAGATCAAGATATTTCCGCTCCTTGATCATGATATCCTGGGCCTTCTCAGGATTTTTCTCAGAAAACGCCTCCTTGAGAAGACGAATCTGTTTGCAGACTTTCTGATGATAAATAGTCAGCTCTTCCCTGCCCTCGGCTGAAAAATCATGTTTCAACTCGTTTTTTTTATAAAGAAGAGGCACCACATTCCTATGCACGATATCCCCGATACTTTCCATGTCCTTGACAATGGAGATCATGGAATAGGTGATGCGTGTATGCTCGTTGGAACCTCCCATCTGGGCCACACGGACCAGGTAGGACACGATCTTTTCCTCGAGAAAATCGAGTTCTTCTTCGATATGGTCCACCCCCTGCATCAGAGTCAACTCGGGATGTTCCTTGTCCATTTTCACCTGACTGGTCACAAAGGGTACGGCAATGGCCCTGAGCATGCGCTCAAGTGAGCCTGCCATGCGGGAGATTTCCGCACGGGCCAGATCAATGGCCAGGGCCGGAGAAAGAATCGTGCTTTCATCCAGAAATGTGGTGGCAGGTTTAAGGGACAGATCTTCTTTCTTGTCGGGCATAATCCAGAGAATCAACCGGGCATACAGGGAGGTAAAGGGTAAAAAAACAAGCCCCAGGCCAATGTTAAAAATGGTGTGGACATTGGCAATCTGGCGTGCAATGCCCGACCCGAACTGGCGGTCAATACCCTGAACCAGTGCTGAAAACTCAGGGACCCAGCCAATGATCATGGCCACGCCAAAAACCCGGAAAAGAACATTGGCCACAGCCACCCGTTTTGCGTCGCGATTGGTGCCGATACTGGCAAGCCCTGCCGTAATGCAGGTCCCGATGTTGGCCCCGAGAATCATGGGGATCAGGGTGCCCAGAGAGGGAATCACGCCACTGCTTCCAAGGATAATCAAAATACCGATAAAAGCCGTGCTGCTCTGGATAAGGGCGGTGATACAGATCCCCACAAGCAGTCCGATAAAGGGGTTGCCCAGGCCTTTGAGCATGTCCACCACCTCCTGACTTTGGCCCAGGGGTGCCATGGACTGCCCCATCAAGTGAAGGCCATAGAAAAGAATGCCAAATCCCAGAAGAATCTCGGACAGACTTTTCAAGGTATCTTTGTGTGTGGTCATGCGTATCAATATGGCTATGGCAATAAAAACCAGAGCATAGTCCGTGATTTTAAAGGCAATCAGCTGGGCCGTGACAGTCATGCCGATGCCCGCCCCGATCAGCACGCCAATGGTCTGGGAAAAGGCCATGAGCCCAGCCTGAACAAAACTAACCAGCATCACCGAGGTGGCGCTGCCGGACTGGATGATCATGGTGACCAGAATGCCCAGAAGCATGCCCTTGAACCTGTTTTCGGTCAGGGTCGCCAGAATATGGCGCATCCGATTTCCAGCGGCATTTTTCATGCCCTGGCTCATCAACTCCATCCCGAAAAGAAAAAAAGCAAGGCCCCCAAAAAGTCCTATGATCTGAAGAGTCCACGAGAAAGACTGGCTTTTTTCACTTATTTCTGCAAAGGCTGTCACAGCCAGGACCATTAAGAAAAAAAAACCTAAAATGATGGTTCGAATCCGTTTCATAAATAATATTTGGCGCCCTTCCCTTTAAAAAAACAATGTCCAAGTCCCCTGAATCTCCCCCACCAACCATCGGGAAACGGCAGTCCGGGGATCCGTGCCCATATCAAGCATTAAACCTGAAATACAGCGTAATGACAATATTTTTTATCAAAAATGGCCACCAAACCTGACATGGAGATCTCATGGGAACCATGATTGACAGATCTGATTTTATTGTGTATCTATTTTTCGTAATCAATCACAGTATTCATAATTCGCTGTAATCCACGACCAAACGCTTCGGGTAAACCTTGAACGTTTTTGATATTTCTTTTAAGGAGGAGATAAATGGCCAGTTTAAATAAAGTCATGCTCATCGGTAATCTGGGAAGGGACCCTGAAGTCAGCTACACGCCTTCCGGTATGGCCATCGCCAAGTTCAGCATAGCCACCACGGATTTTTGGACTGACAAAGCCACAGGTGAAAGAAAAGACAAGACCGAATGGCACAGAATCGTTGCCTTTGCCAAGCTTGCCGAAACCTGCGGCCGTTACCTGACCAAAGGCAAGCAGATTTACGTTGAAGGACGCCTCCAGACCTCGTCCTATGAAAAAGACGGGATCACGCGATATTCCACGGATATCATCGCCAATACCATGCAGTTTCTTGGGGCCAAAGGCGAAGGCAGTTACCAGGGTGCCGGTGCTGGTGGCGGTGCTTATCCACAGAATAACGGACCCCAGGGCGGCGGGTTCCAAAACCCAAAAGCCAATTTCCAGCAACCCAGCCGGGGTCCCCAGAACCCGAATCACAACCAACAGCCCCAGCCCGAGTTCGATCCTTACGGAGCAGATCAGGCATTCCATCAGCCGCCGGATGATGATATTCCGTTCTAAATTGTTTAGGTAAGCCTCCGGTGGCCAGCTTCCCCGCCTTCGCGGGGACAAGCTTAAAAAGCTGTGCAAATGAGTTATAAACCAAATAGATCTAATTTTATAGGTGGTTTCAGATTTTCTGAATCCACCTATTTTTTTTTAGAAATTGTATTTTTATGGGCACACACATATCAACCATTATGCGCAACCCCACACCGAACGTGACAGCCCATCACAACGCACCCCTTGACAGATAAAAACAGCGTGTTTATTTTACATGTTTTTCCATGTTAACACTCCGTTATATTTAACTTTAATTTAGTTTTAACACCTTGACACCATGGGGGGCCATGCTTATTTTTTTCACATAGGAACCATAGGGTGCATGGAATAAAAAACATTGAATCATGGTAAAAATTATTTTTACGTAATAAGCCGTTTCAACGGTCATATTAACCCTAATCAAAGGAGGTCAGGCATGATACTCAAACGGATTTACAGTGAACCAAAATGGTCAGATCCATTTAATGAATTCAGCAGGTTAATGAGATTACTCAACACCTTTGAAGCCCCGAATCGAAATGCCTATGATGACGCAGGTGCAGGTGTTTTCCCCCTACTCAATGTTTCATCTACGGCAGATCATTACATTGTTCGGGCTGAATTACCCGGAATCAAGGCAGGTGAACTCGACATCAAAGTGACCGGTAACAATCTGACACTGGCCGGAGAAAGGAAGATCCCCGAGGAAAACAATCAAGCACGATATCACAGAAGGGAACGTGAAGCTGGGAAATTCAGCCGGGCCCTGACTCTTCCAGGACCCTTGAATGCCGATAAGGTGGATGCTCGCTTGAAAAACGGAATCCTGACCATTGTAATTCCCAAGGCCGATGAGGCCAAACCCAGAAAAATCAGTATCCACTAATTCTAAATGAATGATAATCAAGGAGGAAAAGCCATGTTAGACAAAAGCATAGAACTCCAGGCCAAAGACAAAAAAGAGCTGAAAGCGTCTGGCGAGCAGACCAAACCCGGGCCTGTTTTCACCCCGTCCGTTGATATTTTCGAAACCGAAACCAGCCTGACACTTCTTGCAGACCTGCCTGGTGTCAGTGCCGAGGGCCTGGACATTGATCTCCACGATGATACCCTTTCCATTATCGGCAATATTGTTCCTGACAAAGCCCAAGGGGAAACACGTTTACTCAAGGAGTTTGAAATGGGTCAGTACAGTCGTAAATTCACCTTATCCGAAGTCATTGACCAGGCCAAAATCAAAGCGGATCTTGCAGACGGCGTGTTGAGGCTTAATCTGCCCAAAGTTGAAAAAGCAAAGCCCCGCAAGATAACGGTCACAGGATCATAGTCCTGGGATTCCCTGATCCGAAAAGGAGGGCTTCTTCGCCCTCCTTTTGAGCCTTCATTCAAGGAACACACCGTTTCTTTTCTTGCTATGGCCCGTTGTTTGTGTTAAAAATCAGGGGTTTCGTATAGTCAGACGCATCACTTCTCATTTTCAATCTCAAACACATACGCATCGGAGGCATCACCATGGCTGAACTAATGTCTTTGTCTTTGGAAAAAGCTCATTCATACACACGCATGGCACTTCCTCTTATGGGCCATCACGGCATACCCACCACCCCGATGAACTACAGTATCTGGTACAACTACGTTACCGGTGAAAACCCAAAGTTAAAAGAAACCATCGATATAATGCTCAAACATGGTGACCAATTTACCGAAGAAAAAAACAAGGTTCTTTATTCAAAATTTTGCGCTCTATACGACGAAGTCAAAATAAAAAAACTCCAGGAAGGGCTCACCATGGTTCTCATCACCCTGGCCAGTGAAGTCCAGGGGCTTTCCATACACACAGAGGATTACGAAAAACTTCTTTCCCGATCCATGGTCCTTCTTTCTGATGATCGAAACGGTGAAAAGCTTGGCGTTATCATTCAGGATATTATCGATGAGACAAAATCCCTGGTCCAATACGGCAAAACCATCCAGCAGAAGCTTGAACAGACAACCCAGGACCTTGAGGCCCTGCAACAGGAATACGAACACACCAAAAAAGAAGCTGCAAAGGACCCCCTGACGGGTATCGCCAATCGAAAGGCCTTCATGGAGGAGGCAACACAGGTCATACGGGATGCGAATACCCGTTCCGAACCCCTGGCCTTGATCATGGCTGATATCGATTATTTCAAATATTTCAATGACACCCACGGTCATTTGGTGGGGGATGAAGTTTTAAAATTTGTGGCAAAAAAAATAAAAAGTATGGTCAAGGGCCAGGATTTTGTGGCCCGGCTTGGGGGTGAAGAATTTGTGATCCTGCTTCCCCGGACCGGCTTTGCCGGCGCTCTCCATGTGGCAGAGCAGATCCGATCCTATTTCGATCTGTCCGAATTAAAATCCCAGACCTTAGCAACTCGGCTGGGCAAGGTCACCCTTTCCCTGGGACTTGCCATGTATGAGCCGGGAGAAACACTGGAGGCCCTTATTGATCGGTCTGACAAGTCCCTCTATCTGGCCAAGGAAAAGGGCCGGAACCGGGTTGCCACCCAGCGGGATTTGGAGACGGCAAACACGCCCTGACCTTCGGCAAACCCGATTATCATTCTTTGATGAATTTTTATATCAGTCTCTGGTATTTTGCCATGCTCTGTGGTACCTGAATACATCGTGTATTTGTTCAAGGACCACCTTTTTTAACCGAGCGCGCCATGGCATATTCTTCAAAAACTAAGGGGCCATTCCCCGAACAAAACACCTTGGAATCCCCCGGGTCTGTACTGAAGCACTTTTTCGGCTACGATTCCTTCAGGGGCCATCAAAAAGACATCATTGACCATCTTATCCAGGGGGGTGACGCCCTGGTGCTCATGCCCACAGGTGGCGGTAAATCCATGTGTTACCAGATCCCGGCCCTGTTGCGCTCCGGTACGGGTATCGTGATTTCCCCCCTCATCGCCCTGATGCAGGACCAGGTATCAGCCCTTCTCCAGCTGGGAATTCGTGCGGGTTTTTTAAATTCAACCCTTTTGCCCAGGGAGGCTGCAGCAGTTGAACAGCACGTCCTCAAAGGGGGCCTGGATCTTTTGTACGTGGCACCGGAACGTGTGATGACCGAAGGGTTTCAGAACCTTTTAAGCCGCATCCCCATCTCTTTATTTGCCATTGACGAGGCCCATTGCGTGTCCCAGTGGGGCCATGATTTCCGGCCCGAATACATGCAGCTGTCCCAGCTGTTCAAACGCTTTCCCGGGATACCCCGTATTGCCCTCACAGCCACGGCCGACCCCCAGACCCGCAATGAAATCAGCAAAAAACTGATCATGGAGCAGGCACGGTGGTTTGTGGCAAGTTTCGACCGACCCAATATCTTTTACAGAATCATCCTCAAAGACAATATCAAAAAACAGCTGACCGACTTTCTCGACTCGGACCACCCCGGTGATTCGGGCATTGTCTATTGCTTGAGCCGGAAAAAAGTCGATGCCATGGCCGCCTTTTTACAGCAAAAAGGCTACCATGCCATGCCCTATCACGCCGGGATGAACAGCGAAGACCGGGCGGAAAACCAGCGCCGTTTTCTTGGTGAAGAATCCGCCATCATGGTGGCCACCATCGCCTTTGGCATGGGCATTGACAAGCCCGATGTCCGTTTTGTGGTCCACCTGGACCTTCCCAAAACCATCGAAGGGTATTACCAGGAAACAGGCCGGGCCGGAAGGGACGGTAAAAAATCCGACGCCCTTTTAATTTACAGTATGGGTGACATGGTCTTTTTAAGGCAGATGCTGGGAAACTCTGTGGGCAATGATGCATTCAAACGCATTCAGCAGCAGAAACTATCCGCCATGCTTGGCTTCTGCGAGATCAGCGAATGCCGGAGACGTGCCCTTTTAGGCTATTTTGGAGAAAAACTCCAGGAGGACTGCGGATTTTGTGATACCTGCCTGGGTGACGTTGAAACCTTTGACGGAACCATTGCCGCCCAGAAAGCCCTGTCCTGCATCTATCGAACGGGTCAACGTTTTGGAGCCGGATATCTGATCGATGTGCTTCTGGGCAAAGACGATGAACGCATTAAAAAATTCCGCCACAACCTGATTAAAACCTTCGGCATGGGAAACGAACACAGTGAGGCTGAATGGCGGTCCATTTTCAGGCAACTGGTGGCCGGTGGTTATGTGACGGTTGACCAGGAAAGCCAGGGTGGTTTCAAACTCAACGAGCGTTCCTGGCCCATACTCAAAAACGAAACACAGATCTTTTTCAAAAAAGATCCGAAACCTTTGAAAAAAACCAAAAGAAAGAGCCCTATCCGTCGTCCCAAAGAGACATGGCCCTCGACCTACGATCCCTCCCAGCTCCAAAGCGGGTCGTCCCTGGGCCTGCTCCAGGCCCTCAAGGAGTTCCGGTCCAAAACCGCTTCAAAAAAGAAAGTCCCGCCCTATGTCATTTTCCACGAAAGCACTCTGGTGGAACTGGCAGAAAAACGACCACAAACCCCTTCGGCCCTGATGGGAATTTCCGGAATAGGTCAACAAAAAATCACGTCCTATGGTGACGCCATCATGGACATTATCAGGGCACACTCAGACGCCCCCGGCCCTGTGCCTGGCCCGCCCCCTAAGACCCGGAACCCCGATAAAAAGACGGCTGACCCTGAAAAAAAGAAAAAAAAGCGCGCAGACACATGGGAAAAAAACTGGTCCCCCAGCAATAAAGCCACCCAGACCTTTGTCCAGACGAAAATAAAGGAACTGGGAACCATAGAGGCTGTCAACCATCATTATTCAGAGCCCTCCCTGATCGCATCCTATGCCCGGAGAATTGCCCCGGCTGTTCTTCAAGGCTTGAATCTGGATTAACAGATCCCTCCGCATGATCGTTTCCGAACATTTTCCTTGAGCTACCGCCATAGCAATGATAAAAACATTCATATCCGAACACAACCTCATCGAAGGAGCATAAACCCATTGGAACACAAACTGCCATCCCGTCAGAAACAGATTCTCGATATGGTCCAGGAAAAAGGCTATGTTGCCATCGAACGGTTGTCACAGCATTTCAACGTCACACCCCAGACCATCCGCAGGGACATCAACCAGTTGAGTACGGACGGACTGTTAAGGCGTTACCACGGTGGAGCCGGTCCCAATACCAGCGCCCGGAACACCACCTATTCGGTGAGGCGTTCCCTGTGTTCGGAAGAGAAAATACGGGTGGCCCAGCACGTTGCCATGCACATCCCCAATCATGCCTCCCTGTTCCTGGACATCGGAACCTCCACCGAAGAAGTGGCCCGCGCCATATTATCCAAAACAGGTATCCGGGTGATCACCAACAACATCAATGTTGCCTCAATTTTAAGCGTCAACGGGGAATTTGAAATTTTCATGGCAGGCGGCATCATCCGGAACCATGACCTGGGCATCACCGGCGAAGCAACCATTGATTTCATCAACCAGTTCAAGGTGGATTTCGGCATCATCAGTGTGGCCGGCATTGACCCGGATGGAACCCTCATTGATTTCGACTATAACGAAGTCCAGGTCACACGGGCCATCATTGCCAATTCACGCAAGGTTTTTCTTGTGGCGGATCATACCAAATTCGGTCGCAGCGCCATGACCCGCATCGGTCATATCTCGGAGGTCAGTGACCTTTTTACCGACTGCCCACCCCCCGAAGAATTTTTAGAACTCATCCGGGAATCCGGCGTCAAACTCCACATTGCAGATTCCCGATCACCCGCTGAATTCGAGTGATTTATCCAAGGAAAAAAGAACAACAATGTCGGGATTTTGATATCAGACGAAAAAATATCAGTTTTGTCCATGCATAGCCCTCCCTCTGATCGCTGAACACGAATAAAATATGCCTCTGGCAGCCCTCCGGGGGCCAGATTTTATAAATCTGGACAAATAGATTAATGTCGTCAAGGGTAACGTTTGCTGATCCGTTTATCCCTGATTATTCCGATCAACGCTCCGATACTGTATAGCCTCGGCCACATGCTGTGGATTGATTTCGTGTTCACCGGCAAGATCTGCAATGGTCCGGGAGATTTTAAGGACCCGGTTATAGGCCCTGGCTGATAAGCCCAGTCGGGCAATGGCCTGCTCCAGAAGGGTCAGGCATTCATTGTCAACATGGCAAAACCGATTGATCATCCGACTGTTCATCTGGGCATTGGCGTGGATATCCGAATTCCTGAAGCGCCGGGTCTGGATGTCTCTGGCTGCAATCACACGCTTACGTATGACCATGGACGACTCACCGGCTTGGCCCTTTTTGATCTCCCTGAAGGGAACCGACGGGACATCACTATGAATATCGATGCGGTCCAGAAGGGGGCCGGATATCCTGGCCCGGTAGCGGTCGACCTGACTGGGCGTGCAGCTGCATGCGTGGGTGCTGTCTGTCAGATACCCGCAGGGACAGGGGTTCATGGCCGCCACCAGACTGAACCCCGACGGGAAGGTCAGGGACGTGACGGCCCGTGATATGGTGACGAATCTGTCTTCCAGGGGCTGCCTGAGCACTTCCAGCACATGTTTCTTAAATTCGGGAAGTTCGTCCAGAAAAAGGATCCCGTTGTGGGCCAGACTCACTTCGCCGGGCCTGGGATGATGCCCGCCTCCGATAAGTCCCGCATCGGAAATGGTATGATGGGGGGCCCGGAACGGTCGGGTGGTGACCAAAGCCTGGTCCTTGGCAAGGTGGCCTGCTACGGAAAAAATCTTTGTGGTCTCAATGGCTTCCTCATAGGTCAAGGGAGGAAGAATCGATGAAAAACTCCGTGCGAGCATGGTTTTCCCTGAGCCGGGTGGCCCTGTCATCAGGACATTATGCGAGCCTGCCGCAGAAATCTCAAGGGCACGTTTCACATGTTCCTGCCCCATGATTTCGGAAAAATCCGATTCCCCACCGCCTGTTTTCTCAAAGAGTTCTTTCATATCTGCCCGGGCAGGCTCGATGCTGACAAAGCCCATAAGGAATCCCACCACCTGGGAAAGGTTCGTGACAGGATAGACGGAAAGACCCTTGACCACGGCGGTTTCCATGCGGTTGTCAAAGGGGACCACAACGCCTTTGAACCCGGCATCCCTGGCTGCCATGGCCATGGGAAGCGAGCCTTTTACGGGTTTCAGCCGCCCATCCAGGGAAAGCTCGCCAAAAAAAAGATAGGGCGTAACCGTCTCCGGGGGCAGGATTCCCATGGCGGACAGAATCCCCAGGGCCATGGGCAGGTCAAATCCGGTGCCGTCTTTCTTGATGTCCGCCGGGGCCAGATTCACGGTGATCCTATCTTCGGGGAACCCATAGCCGGAATTTCTTATGGCGGCCCGGACACGTTCACGGCTCTCCTTGACCGCAGCATCGGGCAGACCCACCGTGGTAAAAACCGGCAAGCCGGAGCGGATATCCACCTCCACATCAACCAGACGCCCCGTAATCCCCTCCAGCGCACTGCTGGCTACCTTTGAAAGCAACATGTCCCTCCTGATCATTTCCATTGAAGACAAATCAGACCAAACACCAACGCATCAGATTTTGCTGTAACGTGGACAAGCACACCTTGCAGCTATAGCAGATCATCGTTAAGGGAACAATCCTTTTGTGTTTTGCAATTTTCAATATTTTATGTATAATGGCGGATCGATCATCCGGATGACTGATTTGCAGCACCGGAGCATGATTGTCACATGAAGTGAACCTCGAATAGAAAGCGTTTAACGACGATAAATATATGGCCTTATTAACCCAGCAACGAACATTATGCAAAGCTGTCTCCTGTTCCGGAGTCGGTGTTCATTCAGGAATCACGGTCAATCTGACCATCAAGCCGGCTCCTCCCAATCACGGAATCAAATTTATTCGAACGGATCTTCCGGACAGCCCGGCCATCAGCGCCATATTCAACATGGTTGTGGATACAAGCCTGGCCACGGTCATCGGCAGTGAAGGGGCCATCGTGTCAACCATTGAGCACCTGATGGCATGCTTTGTGGGTTTGTCCATCGACAATGCGGTGGTGGAGCTTGATGGCTATGAGATGCCCATCATGGATGGCAGTGCAGCCCTTTTCACATCCATGATCCTTGAAGCGGGGATTAAGGAACTTTCATTCCCCAGGACCTTTTTTACCATCACCCGTGAAATCATCCTTGAAGAAAACGGGAAATACGTCAAAGCATCACCCCATCCATTTTTTAAGCTGAGCAGCACCATTGAATTTGCCCACCCCCTGATCCGGAAACAAACCTATGTATTCGACTTGTCCGAAAAAACCTTTTCCGAAGAAATATGCATGGCCCGGACCTTTGGTTTTTTTCAGGAAGTGGACCACCTGAGGCGTTACGGCCTGGCCAAGGGTGCCAGCCTGGAAACAGGGATAGCCATTGATGAAGAAAGTGTTCTCAACGAGGAAGGGTTGCGTTTCGAGGATGAATTCGTCCGTCATAAGCTCCTGGACTGTCTGGGTGATTTTTCACTTCTGGGTATGCCCATCATCGGCCACATCGAAACCTTCAAATCCGGCCATGCATTCAACCATGCCTTTTTAAATGAATTGGTCTCCCGAAAGGACTGCTGGGAAACCAAACAATTTAATAATCAGCCCCCCCCAAAAGCCAAAGTGCCAAAATCACTTGCCATTTAAGAACGCCTCGGCTATAAAATGGCCCTTAAGGGGAATCGGAATTCCGATTTCGATAAAAATTGGGGAAACAATTATTAATATGACACGACCATTTTTACGGCGCATCGCTGGTTTCACACTGGTCTTGATGCTTATATCCAGCCCACTTCTCGCAGGGAAAGATACCCGTCTTAAGAACATGACGGTCACCAATAACAGAGACACGCTCCTCTTGTATGTGGAGGTGGAAAACGCCTTTGGTGACCAGATCCTTTCTGCGTTGAACAGCGGGGTCACCTTGTCTTTTTCCTTTCCCGTCATCGTCCGGCGCGCACGAAGCTTCTGGCTTGATAAAAAAATCAGCCAGATTGAGCTTACTCACACGATCAAATTCGACACCCTTAAAAAAGATTATATCATTACCCGGTCCTGGAAATCTTCTGAGCCCCAGACGGTCAAATCTCTTGAAGAGGCCATATTACTGATGACCCGGATTGAAGGCATTCCCCTTCTTCCCCTGGACCGTCTTGAAAAGGGCGAACGCTATCGGATCGCTGCCAAAGGCAGACTGAAAAAAATCTCTCGACCCAGTTATCTGAAATATGTTCTTTTTTTTCGTAATTCCTGGAAGTTTGAAACCAAGTGGACCTTTGTCGATTTAATTTACTGATACCCCCTGTTTGAAAGCACATGGACACAAATCTGGACAGCAAAACACCCGCTCTGCCTGACCTTGAAAGGAAACGCCGTAAAAAGGAGTTTATCCTCATCGGCATGATCATCATTGCTGTGGCCATCATCACCTATGTGATTACCCAGACCACCAATTTTGGTGTGGATTTTCCCATTTCAAACACCATCTTGATGTTCATTCTGATCAACATCAACATGATGCTGCTGCTTTTTCTCCTGATCCTTGTCTTTCGCAATCTGGTCAAACTGTATTATGACCGGAAACACGGAGTCATGGGAGCCAAGCTCAGAACCAAACTCCTGGTGGGCTTTATTACCCTGTCCCTGCTTCCCACCACGGTTCTCTTCTATTTTTCCATCCAGTTCATCTCCACCAGCCTGGACTTCTGGTTTAACGCTCCGGTGGAACAAGCCCTTGACAATTCCCTGTCCATCGGTAGGCAGCTCTACACCTATATGGAAGAGAACAATCGATTCTTTTTGGAACGTATCTCCTATCAGATTGACAAGAAAAATTATCTGAGCCCTGAAAACGAAACACCGTTCAAGCACTACATCCTGGTCAGTCAAAGGGCCTTTAACCTCAGCGCCATCGAAGTCTATGATATCAACTCCAACCGAATCACCTATTCGGCCAGCGAGGACATCGAACGGGCCATTTTATCCCCCATTTCTGCCAATGAGCTCCAAAAAGAGGCCCAGCCTACCCAAATCCAGACCTATACGGAACATGTCCCCCAAGGTGAGCTTGTTCGCTCCATCGGCACAGTTCCCTTTGGGGAGTCACGGGCCAATCTCAAAGGGTTTGTTGTGATTTCCGTTCTTATCCCCCCGGGCATGAGTGAAAGCATGGCCTCCATCTCCCGGGGCTTTGAAGAATATCAACAGATCAAGCTGATGAAAAGGCCCATCCAGATTTCCTATTTCATCGCCCTTTCCATTGTGGCTCTTCTGGTGGTGTTTTGTGCGATCTGGTTCGCCTTTTATCTGGCCAAATCCATCACCATTCCCATCATGGAGCTGGCCGAAGGGACCCGGCGCGTTGCCGAAGGGGACTTGAGTTTCAACATCACCATGTCCTCGGATGATGAAATCGGAAGCCTCGTCAATTCATTCAATAAAATGACCCATGACTTATCCATCAGCCGGGAGCAGCTGGCCCTATCCGCCCGCATGCTCAGGGAGCAGAATCTTGAGATCGAAGAACGTCGTCAATACATGGAAATCGTTCTTCAAAACGTGTCGGCCGGAGTCATTTCCCTGGATCCCTGGGGATACATCGCCACCCTCAACAAATCGGCCGAACGCATGCTGGGCATCAAAGCCGAGTATGTCCTCAAGAAAAACTACAAAGAACTCCTGGATGAACGCCAGCTGGGTAAGGCTGAAGAAATCGCCGAAAAGCTTGAATACTCGACAACCGGTGTGGATTTCCCATTGAGCCTCAATGTGGACAACAAACTTCGGAGCTTTATGGTCCATTCCAATGCCCTGAAAGATGACAATGAAAATTCCATGGGTGTGGTCATTGTGTTCGATGATCTGACAGAACTTGAAAAGGCCCAGCGCATTGCGGCCTGGCGGGAAGTGGCAAGGCGTATCGCCCATGAGGTCAAAAACCCCCTCACGCCCATTGCACTGTCTGCGGAACGGCTGAAACGACGTTATTCCTCCCAGGTCAAGGATCCGATTTTCGATGAATGCACCCGGACCATCATCGACCATGTGGATCTGATCCGGAATCTGGTCAACGCCTTTTCCACCTTTGCCCGTTTCCCCACCTCAAATCCGGCGCCCTGTGACCTCCCTGTGATCATTGAAGAATCCGTGTCTTTATACAAGGAAAGCCATCACCATATCACCTTCAGTATTCTGCGTGAACCGGAAATTCCCTTGCTGAACATCGATCGCCAGCAGGTTAAACAGGCCATGATCAATCTTCTGGACAACGCCATTTCAGTCCTCAATAAAAAAGGGGAAATCAAAATTTCCATGAGCCATAACAAAATCAAAGATATCGTGATCCTGGAAGTTGCAGATAACGGCCCTGGAATCCACAGCAATATCAAATCACGGCTTTTTGAGCCCTATTTTTCCACCAAGAAATCCGGAACCGGACTGGGGCTTGCCATTGTGAATTCCATTGTTGCTGATCACAACGGAAGCATCCGTGTCTTTGACAATAAACCAAAGGGGACTCGCTTTGTCATTGAATTTCCAGTATCATAATATATTGGATTTTTCCCTGAAAATAAGACCAAAGGAGAAACACATATGTTCCCCACACTGTTGATTGTTGATGATGAACCCTCCATTTTGAATGCCCTGAAAGGTCTTCTGACCGATGAGGGGTTTGAGGTCATCACCGCCGCCAACGGATACGAATGTCTGAAAACCATTGAAACCGAATTCCCGGACCTTGTGCTTTTGGATATATGGATGCCCGGCATTGATGGCATTGAAACACTCAAGGAAATTAAAAAAAGTCATCCGAGACTACCTGTGATCATGATTTCGGGCCACGGTACCATCGAAACCGCCGTGACTGCTACAAAACATGGCGCCTTCAACTTTATAGAAAAACCCATTTCCATTGACAAGGTCATTGTGGCCATCAGCAATGCTCTGAATTTCAGACGTCTTGAAGAAGAAAACCGCTACCTTCGGACCAAGATGATTTCAAAAAATTCCATTGACGGCATCAGCCTTCCCATCCAGTCTCTGAACCAGCAAATCGCCATTGCAGCGCCCAGTGATTCATGCATCCTGATCAGTGGTGAAAACGGAACAGGCAAAGAGCTTGTGGCACGGACCATTCATCAGTTCAGCAGCCGTTCGGATAAATCCATGATCACGGTAAACTGCGCTGCCATTCCGGACCGTCTTTTTGAAAGCGAATTATTTGGCCATGAAAAAGGCGCCATTCCCCAAGCCACCAGCAAAAACATCGGAAAATTCGAACTGGCTGATGGAGGGACCCTTTTTCTGGATGAAATAGGTGACATGAGCCTTAAAAACCAGTCTAAAATCCTCCAGGTTCTCCAGGAGCAGAAATTCAGCCGCCTTGGAGGAAACCGTGTCCATGACGTGAATGTGAGGATCATTGCCGCCACAAATAAAAATCTGGAAAAGGAAATCGAAACCGGTGGCTTTCGTGAAGATCTTTATTTCAGGTTGAATGTGATTCCCATCAGGGTTCCTCCCTTGCGGGAACGATTGGACGATCTGCCCCTTCTGATCAATACCTTTTTGAAAAAATGGGCGGAAAACACCGGAGGACAAATAAAATCCCTGAGCCCTGAAGCCTTGGACATTCTGACAAAGGCTCTCTGGCCAGGGAATGTCAGGGAGCTTAAAAACCTTCTGGAGCGTATGGTCGTCACCGTCAAATCGGACGTGATTAATGCCTCGGACATTCCTGCACCTTACAATATCGACATCAGCCAGGATACGGAAGATGTCCTTGCGCCTTTTCATGAATTCAATAATCTCAAGGATGCCCGTGAAGAATTTGAAAAAGAATTCATAAAAACCAAATTGAAAAGCCACGGGAATGACCCGGAAAAGACTGCCAAAGCCCTGGGTATCAGCAAAAGCTATGTGATTAAAATGATGAGAAAACAATGATCGACAAGAAACCAGGAGCCGTGTTTTGAGAATCATTGCCGGGACTCTCAAACGAAAAACCATTTTATCCGTCCCCGGAATGACGACCCGGCCCACGTCAGATCGTTTGAGAGAATCCATCTTCAATATTCTTTCCACACAGGTCCGAATGACCCGGGTACTGGATCTGTATGCAGGAACCGGAGCCCTTGGCCTGGAAGCCTTAAGCCGAGGTGCTCAACGTTGTGTTTTCGTGGACAATCACAAAGACGCCCTTGCCGTAATCAAAAAAAACATCAGCGCCTGTGCCATGGACCATTGCAGCCAGGTCCTTTCCTTAGATATCTCCCGGAATCTTGCGGGCATCCATGGAAAAGGGCAAGCCTTTGATCTTGTTTTCATGGACCCGCCATACGGTATGAATATGATCTCTGATACCCTCGTGGGTTTAAGCGCCTCAGGGTTGCTTGAAAACGGGGCCTGCCTTGTCTGTGAACATGCCCTGACAGATCCCTTGGGTGCCCTTCCTGAGTTGTTTACCCTGACGGACCAGAGACGCTACGGTAAAACACAGGTCAGTTTCCTCTTTTTTGGACCATCCGATTAAACGGGTGTTTTGATTTCATTTGTTTATAAAAAAATCCCTATCTCATTCCACCAAACTGTGATAGGGCTGATTTCATTGTATTATTGATATTATCATTGGGGCTTAACATTAATTCAAATAAGGAATAACCCATGTCCGGTATTGCCATTTATCCTGGGACATTCGACCCATTAACTTACGGCCACGTGGATGTGGTGGAACGGGGTCTTAAAATTTTCGATAAAGTCGTCATTTCCATCTTGAACAACAAGAGCAAAAAGCCCCTGTTTTCTGTGGATGAACGCCTTGAGCTCATCCGTGAAAGCCTGAAGGATTTTGATCGGGTTGAGATCACATCCTTTGAGGGATTGATCATTGACTATGCTGTCAAACAAAACGCCCAGGCCATTTTAAGAGGCATGCGGGCTGTATCGGATTTTGAGAACGAATTCCAGATGGCCATGTTCAACCGGCGCCTGAACAGGGACATCCAGACCGTCTTTTTGATGACAGGTCTGAGATGGATTTTCACCAGTTCATCGGGCATCAAGGAGCTGGCCAGCTTTGGCGGAAATATCCATGGGCTGGTGCCCCCTTTTGTGGAAAAAAAGCTCAAAGAAAAATTCATAAAAACCGTTTAAGACTTAAAACAGGATGGTGTCCTATGGATCTCTGGCAACTTAACATCTTCACCAAAGTCGTTGAACTGAAAAGTTTTTCAAAAGCAGGGTCGGCCATCCACCTGTCCCAGCCCACAGTCAGCAGTCATATCAAAGATCTTGAAGAACATTTTGATTGCCGTCTCATTGACCGCCTGGGCAAAGAGGCCCTTCCCACCAAAGCAGGGGAGCTTCTATACGGTTATGCAAAACGGCTTTTATCCCTCAGGGATGAAACCGAAACAGCACTGTCCCAGTTCAAGGGAAAAACGCGTGGGCACCTGGTGATCGGTGGCAGCACCATTCCCGGAGGCTACATTCTTCCCCAGGTCATCGGCAAGTTCCTGGCCCAGTTTCCCGACGTCACCATGGCCCTTGAAATCAGTGATACGGATAAAATCATTGCATCGATTTTAGATGGCCAGATCGAAGTCGGTCTTGTTGGTGCCCCAAACAACGACAAAAACCTGATGCAAGAGCCCCTGATCAAAGATGAGCTCAGCCTGATCATCCCCGGAGATCATCCCTGGAAAAACCGTAAAAGCATTGATCCGTCAATGCTCAAGGACGAACCCTTCATCGGCAGGGAACATGGCTCCGGCACATTGAAATCCTTGACCCAGAGCCTTATGGATTCGGGTTTTGATGCATCTATCTTACGCATTGTAGCAACCATGGGAAACACGGCAGCAGTCCGCCAGGGAGTGAAAAGCGGCATCGGCGTTTCCGTTTTATCCCCATTGGCCGTGGAAGATGATCTGAAAAACGGTTCGTTAAAGGCATTGAGCATCGAAGGAATAGATTTGACCCGTCATTTTTATCTGACCATGCATAAAGCCAAGACCCCATCCCCCCTGTGCAAGAGTTTCGTGGACTTTCTAAAAACAACAATTTAAATGAGATATTTAAACACCACAAACCCGCAAATCAAAAGAACAGTAAACGCCACAGCCAGGCGGTTGAAGTGTTTGTCGATAAACGTCCTGATCTGGGGCCCAAATTTGTAGATCAAGGCCGACACCAGAAAAAAACGGGCAGACCGTGACACAGCCGAAGCAATGAAAAACACAAGAAAATTAACCTTGAAGGCTCCGGCAGAAATGGTGATCAGCTTGTAGGGTATGGGGGTGAACCCGGCTGTAAATACAATCCAGGCATTGTAGATGTTGAATTTTTCCCGAATCATTTCAAAATGCCCATGGAGGCCATAAAGGTCGATGATCTTCATCCCTATGCTGCTCATGAACTGCCAGCCGATCAGATAACCGAAACAGCCCCCCAGAAGAGAACCGGCCGAACAGATCAGTGCAAAACGGAAGGCTTTGGACGGCAGGCCCACAGCCAGCGCAATTAAAAGAACATCCGGAGGAATAGGAAAAAACGAGCTTTCGCAAAAGGCAAGGATAAACAAAGCCCATGAACCATAAGGGGTTTCCGCCCAGTGAAGCACCCAATCGTACATTTTTTTTAACATCATTCGTCTCCCCAGCCATGCTCACCGATGAGCTTCACAAAACGGCACCGCCCAAGACTTTCCTTTTCAAAGCCATCCTCATGCCTGACAATCCGCATCAAATCCTGGGAGTGCTGGTCCCCCACGGGAATCACCATACGGCCGCCCACCCCCAATTGTTCCAGAAGCGCCTCAGGGATAGTCGGCGACCCTGCCGTGACAATGATGGCATCAAAGGGTGATTCTTCTTTCCAGCCGGTGGTGCCATCCGTATAGCGGGTCACGATATTATAATATTTAAGCTGATCGAACAAACGCCGTGTTCGAACAAACAGTGAATGTTTTCTCTCAATGGTGTACACCTTGGACACGATTTCCCCAAGAACAGCCGCCTGATATCCTGAACCCGTACCGATTTCAAGGACCCGGTCATGGGAAGAAAGATGAAGGGCCTGGGTCATCTCGGCCACAATAAAGGGTTGGGAAATGGTCTGTTGTTCTCCTATGGGCAGGGGATAATCCATATAGGCCTGGTCCATCATGGCCTCAATCACAAAAAGATGTCGAGGAACCGTTCGCATGGCTTTGAGCACCAACAGATCAGAAATGCCACGGGCTTCTATCTGGGCTTGAACCATCTCATCCCTCAATCGTTTATACCGTTTCTCAGCAATGTTCATGGTGGAGTTCCTGTCAACTCATGGTCATTTGGGTCATCAATTAGGAATAAAGGGAGATTTATAGCACTTTATGTTTGATAAATCCTTTTTTTTTAGTAAAATAGCATTATTTTTGTTATTACCACACAATTTTTTCACTTTTTATGGGCACACACTTTGACCGGAACCAAGCAGTTCGTCATTTCTCTGACCATCCTTTTTCTGATCATTACCATGGGCAGCCTGGGTTATATGTATATCGAAGGCTGGAATTTCATGGACTCGATCTTTATGACCATCATCACCCTGACCACCATTGGTTTTGGTGAGGTGCACCCCATTGGGAAAAGTGGCCAGATATTTACCATCGTCCTGATCTTCATCGGCGGGGGTTTTTTTATTTATGTTATGGGCGCCTTTGTGCAATTCATGGTCGAAGGACAAATCAGGCTTATACTGGGGAGAAGGAAGTTGGACAAAAAAATTAATCACCTGAAAGATCATTACATCGTTTGCGGTTATGGCCGGATCGGCAGGGTACTTTGCCACCAGTTGACCGTCAACAATCCCCTCGACCTGATTGTCATCGAGCAAGATGAAAAAATGGTCCCCATTCTTGAGGAAGACAAACGACTTTATCTCATTGATGATGCCTCATCGGAAAGTTGTCTGTTAAAAGCGGGAATCCAGAAGGCCAAATGCCTGGTTGCTGCCCTTGCCACTGATACGGCCAATGTCTTCCTGGTCCTTACAGCCCGCCAGCTCAACCCGAAAATCTTTATCATGGCACGTTCCAGTTACAAGGAATCCGAATCCAAATTACGGGCGGCAGGTGCCAACATGGTCGAATCTCCCTATGATATGGGGGCTGCCAATATGGCCTTTAAAATTCTACGTCCCACCGTAACCAACTTTCTGGATATTGCCCTGACCCGAAAGCATAAGGATATCCAGATGGAGGAGCTGCCGGTGAAGGATTCCTCACCCTTGGTCAACATTATGCTCAAAGACACGGGCATCCGTCAGAAATACAATCTTATTATCATTGCCATTAAAAAGGAAAACGGGGAAATGCTTTTCAACCCCTCCTTTGAAACCATCTTCAAGGCAGGGGATACGGTTATTGCTGTGGGAAAAGACGAAGACCTGATGCGTCTCGAGACTGTTTTAAACCCCAGGATTCCATCGAGTATCTTCCGATAAGCAACACACCCCATGGAACCCCGGTTGTCATATTTTATAGATGGTTCGCTTGTTCGTCACGATGATATCGATGTATTTACTTCTGGAGTCCGCTGGAACCTGTGAAATCACCTGAGCTTCAAAGGCAATGGCCACCTTCCGTGTGGTCATGGGCAAGCGTGCAATAAACTTGTCATAAAAGTTATCAACAATGCCTATACGTCCGCCCTTTTCATCAAATGCCAACCCCGGCACAATGGCGATATCGATTTGCTCGGGGGGAACAGCCTTGCAGTGATCCGGATTAGGTTCCAGGGTATCATCTGCCCCCTTTCTCAGATCTTCCTTGAGGTTTTCAATCTTGTATAATGTCGTCTTGTTATTTTCCCGGTCAATCAGGGGGAGGACAATTTTCTTTCCCTTTTTCAAACTCTCCTTAATGATATTTTCCGTATCAACTTCACAGTGCCTCCGGAGATAAAGCAGGGCGATTTTTGATTCTATGAAATTTGCAAAATCGAACAGCCTTTCTTCAACAGCTGCCTGCATCTTTTTTCGATCCTCTTCTGGAAAAGATTCTATTTTCTCAACAATCTCATTGACCAGTTCACGTTTTTTTTCTTTCACATCATCCATCTTAAATTCTCCGGAGTGTCTTTTATTAGGTCAGGCTCAGCCCTGAGACTCGAAACGAAATCATCGATTTAATTCAACTTACAATAATCATTGACTAAAAACAGGCCCCATGCTAAAAAAATCAGGTTTTGCAGCGGGGTTATAAGGCCATACATTTTCGCCTTTTTCTTGCTTTCTGCAATCATTTCAAAATTCTTACAATTATCACAAGCAATATAGGTATTGTTATGCTTGAAATCAAGTATGTTCGAAAAAATTTATCAATTATTCAGGAAGCCCTCTTAAACAGGGGGGGAAAAGCGGACCTTGCTACCTTTATCCGGTGTGAAACCAAACGACGGGAAATTCTTCTGAGTCTTGAGGAACTTCAGCATAAACGAAACGTGGTTTCCCAGTTGATCGCCACCATGAAAAAAAACGGTGAAAATGCCGAGGCCCATATTCTTGAGATGCGCGATGTATCCGGCCAGATCAAGGATCTTGAAAAAGAGCTTTCGGGAAATGAAGAGGCCGTCAGTCAGGTATTGATGACCTTGCCCAACATTCCCCACAGCTCTGTGCCCCTGGGGAAAAATGAAACCGATAATAAAGTCCTTCGCACGGTGGGCAAACCGCCTGTCTTTGATTTTGAGGTCAAGGCACACTGGGATATCGGAGAAAACCTCAAAATCCTGGATTTTGAACGGGCAGCCAAAATCACTGGCGCCAGATTTCCCCTTTATCTTGGGAAAGGAGCCCGACTTGAACGTGCCCTGATCAATTTCATGCTGGATATCCATACGGAAAGGCACGGATATAAAGAAATACTGCCCCCGTTTATCGTGAACAAAAACTCCATGACCTGCACGGGCCAGCTTCCCAAATTCGAAGAGGACCTTTTTAAATTGGAGGGACTGGACTATTATCTTATCCCGACAGCTGAAGTTCCTGTGACCAACATCTTCCAGAAGGAAATTTTAAGCGAGGACGACCTGCCTGTTAAATTTGTGGCGTGCACCCCCTGTTTCAGGTCCGAAGCCGGCTCCTACGGAAAGGATACCCGTGGCCTGATCCGGCAGCATCAGTTCAACAAGGTGGAATTGGTCAAACTCGTTAACCCTGAACATTCCTATGATGAACTTGAATCACTCACAAAGGATGCGGAAACAATCCTCAAAGAGCTGGGACTGGCTTATCAGGTTCTGGCCCTCTGCACGGGTGATATGGGCTTTTCCTCTGCAAAAACCTATGACCTGGAAGTCTGGATGCCGGGTCAAGGGTGCTACCGGGAAATTTCTTCCTGCAGCAATTTTGAAGACTTCCAGGCCCGTCGCGCGTCCATCCGCTTCAAGAAAAAAGGGCAGAAAGGCACCGAGCTTGTTCATACATTAAATGGCTCTGGTCTGGCTGTGGGCCGGACCCTGGCCGCCATTCTCGAAAATTATCAGCAGGAAGACGGATCCGTCATCATTCCGGACGCGCTTGTCCCCTATATGGGAGGCCTTACAAGGATAGAATTATGAAAACATCAGATTTCCCCCAGGATATAAAAGACCACGTGATTCCCTCTGACCAGGGGGAGCTTGTCTATACCTGCCTCGGATGCGAGGCTGAATTCGGCATCAGCCGCCTTCTCTATGTCTGTCCGGATTGTGGCCAGGTCCTTCTGCTCAAGGACAATAAGCCCGAGAGGATCTCGAAGATCACCGGAAAATTGTGGCGTAAAATTTTCGATTACCGGAAAATGCTTACCATTCCTGCCCTGAAAGGCATTTACCGTTACCATGAATTCATTGGCCCGGTGGTGCCCCTTGATTCTATTGTTTATCTTGGAGAAGGCCATACTCCGATTGTTGAGGCCAACGCGTTTCTTCAGGACAAAGCCAAAATCCGGTTTTTTTATAAAAATGATGGCCAGAACCCCAGTGCATCGTTCAAGGACCGGGGCATGGCCAGTGCCTTGAGTTACATCAACTTTCTGATTCAAAAAGGCTACGTTTCGGATGTGCTGGCCATCTGTGCATCCACAGGTGACACCTCTGCCGCAGCTGCCCTTTACGCGTCCTATTTGCAGCCCCATATCAAATCGGCTGTGATTCTTCCCAGTAAAAAAGTCACGCCCCAGCAGTTGTCCCAACCCCTGGGAAGTGGCGCACAGGTGTTTGAAATCCCCGGTGTATTTGATGATTGCATGAAGGTGGTTGAAGAATTGTCCGCCAAGTACCCCGTGGCCCTTCTCAATTCTAAAAATGCCTGGCGCATCCTTGGCCAGGAGTCTTATTCCTATGAAATCGCACAGGATTTTGAATACGACATGCAATCCAAGGTGGTGGTTGTCCCCATCGGCAATGCCGGGAACATCACTGCCGTGATGAGCGGCTTCATGAAATTTTTCGAGGCAGGCATCATTGACCATCTTCCCCAGATCATCGGTGTCCAGTCCAATCATGCCAATCCTGTATTTCGTTATTACCTTGAGCCGGACAAAGACAAACGTCGCTTTGTGCCTGTTAATGTAAGGCCCAGCGTGGCCCAGGCCGCCATGATTGGAAACCCGGTTTCCATGCCCCGGGTCATCAACCGTGTTGAAAAATACAATGCTTTGTCCAACAAAAAGAACGTCTTTGTTGTGGAGGTCTCCGAGCAGGAGATCATGGACTGGGAACTTCTGGCCAACAGAAATGGCCATATCGCTTGCACCCAGGGGGGGGAGAGCCTGGCCGGACTTGCCAAAGCGGTTGCCCTTGGAATCGTTGACAAACAGGCAACGGCCATTGTGGACTCCACAGCCCATGCCCTTAAATTTTCTGGCTTTCAGGACATGTATTTTGAAAACCGTTTCCCCAAAGAGTTTGAAATCACGCCCCGGGAAGACCTGATAAACCACCCCAGGCTTGTCCATCCCAGTGATTTAACAAATGTCCCAACACCGGAAAAACCGCTGGAAGGGAAAGAACTTTCGCACTATGTTGAACGCATATCCCATGAAATTGCAAAACTGCTGAACCTGGAAAAACATCACCCATAGGGTCGTTGATTCCGAATCAAAGGCTCATGAACCTGGACAACAGGCTGATTTTTTCTATTCATATTGACTTCGTTGCCCGTATGCAGGTATGATGATGACTTGCATTAAACGCTTAATAATTTTGGGAATTGTCTCATGAAGATCAACAGATGGTCGTTTGTTTTTATTTTATTTTCTTTCGTATTGATTTATTCTGGCTGCTCAAACAAACAAAAAGCCATAAAACAAAGCCAGGATACCCGCCGTGTGGCAGAAGCATACATGTCAAAGGGAGATTATTCCGGAGCCTTGAAATACCTCCTTCAGGCTGAAGCAACCTATGGAGATGACTATCTTCTCCACGATGATCTGGGGAAAGTCTATGTGGCAAAAAGTAAATTTGATACGGCTATTAAGCATTTCAAAAAAGCCCTGGAGCTTGAACCCGAATTCGCACCCGGAAAAAACAACCTTGGCTCGGCCTATCTTCTTGACGAGAAATGGGACGAAGCCATTGCCATATTCAAAGAACTCAATGAAAACCTCTTGTACGCAACCCCCCACTACCCCATGTACAATCTGGGCTGGGCCTACTACAACAAACACGACTATAAAACAGCCATAGAATATTTCAACAAAGCCCTGAAAATTCAGCACGGTTTTGTTATGGCCCTCCGCGGCCTGGGCCTGTCATATCAGAAAATGGGTAAACATGATCTGGCCATACAGTATTTTGAAAAAGCCACCGATAAATCCCCACCCTTTCCCCAGCTCTACTTTGATCTTGGCCAAGCTTACCATGCCAATCACCAGTTTGAACAAGCCATCGAAGCCTTTGAAGAGGTAAGCCGCATCAAACCCGACAGCGAGATTTCCGATCAGGCTATAAGCGAAATCAAACGGATCAAAAAACAATCTTTGAAGTAAGCGTGACGATTACAGTGTTGCCATGGCCTGATTTTTATAATCTTGTTTCCCAGGCTCCCAAAACCAGCGGAAAATTTATTCTTGAATGATACATGGTTATTCAAAAAACTTGCCAAACATGCGGTGATACGTCATAATAATTAGTAATTCTTTCGGTTTTGTTACATGTTGGCCTCATATCTGAACGTACGGGATGTCACTATTCCCTACCCCCCCTTTAATAAAACACTAAGGATTCAACCATGCGATGGGCTTTACCCTTTGTTTTACTGTGGATGATTTCATCAACGTGTTTTGCATCTGACGAACTTTATTTTGCGGGCCTGGATGATGCTGCGCCATTTTCTTATGAGGAAAATGGGGTTATAAAAGGCTATGATTATGATATATTTATGGAAATGATGCAACGGGCAGGGTACACAGTCAAGGTTGAACTTCTGCCGTTTAAACGATCATGGCATTATCTGATCAATGGTGCGGTGGACGGAACCTTTATGATCTACTATAAGGAGGAACGCAAGGCCCACCTTCTCTACTGCGAAACACCCATTCATGTGGCCACGTACCATCTTTTTGTCAAAAAAGGCCATGAATTCCCCTTCAACGGCGTGAACGATCTTTACGGGAAGAAAGTCGCCAATCAATCGGGATTTTTTGTCTCAAATGAATTTGACCAAGCTGTGAAAAATAAGAAAATAATTCTTGAAGAGGCCCTGTCCTGCGACATGAATCTAAAGAAACTCATGTCCGGGCGTGTGGATTGTTATATCTCAAGCGCCCGCCTGATCCGGCCCAATATTCTGGAGCTTGGCATTCAGCATGATATCGTTCAGCTCCCCGTCCCTGTTCTTCCGAATAAAGGACTTTATATCGCTCTTAGCCTTACCGCCGACCGGATCAAAGACAAAGCGGCCTTTGTCCGGATGCTGGGCTTGATCAGGCAGACCATGGACAAAGACGGGACCATGGATAAAATCAACGCCAAGTATTTTCATTAAACACGGACAACGGGTACACGGTTGTCAATTCTACGATGGGGTGAGGATTTTGTGGGGTTGCTGGGAATTTGAATGTCTATTCGTGCTACTATCTCGTAAAATTTAGTTTTTTATGCTGGAAGTTAAAACCTTAATCCAATAACTGTCTAATATTCTTTGTTTTTCTTCGTGCTCTTCGTGTTCTTCAGTGATCGTAGTGAACGGGTGGTTTATAAAAAGAAAAACAAGTTTACCATGAAGAACATGAAGCTCATGAAAAAAAAACATCTCCAGCCTAAACTTCATAACCTTCATGGTGAAAAAAATTTAAGTTTCCAGGCTTTGCCGGGAAACGAAATATAAAAACGGTTTAACCACAAGATACGAAGAGCACGAAGAAGGGCAAAAGATTATCCCTGCCGGAGCCCCCAAACATGCATTTTGGGATGAGCCAACAATGACCGCAGATGAACTCTTTGGCCCTCTGTGTTCTCTATGGTAAAATAAAAACCGAAAACAGGGGTCAGGCAAATAATACAACATGGCATCCGCACTCTCTTCCACCACACTCCAGCGGTCCGGGGCACGATGCGTCGTGCCCTTGCTTGCATCTCGACAGCGGCCATTTCCCGTTTAAAATAAAAATGCCGCATGGCCTTCTCCCCGAGGGGGAGAGGCAAAGCGGCATTGGTTCACAATCTTCGTGGTCGTGACGTATTACAAGTTGATATTTAGTTCCATCATTACCGTATGGCAGGTGCCGCCATAGGAATAATCGGGATTAAAACTGGTTGGGGCTGTCTTGGTAACATCACGGTCCACCAGATACTGCAGTTGATAGCCCAAACATAATTCCGTGTGGCCTTTGATCGGAAGAATTTCGGAAACATCCAATGTCAGACCTGCCGATGCAACATGTTTATCATTATCAAGATAATTCATAACACCTGCCACGGCTTCATCCGGAACAAAGGAAGGCTGGTAGTAGTAACCGAACAGTAGATTCAACCAGGGGTTGATCTTTGTTTCCAGCCCAACCCTGGGAATAAAAATATCGTCGAACTCAACCAGATCGGCCTGAAAATTTTCTGTCATGGGATCGGACATTTTGAATCCTGACCATTCCTGGTATTCCAGATCAAAGGACAGGGTCCAGGTCTCTGTGGCATAGGATGCCCCAAGAACATACATTCTTGGCTGAAAATAATCGTTAAGGGCCAGCATCATGTTCAACGGAAAGGCCCCCACATTGGTTACGCCTGTGGTTTCAAAGGGATAGATATCAAGAATGGTTTCATCACGGAAGGTAAACCCGAAATCAAGACCTTCAAGAGATTCAATCATCTTTCCAGGACTGAAATACATTCCGAAAAGAAGGTTCGGTTCAAGGGTCATATCCATCTTGGCTTGTCCACGTGGGCTCTGGGCCTCTGTGTCCAAATCGATATCTTCAAGGATAACCACACCATCTCCACCAAAGCCTGAATTGATGCCTAAACCAAAGCCAAAAAGGTCATCCATAAAACCGAAACCCATACCGCTAAGCACTTCCAAGCGCTGGGCTTCACGGCCATAACGCATGAAATTGTGTGTCCGGGGATCCAGATCGTTTATTTTCACTGCGGTCATGTCATCATTGATGGTAACACCCACGCCCAGACGGGCCGATGAAATAAAGGAGGGCATATTCATGAGAATATTGGCATCCAGTGCCAGCCCAAGGATAAGGGTTCCGGTTTCAAGGTCCTGGTCTCCGCCTGTGGACAGAGCATTGCCGTCACCGTCAGCCCGGCTGATGTCAATGTCAAACACGGGCATATTGCCCTGGTAAGCAAGGCCGATTTGATTTTTCCCATTTTCAAGTCCACGGGTTTTACCAAGGCCCGCCAGATTGTAGTAGACTGAAGACCAGTCATCCACCCTGGCGCTCATGGCGTTGCCCAGGCTCATCCCCTTGGTTGAATATCCGTAGGAATCTCCATAGTTGGATGCAAAGGATGAAGATACCATCACAAACAAACAAAGAGTCGCTAAGATTAACAGGTAGTGTTTTTTCATAAAGAGCTCCAGCATGTGTTAAGGTTTTTATTCGTAAATTTTCACTAGTGTCCGTGCCAATGAGTGCCAGTTTCGACATGCAATCAGGGTGAATACTCTCTTAATCAGGCAGGGTTTTACCCCTGCCAATGTTATGGTGTCAACAGGAAAACAACACCAATCAGTTTCTCTGAAATCCGTAATCCTCGTAAACCGATTCAATCAAACTGCCGTCCCGGGAATTTCCCACGGCCGTTGCCAAATCGCTAAGAAGGTCAGAAAAGCTTGACCACAAGGGCCTGTCTTCCGTTACCAGCTCGTCTTTCAGGAAAGCCGCAGAATCAGCCATCAACTGTTCCCAGTTGACTTTGGTTTCCATGGTGGTGACTAAAAATTCAACGGCACCATCTTCTTTGAGCATGTCACAGTTGATTTTAAGGGCTGACCGGTAATGATCCCCGGAAAAACCATTTTCATCCTTTATCAGTTCATGAATGACGGGCAACCTGACTCTGAGGATATTCAAGAGATCGTCAAATCCCTCTTCACCCTGGTTGATCCATCTGTCAGCCGATGCATCATAGTGGGTCATCAATTTTCCAAGTCCGTAGATAAGACCACTGATTTCAGAATCTGTGTACAGACGCTGACGAGCGAAGATGGCGTCATTCATATCCAGTGAACTTGAAACCAGACTATAGGGACTCGGATCAATGGACGTGCTCCCCGCATAGAGATGATCTTCCAGAAGATCCAGAGTATCGTACAAGTCCTCCCAGTCTTCATTTTCCTGTTCATCAACATACTGTGCAATGCCGTATCCATCATGGGTATCATCAACAAAATCATGACCGATCAACCGGTCGATGCCTCTGTCAAGAACAACATCTTCATCACGCATGCCTGAAAAATTCGTAAACTCACCATAAAACCCTGTGTCTAATCCCTTTACAAAGAACCATGAGGGAAAGTCAATGTTTTTTACATTTGTTTCATTTATTTCTGTCATCCGGCCCTTTGTAACTTTCATCATGGCAGCCATCTGCTCTAAGGCTCCGTAAAGCAAATCCGAATCATTCACATCACTGAGAAGGGCCTTGAGAAGCTCTGTGGTGGAGTGGTTCTCCATGGCAAGAGGAAGGAGTCCATCCATGCGTGTATTTTTAAAGCCTTCCTGAGGATCGGGGTCAGCCTTGATATCACTGTCAATTAGAACATTGAGCAGGCTTTTTTCCACAGCGGGAAGATAGTATTGTTTTTCAAGATCAGTCCCGTCCCAGGCAGTGGCCTTAAGGTCCTCCCTGTCATGAAAATCAGCAGATGATCGCAGAAAATCATCCCCTGCATAATCAGCCCAGGAATCCGAGGGCCCGGGGGCCTGAGAGCCGTATACTCTGGGCTTCCATGTTTCGTAAGGATGCCCACCATGAGCTTTTTGGTAATAAATCAGAGGCTTCAGAAGGGGCGAGGTGCCTTCCACAAACGACCGTATACCTTTTTTCAAGGGATTTTCGTAATTTTCATAATCAGGGGTATACTCCCTCATGGCTGAAACCAATGCGAGAAAAGGAGGAAGAACCTCACATCGCTCATTCCAGATACTGTTATCCCCGACATCAAATTCTTTGGATCCCAGTTCGGAATCGCTTATCCCATCGGCCCTGACCGTCAAACCTGTATACCGAGGAAAGCCCAACCTGCTGAGCACCTGAATGTTTCTGCCCACCACCGAGGGAGTGGCATGACCACAATCCAGGGTCTTATTATAGACTTTGGCTGCGGAAAGAACATTGCTCGGATCATTACTGGAAGAGACAACTTCAATTCTGAAGTCACCGGGAATAAAAGATTCCCCGTTGGATCCTGCTTTGGCCCAATAGTGATTGGCCTTGAATTTTCTCAATTTTGAGAGGCCCACAAGACCATTGCCTTCCATGACCTGGAAAATAGTAGCTTCGGTTCCCTCCAGATCAATTTTTAAGGGAATGATGAGCACCATTTTCTTTTCAGTCATAAACCATTGGTAATTTCTGAAAAGAGCTTCCTCAGGGCTTGAGCAAGCACGGTTGGGGTCGTTTTCATCAATGGCTTCCCGGTAATTCAATCGACCGGCCGCATAGCCGTTTTCAGATGTCACATCCACCATTTCAAGTTGACCTGAACTGTTATCAACGGTTTTGTAAACGTCATGGATAACCGTCTCTCCCCCTTCATCTCTCTCTTCAAGATAATGGGCCATATAATAATCGGACTGCCACTGATCTTTGTATCGGTTGTACCGTTGATTTTTCCCTGCAACGATCAATCCATCTGGATCTTCAGGTTCACCCTCCTCTGCCGGATAGGCATATTCCCAGGCATTCATATCACTCTTGTTCACATAGGCATAAACCTTCCCGTTGGGCCGCAGATAAGTAACCCAGGATTTGGCACCGCTCATGAAACTGGGGGCTGACGGATCCGCATAAAAATAGGGCCCCTCACCGTTAAAACACGCCCGGACAATAAGCCCAAGGGTCCATGCCGCCAGTTGATTTTCATTGAGGCCATCCGGAGAATAAGCTCTGAAGGCATTCATATCATTTTCATCATAAGCCTGGCCCGTGGGGTTACCACCCACCGGTGATCCCACATCACCAAGACAGGGCGGGGCAAGGCACTGGAGAACATCGTAGTTCTGGTTGAAAAAGAACTTATAGCTGGCGCTCGTGGCCTGTGTAAATGGACTCCGGCTTCGGTAAATGTCATCGCCATCGCTGTCATTAAAACCAATATCAAACATACCCAGGGAGTTCATGGTTTTATGGGTCTTTATACTGAACAGGGAGTCGTTCAATGACAAACGGCCGGTATAGGAACCATGGCCGTGCAGATACCTGGCATCATCCCTGTCTGACACTTCCGAATCTGCGACAACAGGTATGTTTTCACCCACTTCCGGCTTTGTATCATCAATTTTATCAATGTCTCTGTCCTGCCAGCCCAGATTGCTGGTCACATGGGTCAAAAAAACCAGATTTTCAAGATGGGAGGTGGGATGTGCCCCGGATGTGGGATCGGTTCGATCACGACCATATGAATCGTATTGCATCAAATTGTTGATGGATTTTTCAATATTCGCTGTTTCAGGATCAAATTCAAGATTCTTTAGATTTTCAACCATTTTTCGTAAAAGATAAACCGACTCTTCCCCTTTATCCGCGATAAGGGAATGGGGACGATCGGATCGCATTAACAGCTGAATATTAGATGGAAAAAGCTCGCGGATGGTGTTCCCAAGTTCAGCATCGGCGTAAATATCATCATTATCACAATGATAAATATTTGCGGGATCAGGGTCGCTGTAGACAGATCCCTGGGCCGTGAAATAATCTTCAATATTTGTAAGAAGCTTCCTTATTTTGATTTTGTTGAGGGAGTCTTCAGACGGATCGAACATGGAAACAAGCTCGTTGACCTGTGTACGGAGGATGGAACGGGTCAAGGGGTTCTTTTCCATGCGATTATACCATTTAAAGAGGTCGATTGTTCCCTGAACACCATTACCGATTCCAAGACTTTCACCGTTTTCATCGGTCTGGGGATAATCGGCCCGGGCCAGAAGCTTTCCCAGAAACGTTGTTACATCGATAAAATCATCTTTAAAATCGTCATCAAGGATATCTTCGATCAACTCTTCCATATCGGCATGTATCTTCTCGGAATCCTTTTTATCGATCAGGCGGGTCATGATCTTGTGGTTCACACTAACCATATCCTTGCTTCCCGGATCTTCCCCATCTTTATAAATTTCATCGAGAAAGGCATAAAATCCGGACATATACTCCTGGCCGTCTCCTTTGAAATAATGGCCTTCACTGTTTTCATTATCCCTGAGCGGGTAATTTTCTTCAGAATCGATAAGTGTATCCAAAAGACCTGCAGCATCGGTTCCGGCAAGCAGTATCACGGCTCTGGATGGATCTCCCAATACCCGGGAGCCCACCTTGGCAAAGGTGATGAAATCATCGGTAAAGTCATCCACCGTCTTGGTAAAACGCGTGTTATACCCCTTGGTTTCAATGCTGTCCCACATTTCTTCAAGGCCGCCCCACCCCGTGAAAATCTCGGTCAGTGCAAAATCCGGAAACTCCTTATCTGAACCGTTGTTCTGGAATCCGGTCTGGTTAAGACCGTCTGTGGGTTCATTTTCCTCAACCATTTGGCCGCAGGCGGCAAACAAAACCAATAAAAAAAATACCCAAACCACGAATCGTTTTCTGTTTGGCATACATGTCTCCATCAATGGGTTAAACGTTAATTAAGTATCCATGGTTTGAATTGTATCAAAGGCTCCCGGACGGCGATGCCGGATTCACAAAATCGGTGGTGAGGTGCCATCGTCCTCGCTCCTTCACCATGTTTACCGACCTTGGGCGGATCTGATACACTCTATGGATGGACACTATTTAATTGTCATTTTAAATATTTAAGCAAATAGTCATACCCTTGGGGCCGGGCAAGAATGCTTCCAGCTGGGGGGTATTCCTGTTCTCATGAAAAAATTTCATGTCGCTCAACACACTCAACAAGTATCACAATTAATGCAACAAAAGACAATGGTTCATCTTTAAGGAACCACACCATAGGACATACATTTTATTTTTTCAACCATAAATTTTAAAAAATTGAATTTTTAGAAGACCGCACAACTGCTGGGATTCTTGAAAGGGATGCATTCCACCAAAAAAACAGTCTTGTGAACCCCCACCCCCCCCAAGCGAAGGAGATCACAAGACCGTCAAATAGAATCATCTTAAGTTTTAATGGATAATTTTTTATACCTTGAAATAGTAACGATTACGTTAACGTCATCTGTCCCTTTTTGTCAAGGAAATGATGCATTAATTCATTATTTTATAATGCTGATTATTTTTATAACTGTGGTTCATGCCTGTCCAAGGGTTTTCATGTGAGCCCGGATATCCTCCATTAGCTCACCCCGTGTTTTCCCATGAAAACCCTGACCACTGAATATTTCCCCCTGGGCTGCTCTACGGGTATAAAGCCAGACGTCGTTAAAAGATGTTTCATCCGAAAAGGCCTTGCAGGACTCACGGCTGTATACATCACAATTTTCCCAGAGATCAATCAGGGCAAGATCAGCCGTGGCCAATGCAAGAATCCTTCCTTGCACCCTTGCTCCCAAGAGGGGCTTGACAAAAAGATAGCCATCCGCACCCATGTACAGGCCCCAATTGAGAATCCATGCTTTTTGAAAAGGAAGAATTTTCCCCAAAAGAGCCGTTTGAACCATAGGGTCCTGGAGGGTGCCGTATGAAAACAATGATTCGACGACCATGGTATCCTTACGTCTTTCGTGTCCGTCCAATGGACATCAGTTATGCAATCAGCCCTTTAAGAGGCTGATCCGCAAACCACATCCCCGCGGCCATGAGAAACAACAGCGTAAAATAAACCGCTGCCACCCCCATTCGTTGGGGGGCAGGTATATCATAATATGTGGCATTCTGCTTGCTGGCCGATCTAAAAAGGGACAAACAACCCAGCAAGAGGATTAAAAAAAGAATGGGAGAATGGGTTTTCAAAAAAAGCAGAAAACCAAGTCCGAATCCAGGAAGCCAGAACCACCGGCTGATCACTCCGGTAATGCGACCTCCGTCCAAGGGAGACACCGGAAGCATATTGAACAAATTGATCAAAAAACCCGTGGACGCCAGGGCATACCAGAGATTGGATTTTGTATATTCTGCGATGACAAGACTGACCGCAGCCCCCAGGGTTCCCAACAAGGGCCCCCCCAAGGCCACAAGGCTTTCCACCCAAGCATTTTTCGGCAGTTCCTTCATGGCGATCACAGCCCCAACAAAAGGAATGAACAAGGGTGCTCCCGCTTTAATTCCCATTTTACGCATCATGAGCATATGACCCATTTCATGGATGTAAATCAAACAAACAAATCCAAGGGCGAAAGGGGCACCCCATAACTGTGCATAGGCCCAGACAGCTATAAGCATGGTCAGAAGAGTACTCAATTTGCTGAGTTTCAATAGGGCCAGCAGCCATTTGGCTTTGCCCAGCAGAAAAACAAAAGGAAGTGCCAGCCCCCACCATTTTTTGAAGGTGCTTGTCTTTTTCCCATCCGAATCCATGTTTTCTCCTGGCAAATTCATAGTGACCTTCTCTTATTTTGAAAAACGCAATGTTCAGTCAGCGGATGGCTATGGAAAAAGGCCATCTCTTTTTAAAAATAGTATTTGGCAATCAACTCGGTCTGGGTCGATGACGAGTCCACGTCCCGTTCAAACTCCTGGTTCGTATCACTTGTATAATCACCGGACACACGTTGGATGGCATAACGGAGGTAGGCTCCCAGGGAAAGATGCTCGTTGAAATTATATTCAATCCCCAGTGTTGGGGCGAATTCAAAACCGGTCATTGAAAAATCACCAAAAATCGTTCCGGTTGAATCCGTGGTCTTGTCCTGAACATCGACGTAAACAATCTGGGCACCGCAGACCAGGTTGACGTATTCGTTTAAGGCCGGAATATAGTAAAACCCCATCCCAAGGGCAATTTCCTTTGTTTCACTGGTGCCTGAGTAATCCGTACCTGTGATTTGATCGGTTTGCTTGGTTGTCTCATAAGACACAAAGGGTTCAACCATCCATTGATTCATTTTCACCGGAAAATAAAGGGCAGTCCCGTCTTCAGTGGCCCCAAAGCCCACACCGTAAACCGTCCCTTGTGACCAACATGGACCGGCCATTAAAAAAACAAAAAAAAATCCCGCAAGACGTTTGATAATAAAGCTCACTGTCTCCCCCCCTGTGATATTGACTCCTAAAAACACCAAGAAAAAACGCCCCATGACAAGACAATGGATGCAATCCTATGAAATTTTGATGGCCTTGACAAACAAAAAACCTACAGCACCTTATTCGTTCATCATCTTCTCGCGTTCCTTGTAAGTCTCTTCAACCTGTGTTTTTAAGGCTTTGGCGTCTTCCAGAGCATGGCCTGCCTCGGAATAGGGACCTGGAAGAGGAATCGTAAAGCCAGGGCCAGTTTTTGTCTCAGGAGTTGTTGCGGGCGTTGAGCTTTTGCTTGTTTTTGTCAGGCCGGTGAGTGTGTCCTTGATCTTGGCCAGACCGCCCTTTTTCTCCTTCTTGCTCACCGGAAGGTAAATGACCTGATAATCGTCCCGGACCGGTTCCTGGTCCGTGAAATGTGACACCCCTTGATCATCTTTAAACGTGTATATTTTAACCACCTCCTGACCCTTACCCGGTACGATGCTGTCCGGAGAAAGGATTTCCCTCTCTGCTTTGGGTGGCGGGGCTGAATTATTTTTCCAGAACATCAGGTCGCTTATTTGAAAGGAACACCGGGGAATTTTTATCCGGTCGATGGTCATCAGAGGACGCCCCTCCTGGTCCTTCATTATGAAAGGCCCTGCACAGGCAAGCACAACCATGAAAATAAAGAGTTTGATGACGAGTTTTTTTTTCATAAAAAATTGGCTCCATGACACTCTTCGAGAGATTAGGCATTTCTTTTCGGCTTGGACAATCGTTCCCTATCCATTTGATTTAATAAGCAATCCCACAGCCAAAAGGAGGATCATAGCCAGAGAAAAGACCGACATAATAAGCCATTCCCGTTTATTCAAATCCCTTATCTGGGGGTAACGAATCAGGGCATAAGCCATAAAACAGATGACCACAAAAGGCAGAGCCGGCAAAAACATACCACTCACCTGTGCTCCCACAATGGACACCATGAGTCCCAGGGCTGCTGCGGGAAGATACAGTGTAAGCCGATTATTTTTTTTCATGGCCAAAATACTTTTTCCTGCCAGATTGTCACTGAATCCGAATTTCGTCAGGGCCGAGGAAAGAAACACAAGAATAATCCAGTCCGAAACACCGAAAAGCGGCATGGCTGCATTGAAACCGGGTACGCTGATTTTCACCAGAATATAATCCGCCAAAGGGGGTGGGCCCTGCATTCCTTTTTCGTAATAGGCCGTGATGCATTCCACCAGATGCCGGGTGGGGCCTGCAAAGACACTGAACAGATCGGTCAATGCCACCACACTGCACAAAGGGACCAATTCTGACGGCCGCTTCAGGGGATGAATCATCCAGGATGCGACAAGACAGGCAAAGACAATCAGGTTCGCCGTGCCCAGGCTTGTGATCCAAACCCCCTTGACGGTCCCATGACGCATCACCATATAGACAAAAAAACCAAGCCCCCCGCAGATGGCGAACATCATCGGCCTGAGGATGGGAATCTCATCAAGCCAGTCGTTCACATAAACCATAAAAAGCTGGGTGATAAACAAAGCCAGAAAAATATAAACCAGAACGAACAAGGGCAGAATCAGTGTTTGGAAATAAGGTGCATGGACAAAATAACCGCCCATTTGCATGGCCACAGCCGACATGACGCACCAGATCAGGTACATGGCCATAAAGGGCACACATGCCGGTAATATGTTTATATCCAGGACGGTAACCGCCTTTTTCCATTTCATCATAAGCCGTATTTTTCCATATATATCCTTCCCCGGTCAACCATAGACTTGTTCTTAAAAGGGAATAAGTTCTGAAACCCTTGTAATTCATACCATAGCTGTCAGGTATAAAACATGGGAATTCCAAAAAGTTTCTTGAAGAATCGCCCCCATGCATGCTAATGGTTTTCCTTTACCTTGGATCTTACATCACCTGATTTTATATATACCGTGACCGGAGCCACAGGGTGTTTTATGTTTTTTTGGAGGTGCAAATGAAACTGACTGATATTCTTCCCATTGAGAAATGGATCGAACTCGAACAACAAATCCATGAACAATCCGGCTTAAATCCGACCATCTATGATACAAAAGGAGTCAGCATCACCCGGACCACCACCTGGCCCAATGCCCTCTGCCCTGAAATCAAAGCCATCCCCAAAGGGCAGACCTTTATCTGCTCATCAGCCCACCAGAATATAGCCGGGGACGCTGAAAGCAGCCGTGAACCTGTGGTGGAAGCCTGCGATGCCGGTCTTGTCAAAATCGTGGTACCCATTTTTTTAGGGGACACGTTTCTGGGTGCTGCCGGTGGCTGTGGTCTCTTGATGGACGGTGAAGAGGTGGAAAGCTTTCTTGTAAGCAAAACCCTGGACATGGATGAAGATAAAATTGAAGAATTGGCCAAAAGCATTCCGGTCTTATCCGAAGAAAAAGCGTGGGACGTGGCTCGTTTCATCAAAAATCGTATTGACGCCATCGTGACCGCTTACACAAAATGATGAACTCGCAAAAAGTCGACGTATGGGACTTTTTACGATGCCATCAAAATAAAGGCATGAGGTTATGAATAAGGCCAGCAAGCCGAACCCGTTTACAAGCATTTCCGATATTGCAACCATCAACGCATGCATTCAATGCGGAACCTGCAGCGGCTCCTGTCCTTTGTCTGATCAGATGGACCATGCCCCAAGGGAGTTGTTCGCCCTGATCCGTGAAGGTGAATACGACATGGCCCTTAAATCCAATACGCCCTGGTTCTGCGTGTCCTGCTACGCCTGTATGGTCCGATGCCCCAAAGAAATTCCGGTCACGGATCTGATGTACGCCTTCAAGGAAATCATCACCCGAAAACGGACGGCTCCCAAAAACCAGAAAATGCCCGACATGTACCGGGCCTTTTCCCGAATCATCAAAGCCAAAGGACGAATCACCGAGTCCTATGTGATGGCCCTATACGGAGTCAAGCACCCTCTGGATGCCTTGAAAAATATCCCCCTGGCGGTTAAGATGATACTCCGAAAACGCCTTGAGCCCAAAGCCCTGTCCGTTTCAGACCCCGAATCCTTTGCCCGTCTTTTTGAACTCACTGAAAAATCGGAGGACAAGGCATGAGGATCTGTTTTTATCCCGGATGCTCCTATGCATCAACAGCCGGGTACAAAGAATCCACCGAAGCGGTATGCCAAAAGCTGGGCATTGAGCTTGTGGTCATCCCTGACTGGAATTGTTGCGGCGCAACAGTTATGTTCGGAGAGAACAAACTCCGTGCCACAGCCCTGGCTGCCCGACATTTCGCCCTGACCCAGGCCATGGGGTTTGAGGAAATCGTCACCGGGTGCAATGCCTGTTACGCCACCTTGGGCAAAGCTGCCCGTCTCCTTAACGAAGACGCTGAACTCTTTATAAAAACAAAGGATGTCCTCCAAGCCCTGGGGCTTACCCTTGACCGCATACCCAAAATCCGGCATCTGTTCGAAATCCTGACCAAGGCCATGCCCGATGCCCCCAGCGAACGTTACCGCAGTCTGTCTGTGGGGGCCTATTACGGATGCCAGCTGACCCGTCCCCACCAGTTTCTGGACAAGGGCGGATACCCGGAGATTCTGGAAACCTTCCTTGAAAGAATCGGATTCGCCGTCACGGATCATTCGGCTCGAACCCAGTGCTGCGGGGCATCCCATGCAGTGATTTACAAAGATGAATGCCGGAATCTGTCTGCCCGTATTATCCGGGAAATCTCAGACAAAGGCGCCCAGATCATCACCACCATCTGCCCCTTGTGCCAGTTCAACCTGGACCAGGCCCAGACAGGTGACCTTACACCCAGGATTCCCGTCACCTATTTCACCCAGCTTGCGGGTCTGGCCCTGGGTCTTTCCGCCACGTCTCTGGGAATGAACAAACTTCTTGTCTCAGCAGAAAAGGTAATATCCCGGCCATGAGCGATCAAACAAAACCCAGAATCGGAGTCTACGTCTGCCACTGCGGGATGAACATCGCCCCCAAAGTCAACGTGGAAGATGTGGCGGCCCATGCAGGAACACTGGCCCATGTGGTTGTGGCCAGGGATTACAAATTCATGTGCTCCAATCCGGGCCAGGATATGATCATCAACGATATCAAATCATTGGGGTTGAATCGTGTGGTGGTGGCATCCTGCTCTCCCCGCATGCATGAAAAAACATTTCGGAACGCCGTGAAAAGTGCCGGTCTGAATCCGTATTATTTTCAAATGGCCAATGTGCGCGAGCAGGTCTCCTGGGTCACACACGATTCCATGGATGCCACGGAAAAAGCCAAAGCCCTCACCGCCGCGGCCGTGTCCCGGGTTTTCTTTCATCAGCCCCTTTCCACCCGGGAGGTCCCGGTTATAAAATCCATGCTGGTGGTGGGCGGAGGCATTGCAGGCATGCAGTCGGCCCTGACCTGTGCCAATGCGGGGTATCAGGTTTATCTCGTGGAAAGGGAGCCCTCCATTGGCGGGCACATGGCCAAGTTTGACAAAACCTTTCCCACCCTGGATTGTGCGGCCTGCATCATGACTCCCAAAATGGTGGATGTGCTTCAGCACCCCAATATCACCCTTCATACCTACAGCGAGGTAGAAAAGGTGGAAGGGTTTATCGGAAATTTCCAGGTCACGGTAAAAAAGAAGCCCCGGTATGTGGACATGGAAAAATGCACGGGTTGCGGCACCTGCATGGAAAAATGCCCGTCTAAAAAAATAAGCAGCGAATTCAACGAAGGCTTGAGTTTCCGAACAGCCATCTTCACGCCCTTTCCCCAGGCCGTGCCCAATGTGCCGGTCATTGATGCTGTAAACTGCATCGTTCTTGGCAAAAACAAAAAATGCGGCGCCTGTGCCAAATTCTGTGAAACCAAGGCCATTGACTTTGAACAGAAACCCGAATTCCTGACCCTTGACGTGGGTGCCATCATTGCAGCCACGGGTTTTCAGGCTGTTAACCCCACACATCTGGAACCTTACGGATACGGCCGTTTCCCGGAAGTTTACACCAGCCTGGAGTTCGAGCGTCTGAACAACGCCACCGGCCCCACCTCGGGCAAAATGGTGATGAAAAACGGCCAAATTCCCGAACGGGTGGCCATTGTCCATTGCGTGGGCTCCAGGGATGTTCGCCACAAGAAATACTGTTCCAGGGTCTGCTGCATGTACTCCATGAAATTTGCCCATCTTCTCCGGGAAAAAACCGGGGCCGAGGTCTGGGAATTTTATATTGATGTCCGGTCTCCGGGCAAACTCTACGAAGAATTCTACAACCGGGTCCAGGAAGAAGGGGTTCGTTTTGTAAGGGGACGGGTTGCAGAAATCACGGACATGACCGATGACCCCAATGACAAAGGGAGACTGACCGTTGTGGCGGAAAGCACCCTGACCCGAAGGACGGTTCGGCTACCCGTGGACATGGTGATTCTTAGCGTGGGCCTTGAACCGGCACCGGGTGCAGAAGACCTGGGCAGGCTCCTGGGCGTATCCAGGGACGGGGACGGATGGTTTACCGAACTCCATGCCAAGCTGGCACCGGTTTCCACTCCCATGAACGGCATTTTCCTGGCCGGCTGCTGCCAGGGGCCCAAAGATATCCCGGATACCGTGGCCCAGGCCATGGGTGCTGCCGGTGAAGCCATCGCCCTGCTTTCTCGAGGCATGGTCACCACCCAGGCTGAAATTTCCCATATAGATCCTGACCTGTGCATTGGCTGTAAAAGCTGCATCGGCGCCTGTGCCTATTCAGCCATTGGATTTGATGAGGCAAGGCGGGTGGCCGTGGTCAACGAAGCCTTGTGCAAAGGCTGCGGCAGTTGTGCTGCCACCTGTCCTTCGAGTTCGGCATCAGTGGATCATTTTACGGATCGGCAGATTATGGGGGAGTTGGAGAGATTGGTATGATTTTTTTGTGGAGTTAAGTGGACGGGTGGACGGGAGTGGACTTAAGTGGACAGTGTGGACAGGTGGACGGTGTGGACAGGTCACAATAAAAAATGAGGGGAGTTATGTCTGAATATAAACCTAAAATTGTTGCTCTGGTCTGCAACTGGTGTACGTATACTGCGGCGGATCTGGCAGGAACATCCCGGCTGTCGTATCCGGCGGAAATCCGGATGATTCGGCTGATGTGCACGGGCATGATCGACCAGAAATATATCTTGAAGGCCTTTTTAGACGGTGCGGACGGGGTATTTATCGGTGGGTGCCATCCCGGGGACTGTCATTATATAGACGGCAACATCAAGGCGGAAAAGCGCATCGGCGGGACACGAAATCTCCTATCCCAATTCGGTTTTGAACCGGACAGACTTGCGCTTCAGTGGATCGGCGCCAGCGAAGGCCCGGAATTCCAGCATAACATGACTGCGTTTGTCGAACGCATCACGGCCCTGGGACCCAGCCAGGTTGCGGATCGTATGATCCTTTAGAGATGAGGTAAGCCATGATGATGTACCCTTTAAATTCGCCGGACCAAGGCATAGTTCAAACAGTCCGATCCATGCTCCAGGAGCTTCTGGGCAAAAAACTGGCTGATGCGGTTCTGGTTCTTGCGTCCAATCCCTGGTCAGACGTGCCCATGCCCACCCTTTTCACGGATCCTGACCGCATGGAGGGCGTGGATCCCCTTGCGCCTGTGGCCCCTGTCAGCAGCGCCCGCCAGGCATCGGCCCTGACCCGGAGCCCCAGCGGAAAAACCGTGGTTCTGGTCCTTAGGCCCTGTGAAATTCGTGCCCTTATCGAACTGGTCAAGTTAAACCAGTGTTCCCTTGAGAATGCCATCATCATAAGCATGGACTGTCTGGGGCGCATGGAAAACAAGATTTTTTCCGATGAAGCCAAAACAGGCCCCGGTATCACCGAGCGTTTTCTCAGCAGCCCTGAACTTCAGGGCAAGATCACAACCACCTGCTCAACCTGCAATGACTTTCTTCCTGAAAACGCGGATATCACCCTGTGTACCCTTGGGGCCGAGCCGGGACACATGGGGTTCGAAGCCCTGACGGACAAAGGGAAAGCTCTGCTCGAATCTCTGGGTTTCAAAAAAGGTGACGATCTGCCAAAAAGGAAACAGGATATCGCGGCCCTCGCAGACAAACGAAGCCTATCAAAAAAAGAACTGTTTGATGCCACAGCCTTACAGATGAGCACCATAGACGGTTTTCAGACCTTTATTGGCCGGTGCCTGAACTGTTACAACTGCCGGACAGCCTGTCCGGTCTGCTATTGCAAGGAATGCGTATTCTTAACGGACGTCTTTGCCCACCCGCCCGAGCTTCTTCTTGAACGGGCCACAAGGCGGGGAGCCGTGAAAATGCCCACGGACACCAGCATGTTCCATTTAACCCGATTGTCTCACATCGGCCATGCCTGTGTGGGCTGTGGTCAGTGCAGCAGCGTCTGCCCATCGGATATTCAGGTTGCGGATATGTTCCGCACCGTATCGGAAAAGACACAGGCCTTTTTCAATTACACGCCGGGACGGGATGTGACAGAGCCCATTCCCCAGCTGGTTGTCAGGAACGGGAAACGTGGGGACTAGCGTTTTAAAGCAAAGGGGTATGGGATTGAACACGATGAATATTCATACGGTCATTGCAGGAGCAGGCATCAGCGGGATCCGGGCGGCCTTTGATCTGGCCGAGCTGGGACACAGGGTGGTGCTTTTGGACAAGGCCCCCTCTTCCGGAGGTATATTAAGCCAGCTTGATCACCAGTTCCCTGACAACCACTGCGGCATGTGCACCCTTCTGCCCATGATTGACAGGGACAAGGGCCCACAGTTCTGCCTTCGAAAAGGGATATTCCATGACCACGTGACCTTTATCCCCTCGGCGGAAATTGTTTCGGTCAAGGGACCTGCCGGTCAGTTGTCGGTGGTCGTTGAAAAACAGCACACCGGGATTGATCCTCTAAAATGTATGGCATGTGGTTCTTGTGAATCGGTATGTCCGGTATCTGTTCCTGACGGGTTCAACGAAGGGTATTCCACGCGAAAAGCCGTGTTTTTGCCTGTCCCCCATCAGATTCCCAATCACAGAATCATTGATTTTTCCGTTTGCACCCGGTGTGGGGAATGTGTCAAAGCCTGCCCCGTGTCCGCCATCAACCTGGACGGAGAGGCACGGAAACTCGAATTCAACCCGGTGAATGCCGTGATCCTGGCCACGGGTTCGGGCCAGTATGATCCTGCCCAATCTGATCTTTACGGCTTTGGCGTTTTACCCAATGTGGTCACCTCAAAGGGTCTTGAACGAATCATGAGCAGCAGCGGACCGTCCAAGGGGCAGCTGTTCCGGCCCTCGGACAATAAACCCATCAAACGCATGGCCTTTCTCCAGTGCGTGGGGTCCAGGAATCTTATGGAAAATGCCGATCACTGTTCCAGTGTCTGCTGCATGTTTGCGGTCAAAGAAGCGGTGATGGCCTGTGAAAAAAGCCATGATGATCTGACAGTCTCGATCTTTTACATGGACATGCGAACCTTTGGCAGAGACTTCCAGAGATACAAGGACCAGGCTGAAACAAGCCACGGCCTTCGTTTTATACGATGCAGGGTCCACAGTGTAGAGCCCTGTGAAAACACAGACGGCATGAAAATCTCCTATGTCAATGACAAGGGGATGTACATGGAAGAAACCGTCGATCTGGTGGTCCTTTCCACAGGCAAGAAAACAGGTCTTACCCATCCGGACTTTTACCAAAATGAGGGTGTATTCGCCCTGAGTGACACCTTTGATTTCAAGGACATCGGGGAATCCCTGGTGGCAGCGGACGTGGCTGCGGGAAAAGCCATGGCCTTGGGGGGGCCTCCCCATACCCCTGAACAGCGGATTTTTGATACCCAGCGTCTATCCAAAAAAGCCATGCCCCTTCTGGTACTCTGCCAGTGTGGGAATAACTTGTCCAATGACCTGGACCTGGATCTTATTGAAAGCCATCTCTCTGCCATGCCCGGAGCACCCCAAATTCTTAAACTTGAACAGGCCTGCGGGGCCGCAGGTTTTGAATCCATAGGAACCGCCTTGACTTCGAGCCAGGCCAACCGGGTGGTCATCGCAGCCTGCAATCCCTTTTTATTCGATCATAAAATCAAAGCACTGGCCAGGGATGCACAGCTTCCCGACGGGTTCTTCAAGACTCTGGACATGCGGTCCCACGTGACCGGGAAGACAAAAAACGAACAGACCCAATCCCTTCTTTCCCAGATCAAAAGCACCGTGAATAGTCTGAACCTTACACTTCCGGTATACAGGGAAAAACGTACCGTGACCCCCAGTGCCTTGGTCGTGGGCGGAGGTCCGGCCGGGCTTTCTGCCGCGTTCTGCCTTGCCTCGGCAGGCATTGACGTGGATCTTTTGGACAAAGAATCACAACTCGGTGGCAACGGGATTCATTTCAGCCCTGGCCCTGAAAAAAACAGCCTGGACAAACTGTTATCCTCGGTGACAAACCACCCGAAAATCCGCGTTCATCCCGCCACCTGTTTGACCCGGCACCAGGGTCTTGCCGGTGTATTTACGGCCACCATCACGACCCCCAACGCCGTGGAACAGAAGATTCCCCACGGTGCGGCCATTGTGGCTACGGGGGGTGGTCAAGCCCAAACCCTGGATTATTGTGCATCGCAACACAACGGAATTCTTTCAGTGTTCGATCTGGCAAAGGGGCTTGGAGACAAAACCCTGAACCCCCTTGATTTTTCAAAGGTCGTGATGATCCAGTGTGCCGGAACACGTGAAGAACCGCGCAATTACTGCAGCCGCATCTGTTGCACAAAGGCCCTTTTAAACGCCATCGCCATCAAAGAGGCAAACCCTTCTGCATCCATTCATATATTCTATCGGGATATGATGAGCTATGGCGAGTCTGAAAAAATATACACCCGGGCCCGCCAGGCAGGGATTTTATTCATCCCCTTTGATCTGCATAAGAAACCCCAGGTGGCCGTGAACAATCAAACGATCCACGTCACAGGGTTTGATCCGGTACTGCAGGAGGATGTGCAACTCGCCCCCGACCTCCTCGTTTTATCCACGGGGATTGTGCCCACAGATAACCAAATTATCAGCAAAATTTTCCATATCAACACAACACAGGACGGTTTTCTCAAAGAGGCCAACAGCAAATGGCGACCCGTGGATTCTGGCCGGGAAGGCATCTTTGTCTGCGGTCTTGCACGGGCTCCCTTGGGTTTCCAGGAAGCCATGGACGAAGGAATTTCCGCAGCCATGCGGGCATTACGAATTCTTGGGAGGCCCTTCCTTGAAACACCCCAAGTCACGGCCAGGGTCCGCCACAGTCTCTGCTCAAGGTGCCAGGCCTGTATTCCGGAATGTCCTTACCAGGCACGTTACCTGGATGAAGAAAACGGCAAAATCATGGTGGATTCCGTATCATGTCAAGGTTGCGGTGCCTGTGCCAGCCTCTGCCCCAACAGCAGCATCATGATGGGACAATTTGAGGAAAAAGGAATCATGGATTCCATTGAATTCTTTTTGAATGAAGCATGCCCATGAGAAGGTATAACTCTATAAACCAGGACAACTCTGATGAATGAACCCACTGACACAATCAAATCCCATGCCCCCCTTCGACCCTCGGGCATAAAACCTGAGACCTGTATGGCCTGCGGTACCTGTTCCGCCGGATGCCCCATCACGGGCATGGAGGGGTTTGATCCGCGCAAGATCGTGCGCATGGTTCTGGAAAACCGGGACCAGGAACTGATCGACTCCAAGCTTCCCTGGCTATGCACCATGTGTGGAAAATGCGAACATGCCTGCCCCATGGGCATTAATATCATCAACATAATAAGGGATATAAGGGGCCAAGTAGACCGGGACAAGGTACCCGGCCAGATACACAAAGGCGTCGAGCTCTGCCTGGAAACAGGCAACAACATCGGCCTTCCCGGTGAGGATTTCACCTTCATCATTGGAGATGTTGCTGAGGAAATGGCCGAAGAGGAAGGGTTTGAGGATTTTGTCCCCCCCATTGACAAAAAAGGCGCCAGCCTTCTGCACACCCTTCACAACAAACTGGTCAACACCCAAAACGAAGATCTTGTTCACTGGTGGAAAATTTTCCATGCTGCCAAAGAAGATTTCACCATGACATCCGAAAATTGGGAAGGGGTGAATTGGGGTCTGTTCTCCGGCGATGATGAAGCCATGAAGATCATTGTGGGGCGCATTGTTGACCACATGGATACCCTCAGAATAGAACATCTGATGTATCCCGAATGAGGACACGCATACATGGCAACCCGGTCAGGGTTGGAAAAATGGTTTCCTGAGTTTTTCGAAAAGCATAAGGCATTCACGGTGTTTGATCTTCTGGTCACCTATATCTCGTCGGGCAGAATCACACTTGACAAAAACCTGTTCACCATGAAAATCGCCTACCATGATCCCTGCAACTACGGCAGGAAGTCCGAAGAAAAATTCGGCCATGGATATTATGAAGAGCCCCGATGGATTCTGTCCCAGTTCGTCTCCAACTGGGTCGATCTTTATCCGGCTGGCGCCAACGGCTATTGCTGTGGTGGAGGCGGCGGTACCATGCTGACCCCCTATAAGGAGGTCCGCTCCCATTATTCCCGAAAAAAAATCGAGCAGATCAAACGAGTCAACCCCGAGTTGATCGTCCTGCCCTGCCACAGCTGCCACGGCCAGATCAAACAAGCCCTGGCCGAGAATAACATGGATATCCCCGTAAAATACCTCTGGGAAATCGTCGCAGAAGCCCTGATCATGGACTAACCCCCCCCGACACGGACATTCGTGCTCGTCCGTGTCAGTCCGTGTGTGCCAGTCCGTGTGTGTCCGTGTTCGTCCACCCCAGCCCCCCCCCACTTTCCCCCTTGCCAACTCATTTATCGCCTGCTATAATAAAAACTAAACATTTCAATAGTCCCAATAAAATCAACCACTTCAAAAAACAATTTACCCAAAAATGAAAAAAACGGACCTTCCGATTTTATTTTCTGTTGATTTCCACCCCCCAAAAATGTTTTTTAATTCATTACAGGATGGTTGCTTATGAAAAACACCTTATCCCGTTTATTGTTGGCTTTGACTGCCCTGTGGCTGGTCCAGCCAGCAGGCCCCATTGTCTCAGTATTCTACTGCATGTCAACGACACCCGAGCAGAAGGTGACATTTATGATCTGGGCTGTCTTTATCTGGCTTTTATTACTGGCCATGCAGTCCCTCATTCTAAGCCTCATGTACAAGCCACTGGGACGTGTCCTCACCCAGATCATTGGCGGTTCGTCCTGTAACGATGACCAACTGATCACCCTTGCAAAAAACAACAGCGCCTTTCCCCTGAGAATTTCCATTATGTACTGTCTGTTCATATTCGCAGCGGCCCTCTGTAATTTTTTTGTGTATCGGGCTTATGGCATCGGCAACATATCCTCATTCAGCATATGGGGAGCCTGCCTGGCCGGTGCCATTGCCTGCCCCTTTATGGTGCTGGGTACAATCAACCTGATCATGGGTAAAAGCACCGAATATATTGTCGGCCAGATTTCCAAACGAAGCCTTGAGTACACTGCCACCCGGATCAATATCTATCCCAAACTGGTGAGTTGCTTTATCGCATTGTCCATCGGCCTTGCCATTTGGCTTGGCTTTGCTGGGTTTTATACAGGAGTAAACCAGACCATTGAAGAAATAAAATATGGGGATGCCCACTTTCTAAAAGCCATCGTCAACCAACTCACGACCATAGATCAAACCAAAAATGAAACGTCCATCATCAAATCCATGGAAGCAGATTACCCGGATCGGCTGTTTTTCATCGTCGATCCGTCCGGAAAGTTGCTTGCCGGATCCCAAGGAGAAACCCTGGATATCCCCCGCTGGGAAGGGCTCCAAAAGGATCTCGCCACTGGTTTTGGCTCTGGGAGTCCGGGATCTCTTTATGAGAATGTCAATGAGCGGGTCATCTCATGGGCTCCCTTGGGCAAGACGGAAATCATCGGAACACTATCCTATCTCAAGTACCGTCTGAACCGATATGATGCATTCTATATCTGGAGTGGTTTTTTTATCATCGTGGGATTTTCAGTAGGCCTGACCCTGGGTTTGACCAATGTCCTTGCCACCTCAAAATCCATCACACGTGCGGCGGATGTGCTTCGCGACCTGGCCGAGGGAGAAGGCGATCTGACAACTCGTCTTGCCATCACCAGCGAAGATGAAGTGGGCGATTTTGCTCACCGATTCAACACGTTCACGGACAAACTCTACCTGATCATCAAAAGCATCGTGGAAAAATCCCAGGAGGTCCGGGCCTCGTCCCTTCACTTCTCAGAACTTTCGAGACACATGAATACGGGCATTATCGAACTTCGGCAGAACACTGTCCATGTGTCCGGCCAAGCCTCAGTGACAAGCCAAGAGCTAAGCGAGGTCTCCTCCGGATGCGACCTGACAGCAAATACCGTAAACCAGGTATCCATGGCAGCCGATGAAATGGCGGCCAGTGTCAAGGAAGTTGCCCAAAAATCGGAAGAAGCACGCCAGATTGCCCAAAGTGCCGTAACCACATCCAAAAACGCTTCTGAAAAAATTGCCAAACTGGGCTCTTCAGCCAAGGACATCGACAAAGTCACGGAAGTGATCACAGAAATTTCCGAACAAATCAATCTCCTTGCCCTGAACGCCACCATAGAATCGGCCCGGGCCGGAGAAGCAGGAAAAGGATTTGCAGTGGTTGCCAACGAAATCAAGGCCCTTGCCCGTCAAACAGCAGAAGCCACCCAGGAAATCAAGGAAAGAATCAACGGCATCCAAAACTCCACCGAAGAAACTGTCCATGATATGAGCGATATTTCCCAAGTCATCAACTCGGTCAATGAAATCGTTTTTTCCATAGCAGGGGCTGTGGAAGAACAATCCGTGACCACCCGCGAGATTGCAAAAAATATCGCCCAGGTATCCAGTGGTGTTTCTGATGTAAACAAGGGCGTGGCCAAGAGTTCCGAGTCATCCCAGGTCATTACCTCACAAATGGAGGGAGTCAATACAAGGGCCGACGATATTTCCCAAAACAGTGCAAAGGTAGATGAAGGTGCCCGAAACCTCTTGTCCATATCCGAATTATTAAACGAACAACTCTCCAAATTCAAACTATAAAAAAGGCCGGGCCACGAGTCAATTGTGGACCCGGCCTTGTCTGATCAGGCAGCAACAGCGTCCCGCAAACCCCTTGACGGTTCAGGTATCCTCTGAGTAACGAATGTCAGAGCATCAGCCCAGTGGGGCTGGGAATCTGTCCTCATAAATACGCCAATATGACCGGACTTGGGTATGATCCGCTTGAACATGTTCTTCTTTTCCGTGCTGACATAATCAGCAAGGGCATAAACCTGTTCATAGGGTGTAATATCATCTTTTTCACCGGCAATCATGGCAACCGGACAACTGATCCTCGCGAGATTGACATTTCTGTGAAGGATTCTCAGTTTTCCGGTGATCAGTTTGTTTTTCTTGAACAACTCACGAACGGCCTGCAAGTACCACGTTCCGGATATATTCTGGGTGTATTCATACCAGGTTCTGAATTTTTTCGACCGTTCCAGTTTTTTATCATCCTGGATGCTTTCCCAGAGGTTCACATAATCCTGAACATAGCGTTCATAGGGGCTGGTCAGTTTCCATCCGCTGAGCATCACATCACCCCGCAGAAAACCGCCCCCTGTCTTGACCATCCATTCATAGCCTTTCATGGGGATGCGGTCCACAAAATCATGGACCTTACTTTTCCCGGCCCTGAAATCAATGGGGGCAGCACCAATCAAAAGCGATGCAACTTTTTCAGGATAAATCGCGGCATAGATTGTGGCAAGCCAGCCACCCTGGCAGAGTCCTATCAAATGAGCCCGTCCCCCTGCATTTTCCACGCAGACATCCAGGTAAAGCACCATGTCATCAATGGTTTCTTTTCTACGCATGGAGTTTTTCCACTCCAGGGCATAGACAACGTTCTCTGTTTGACGGATGCATGTATTTACGAGACTTTGTTCAGGAGAACCAAAGTCAGCGATGCAAGAGTGATGGCCAGCCTGGGGCGGGATAATCAACACCGGCACCTTGTCCGTCCTGTTTTCCGTGTTAAAACCAAGCATCCTGTAGGCCGTATCTTCGACAATGACCTCATGCTCTGAAATCCACTCCGGCCTTTCGGTGATCATCAGCTCGGAACAATACTTGAGAACCTCTTTGTAATCAAAAACCATTCATACCCCCTTTTAAATAAAAACGTTACTGCATTCCCCCAACGAACGGTCATAAAGGTTCATTACGGGAAATTGGAATCTCTGTTCATGGACAGAGACATCAGTCAGCTAAAAACCAACCGGCGCCATGCCATAAAGCAGAAAACGGCCAGGCAATGCTTATTTAAGGGATTAACATAAAATTATGGCCTTTTTTTCTGTTTGTAAACATATTTTGCAAATTAATTTTTAACGCAACGCACCATAAATTAATTTTTAAGACGGTCTTATTTTACTTAAACTAAATAATTTAAGATAGTTATTACTATTTAATTTTACGGCATCCGCACAAATTATTGTTGCAACGCAAAAATATTTTCTTGACAGTTTGCTCTCCTGCCTTAACTTATGTTCAAGAGAAAGACACATCACACAAAGGAGATTTGACATGAAAAAAACAGATACGAACAAAACAAACACAAACAAAAACGATTTTATCAAACGCGCTTTTGAATATAACCGTAAAGGATTTGAAACCATTTTTGAAGCGACTGATAAAGTGCAGGCAAAGGTTGAGGACTACACAGGCCAAGCCCTTGAACACGCAGAGTTTATTCCTGAGCAGGGCAGGGCCCTTGCAAAAACCTGGATTGAGGCCGGCAAGAAAGCCAGAGCAGGCCTGAGGGATAATGTAATCAAGGGGTATGAGCGCCTTGAAGCACTTTTTCCAGCTGCTTAAACCAGATACCCGGGGTGGTTTTTTTTAAGGGATTGAAAAAAATAAAAGCAGGTAATCGCGACAACCCCGGGTTTTTCTAAATAGTATACGAATAACACGGTCATAACACATATAAGGAGAAACGCCATGGAACCCAAAGAACTGTTCGTCAAAGCCGTCGGATTTCAAAAGGAAAACTTTGAAAAAACATACAACTACTTCACAAAAATTCAGGAGCAGGCGGAGCAGAAGGTCAACGCCTTTGTAGAAGGGACTGCGTTTATCCCCGGGCCAGCCAAAGAGCTTTACAAACAATGGGCAGACACTGCCCGTAGCGGAAGAGAAGCGCTGAAAAAATACGCCGACGAAGGATACCAGGGCATTGAGACCTATCTTGGCACCACCGCATAGTTCCAAAGCGGATACATGAAATAAAAAACGACCCGGGATTCGCATAATAACGAATTTCGGGTTTTTTTAGTGATTCCTGCTGGAATTTAACCAACAAGAAATAAAGGATATTAATCATGAAACACACACCCATAATCAAGAATATCATGGTCTACAACAAAGCGGGTTTTGAAAATGCATTCAATTCACTTGTGGTCCTCCAGAATCAGGCCGAAAGTTACATAGAAACGGCATTTAAGCAGAATTCGCTCATACCCGACGAAGGGAAATCCCTGATGAAAAGCTGGTTGCAGCTTGTCAAAAACACACAGGAAAGCGCCAGACACGCGTTGCTGAACAATCATGAACGTATTAAATCATTTATGGATTCAATGACTTCATAGGACAGACATAAAATATACCGATACACCTGCCTTAAAAGCTGATCTCCATGAGATAATCACGGGGCCGGTGTGTTAGTCAAAGCCACCGGCCCCTAAATAATCAACAAACAGGATGTCATTTTTTCTGTTTGGTTTTTAACAGTGTTTGCGGTAAGCTGTTTAAACGTTAGTAACAACGTCTTGTAATATTATTTAAACGTTCACAATCACATCATTGGAAAACGAGGGCTTGAAATCTCGGCGTCTCCTTTATTTTGCCTGTATGCCATGCAGCACTACGGATAGGCAGCCCTGATTTTGTCCCTTTACGAATACGGGAGGAACGTGTATGGCCAAAGATAAAGACACCCAGGAGTTTAATCTTAACAAATTATCCGAATTAATGATTAAATTTTCAGACAAACAAAAATCCGTGATGTCTGCTTTGTCCAGATCACCCCGGGAGCATGATTATAAAAAAGACATCTCACTGATGTCCGATTTTGGTGAGATGATGATGAAACTTGCCGGTGATACCCAGACCCTTTTATCATCCCAGCAGGAATACATGCGTGATCTATTGAAGCTATCCGACCGGTTCGGCCGAAAGCTCATGGGCATAGACAGCGAAGAAGAAGGGGTGCCCGAAGCCTTAACCGACAAACGATTCAGAAGTGATGAGTGGGGAAAAAATCCCTTCTTCGAATTTATCCGGGACTCCTACCTGATTTCGGCCCGGAATATCACCCAGGCTGTTTCACAGGTAAAAGGCCTTGATGAAAAAAAGAAAAAACGGGTTGAGTTTTTTACAAAACAACTTCTTGAGGCAGCCTCTCCGTCCAATTATCTGGCCACAAACCCAGAACTGTTAAAACTCACCCTTGAAACCGGTGGGGGAAATATTCTTGAAGGCATGGATAATTTTTTAAATGATGTGGATTGCCATGATGGAAGTCTCTCCATCAAAATGACGGCCACCCAGTCCTTTGAAGTCGGAAAAAACCTTGCCACCACGCCCGGAAAGGTGGTGTTCCAGAATGATCTGGTCCAGCTGATTCAGTATACACCCACCACAGAAAACGTGTTTGCAACCCCTGTCCTTATCTCTCCCCCTTGGATCAATAAATTCTATATCCTGGATATCAACGAGACAAGCTCCCTGGTCAAGTGGCTTGTTGACCAGGGATACACGGTATTTATGATCTCCTGGGTCAACCCGAACCGGCAACATGCGAATAAAACCTTCGATGATTACATGTGCGAGGGGCATATTGACGTCCTTGATGTGATCAAAAAAATCACCAAACAGCCCAAGGTTTCGGCCATTGGATATTGCACCGGTGGGACCCTTCTTTCATGCACGGCAGCATATCTGGCGGCAAAGGGTGAAGACCGTTTTGCATCCCTCACGTACATGGCCACCCTCATCGACTTTTCCTATCCTGGTGATCTGGGCATTTTTCTGGACGAGGAACAGGTCGAACATATCGTCGCGGATGTGAACAACGTGGGTTACCTGGATGGACGACATCTGGCCAAGACATTCAACATGCTCAGGCCCACGGACCTGATCTGGTCCTATGCCGTGAACAACTATCTGAAAGGCAAGGAACCTGTACCTTTTGACATACTGTACTGGAATTCCGATTCCACAAATCTTCCGGCCAGAATGTACAGTTTCTATCTGAACAACACCTATATTGAAAACCGGCTGAAAGATCCCAAAGGTATTTCCATGAACGGAGTCCCCATCTCCATTTCCGACATCAAGACGCCCTCCTACTTTCTGTCCACAGAAGATGATCACATCGTTCTCTGGAAGGGGGCATATAGGGGTGCACGACTCCATTCGGGCCCAACCCGCTTTGTACTGGGTGGTTCCGGCCATGTTGCCGGTGTGGCAAATCCACCGTCCAAGAACAAATACAGTTACAAATCATCGGACCTTTTGCCCGAGGATCCTGACGAATGGTTGGTAACCGCGACTCGTGAGGCGGGCTCCTGGTGGCCGAACTGGCATGAATGGAATCTGGCCTTTGCAGGGGATCGTGTGACTCCGCGGACGCCGGGGAAAGGTCCCTTGAAAGCCATTGAAGACGCACCGGGGAGCTATGTCAAACAAAGCCTTGAAAAACAATACAAGTGTCGGGAAAACTGCTCGTGTAAAAAGCCCAGCCGCAGTGGCCTCACACAGATTATTGACAAACAGGGAAAGTCATGATCTATTTCCTTAACAATTAACCTTATTAGTAATGAGCCCCAGGGTTCCATTAAAATAACACTTTAGACAATCAGTTGAGGTTTACATGTCCAAAATCAAATTTGACAATAGAGTCGTGGTTATCACCGGAGCCGGGTCAGGACTTGGAAAATGTTATGCCCTTGAATTTGCAAAAAGAGGCGCCAAAGTGGTGGTGAATGATCCGGGAGGAGCCCTGGACGGGTCCGGCCAGAATGCGGCAGCGGCTGATCTTGTGGTCAAGGAAATCATAGATGCCGGAGGCATTGCCGTGGCCAATCATGACTCGGTGGCATCCCGGCAAGGGGGAGAAAATATCGTCAAAACAGCTCTGGACCAATTCGGTACCGTTGATGTCCTGGTCAATAATGCCGGAATCATCCGGGATAAAAGCATTCTTAAAATCACCGAGGATGACTGGGATGCGGTCATTGCCGTCCATCTTAAAGGCGCCTTCTGCGTCACCCAACCAGCCTTTGCCGTGATGAAGGAAAAAGGCTACGGACGAATTGTCAACACCTCATCGGGTGCAGGCCTCTATGGGAATTTTGGCCAGTGCAACTACGGCTCGGCCAAGATGGCTCTGGTGGGCCTGATGAACAGTATCTTTGTGGAAGGGGCCAAATATAACATCTCATGCAACTGCATTGCTCCCATTGCCGCATCCCGTATGACGGAAAACCTCATGCCTCAAGAAGTCCTTGAGAAGCTGAAACCCGAGTTTATTGCCCCCCTGGTTCTGTATCTCTGCTCCGAGCAGAATAAAGACAACAAAATGATTTTCAACTGTGCCGGAGGGTGGTTCAGCCGCACGGAGATTCTGTGTTCATCCGGCATGGTTTTAGGTGACGGCAAACGTGAAATCCTTCCCGAAGAAATTATGGAACACTGGGATACTATTTCCGGTCTTGAAAACACCAAACCCCTTTCAAGCCTGATGGAAAGTTTCACCTATCTTTCAGGGATCATGTAATTTTGATGGCGTCATAAAAAGTCCCATATGCGGCGTTATCGTGTTTGGCCGGACGTTCGATATACCTTTCGAGTATGTCGTAACCCCGACCAAACACGATGCATTGCCCATGGACCTTTTTCCATATCCATCCGGACCTGCAGAACACCAAGAATCACTTGCGCGAAGAATGAGCGTCCAGTGCATCCATTTGTTGGGATTTCGTTCCTTCGGGATCGAAATCGCTATCAGAATCAACGTTTTTTTTACTTAGCGCTTATACCGCCCCCCCCGTCCCCACTGACACGGGCACCTTCATGGGGTGCTTTTTTCAATTCAGAAGTATTGACAATTCTTGAATGACAAATTATATACATTAATTATAAGCACTTTACATATATAGCTTGCGGATCAAATCTCTCCCCGTGCGGATGTAGAGCTTGGCCGGGACTTTTTGAAAGGATAGACACATGAGCATGAAACAGGTTATCCCGGGAATAATTCTTTGTCTTTTTTTACTCACAGCCTGTGATATCAGCGGAACAGTGACCGACACAACCACAGGAGAAGGCATTGAAGGTGTCATGGTCAGTATTTATTCATCGGACAATGGTCTTGCAGGCACCAAAGGGAATCGATTGTTCACCGCCTACACGGATCAGGATGGTAAATACCAGATGAAATCTTTTTTAAATAAGTCCAAAAACGGTGAAATCCTGAGTGTCCATTTCTCAAAAGAAGGATATGCGTTCGAGCCTGAAACAGCCAAGGTCACAATGGATGACCAAAGCCGTGGGGTCGTAAACGCCGAAGGCATGCAAACGCCATAGATATAGGCGATCATTTCATTCAAACAAACGCCTACCGCAACCATTGGGGATTGGCCTTGTATGGTCATAGGACTTATAGGTTTTATAGGTCCCAATCCGTTCTGTTTAAAAATTCAAGGAACCAGCTCCATGGGAGTGCCCGGATCCAATGGGGGATGGGACACGTTAAGCTGGGCGATGCTCTGGTTTGTATTAACATCAACAACAAGGGCTTCCATGGGGGATTCGGCCATGGTTTTGAACCGCTGCCCTGCAATCACGCCCTGATTCAGTCCAATATTGAGTGTGACCCGGTTGCCCGTGACCGTGACAATACGGCCCCTCAGAGGAAACTGACCTGCCACGACGTTCTGTAATTTCTGCCCAAGATCACGGCTCATCATATCTGCACTGGCGTTTCTGTCGTAGGTTTCATTGAGAACACAGACGATCCTGCCGCTTTCGGTCTCAATAAGTCTGAGGCTGATGAGAATGGACCCAGCCGAACAAGTCATGCGACCTGCAAGGATAAAGCGGGCAGCCATCAAGTGGCCCAGATTCAAGGGGCTGGTTGGATCAGCCAGATTCGACGTACTGATGTTCAATTCATCCAGAACCGCTTCAAGTATATTTCTCTCCACAACAATCATACCTGGGGGGCCTTGCAAAAGATAAAGGTTTAGGCCGCTGATTACCAGGCGGTCCAGCCCTTCGCGCTGGCTGAATCCCTGGATCACCAGATCCCTTATCCAAATCGTCAGGGGTCGGGACGTCCAGGAATCGGTCGTCGTTTTTTCCGAGGTCCCCTGGTTCGTCTGACGTACCTTGAGATCATTAATCATCTGGCTGATGCGCAACTTACGTTTACTCTCAGATTCAGGATTTATGGAATGGGGCAGTCCCTGTGCAAACATGCGAAGATCCGGCTGATCAGGATCCAGACGACTGGCCCTTTCCACCAGCTCTCCAGCCTCAGCGTAACGGCCTTGTTGCTCCAGAAGAACAGCCTGATAAAAAAAAGGTTCCCAGTTCAAGGGTTCCAGATCCGAGGCGGCCCGATAATAGGACAGGGCCGAATCTTTTTTTTGGGAAAGGGAGAATATCCTTCCCAGCCCCATCAGGGCTTGGGCTCGGGTGTGTTTATCTGCATCCGCATTGTTCAGAATCGTTTCAAATTCGTCACCTGCCCGGTCCATATCGCCTTGGGAAAAATGGATATTTCCGGAAATCAGGTGGGCCAGGGAACGCATGGGTGCTTTTTCAATCAGTGCCTCACACTGGTCAAGGGCCAGGGCAAACTCTCCGGCCCGGTAGCGGCCCAGGACCGTTGCTTCCAGAGACTGAATTCTGTTGGACCTTATAACACCATAGGCCCCCGTCCCCAGCACCCCCATGATAAGAAGGGCAAGAAGCCATGGGCGCCATGTCCTTTTTCGTGGGGTACCACCTGTAGAAAATTCGATCACATCTTCCGGGGCCCGGACACCTTGGGCACCCAGGGATATGTGATGAGTCTCAGATATTTGGGATGGGATGTCCCACTGTGTTTTCATAGAGGGTTCGACATAACATGTGCTGGGATCCCCATACAAAAGATAGCTGGCCCAGACAATGGTTTCCTCACCGTATCGTGTCACCAGCTCCGAACGGGCTTGTTTAAGAGCCGAGCCGATGGAAGCTCCGGTCATAAGACCCTGGTAAAAGGTCTGGGCAAAATGTTTGCCCGGCTCATCCAGAATATCCCAGAACGTTCCGATATAATGCCTCACCCCGGCGTAGATAAAGGCGTCAGCCAGCCCGAAAAGGCCTTCCTGATAATCCGCGTCCTGGCTCCAGGCCTTAGACCTACCCGATTGGCAGGCATTGGAAAACACAAGGGAGGGCATATGGGCTGTCCCGGCCATGGTCATGACATCCTTGGCCGTGAGACCCCCTTTTTGAAAACGCCATCCGCTGTTTTCGGGATTATTTCCATGATAATCAGAATGCCCGGCAAAATGGACCATATCAAAAGAACGGATCTTTTCTTTGACCAGAGCAAGGGGAATATTCCCGGATCTGAAGCTCACCCGGATCATATCAGGATGGTTTTCCAATAAATCCCGAATGACAATGCCCTCCATATAGGCCGAGGGAAGATCGGACACCGGATCAGCCAATATAAGCATATCCATGGGGTAAGCCTGGGGCCGTGACTCGTTTTTCACAAGTCTGTTGCGGGTTTTCACAATCCGCCCCATGCTGAACCGCTGGCACAGAAACTGTTTCCCGTCGTGAAGCAGTTCCCAGGGGATATGGATTAATTTTTCATCAAGACTGAGGACCAGATGCTCGGCCTGGCTTTCCTCAAGGGTCTTCTTAACTGACAATGTCAAAAGCTCATCCCGGAGCAATTGCCCCACCCCTTTGAGCTTGTTCAGTAATTCCGGCGTCAGACGTCCCCGCTTATTGGCCCTATTCAGGGTGTCCACCGTTTGTCTGATTCTCTCTTCCATGGTGGGCAGAAAACCCTGAAGATTTTCATAGTACCGGGTGGTCATCACCTCACCGGCCTTCTGCTCAAAAGCGCTTATCCTGATGTTATCCCCGTCCATACCCACATCCAGATGGAGAAGGGCTGTACTTTCAGGAGAACGGTGATGGTTATTCTTATCCATGGTGGGATTCCCGGATTTCAAAGACATACTCCCCGATGTGTTCTCCCTTTCTTGAAAAAGCAAGCACATAGGGACCAAAGGGGATATCCTCAAACAAAGCGGGTTTTCCTGCGGCCTGGAAGGATGCGACCTCCCTCTGGCCCTGAAACAGGGCGACTCTGACCGACGGAACCGGCGTCTGACTGCTGAACATATCAACCCGCAGACAGGCTTTTGCCTCTCCGCATTTTTCAATTTCAATGGACGCATCCATTCCTTTGAGGACCTTGATCACCGTGACCACATCCTGGCTGGATGCACGTGCGCCGTTCCGGACAAGCACCGGATCACCCGCAAGAAACCATTCCATATGCCGCCCAAACAAACGGACACGTTCACTGACAGTTCGAACAGCCCGACTGATCTGCCGGGACAAAGGGCTTGTTTCCATTTTTTTCACGGACACGATGGCCTTCTGTGTCAGACTTTCGGGAACAGGCATCATGTCCGGGGCCCCTTCAAGATCCCGGAGGCTGTCATACACTGAAATCACGTCCCGGCAATGGTCGCACTGGGCCAGGTGGGTTTCCACACCCATACAAGCGTCTGTTGGCAGGCGCCCTTCCAGATAATCATTCAGGAATTCCTCACTCGGACATTGTGATTTCATGTTCAATTTTTCCCGTACTCATTTTTTTGGTTTTCCATGGTTCGTTGATAAACTGGTAAAAAATCGACGGATGGCTGACCTCATCATCATTTCACGTCACCCTCAATAACATAGACGAAAAAAAACCATGATTCCTTGCACAGCCTCACGAATTAATTTTATTTTCATGGTCCATTCCTATCAGGTTTATCAATCGATGGATGGCCCTGCTTTTCAAAGAATAAAGGGTATTGGGACTCACATTCATCATACGGGCCACTTGGTCAAGGGGCAATTCATCAAAATAATGCAGACGAATGACCAGGCTGTCCCTGGGAAGAAGCTTTTCCATGGCCGTTTCAAGCAATTTTCTTCGTTCATGTGACTCAAGATGCTCCAGAGGCGAGGGTCCGTTTTCAATGACATCTGACAAAAAATCCAAGGATTCAACGTCGTCACTTAAAATCACACCATGGTTATGTTTGCGGAAATGATCGAGAACCTTACGGACAGAGATCATCCTGACCCAGGATGCCAGTGAGCACCCGTTGCGCCCTTCATATTGGGAAAGTTTTCGGCAATTTTTTTCAAACAAACTGACAAAAACACTGTTGTGTAGATCATCAAGATCATCCCGGACCATGGATTTCTGCCGAACTTTGAACACACCCTGGATTGTCACATAGACCAGATTGGAAAAACGGCGCACAAATAACTCCCGGATCGCGCTGTCCCCCGTGATACAGCCCTCAATAATCTCCTTGTCCGTCAGTTCACTCATCCGTACCCTATCGCAGACTATTCTGCAATCACGCGTTCATCCCGCCCACTCTCCTGGGGAATATCACTCACAAGTACAGCCAAAGAGGTTTCCTGACCCACCCGGGTCACCCGGGCCCGCCCAAGTATACGGTAATCCTCACCCGGAATAGGCCCATATCCTTTAGAGACACGGGTATTTGTTTGGTAGACCAGAAGTCTGCGTGACAGTTTGATCTCCTGTTCTCCCAGATCCGTGATAAGGGTATTCCCCTGGTGATCCAGTACCCGTCCCTCTGAAAGGGGAAATTCACGATGAATTTTTGAGGCCAGACCCCAGGCCAGCTGTCGGTAAACCTCCCTGTCTTTTTTATCGCTGAACACATCCACCATGGCAAGAATTTCCGATGTTTCCGTGTCCACGACCCGGGAAACGATCTCATAACCATCCCTACTCTCCACCAGTGTTCCTGCCACCATGGCCTGTGCCGAGGCCAGTTTGCCGATGGCAAGACAGGTGCTTGAATCAACCAGACCGCTCTGGCTGATGTTCTGTTCTTCCATGATCCGTTCCAGATAGTCCCGGTCCACCACCCTGAAACGATTTTCACGGATCAGGGCAGAGATCACATGACTCTGAAAGTCCATGGTTTGAGATATGACAGTGCCCTTGTGCTCAAAGGGAAACACGGTCAGACTCATCCGCTCCTTGAGCTGAAGGACCGACGGGACCCTGCGCTCGATAACAATCTCCCGGCTGGATCTGTTACCGCTGAAATCCCTGGCTTCCACTCGTATTCTGTTCTCACCCTGGGCCAGTTCAATAAATTGGTTGAAGGCCACCAGAACCCCTGAACGTTCGAGTATTTCTTCGCCGTTAATGGTCAAGGAGCCTATCCCGCCTCCATCCTGGACCATTCCATCCAGGTAGATTTTAGCAAGAAAAACCACCTGACGTTCGTTCCAGTCTCGAATATGGATTTCCGGTGTTTTGCGATCCTTATTCCCGGCAGATCCGCCGGGCCAGGTGCTGTTGGCGGCCAGCAGCAGGGGCTCTTGCTGCGTTGCAACAAGACGTTCAAGAGGAATTTCCACACGGGTTTGATTACCAAGACAGTCACGACTTTCCAGAGAAAGAGACGGTGTGCCCAGAGCCAGAAGGACGTTGAAATCAGTCTGTGGGGCAAGAGGAATGGGAACCTTGACACCATTTGCAAAAAGGCTTTCAACACCGGCACGGTCAACGGCCGTTCCACGGATACGAATCCCCTGGGGCTCTTTTTCAGGAGCATCCATCACCAAAAGAGGCCCTTTGCGGTCCACATGGATGGTCAGAATATTCTGACTTTTCTGACCGGCCAGATTCATGGCAGAAACAACTATTCGGTGGTAGCCATGGGCAAGGTTCAGATCCCTTGAAAATGAAATTTCCTTTTCTGTGCCCTCCTGGAAAATTCGTTCATTTCCGATATAAATCTGTGAAACAAAGGCTGGGTCACGGGCCGTCCCCGAGATACGAACCGGATCGGACCGGGTCCAGATCGTCGATTCTGAATTATCCAGGCTCAGTACGGGGGGGGCCTGGCCCAGGCCCGATGCAGTAACCCTGTCTTTCCTGACCAAATCCAAAAAATACCGGGCCTTGGCCGACGGATATTGACCGATAGAAAGTTCAAGTTCCTCCTCGGCCTTATCCGGATAACCCTGATGATAATAAATGATACCCCGTTCCCTATGGGGAAAATAATCGATGAAATGCATGCCGTAGGTCCTGGCCATGCGCTGGTCTTCGCTTCTCTGTGAAATGGCCTTGCCCAAATCGGCCAGGGCCTGGTCATAAAGGCCCTGGTCTTCATAGGCCGTGGCCCTCTCAAAAAAATTCCACCAGCGTTCACGGAAATAGGTCCCATGGCCCGCGCAGGACCACAGGAGAACCATCACACCAAAAATCATCACACCATACGTGTACGTCTTCTTTTTCGAAAATAAGTTCATTGTTTGCTGACCGGCTTTGTTGTGCCAAACACCTCATTAAGGTAATTGATGAAAAAAAAGTAAAAACCTTGCAGACAGGACAGAAAAATTGTTTTATCTATCATAGGTGAAAAATGGTCACATAATCAACATTGAATACACAGGCTGGCATAAAAACCATGCCCCGTCACGTGTCTAAAGGAGTTTTGAATCATGACAAGGTATCTGCTTGCAGTCATCCACGCGGCCATTGAAGCCGGCCAGGAAATCCTTGAAGTATATCAGACCGATTTCGACATTGAACACAAAAAAGACGACTCCCCCTTGACCCTGGCTGACAAGCGTGCACATGCGGTTATTGAAAGGGCCCTGTCGGGTTTCAGTCTTCCAATATTAAGTGAAGAGGGACGAAACATTCCCTATTCGGAAAGAAAAAACTGGGATACATTCTGGCTCGTGGACCCCCTGGACGGAACCAAAGAATTTATCAAAAAAAACGGGGAATTTACGGTCAATATTGCGTTGATAGACCATCACAGACCTGTGCTGGGTGTCATTTATGTCCCTGTAAAAAACATTCTTTATTTTTCTTCCCAAAGCACAGGTGCTTACACATACATGCTGCCGGAATCAGAACTTCCCAAAACCATGGACCTGGACAACCTGATCAACGTCTCGTCAAAACTGCCTCTACGTGCCCCAGTCAGAGAATTCAGCGACAAAAGGCCCTATACCATCGTGGGCAGCCGCTCCCACGCCACCCCTGAACTTTTAGCCTTTGTTGAAAAGAAAAAAACAGAATACGACCCCGTGGAATTCATCTCTGCGGGCAGTTCTTTGAAACTGTGTCTGGTTGCCGAAGGGAAAGCCGATATCTATCCAAGACTCGGCCCCACCATGGAGTGGGATACCGCGGCAGGTCAGGCCATTGCCGAAGGCAGTGGCCTTTTGGTCAAACAATACGGCACTGAGTCTCCCCTTTCTTATAATAAGGAAAATTTGTTGAACCCCTGGTTTATTGTTCAAGGAAGATGATGGCAAACAATAACCGCGATAAAGTCCCTCTGGTAGCGTATATGCGAAGTAAAGGGTTGCGCCTTTTTTTTATGGCGGATCTCACGGATGGCTTATCCCGGGGAGAAGAGCCCCCCCAATTACGCGCTCTTGGGCGCAGCATCACCGAGACAGCCATACAGCAGCTTTACCGTGATTATGTAACAGCCTTTGTCCAATTACTGGAACCCGACTATATCGGCCTGGCATCCGAGACAAACCTGATTCGGAAGATAGCACCCGCCAATGTCTATACGGCGGTGGTCCAGGCAGCAAATGACGCGGCCGGGGATCTTGAGGCCATTCATGCAACAGCACCCATTCTGATCAGTGTCCAGGTTGAAACAGCCTGGGGCGTATTGGGCGGGGATGGAACCTTTGAAGGGATTGATACGGATATTGTTGATTTTCCCTTTGCACAGGCCCTGGGTCTATCATCCTACCCCTACTTTGGTTTTGCTCAACCCGACGATATCCCGGACGATTATTACAGCCGCCTTCTGGCTGGCATATCGTTGCCTGCCATGGTTGTGGAAGGAGGCTGGATCAGCAACAGTGTCGGCGCCATTACATCCTCCCAGGATACCCAGGCCAGGTACATTGCCCTCCAGGCGGACCTTCTTGACAGCATCAGCGCCAAAGCCGTCATACAAACCCTTTTTGCCGACATCGATATCAGCAGCTTGCCCCTGCCCATACCTGATAACCTTTCCTTGTTCACAACCCTCGGTTTAATGAATGAAAATTTCGGGGCAAAACAAGCCCTGGATGTATGGGATAACTCCTTTGCACGTCAAAAACAGTAAAGCAGACATTATGAAAACAAAACAGTCCATCTACCTTGCATGTGTCATCGGAATGATATCTTTTCTGTGCCTTGGTTCAAGCTGCCGTAACCTGGGCAATGGTTCCCAAAAGCCCACAGAAAGCATCATTTCGACACAACCATTCATCCGGCATGGTAACATTCGTCAACCCTACGAAAATACCCAAAGGTGGGACTGGGTTGCGCCCATTGACGGCTCAGGTTACTGCGGACCGGCTTCCGTGTATCATATCATCAGTTATTATAAGGATTACGGGGCCTATTACCATAAACGCCCCTCCCAAAAAGCCTGTGAAGATAAACCCGTGGAAATCCGGAATATAAACCGGGAAAAACCCATGTATATCGATGAATCAGCCTTTGGAAAATTTCTTCAACCTTACGGGACAGGTTCAAGCTGGTCTCTTTTAAAAAAAACGGCTGATCTTTACCTCTCCCCCAAAAACAATGCACCGCTCTATCATGCCTATGTGTGTTCCTCACATACCGGAATCAGGGAATCTAAGGCCAGGCTTGAACGGCTCACTTATATCCGCAAACACCTTCTCACGAACGATATCCCTGTTGTGATACACCTTGAAAGCTCCATCCCCTTCATGGGACATTATGTCACTCTGATCGGATTCAGCCCCGATAATACCATGGTTTATTATGTTGATTCCTTGAAAAACCATTCAGGAATTCAGGCTGTTCCCCTGGAGAAATTTCTCAAAACCTGGTTTTACGTTTCAGGGAAATTCTATAAAGCCAGATGGGACGGCGAATGGATGGCGCTATGGCATCCCGAAGACGGGGTTCCCTGCGATCAGTGCGGTGATTAGTACCCGTCCCTGATTATGCGTGATGCCTTCGTTAAAAGTAGCCTTGGTCAGGCGTGAATCCTCTGGCCAAGCACAGTAGATGAAGCCATTTGAGTTACAATCACCAACCCATATCTGCCGGTTGCCATTTTACATAAGGGCCATGGACTTTTTCATACAACGTTTCCAATCGTCCCGAATCGGCGAGTTGCCTCAAGGCACCTGAAAGGATAGTATCTATCCTGTCTCCTTTTGCCCCTTTGGGAATAGGGATTCAAGCCACCAGCTTTTTGAACGGTAATCATCCATGTTCATATCTCCTTGTGATAACGTTTGGCCTGGGTTACGGCACGGCATACATGATGCGTATGTCGAACGTCCGGCTAAACACTATAAGGCCGCTTATGAGTCTTTTTACGATGCCATCAATATTACAGATATTTCACTTTTTTGAGTGTCGCTTTAAAATACTTGTCAGCTTTGACGATAAACAATCCGGGTTTGGTAACCTCTTCCGGCTTTTTAAGCAAATCCAGCTTTCTTAATAGTTCAAGGGATTTTCCAAAATTCAGATCGTAGGTCCCTGATTTCTGGACAGCAAACACAATCATGGACCGGATCTGGACCGCATCGGCCACAAGAAACCCGATCTCGTCATCGCCTTTCAGTAAAAGGGTCTCGGATTCCACTTCTTTTCGATTCTTTTCAAGAAAACCCTGGGCATCTTTTCCCAGGGGCTTTTCCGCGAAAAGGGCATTGGTGACTGCAGCGGCAAGATGTCCCGAAAAATCGCGGTCGAATCGTTCAAGATATCGCATGAACAGGATATTGTAAGTGCCATGCTTGACCTGATCGATGGCCATGTCAATTTTTCGGTGCAACTTCTTTTTTCTGCTCGTAAAAATGTTTGATATAATGCCCATGCCCTTCTCCTGCATCTTAAATTAAAAGAAAAACTTACATACCTTAAACCGGGTTTAATGTCAAACATCCGAACACGGGTACGTTTGCTTTTCATAGGAAGTCACACGATAAAAAAATAAAAAAATCCGTTTGAATATCTCGGCTCATTCTGATACTTAACCTTTTTCTTTTTTTCTTTCGATTAGGTCGATTTTACGTCTTTTCATTATTATCCGATTATGGGAGGTCTTTTTTGGGCACGTTGATCATCACCCATCCCGGGTCTGCGCACTTTGACGAGTTTTTTGCCATTTCACTGATTCTCGCAACCTCGCCGGACACCACGTTTTACATCGAACGTCGGGAGCCATCACTGGAGGAGCTTGATAATCCGGATATCTGGGTGGTTGACATTGGCGAACGTCTGGAACCCCATTTAAAAAATTTCGACCACCATCAGGACATCAATCATTCTGCGAGTTTTGTTTTGGTATCTGATTATCTGGACTTGACCCGGGAACTGCGGACCCTTCCCTGGTTCGATTTCAAAGACAAAATCGACCGGTTCGGACCTGCAAAGACAGGGGCCGAACTGGGTACCAGCCGTTTACGGATCACCTACAGCCCCTTTGAGGAGTGGTATCTTGACCTCTTTGCCGCAGATCCCGCATCATCCATTGACCTGATGCGAAGGTTTGGAATCAGCATGATCAAAAAAGCGTCGGGGATGGCTGCACGGTTCAAATTCTGGGGAAAATGTAAAAAAGTCACGTTGAAAAACAAGTTGATCGTCATCGGCCATACCGATGATTCTACCGGGTCACAGGAATACAACGACACAATGAATGACCCTGCTGCGGTCCTCATCACCCATGACAGCCGGGGTAAAGGATGGAAAATGTGCCGCTTCGACAATGTTCCGGAAGTCAACTTTTCCAAACTGGAAGGCAACCCGGACATCAAGTTCACTCATAAAACCGGTTTTGTTGCCAAAACCCATGAACGAATTCCCCTGGAGAGAGTCATTGAACTGGTCAAAGAAGCGCTGCCGGATATCTGATAATCATTTTAGGTTATTCAGTGTCCATCAATGGAGTTTATGGATAGGAACTATTTAAGAAGCTCCCTTTCCCGGGCCCCCAAACAGTCCTTATGATATGCAATCATGACGTTGATAGCGACGTCGGTCAGGGATTTGATCTGCTTGAATCTTATGGTAGGGGACTCTTTGCGTATGGCTGTCAAGGGACAATCCGGCAGAGCTTGACCAAAAGGGCATCCCATCACCAGAGCATTAACCCATTCCCGTTTATTTTGGAAAAAATAATTCATATAAATCGTCGTCTCCTTGCCAAAGAATTTTCGGTATCATTGAAAATCAGCCGGACGTGACCGATGGATTTTAATGGGCAACATTCAGGCAAAAGACGAGACGTCAAAGGAGAGGAAATAGGTAAAAGGCTCCGGCATGAAAAGCCGGAGCCCGGATCATTCATAGGCTGATCAAAAAATCATGCACTTAATAGTTCGTAAATCGTTCGACGTTCGCTGGTGGTTCCGGATTGTTTCTTTTCTTTCCTGCGGTCACCTTCAACCCGCCGGTCCAGGCCCGATCGTCTTTCGGGGCTGTAGTTTTCTTCCACCAGCAACCGCCTGTCACCTTCCAGACGCCGTCCCCCGTTGTCTGTCAAAGTAATAATCATAATTTCCTCCCAATAGTTAGTATTCAAAATCCCCCAATTCTTTTTATTTTAAAGTAAAATCCATAAAAAAGCCACCCATTTATACTCTTGTCTTGGTAAAAAGGCCTCAACCCCCTTCCCAGGCTCCGGTCCCTGGTAACGCATCCCTTTTTCAGAAAGAGAGGTTGAACGAGTCGAATTATGATAAACTATTCCGTGACGTGGCCAGCGGGGCTGATTGGTAAGCCCCATGACGTTTGTGGCCTGCCATGCGTGTATGATTTAATAAAGTTCTACGTGCAATGGAACATCTGAATCATCCGTGCCCCCGACGCCGAGTTGGCCGTAGCCATTGTCGCCCCATGCATATGAAATGTCCTGTTTTAAACCGAGGCAGAAGTGGTCCCCTGCTGCAACACATGTCCATGCTGTTCCGGGCTCTATTTCCACAGGCGACAGCACCTGACCTGATGAAGACCCGTTGCCGAGCTGACCGTGGGCACACGGCCCCCATGCCCATAGACTACCATCAATTTTAACGGCAAGAGTATGATTCCCGTTGATCAAGGATAAGATGCACGTTATTTTGCATAGGAACATTTGCGGCTGGCGACACGAATGGTGGGGTTATCCCTAATCGTAAATCTCGATGGAATGACATAAGAATATTCTTATTTCCGATTTGACATATTGATATAATATATCATATTTTAAGTCCTTTAATAAAAAACAGATTATTATACCAGACCCTGTTTAATCAGTTTGTAACCAATGTCCCAATATGATGAAAACAATAATAATTGGACATTGAGACGAGCCACAAGATGAAACTAAACATGCCTCAAGCGGAAAAAACAACGATCTCCTCGGATATGGAAACACACCATCCACGCCTTGATGTTGCTGCCTTGAGTATGCGTGACGCATGCACCGGCTGTGGAATCTGCCGGAAAGAATGCGTGTTTCTTCAAAGATACGGCGTACCGAAAACCATCGCAGGCAATGTCCTGTTGGCTGGCGGGGAATATCTCCTGTCCGCCTTTGAATGCAGTCTGTGCGGCCTGTGCGGATCGGTATGCCCTGAACATCTGACCCCGGCTGACCTTTTTCTTGACATGCGGCGACAGGCCGTGAGCCTTGGCCTTGCCCCGCTGAAATCCCATAATCCGCTGATGGCGTATGAGAAGCGGGGGACGTCACCATTTTTTTCGTTCTACAGCCTGCCTGAACAGGGCAACACTGTTTTTTTCCCGGGATGCGGCCTCACCGGCACACGGCCGGGAATCACCCTTGAACTGTATGATTATCTGAGACAATCAGACCCGTCAACCGGCATTGTTCTGGATTGCTGCTGCAAGCCATCCCACGATCTTGGACGCCAGACATATTTTTCCGACATGCTCGGCGAGATGAAGACCTATCTTTCGGAAAACGGTGTAAACAGAATCATTGTGGCCTGCCCGAACTGCTTTAAGGTCTTCAAAACATATCTTGGAGGCTTTGATATTGTCTCGATCTATGAATGCTTGGATGGTGAGGCGTTAAACATCCCCTCCGACACAACCTTCACCGTTCACGATCCCTGTGTCCTGCGGCATGATCCCCATGTTCATGGCACGGTCAGGGCTTTGGCAACCCGGACGGGCTGCATTCTTTCTGAAATGCCCCATTCCGGCATCAAAACCCTTTGTTGCGGTGAAGGCGGAGGGGCCGGGTTTGTCAACCCTGAGCTTGGTGAGGCCTGGAAATCCAAACGGATGATTGAAGCGGACGGAAAACATGTGATCACATACTGCACCGGGTGCTCAAATTATCTCAAAGGACCGTCAAACATCTCCCATATCCTTGACATTATTTTTGATACCGATAAGGCTATTGCCGGGAAATCCAAGGTGTCATCATCTCCTGTCACATACATAAACCGTCTGATTGTGAAACGCCGGATAAAAAAAGACTATCCTGGGGCAATCACCAGAGAGAGACGGTTCAGAGCCGACGATAATGGCCGCAAACACGGAGCAGCGCGGGGATTTTTCATTGTGTCCCTGATCATCAGTGCAATACTGGCCTTAAAATTCTCTGGTGCGTCCGGCTACCTTGAAACGGAAACTCTGAAAGCCTGGGTAGAACGCGGGGGCGTTTTTGCACCCCTTATTTATATACTTATCTATTCCATATCCCCTGCCCTGTTTCTTCCGGGGCTACCTGTTACAATCGTGGGAGGCATACTGTTCGGGCCATTCTGGGGCGTGGTGTACGCCATCACCGGGGCCACCCTGGGTGCCTGCGTGTCGTTTCTTATTGCACGATACGGGGCAAGGTCCTGGGCTGAAACCATGCTGATGGCCCATCCCCGGCTGAAACGCCTTGATGAGGACGTGGGACGTCAGGGATGGAAAATCGTCGCGTTCACACGCCTTATTCCGGTTTTCCCCTACAACCTGCTGAACTATGCCTTTGGTCTTACCAAAATCAGCTTTATTCACTATGCGGTCACGTCATTTTTCTGCATGCTTCCGGCATGCATCGCCTTCATTGTTTTTTCAAGCTCTCTTCCTGACATTCTCCGTGGTCATGTTTCACCCGCCTTCGTTGCCGGAGGGGTTCTGATCGGAATCGTGTCATCCATTCCCCTTATCGTCAGAAAACAAAGGGCAAAAAAGTCGTAAAACTTAAATGGGTAAGGTCAGGAAAATTATTTCTTTTTCTTCGTGTCCTTCAGTGAGCGTTGCGAACGGGTGGTTTAAAAAAAGAAAACATATCCACCCTAAACTTCATGACCTTCATGGTGATTATAAAAATCCCAGTCCTTGCCTGGGATTGAAAAAAAGCAGTTTAACCTTGCAACACCGTCTGTGGAACATGTCCGTGTTTGTCTGTGACAGTCCGTGTTTGTCCAGGCTATTTCTTTCGTGGACGAACACAGACGACCACGGACTGACACGGACATTGGAAC